>Ga0114933_10000038_pt1 | contig 161324 bp, 151 predicted proteins | sample 4SBtaG_FD_89691 | JGI IMG/M metagenome (GOLD analysis project Ga0114933, IMG submission 89691) | Deep subsurface microbial communities from Kolumbo volcano to uncover new lineages of life (NeLLi) - 4SBTROV12_W25 metaG | ecosystem: Environmental > Aquatic > Marine > Volcanic | place: Kolumbo...
CGTAGGCTCATCTTGTGTAGGGGTGTTGCGCATATTTGTGAAACTCCTTAACATAACACTTCATATGTGTTAAGTAACTAAGTTTTTGCTACAATGACTTGTAGAAGTTACGGCAACAGTATAGGGGCCCAAAATTACGGAAGCATTACGAGAGATCAATTTTCACAAACTGATTTTCAGATTGTTAGGGATGTTTCTGTGTTTTAAATAATTTAATGGATTAATATTTTGAAAGTATTTTTTGATGTGGACTACACGATTCTTGGACTAGATAATTCCCTGAGACCAGGGACAAAGGAAACTTTCCAAAAGTTATTAAATGATGGGCATTCTATTTATATATGGTCTGGTATGGGAGAACGATGGGAAGTAATAGAGGAACATGATCTAAAAAAGTATATATCTGGCGTATATGAAAAACCCAAAGATAATTTTGATAAAAAATTTAAAGAGCTTAAAGTGCCTGTAGTTCCAGATTTTGTGATAGATGATTACCCTGAAGTGGTAGCTCATTTTGGGGGATTGTGGGTTCAGCCATTTTTCTTCCAACGTAATAAAGATGATGCTATGGCCACTATTTATGAAGTGATTACCGAAGTCGCTGCTACAAAAACATCATCTAATAAGCACTACAAACCCAAAGGAACCATTTTACCGCTGTTTTAATATGCCTGATATACAGAAATTAGATTCTTTATTGATAGCAAAAATTGCGGCTGGTGAAGTGATTGAACGTCCAGTTTCTGTGGTAAAAGAACTAATAGAAAATGCGATTGATGCTAATTCTACAGATATCAGGATAGAAGTTGTAGATGGGGGAATAGAATCCTTAATGGTGAGTGATGATGGGATAGGTATGTCGGAATTAAATATGCCTATGGCTTTTGAACATCATGCTACCAGTAAAATCCGTAATGATGATGATCTTTTCAATATTGAGACTTTAGGATTTAGAGGTGAAGCATTACCTAGTATAGCGTCAGTTGCGCATGTGAATATGCGAAGTAGAGTACGTGAATCAGATTTTGGATTTAATATAGAGAACTCGTTTGGAGTCTTATCCAATGCTCACCCGTCGGCTTGCCAACCGGGAACTGAAATTATTGTTTCAAAGATTTTTGATAATTTGCCTGCTCGCAAAAAATTTCAAAAATCAGCGAGAAGTGAAAATATCAGAATTAAAGGATTAATTGTTCGATACATGTGTGCTTATCCTGCCATCAAATTCAGATTGATATCTGATGGTAAAACAATTCTAAATAGTCCTGGGAATGGAAGTTTGAAAGATGCTGTTTCAGAATGTTTTGGGAGCGAAATATCAAGTGAGTTTATAAATGTTGAATTTGAAAGAGATGGACATTTGGTTTCAGGTTATATATCTCCCACACATCTTCATCGTTCAAACAGGCAAGGCATGATTTTTTTTGTTAATGGTAGGTCTGTTAATAATCTTGTGCTAAGCCGTGCATTTACAGAAGCGTATCATGGATTAATCCCTCAAAAACGGTTTCCAGTTGGGATACTAAACTTAGATGTTCCTTTTGATGAGATCGATGTTAATGCCCATCCAGCTAAGACAGAGGTTCGATTTTTAAGAGAGGCACAGATATTTTCAAATATACAGCGGGCAGTTAGAGAAAATATATCCCAATTTTCAGGTATTGGGTCAGTCCAAAGTGTTAGTCATGGTACTAGTCCAACCCCGGAGAAGACTCATGAAAGTGTGTACCGTCAATTCGATATGATGCGACAAGATTATTCGGTTGAAAGTGTTGATACCAGAGAGCCAATTCCAGGTGGGATATTCAGGGCAACTTTGAAAGACCTGCATGTTTTAGGACAAGTTAAGTCCACTTTTATTGTTGGAGAAACATCTTCAGGGGTGTACTTAATAGATCAACATGCTGCTCATGAAAGGATTGTGTTCGACAAGCTGAATGATGACATCAATCAGCTTGATCAAACCCCTCAGATATTGCTTGAACCTATCCATTTAGAACTTAATGCTGAGCAATTGGAATATTTTAATGAAAATGAGACATATTTGAAAGCAGCTGGGGTTATCGCTGAGTATTTCGGTGATAATTCCTTTCTGATTAGAGCCATTCCTCAATCGATAGCATTGTCAGGTAGTAGAAATTTTATAGAAGATCTATTGTTTCAATTGGAAGATATGAAATCTGGTATTCCTAACTATTCATTACTTGCTACAATCGCATGCCACGCTTCAATACGGGCTGGACAACGATTACCTATGCAAGAGATGGAATCTTTGGTCAGAGAGCTCGCAAATACCACCAGCCCCCATACATGCCCACATGGTAGACCGACAGTGTTAGAGTTGACTAATTATTTCTTGGATCGCTCTTTCGGTAGAGCCAAGTAGTTAGACTTTTGGGTTTTTTGGAGTAAATATAGAGTCTTCATTGTGGCTAGATGCGTAAGATGACTCTTTTCGCAGCCAGTTTAGGAGGGGACTACTCCCTAGTGCAATGGCAGCTGTGCCAATACCTATTTTTGATAGGAAAGAACGTCTGGATTCGCTAGATTTATTTAGTTTAGACATTTTGGGCCTTTATTTTATCTTTTAATAATATTTTACACTGGGTGAATAAGTTTGCAAGCTAAATACGGTTCAATGTTCTGAGGTTTGTTCGTATATGTAAAAATCCGCATGGAACCAATCGTCGGTCGTATTTCTGAAAAACAGATAGTCTCTCAAAGATAGCCAGTATTTTGAGTCAAAAGCAACGTTACTAAAATACATATAATCAAGTTTTAATTCCTCTGATAGAGTTTCGTTTATTCGATTCTCACCAGGTCTTCTGTAGATTTCTGGAAACCACAAAATATTGTATACAGGTCCAGTGATTATTTTGGATGATGATTGTGATTGATATAACGGATGATGGATTTCGCTTACCAGAAAGTTTTGTTTCTTGTTTATATCATTCAGAGACAGACAAGTTTCATTCCATTCGGGGTCTCCATGTTGTTTAAAGCATCTGAATTCAATGGAGCCATTAATATCATTATTCCTCACGTACCAGTGCATTGGGTACCAGATATCGTAATCAATGCTGGTGAGTAAAGTGGATGGTTTGTTGGCGTCCATATGTTTAAAGTTTTGAGTAAAGTGTTGCGATAATTCATGACTTCCTTGTGCGTAAATCATGAATTGTTTCAAAGAATCATCGTTCCGGTAATTTAAAAAGTAAGTATTGGTTAATGTTAATACAATCAGTATTCCTGCTACAGGTAATAGTATTGCAGGTTTACAAAATTTAGATTCAATATTACGTATTAAAGTAGCTGCTATGAATGCAAATACAAGGGCTATGATTGTGAGGAACAGAATGATAAGGAAGCTGAGATTAATAGCTATAATGGTGATGAAAATCAAAAATATCGCAGTACAACACACTGATAGCAAGAAATATTCACTAGTCTTGAAGGCTATCGTTTTCCCTGTGTCTAGAAGTGACCCTATGAAAATCGCACTTGCAAGCGATAATGGCAAAGCAGTGTATGTAAGAAGCCAAGGCATCTTTTCTGAAGCGATGGTGAAAAATACAATGCTACTAATTGCCCATAATGAAAATAAACTTCCTAATATGTTTTTGGTTTTGATCGACCAGAAAACACCTGCAATTCCAAAAATAACCGGTAGAAATTCATAAATGCTTAACCCTACAAAATAGTAATACCAGGGCTGATTCCCTCGTGCTACTTCTTGTTGGGCCATCCAGTAACCCAGACTTTGCCAAATTCCTGTGTAAAACCCTTGAGAATTAGTAAAATATGTCGTGTAAGTGATCAGTAGGATACCGGTGAAAATAGTGAACATCAATAACCATTTATATGAAAATCTATAGATTCCAATAGTTAATGATACAGAGTAGAACCCGACGATAATTATAAGAGTGATTAGACTAGATAAAGTAATGAATTCATTAAATACTGGTGTTCCTGGGAGTATCAATCTGGCCATACCCGGTATCAATCTTGCTCCAGTGCATATCAATACATGGTGCGCTCCTATTGCGAATGCACAGTATAGGAACGCACTTCGAGTAAAAAGATTTTTGATGTATTTAGACCAATACACAGAAAAACAGATCATCACTGATGAGACCATGATAGAGACTAGTAGACTATTATGGATATCACCAATAGCTGAATTAATGTAAGCGTATAAACTGAAAGCTAGTAGTAATGAGAATATTACAGCTTTCTTTCCTGTAGAAGCTGTTGATCTTGTGAAAATACTAAGTGCAATGACACTTAGTATTACAACTGGGATTATGGTAAGAACTGGATTATGAATTAAATCTTGTATATTAACCCATGGATTACCATTTCCTAAGGCCCCTGTTAATGTGCCTTCAGTGCCTTCTGTGGCAACAAGGGTTACTCCCAAGTATGTTTGGAAAAAACCTGTTAGTGCCGCGCTCAGAGGGAGTATCAATCCCACTAATAGAATTAATAAATCCCATAGTCTTATTTCAACCCTAGATTTCTCCTGGCCAGGTGACTTGCTAACCGCACTCCAGATTATAGAAGCAACTAATACTCCTGCCATTGTTGCTGCGATAAAATAGCTTGTTTCTTTTGTGCTGAAAATTATTCCTAGTGTTCCTGCTATTAGGAACAAAAGTTTGAATTTGCCTGACAGGATATATTTATAAGCTAGTATGAAGAGGAATAACGAAAGAAAGGCCATTATGATATCGTTTCGGCCAAATCTGCTCATATAAACTAAAGTTGGTGAAATACTAAGCAGAAATGCCATTAACAAACTGCTTTTTCTTCCTATATGCTCCCTAAGGAATACAGGCAAGCACACCAAACCTGTGCCAAATATGACATATAAAATACGGCCGGAAAATAATGAATCGCCTGCGATTTTAAATATCCAACTGACCATTTCAATTTGCAAAGGGCCGTGCATCCATGCGGAATGCTCATATACTCCTTCTGTAATGAGCTTGAATGAAGCCATGAGATGAATAGCCTCATCATAGTGTACTGTGCGGGCATCTAATTCTATTACTCTTAGAATGAAACTAGATACGATTACTCCAAGATATATAATTCCATACCAATTGGTATATGAAATTAATTGTTTATTTAACAGAGTCATAATATTTCGTTCCGTAAATTTTGAAGGCTTGATTTGAATAATAAAGGGTTAGATGTCCATCAAATGTTTTATCTACTTGCGTCCCATAAATAGCTCTTTCTAAAGGACCAACTGCGATCATACTGATGTAATATTTGTCGACGACAGCATCCATTAAATTCGTATCTTCAGTAGTATACAATTGATCAAGATCTATCTGTCGTTCATTAATAAGCATAAGGTTGTTTCGCCACTGTATTTGATGCCCTGGCCAAGTTAATACTGACTTATGTGCTGAAAATGAAGATAATCTTCCGTGCTCTGAATAATCTTCACCGTAGGATTCAGCTATAATTTGACTTGGTTGGTTTTTGAGCCACGATATAGTGTCATATTCATGGGTACGATTATTTTTTAGAAAAGAGCTGCCATCCATAGTTAATTGTTTTGGATTGGACCAATCATGATTAGCTATTAATGCAATTGAATAGTACGCAGGTCCAATCAACACACAAAAAACAAGTAGCAAATTAATACCCATATGATATTTGGGTTTCGATGCTGAATAGCTTTGTATGATATTAATCAGTAATAGAGATACTCCAATGCCTAGGAAGAACCATGCCTGATAGTAGAATTTAAACATGGTATTCATTCGATTGTTAAATATATCTACAACGAAAAAAAGTTCACTTATTGACAGAATAAAATATCCAATGCCGATCAGAATGTGACTAAAACAAATTATACTGTTGTTTATTCTTAGTTTTGTTGGGTTAAACGCAATGAATAGGCTAATTGCGCTCAACACAGATATGGGTAGCGTCAATATTAATTTGCTGAATATCGTGTTTAACGATACAACGTCTTCCTTTGAAAATGGCATTAAGAGTGCCCATACCATTAGAGGAGTTAGACCCAAAAATAGAGGAACGATCCATTCTACAGGTGTGATCATTTTTAAATACGCTTTTAAGGACTTGATTGAGTATCCGTAAGCGATTAATGAACCTACTATCCAAGTTCCGTTTACTAATAATAAATGACTGAATCTTGTATTGGAAAAAGTGTTTAATGATATTGCTGCATTAGTACTTTCATAATTCCAAATAAAAGGTAATACCATGCATGCTACGATTCCTAAAACTATAGCAATATACATTGAAGCATTGATTATAAGCATAGGTCTAAATTTGTTTTCTTTACCTAGGTAATACACCAAAGTTGCCCCCAGTAGTACCAAACTGAAAGGTAAGTTCCACGGATTTATTAATGCTGATATCGCTATAAAGAATGATGATACGAGTAATATTTTGCGTATTTCTTTTCTTATGGACATCCGCCTTGTAGCAGGAGAATTCATCAAAATCATAATTGGATACAAGACTAATAGTAGAAATGGGACGGACAATAAGTGAGCGTGAAGATCTCCAATTAAGAAACTAAATAATGGGAATTCAGTTATTGTATAGTCCAGACTTACTCCATTCTGATCAAAGGTGTTTATGACCCTGCTAGATCTCCACCACCACGATGGTTCTATAGGGAATAGGCTAAATGGTTTATCGGCTATGTAAGATAAGGATTCTATAGATATCCAGTTCGAAAATCTTTCTGAATATAAATTTATGGATCTTAAGAACTCCAAAATCCCCAACTGATTTCCTAGGGTTAGAATAATCACAGGAGGTATTAAACTCAATATATAGGGACGCTTGGTGCGGGTTAGTTGTAAGACATTGTAAGCGATGCCATATAGTACGGTTGAGGAAGTCGCAAATATCAGTACTAATCCTAAATTATATGTCAGCGCAGGTGGAGTGTTTAACAGTGTACCGATAACGCCTATGAGGAAATGCCCAAAGTAATAGTAGTTAATATGATATGAAGCTAACCAGAGATCGTCAGGAGGGATGTTCCCAAGGCTCATGATCGAATTTAATATCATGAAATCCATTGGTTTTTCTGTTAATTCAATAGCTGGATTTTGAGCGATTAATAATGAACATACTAGGAAGCTACAAATAAACAGTAATTCGATGTAGATTATTAAGATTTTGTTGTCTTGCACCCATTTCCAACAATCAGAAATAACCTTAGGCTTCATGCATATAAATTGGATTATTGTTAAAGAGGATATCAATAAGACTATATGGACTTGACCATAGTCCCAAAGGTTTAGGATAGTCACGATCCACATCAAGTATGCAACCACTGCTAAGGTACATATTTTGGATATGGCATAGCCTTTGTCAGGTAGTTTGTAGAAGAGTTTGTAGCACAATGGGAATCCTAGTAAGCCTAGGATTTGGACCAGTATGATCCATAATATAATTTCTAGCACGTCGACGCCCTATAAAGTCAGGTTTCTAGTATTGCTTCTACGAATTGTTGGGGATCAAAATAAGCTATGTCATCTTCAGTTTCCCCCGTGCCTATGAACATGACAGGTATTCCCAATTCGGATGTTATAGGAAATACAACTCCTCCTTTTGATGTACCGTCTAATTTGGTTAGGAAGATTCCGGATGTTTGAGTAGTTTCAGTAAAGGATTTGGCCTGCTCTAAACCGTTGAGTCCAGTTGTTGCATCCAAAACTAGGATTACTTCATGCGGGGCAGTTTCGTCATGTTGAGTTAGAATTCGTTTTATTTTTGCTAGTTCATCCATAAGGTTGCTTTTGTTATTCATTCTGCCTGCTGTGTCAATTAACAGGACATCGATAGATCTAGCAACCGCTGCTCGGTATGAATCATATACAACTGCACCTGGATCAGAGCCTTGGGGTTGTTTTACTATTTCTACATCCAGTTTCTCTGCCCAGTGTGAAAGTTGCTCGGAAGCTGCTGCTCTGAAAGTGTCTCCTGCGCTTAAAAGAACTGATTGTCCTTGCCTAGAAAATAAAGCTGCTAATTTTGCTATGCTAGTTGTTTTGCCAACACCATTTATTCCCACAACCAGTATCACATATGGTTTCCCTTCAGTACCTTGAGAATTCCAATTAATGTCAAAAGATAGAGATTCTATAAGTATCTCTTTTAAAATTTGAATTGAAGTCTGAGAATTATCTCTAGAAGGATTGGTTAGTCTGGACCGTACTTGTTCAATGATATGAATAGTTGAACTGTATCCAACATCTGCTGATAATAATATTTCTTCTAGAAGCTCAAATTCTTCCTCTGACAAATTGGGTTTTGAAAATAATGATGGTATTTTAGAAAACCAATTTTGCTTGCTTTTTGAAAGAGCTTTAGAAGTTTGTTCTTGATTTGCTGTATTTGATTTCCTGAATATGTTTATCATGATTCTGATAGTTTAGAATTTAGTTTCCGCAATGCAAGTGAGGCAACTTTAGTTTCTGCCTCAGATTTAGAGCGACCAGTGGCAGATGCAATGATATCGGACTTAATTTGTACAGAGATTTCAAAAGTTGGTTCGTGATCAGGCCCGGACTGGGAAATAATGTGGTACTTCGGTAACTGCTGAAAAGCTCTTTGAGTATATTCTTGCAGGTCAGATTTGGGATCGCTTTTGTGTACGTCTCTAGGTGTGATTGCAGATAGTCTAGATTCGAAGGTTTTTAGAATAAATTCTTTCGCAGTGTCAAAACCTTGGTCTATATATATTGCAGCTGTTATGGATTCAAAAATTGCTGCAACTACAGATCTCTTTTTTGCACTGTTACTTAAGCCTTCCCCTTTACCTGTGATTATAAATTGTTCTATCCCTAATTCCTGTCCAATTTTAAATAGAGATTGGCCCGATACCAGGGAAGAACGCATTTTGGTTAAATCACCTTCCAGCGTTTGGGGAAACTTAATATATAAAGATTCCGCTATAATTTCTCCAAGTATTGAGTCTCCTAAGAATTCCAACCTTTCATAAGATTGCAGATCAGGATTGGACTGTTCATTGAGATAAGATTTATGAGTGACTGCCTGCTCTAGTAATGCTGAATTACTGAACTTGATGTTGATTATCTTTTGCAGGTCTTGTAAATCTGCCAATTCAGGTCACCAATGCCTACGCCACTCCGAGTGGCCATGGTGGTTGAGGCCTCTTCATCTCACCCACGTAATTGAAGGTACCCATTACTTCCATAAGAGATGTGAACATCGATGCACTTTCATTCTCTGGAGGAACGAACATTTTCAGGAACGTAGATTGACCTGACTCAAAATGAAATGTAGGGACTCCAAAGGCTCCCAATTCTTCGGAGGCATAGGTATGGTTTTCTCCGATTTCTTTAAGTAAATTAACATCACTTAGATCGTTCTTAAATTGTTCCATATCAGCACTAGATTCAATCGCTGCAGATTCAATTACACTGTAATCAGTTAGGTCTAACCTTTCTTCATGTCGTTTCTTTAATAGGATAATCAGGAATTTCTCGAATGTGTCTGGACCTTGCCTCTTTATTGCTAACCCCGCTTGATGTGCCAGTAAAGTGTTATCTTTACCTGCTAGAACGTCAGGGTGTTCCCAAAATTTGAAGTCGTCCGGATTGTTCGCTTGAGCGAGCGAAAATGGTTTCCAGTCTATATTTATGTCTCCATCGAGGTTTTTGCGTACTTGCGTTAGCCATACAGCTACGTTGTAGACAAAGGGTCAACGGAAATCAAAATATATGGAAAAATTATAGGTTTTTGTATCTGTGGTCATTTTCCCCTCCGTATCAAGAGTCTGCGAATATGATTCTAACTTCATTCGAAATTCATTGTCAAAGAATTACTGTCAAATATAGAATGTGTGTACTCTAAATAAAATATGGTTGATTGAGTTATGGAACCCGAAATGATTGGCAATCCTATTGAACTTATCAGAGAGCAATTAGGTCATGAATACGCTGAATTGTTAGTTGAGATAACACGTACGGCAACCTTATTAGGATTTGGAATTTTTATAGTGGGTGGCACAGTTAGGGACTTAATTCTTAAAAGAGACTTAAAGGATATAGATCTGTCTGTTACAGGAGATGCCATATTGCTTGTGGATGAAGTTTCCAAATCTCTTGATGTGGATATTGTCAGATATAGGAAGTTTCGTACAGCTACTATAAAAACAGGCAGGATAGAAATAGATGTGGTATCTGCTAGATCCGAGGTTTACCCGAATAGTGGCGCACTACCTGAAGTTAAATTAGGGGATATACACGATGATCTCAAACGCAGAGATTTTACTATTAATGCAATGGCCATATCAATTAATGAACCGTATCACTTGGTTGATTCAGAAGATGGTAGGTCTGATTTGAATGCGGGGACTGTTCGGGTACTTCACAACAGAAGTTTTATAGATGATCCTACAAGGCTTTTTAGGATGTTTAGATATGCGAGCAGATTCGATTTTGACATAGATGAAAATACATATATCGCTGCCAAATCGGCTATCTCAAAGCAATGTTTAGCAACTATAAGTAAAGAACGACTGACTAACGAAGTTTTATTGATGCTAGAAGAACCACATGTTGATAATGCTTTTAGATACTTTATTGAATTTGATGTACTTGGTTTACCTGTTAGTGGCAATGAGAAAATATCTATTGAGCATACAAATTTAGAATTTAAATGGATAGCTTTGTTGTCTATGTACAGTGAAGACTGTTATGAGCAATTTTGTTCAATGTTTTCACTGGATAGGAAGAATACCAACATGATTAAGGACTATATTGATCTTTGTTCTCTGATTAAAACTAATGATTTGCTGGCCGTCGATCGGACTAATATATCTGCCACATATTTTCTGTTAAAACAAGTACCTCGGCCAGTTATGGATGCTTATGTAGTTTGCCATCCAAATCAGCTTAATGTGAATATGTTGATGGATTACATGATGTATACTGACCAAGTCAAGATTAATTTGGATCCGATTGGATTAATTAATTTGGGAGTAGACAGACATCACATTTCTGACGTGATGGATATCTTGATGATAGGAGCGCTTACCGGCAAAATTGCTAGTAGGTCAGATGAAGAGAAAGCCGTTGTTCAATATGTGAACGAACACAAGATTTGAAATGAAAAGTAGAACGACAGATTTACATTTGTGTGCCATGTGTGAAAAAGGTCTTGATGGTATAAATGAGACCAACTGCCAGAGATGTGGTTGTTTTTTTCATTATTATTGGACAGATTCGCAGGATTTTGAGTCTTGTGGGGCGTTGGCTAGTCATGATGATGCTCTAGCGATCGTTTTTTTATGCATTGACTGCATTAAGCATTCCAGGAATTAGTAAGGAGAATTATGAAAGCTGTATACATTAATAAGCATGGTGGTGTAGACGTTCTGGAATATGGAGATGTCCCAGAACCAACTGTAGATGCGGGACAAGTTAAAGTTCAGGTTAAGTCTGCCTGCTTGAATAGATTAGACTTGTATACGAGGGAAGGGGATAGAGGATTGCAACGAGAATTTCCCCCTAGTCTTATATTGGGAGGAGATTGTTCAGGCGACGTTGTTGAGGTAGGTGAAGGAGTAAGAGGATTATCGGTCGGAGACAGAGTCATAGTTTATCCTAAAATGACTTGCGGGCAATGTGTTGATTGTTTGTCTGCTAGGGACGATTTGTGTTCAAGGTCACAATTCTTAGGCACAGCTTCGAATGGCAGTTATGCAGATTATGTTGTAGTAGACAGTGGTAATGCACATGTAATTTCGGATGACATCACATACGATATGGCAGCCGCAGTACCTACGACCTTTTTGCCTTGTTGGAACATATTGGTTAGGCGTGGCAAATTAAAATCTTGGGAGACGCTATTGGTCTTGTCTGCTTCTGCAGGAGTAGGCACGGCGGCGATACAATTGGCAAAGAATGTTATAGGAGCGACTGTATTAACCACTACTAGTAGTGAGGAAAAAGCAAAAAGAGCTACTGACATAGGGGCAGATCATGTTATCAATTACAAAGAAGAGTCTATGCGAGATCGAATTAAAGAAATTACGAATGGATCTGGAGTAGATTTTGTTTTGGATCATGTGGGGGCTGATTTCTTTAAAGATGCCTTTTATTCATTAAAACCAGGTGGACGCTATGGAATTTGTGGTGCAACTACAGGGCTAAGAGCGGAACTACATTTAGGCTTATTATTCTCTAAACAGATAGATGTTTTTGGTGCTTTCATGGGATCCAAGAAAGATATGATAGAGATCACTCAGACGCTGAACAAAGGATACATTAATCCAAGTATCCATCAAACCTTCCCTCTTGCTAATACGGCAGAAGCTCATAAGATGATGGAAGAGACTAATTTCTTTGGGAAAATAATTATTAATCCGTAGGTTTACTATCAAGTAGTCTTCTACCGTGGAAAAGGTATTGTTGGGAGTAACCAGCGTATTCACCAAAATACTCATTAGCCCAAACAAGTAAGTCTTGATTTGATGGAGGTTTTTGATTAGGGAAATACCAATCGGTTAAAGCTCGTTTCACCCAAACATCTATTGGGAAGGCCTCTAATTTGTCCAAAGAGAACACTAAAACACAATCGGCAATTTTGGGGCCAACTCCGTGAAGACTCATTAGTTGTTCTTTGGCCTCAGTGTAGGGTGTCTTTATTAATGTGTTTAGATCAAGGTCCCCCGCTTGAACCTTCTTCCCGCAATTTAATACATATGGAGCTCTGAAACCTAATCCTAGTTCACGTAGGGTTTTTTCATCAGTATTACTAATATCCTCCGAAGTAGGGAAAGTAAATCTTATATCTTCTCCCAATTCCAGTTTTTGACCGAAGTAATTTGACATATTCTCTACCATAAGTGATATACGTTTCATATTAGTTGTAGAAGAGCATATAAAAGTTACAAGGCATTCCCATGGGTCTTGACGAAGTAACCTGAGACCTCGGTATCGCTCGGTCATGGTTCGCACTCGTTCATCTTTGTTTATATGGGCATATATATGTTCAAGATCGTCATCGAGACGTAAGTATTTCAATAAAAAATCTTCCGATTCTAGGGTTGAAGAAGAGTCTATAATCAAAGTACGTTCTGATTGCCGTATGTGAACCAGTACATTTCCTATTACCCCGGAATATTTGCCGTCGATTTGTCTCCATCGATGAGCTTGCCCACTTTCTAGAGTTTCTTTGAGATTTAAAGGCTCCTCTAGAGTGATGCGCATTTTATATCCAGTCCTTTATACGTGTTGGGATATCACCTAAATTGCATGTTTGTATATTGAAATCAGGTAGTGACTCAAGGAATGTGCGGCCATAGGAACGCTCTATTACTCGATTGTCTAAAATAACGACTGTTCCACGATCTTCTTTACTTCTAATCAATCTTCCAATCCCTTGTCTGAATTTTAGGATTGCTTGGGGTACTGAATATTCCCTGAATGGATTTTCATAGTTGCTACTTCTTGCCTGAACTATCGGATCGGTTGGCACCTGAAATGGTAATCTAGTTATTATTAAGAGCTTAAGATTATTTCTTTCAAAGTCTACTCCTTCCCAAAAACTGTTAGTGCCTAATATCACGCTATTAGGGTTTTCGTTGAATCTACGAATGAGTTGCTGAGGACTCCCATCGATACCTTGTGCTAGTACTTGGACGTTATTTTGGCTCAATTCACTTTTGATTAAATTGGCTACGCTCCTTAAAGCTGCGTAAGATGTGAATAAAACTACTGTTTTACCATTTATCGCAATTGAAGATTTGATTACTGATTGGGCTATGGCAGATATATAGGCATCTTGCCCAGGGCCTGGTACATCTTTCGGTAGTAACAAGAGTCCGGCTTCTTTGTAATTATATGGTGATCCCAACTGTGATTCAGATGCATCTTCAGGAAGACCAAGACGTTCTTTGATGTGCGAAAACGAATTATATGCAGTTAATGTGGCGCTTGTGCATATCACGCTATTTTTTTCTAAGAAAAGGTTAGATTGTAAGAACTCTGCCACATCTATTGGTGCAGAGTGCAGCCGGACTTCAGTCCTATTTCTATCTGAGGATACCCATTCTACAGAGTTTTCATTCGGAGGACTTAAAATTGAATTCATTTGCTCATCTAAAGATTCAATTTGTTCAATATTGGTATTTAGTTCAACTATTGAATGTGATTTGTTACTTAATGTTACATCTAGAGCGTCAATATTGTTACATAATGTCCGTATGCATGAGATATTTTCTTTACTTATGACTTGTAGAGTTTCCCATAATTCGTAGATATTGTGCCATGACTGAGAAGAACGGAAGTCATTATGTATAATTATTTGATTATTATCATTTTCATTTGAAGATGAAAGGAAAGTGTCGTTAATTACTCGCCACATATTGTTCCAGCTTGAGCTCATATGGTCGATTGAACGTTCTAGTGAATGGATATTGTTGAGTAAGATATTTCTTATTGAATCTCCGTTGGCAATATTAGTAAGATCGGCTCTCATTCCGTTACAGAGTTTTAATTGGTTATCTATGATTGAGGTTAAGTGATTTCCTGATATTTCGAATTGAAACTGTTTAGTGGTTTCGTCTTCTAAGTTGTGTGCTTCGTCTATTATCAAAGTTTTATAATGCGGTATTAATGTTCCTCCCATTCTGATATCAGATAAGAGAAGAGCATGATTCACGATTAAGATATCAGCTTCCTCAGCGCGGTCTCGAGCATTTTTAAGATAACAAGGTTCGTCGCCTCTTAGGTTAGGGCACCAAAGGTTTTCTGCAGAAGAAACTCTGTTCCAAATAATTTGATCTCTGGATGATAAGTTTATTTCAGATCTATCTCCATGCTCTGTACTATTCATCCACAAATGTATTTTGCTAAGCAGTCGAGCCTCGTCTGAGGAGATTTCACTATGATCCGACATATAAGTGAATCGATTAACGCATAAATAATTTGATTTTCCTTTCAATAAAGAAAATTTTATACCGTCGGTTGGAATAGCCTGAAGCTCTTCTAGTAAAGAGACCAATGCTGGCAAATCTTTTGACACCAATTGTTCTTGCAGGTTAATTGTATTGGTGGATATTACGACTTTTTCTTGATTATCTAAGGCATGTTTAATAGAAGGAACCAGATATGCTAACGATTTACCTACTCCAGTACCTGCTTCAATGATTAGATGTTCATGGTTCTCTATTGCTTGGTTAACTTGTTTCATCATTTCTATTTGTTCAGGGCGATATTCAAAATGATTTGGGAGATATTTAACGAATGATTGCTGAGTTTCGAATATTTCTTCTAAATTAACACTTGGTAGAAAGTCAGCTGCAGGTGTAATATTGATTTTGCCGCGATTTCTATCTGTTTTACGTGCATTTGAAAAAGGAGCAGCTTGCTGCTTTGGGATGTTGGATGCCTCTAAACATTGCTCTATAAGATTACTAATATCCCAACCACTTTTTTTCCCTAGAGAAATGATGTGTTGTAATGAACGATGATCGCATCGTCTGATGTGGTTGAGTAGTTTGATAAATACTTGCTGAGTTGCTTTTGCATCTTCCAGTGCTCGGTGTGGAGATTGATTATCAACTTGAAAGTATTTGCCTAGATAACTCAGAGAATATTCTGGTAGATTAGGGAAGAATACTGTTGCTAATTCCCAGGTGTCATAATTCTCTTGAATAAACTCAGCGTTGTTCTGTGACAAGAATCTAAGATCAAATTGAATATTTTGCCCAACAATGGGTAAATCTCCGATGAAGGATTTCAATTCAGGGATTACTTGTTCGATTGTAGGTTTAAATTTCACATCTTGTTCTGATATTCCTGTTAAGTTCTGTATCAATTCCGGAATTGGACGTTTGGGATCTATCAACGTCTGATATTCGTCTATAACTGAATCATAAGAGCATTTGATTGCTCCGATTTCGATAATTTTGTCACTGTTTGCATGTAACCCGGTGGTTTCCAGGTCGAGAGATACATACTGCAAATTCATAGGAGTAGTTGATGCCATAAAAAACCTATTATTCGTTGAGCTTAAAGCGTTTAGGATGACCTTGTCTAAGTCCTTCAACTGGCCAGAAAGCTCCCAGTTTAAGAGCTTTGAGGAATTCTTCTTGGGTGTTTATATCTGACTGGAACTCAGTGACAAAATTCCCTAAACCATGTGTGGAATGTGCGTCACTGCCTCCAGATATAGGCATATTTAGTTTATCTGATACTTCAAGTGCAAAACGATTTTCCGAATCTGCAGTACCGCCATTGCCTGCCTCTATGGCGTCTACAAGATTAAATACGCGGTGGGTAGACGCTTGTTCGGCTGTATCGGGTATTTCATCTGTGGGAGATTTATAAAGGTAGGGCCTCCCTCTGCCGGGGGGACTGAATATCCCTCTGAAAGGATGTGCGGATATAAGAAACCCTCCGTGATTGCGTACTGCTTTACTTAAAGTTGAGGCGTCATTGAATCCGGATTCGTATTTATCCATACCAAAAGCAAGCATATGTCCGAGATCTGTGTCTACTTCCATGCCTCTGATTAGCACCACATTATGTTTATTTGCGAACTCTTCAAATTCATGCCTGTCCCAAGGTCCACTATGTTCAGTTATGCATAGTCCTTTAAGCCCAATTCTTGCTGCTTCTAGAATCAAATCTTCTGGGGTTAAATTGCTGTCGCTGCTACCTTTCGTGGTGTGTATGTGTAGATCGAAATATTTCGCCATAGAATCCTCATCCCAATGATAAACAAAATTACATTGTTATTATAGAGTAACTTGTCGCTTCGAAATGAATACTGATAGAGTTGATTGTGCAGCTTCTTGGCTATACAATTTAATGTTGCATAGGTATAAGAAACTATGTTCTATAGGGAGTGTTTATTGGATCTAGGAATACATGTTATAGCTGACTTGAGGCAGTGTAATGCTTCATTGATTGATGATTTGGACTATGTGAAACATTCACTTCATTCAGCTGCTGAAACCCTAGCTGTAACTTTGATAGCCGAATCATTCCACAAATTCAGTCCTCAAGGAGTCACAGGAATTCTTTCAATCGCTGAGTCTCATATTTCTGTGCATACTTGGCCTGAAACATTATTTGCTGCAATAGATATTTTTACCTGTGGTACTAATTTTGATCCCCTGAAAGCGGCACATTTTTTGAGTGATAAATTTGAGTGTCAGAGTCCGGAGTTTACTGTGTTGCATAGAGGAGCAGGGCTGGGTATTTCTGCTCCTAATATCAGTGAAGTACGTTAGTAAGAGAGGGTTGCTTTGGAATCTTTTTCTAATTGGTACACGGAGCACCTATCACCGTATCAATCAGTAATGTTAAAAATAAGAAAAGTATTATTTTCTGGTAAAACCCAATATCAATCTGTGGACATAATTGAGTCAGAAATATACGGACGAAGTTTGATTCTGGATGGCAAAACACAGTCCACTGAACGGGACGAGTATATTTATCATGAAGCATTAGTAAGTCCTGCGATGCTGATGCACGAAAGCCCCGCCGAAGTGTTTATTGCTGGAGGAGGGGAAGGAGCTACTCTACGAGAAGTATTGAATCATAAGTCTGTCATCAATGTACGCATGGTAGATTTGGATGAAGAGATTGTAGAGCTTAGCAAATTATATTTACCTAAGCACCATATGGGCGCATTTGAAGATCCAAGATTAGAATTGCATCATGTAGATGCTCGAGCGTATTTGCAGAATGATGAAGCTAGATATGATGTTGTAATCCTTGATTTGGTGGATCCTTTAGAAGAAGGCACTGCTTACCAATTGTATACAAAAGAATTTTATGAAATTGTGAAGAATTCTTTAAAACCCGATGGAATTATGGTCACTCAGTCAGGTTCTTCAGACATAACAAATTTTAGAGACTGTTATGTGCCAATAGTTCATACAATCAGGACTGTCTTTAATTGGGTAGATAATTATCAAGTAAACATATCAGGATTTGGGATGCCATGGTCATTTACTATAGCTAGCCAAACCCCCAGAGACACCAATGGTATCGGTTTGGATAAATGTAATGAACGGATTAATAGAAACCTTAGATTCTATGATTATGAATCACACGTACATATGTTCAACATTCCCAAGTATGTGAGAGACGAACTAGCGATGGAACCTAGGATAAATTCAGATGATAATCCAATATTCATGGTTTAAGACTTGGGTTAGATATACTTTTGTAATTCGGGGAGTTGATCTAATGGCAACACGACTCCGTCATTTTCGAATGCTTTGATAAGCGTTTTAATGTCTTCAGGTATTTCCTTTTTAGTTTGAGTATGTTGGTCATATCCAACATACACGGCAGTAATTACTGTTGTTAAATCACCAGACTGATTAAAAATGTGTACTTTGAACCTTATACTTGTTGTGCCAAGTTTTGTTGTCTTAGCTTTAAGAATTAGGATGTCGTCGATTTTGACTGGTTCTAGAAAAGTAAGTTCAGTATTTGCAATCACTGTGTCGAAGAAACCTGTTTGGGCCAAAGCATAGATGCTATACCCCAAATTGCGGAAATATTCAGATTGCGCTATTTCAAGATACTCTAAATAGGATCCGTTGAAGGCGATTCCTTGTCTATCGCATTCGGACCATCTAACCCTTATGTCAGTTTCAAATTTAAATATTTCATTCTGTGATTCCAATGTAATTAGTCTCTCTGCAGGTCATCGAGTATCTGTTGATCTGATTCATTTAGATCAGCAGATACTAGTAAATCGGGGCGATTGTGGAATGTTTTGATGATTGATTGAGTTCTTCTCCAATCTTCAACCTTTTGGTGGTCTCCATTTATCAAGACGTCTGGGACAGTTAATCCTCTATAAGTGCGTGGCCTAGTGTACAACGGATGCTCTAGTAATCCGGAAGTAATGGAGTCAGAAGCTACGTTTTCAGAGGATCCTATAACTCCAGGAATGAATCTGGAAATACAGTCGACTAGTAACATCGCAGGAATTTCCCCTCCGGTAGTAATAAAGTCTCCTATACTGATTTGATGAGTGACCACTAATTCTATAATGCGTTCGTCCACTCCTGTGTAGTGGCCACATATGATTATAATATCTTTACTGCTGGATAATGATTTGGATACCGTTTGTGTAAATTGCGTTCCTTGCGGGGTCATTAAAACCACTGGTGTATTTTCTGGGCTAATGCAATTGCCCAATATGTCGTCTATCGCATTACAGATAGGTTCAGGCTTCATTACCATCCCAAATCCGCCTCCAAATTGATAGTCGTCCGTAGTTGAATGTTTGTCTTCTGTGAAATCTCGGATGTCTATAACGGCAATGCTTACCAAATCATTTTTGATGGCTCTTGAAATCATGCTTGAAGTCAGGACCCCGTCAAACATTTTAGGGAATAGAGACAGTATATGGAAATTGATTTTTGCCATGTCGATGCAGTTACAGTATTCTCTTTGAGATAGGTATATTCTTCCCATCTTTTATAACATGCTTGATATTATTGCGGTCTCGTAACATGGAGATATTTTTTAGTGGATCTCCATCAACTATGATCATGTCTGCTACTTTACCCACTTCAATTGAACCAACACAATCGTCGATCTCCAGGCATTCCGCTGCCGTTATAGTTCCTGCTTTTATTGCTTCCATTGGTGTCATCCCATTGACTACTAATAATTCTAATTCGTGAGCATTGTCACCATGAATAAACCCACCAGCATCTGTCCCGGCTACTATTTTCACACCTTCTTTCATGGCTATTTCAAAGCTTCTGCGATGTTGATCTATCAATTGTTGTGCTCTGACTTGAACATGGGGGGCACTGTGAGATTTATGGTAGTCATATACTGTAAATGTTGGCACGAAGAAAACATTTTTTTCAGCCATTATTTTTACTAAGTCTGGATCTTCTTCTAAGTGACAACCATGTTCAATAGAATGGACTCCTTCCTCAACACACACTCTTAATCCTGGTCCTCCCAATGCGTGACACATAACTTTTTTGTTGAGCCGAGCACTTTCGTCAATTATCAATCTGACCTCAGACCTAGAGAAGGAAGTGTCTCTTGGCCCAAGCCCTTTACGGGAACTCGCCCCACCAGTTGTAGCTATTTTAATTACATCGGCTCCGCATCTTACCAGTTCACGTAATTTGTGGATAATTTCATCCGGGCCGTCAACGACAGCATTAGGTAACATTGGGTTCGTTACAAGACCATTGGTATGTCCAGAACCACTTACGCGATCTCCAATTCCTCCAGTTTGTGACATGATACTGATTGCTAATACTAGTCTAGGACCTTCACATAGCCCTTCTTCTATTGCGAGTTTATATCCGGCATCTAATCCTCCTGCGTCTCTGATGGTTGTATATCCGGACTGCAAGGTATCTTCTAAAACTTTATAAATACGAATTGAATTGGTAGATGCAGGTTCATCTAAATTCCATCGGCTAATTAGTTCATAATTCTTGGAGGCTAAATGGTCGTGACAATCTATTAGACCGGGTAGCACTGTCAGTCCAGATACATCGTAAATTTCTTCCATGCTGTCTAAATTAAGATTTGATGATTCTGCTGAAGGTATAATTTGAGCAATGGATGGCCCGTCTACTATGATCACCTGGTCTTGTAAGATGGACTCTGTCTTAACGTCGATTATATTGGTGCCAATAAAAGCCTTCATAACACTCTCCATATAAGATTTATGTATCGTTGGGACATATTAAATATTATGCGTGGTGATAATAAACTTATAATGGCCTAATTACATTGTCAAACCAATTATTTTGCTACAATAGTAAACCCTAGATGTGAATACTAAATAGTAGCAAAAACTTGATAGGGTTTTTGAAGGCATAAAATGGACAAATATATAGAGAAAGTGATCCAGGATATCCATACATCTGACATTAAAATGTCTATGGCAGTGGCAGGTGCAGGTAACCAAGTAATGAATTGGCTATTAAATGTGCCTGGGGCATCAAATACGATATTGGATATATCAGTACCATATTCAGAAAAAGCGATGTCTGATTTTTTGGGATATATGCCTGAAAGTATAGTATCTCAAGAAGCCGCTTCTGCTATGGCGGTTCGTAGTTTTATAAATGCTAATAAATATAATGATTCTTCATCTGATCTGATAGGCGTGGGATGCACAGCAACCATTGCGACTAATAGGGAGAAACGTGGAGATCATCGGGTGATTATAGGTATTTGCTCAAAAAATGACCTTTATACTTTTACACTTATCCTTAATAAAGGAATGCGTACCCGTATAGAAGAAGACTTTGTTGTGAGTAATTTGTTATTGAAAGTTGTTTCTGGGTATATGGCAATTGATTACAGTATAGATAATCTTTTATTGGAGGGTGAGATTATTCAACGAGAGGAGATTTCTGTAGACAAATCTTTAGACATGGTTATGCATGGTGACATCCCTTATGTGATTCTTGATTCTGCCGGGGGTATGGAATACCTATTGCCGCCTAAGCAGTCAACCATTGTATTTCCGGGTTCTTTTAATCCATTGCATGAGGGTCATAAAACTCTTGCATCAGTTGTGAAAAAAGAGTTTGATTTGCAAGCTTTATATGAGACATCGATTCTAAACGTCGACAAACCCCCTCTGTCTTATGATGAAATTGTTAAGAGAGTGACTCAATTTGAAGATGAAGAAAGACTTCTGATAACGAACCAAGCCACTTTTGCTGGGAAAGCAAAAAAATTGGGGGGATATAAGTTTTTAGTAGGGTGGGATACAGCCAAGAGGGTTCTTGATCCTAAATATTCATCGAGTGATGGAGCAATGTGGAAAGAATTATCGGAGATGTTAGCAAACAACAATCAATTTTATGTGGCAGGCAGATTGGACAAAGGGAAATTCAATGGTATTGATGATTTGAAAATCCCTGCTTCATTAAAACAATTATTTGTAGGAATTTCTGAAGATCTGTTTAGGTCAGATATTTCTTCTACAGAAATAAGGGAGAGCAAATAAGACGTTTGAATCTGTTTTATATTAATTGACTGGAAATTCCGTGAAATGATATTCTACGGTTGAACACATTCATAAATTATTGAATGAGATTAATTAGGAAAATGTAAAGTAAATGGATGTATTTGTTAATGACTGGATGGCCGTTGCGCTGTCTGTTTTAGTGGGCGCAGGCGCGATTATGGGTTTATTTATAGCATCCTTTATTTTTAGTGCTAAGCGTAAATCTCAAATCAAATTAACAACCTACGAATGTGGCATACCTAGCGAAGGCTTTACCTGGGCTAACATAAATTTCAGGTTCTATATATTTGGGATATTGTTTTTGATATTTGACGTAGAAGCTGTGTTTTTATTCCCTTGGGCACTGATATTCTTGGAGCAAAATAGTTTAGGGAACCCTATTCCTTTCTACGCTATGATGATGTTCTTAGTGATATTGTTTTTCGCTATTTTGTATGGATGGAGGAAAGGGGTGTTTGAGTGGCAGAAGTAAATCCACCAATAGGGAATTTACCAGGTAAAAGTCGTTTTGACCAAGTATTAGGCTCTAAAGTGCCAGGAGTAATTACCACTACCAAAGAGCAATTATTCGGAATGGCACGAAAATCCTCTTTATGGACTCTGAGTTTTGGTCTGGCTTGTTGCGCTATAGAAATGATGTCAACTTATATGTCACATTATGACTTAGACAGATTTGGAGTGGTTACTTGGCCATCACCCCGACAATCTGATGTAATGATTGTAGCAGGCACCGTGGTAAAGAAAATGGAAGAGCCTATCAGACTCTTGTATGAGCAAATGCCTGACCCTAAATGGGTGATAGCGATGGGAAGTTGCGCGACTAATGGAGGACCATATTACAAATCATACTCTGTTGTAATGGGGGTTGATCATATAATACCTGTGGATATATATGTGCCAGGCTGCCCTCCAAGGCCTGAAGCTCTGCTTTACGGAATTGTTAAACTACAAGAGAAAATAATGCGGGATTCTAAAAATAATGGCAGATAAATCAGATTGTACTTCTGAAGATGTATCAGATGCTCCTGAACTCGATCCTCAGATTAGTAAACTTAAAACAGCATTAGAAACAGAGTTTACAGGTGTAGATTTACTCTTCTCAATGACTGACCAGATTCCTACAGTTTTAGTGCCTACAGAATCATTACATGATCTTTGTATATTCTTGAAAACTAATGAAGATTATGATTCGAAAATGCTTTCATGTATGGCTGGGGTGGATTATGTGGATTATTGCCAGATCTTATATGTCTTGTATTCAATAAACAAAAATTGCACCGTTGGAGTCAAATGTAATATTAATTACGACTCTAGAGTACAGACAGTCTCAGATATTTGGAAAGCTGGCGATTGGTATGAAAGAGAAATTCATGATCTGTATGGAATTGAATTTGAAGGGCACGGGGATATGTCGCCTTTACTGTTGTATGACGGATTCGAAGGTTATCCAGGTAAGAAAGATTTCCCGTTTTATGATTATCAGGAATATTAGTTAAGTATTATGATGCAGGACAATTCAGAGAATCAGACAATTGATATGATGCTAAATATGGGGCCTCAACATCCTTCTACGCATGGGGTGTTCCGTATGGAGTTAAGGATTGATGGGGAAAAAATTATTGATGTTAAACCTCATATTGGATACTTGCACAGAGGGTCAGAAAAACTAAGTGAAGGAGAGCAATATCATCAGGTAGTCACATTGTTCGACAGAATGGATTACTTGGCCAATTTCAATAATGAACTTGTGTATTGTATGGCAGTTGAAAGACTTTTGGATATTGTACCTTCCAGACGGACTGAGTATATACGAGTAATATTGTGTGAACTAAACCGAATAGCAAGCCATTTGTTATATGTTGGGACCATTGGATTAGATGCAGGCGCTATGACTCCAGCATTATTCTCATTTATTGGTCGCGATCGAATCCAAACTTTGTTCGAGAGTATTTCAGGCGCTCGCATGATGCATAATTACTTCAAAATAGGCGGACTCAAAGAAGAAGTTCCAACCAATTTTGTGAGCATGGTTAAGGACATCATGCCTGAGATACGTCAGGACATAGATCAAGCCGAAAAACTACTTACTTTTAATGAAATTTTTCTTAGTCGCACTAAGGATATTGGTGTGATAACTGCTGATCAAGCCATTGATTATGGATTAACTGGACCCTGCTTAAGAGGTTCTGGTGTTAATTATGACGTTAGAAAATCAGAGCCGTACTCTGTATATTCTGACTTTGAATTTGATGTTCCCGTTGGACTAGATGGCGATTGCTGGGATAGACATTGGGTTCGAATTAAAGAAATGGATGAGTCTTTGAAGATAGTAGAGCAAGCAATTAACAATTTGCCTGATGGTGACGTGGAGTCATCACTAGGAAGACGCTTGATCCGCCCATCTGCTGGTGAAGTATACGTGAAAGCAGAGAACCCCAGAGGGGAGATTGGAGTTTATATTGTAAGTGATGGAACCGATAAACCATATCGCCTTAAAGTAAGACCTCCCTCGTTTTGTAATTTGTCTGCTATTGAACCGTTACTACAGGATTCCTGGATCGCAGATTCTGTGGTCATTCTAGGGTCTTTGGACATAGTCCTAGGCGAGGTGGATAGATGATTGGGAGTATGAGCAGCTATTTTCAAGATGCCGTAAGTACTTTAATTAGTTTGTTGACATTATTTTCCTTCTTGGCTGTTATTGTTTTGTCTCTTGTATGGCTAGAAAGGAAAGCTTTAGGCAGATTGCAGCTTAGGCTAGGGCCTACTCGCACTGGTCCCTTCGGACTTTTGCAACCCATTGCGGATGCAGTGAAACTGGTATTAAAAGAAGATATAGTTCCTAATGATGCTGAACGAGTCATATTTTGGGTGGCTCCAATTATAGTTGTGATATCAGCATTCATGCTTTGGGTAACAATACCCTTCACTCCGGGGATTGTGGTAGAGAATCTTGAGAATATGGGATTGTTTTATATAGGTGCTGTAGGCGTGATAGGAATTCTCGGCCTTGTATTAGCAGGCTGGGGATCGGCTAATAAATATGGAGTCATCGGTGGTCTACGAGCTGCCGCTCAATTAATAAGTTATGAAATACCATTGATAATGGTATTAATTTCTGTAGCTATTGTTACGCAAACATTTAATCTGGTTGACATAGTAAATCTACAATCACCTGTCCCTTTCGTACTAGTATTGCCACTGGGATTTGTATTGTTTTTTGTTGCAGGGCTAGCGGAAGTTGGAAGAACCCCTTTTGATATCTATTTTGCAGAGTCTGAGATAGTCGGAGGTCCCTTTGTGGAATACAGTGGAGCACATTGGGCAGTATTCTTCTTGTCAGAATACATTAACACTTTTGCTATAGCTACCTTAACCGTATTGTTATTTTTGGGGGGATGGTCTGGGCCGTTCTTGCCTTCCATAGTGTGGCTTTTAATAAAGATATATGCTGTCATTCTATTGATATTTTGGATAAGAGGAACTTTACCTCGCTTGAGAATTGATCAGCTGATGGCATTCGCCTGGAAAGTAATGGTGCCACTTTCGTTTTACTTAGTTGTATGTTGTTCTGTATATGTATTTTATGAAATGCCTTGGTGGGCACTGACTGTTATGTCTTTGTTTGGACTAGTGGCAGTAGGTGTTATTATTTACAGGTATATCACAGCCCCAGCCCGTAAAGTAGCAGAAGTGAGAGAGCGATTACGTTCCCTCCAAATGACACAAGAGGAATGAGATGTTAAGCACAGTAAAAGGAATGATTCAGACTTTATCCTCTACTTTTCGAGGACTGCGTAGACCGGTTACCAAACTATATCCTGAAAATCCTACAGTACTCCAAAATAGATTCATGGGTTTTCCTGGATTGACTTGGGATAAGAACGTGGATGAACCGTTTTGTACAGGATGTATGGTATGCATTAGGAACTGTCCTACTCAATGCATGACTGCGACAATGAAGGACAACCCCAAATTCGCTGATGAAAGTAGTAAACGTCGTAAAATCGTAGATGAATTTGAGATAAATCTGAACCGCTGTATCTTATGTGGTATATGCGTTGATGTTTGCAATTTTGACGCTATTGTAATGACTCATGAACATGAAGAGAGTGGAATCTCTCGCGATGGCAGTAGAATGGATCTAAGCGGCTTGCTAGAGATTGGTGGAAGATATCAGACCCAGACCGGCTGGCAGCCATCTTCAAAGGATTAATGTAATTAATATGCATCTAGTTATATTCAGTGTTATATCTGCTGTGTTGATCTCATGCGCGCTTGGGGTTGTGATATCTAGGAATATAGTTCACTCTGCTTTATTTCTCTTATTCGCATTGATTAGTGTAGCCGGAATTTACTTGGTTTTATTAACTGAATTCTTGGCGATTGTGCAATTACTGATTTACGGTGGAGCAATCGTGATAGTTATTCTATTTGCGTTGATGCTTACTAGGAATGAAGAGTACCCTAGGATACAAAACAATAAACTTTGGCCTATAGCTGGAATCTTGTCTGTTTTGGTTCTAATTACATTATCAGTGAGCTATTTTCAATCCGATGTAATTCGGAGTGCATCCACCACTATTTCTCCAGCTGGTGTGAAATCGTTGGGTAGTTCTTTATTTACTACTTGGGCTATACCTTTTGAATTAGCATCTTTAGTATTATTAGTTGCTTTAATTGGCGCGATAGTTATTGCTAGATCGGATAAGGACGGAAACTAAATGCTGGAATTGATTCATTTCAATATTTTAAGTGTGCTACTGTTTTCTGTCGGCTTATATGGCGTATTAGCTAGGAAGAGTGCGATTCTAATAATTATGGCGATTGAACTAATGCTAAATGCTGTAAATATTAATTTTATTGCAGCAGCAGCATTTAAGCATGGTGGCGGATTGTTTACCAATTTTGATGGTCATATTTTGACAATATTCATCATTACAATAGCAGCGGCTGAAGTTGGGCTGGCATTGGCTCTTATACTACGGATATTCAGAAATAAATCTACTGTTAATGTTGACCAGTTTGACATGATGAAGTTATAAATTTTGGTTTTTTAGGAAGGTATGGTTAGTTTAATATGCAATATTTCTGGTTAATCCCTGTAATCAGCTTTATAGCATTTATAATTACAAGTTTGGTAGGGAATAAAATTCTCAAACAAGCTTGGATATTTCCTGTTGTTGCTATCATATTAGGTTTAGGGATTTATTGTTTTGGTCTTACTGAATATCTTCAGTCGCGATTTGATTTGGAGCATTGTGTGAGAAGCTCTGTCACTGGGATGGTAGGATGCAACTATAGTGTGGGGTGGTTCTCAGCGGGAGTTACAGGAAAGGAAACAGTTGATTCATTCCTTGGTTTTACAGTAGATCCTCTAAGTTTGTCTGTGGCAGGATTAGCAATTTTTGTTGCTCTAATGGTTCAAATATATTCAATAGGGTATATGAAAGATGATCCCAGATTCGGCTGGTATTATTCTGTTCAAGCCTTGTTCATTTCATCAATGATACTGTTAGCGCTATCTGACAATTTCTTGTTACTGTATGTGGCGTGGGAGTTGGTTGGATTATGCTCATATTTATTGATTGGTTTTTGGTATGAAAAACCTGATGCAAAGGAAGCTGCTAAAAAGGCATTCACTGTTACTAGATTGGGAGATGTAGGTCTTTTAATAGGGATACTATTAATTTGGATAGAAGTCGGATCGTTCAATATGAGTGATTTATTTAGTTACGTAGCGTCCGGCCAGATGGAATCTTGGGTAATCTTTTCTATCAGCGGTCTGTTATTCCTAGGCGCTATGGGGAAATCTGCCCAGTTCCCCTTCCATGTGTGGCTTCCAGATGCGATGGAAGGCCCGACCCCTGTTAGTGCGCTGATACATGCTGCTACTATGGTGGCAGCCGGAGTATATTTGGTAGCTAGAACATATCCTTTGTTTGTTGAATCTGAGGCTATGATGTTAATAGTGTCAATCATCGGGCTTATAACGGCCATAGGAGCTGCTTTGATATGCTGCGTATCAATAGATTTGAAAAGAGCTTTGGCTTATTCGACTATCAGCCATTTGGGCTTGATGATGTTGAGTCTTGGAGCGTTCGGATATACAGCCGCTATATTGCATTTGCTAGCTCATGGATTCAGTAAAGCGTTATTGTTTTTAGGATCAGGTAACATCATGCATTCTATTGATGATTTGGATATCAATAGAATGGGTGGGTTAAAGTCAGTACTACCAGGTACAACAATATTATTTTGTATAGGAGCGCTTTCTCTAGCGGGTATCCCATTGCTGTCTGGTTTCTGGAGCAAAGACGAGGTTATTGTTTCAATTGTACATAATCGCAATATTTTATTTGCAATTTCATCAATGATATTGGTTTTCTTGAGTGGGTTTTATATGATTCGGTTGATTATAATCCCGTTTTTTGGGACTCAAAATCGAGATTATAGTAATGCTCATAAACTTCCTATGGTGATGCTTATTCCAATGGGCGTTCTTGCAGTTTTTGTGGTGCTTTTTGGTTGGGTAGCATTATATATGCCAGGACTTCCATCTAGTTTTGGTACATTCTTATTCTATAGTCACCCAAAAAATTTCCATCTGGAACCGGATATAGCAAGTATAACCTTAGTAGTCACATTACTATCTTTTGGTGCTGGATATTTATTCTATGTGAAAAGAATATCTATTTTCCAGACTTTTAAAACACGGATGAAATTTTTGATAACAATCATTGAGAACAAATATTATTTTGATGAACTATATCAAATTTTAGTAGATAAAATTGTACTGCCTATAGCTTCATTAGTGGCCTTGTTTGATAGGGTTTTAGTTAATGATATTGGTATAAATGGCCCAGGTCACATAACTCGCTCTATTGGTTCCTTGATCAGATATCATGTCACAGGGCGAATTTACGTTTACTTGGGGCTAATGACTTCTGGAATGATAATTTTGGGAATTCTATGGCTGTGGATTGTGAGGCTATGAACGATTTTTATAACATAATGGCTTTTGCGATCATAGCATTACCTTTGATCACATCTTTGGGATTTATGGTGGTTCCTAATTTAGCTTCCAGGACTTGCTGGTTGATATCATCAATAGTGTCACTGGTGACATTTGGCATTTCCGTGCTTCTTTTTGTGTCATATGACACTATGATTGGAGGAACGCAATTTGGATTTACAGTGCCATGGATGAGTCAAGGTATTAATATCACGTTTGGGTTGGGACTTACAGGTATCAGTGCTTCCATGGTGTTGTTAAATGGCATAGTTCTATTGGGAGCGTGCCTCATATCGACTGATATAGAAACTCGGGGGCGGGACTTCTATGTTTTATTGCTAGCATTGGGAGGAGGAGTTTTTGGAGTCTTTTTATCGTCTGATTTATTTTTCTTCTTCTTGTTCTACGAGTTAGCCGTTTTACCTATGTATTTATTGATAGCGGTTTGGGGAAGTTCTACCAACTTCGGTTCGTTTAACCGGAGTAAGGAATACGGAGCTATGAAACTAATGATGGTTCTTGTAGCGGCGAGCGTGTTGATATGGATTGGTATCATTGCAATTTATGTTGAGACATATATGAATGGTACTCCAACTTTTGTGTTTGATGAGTTGAGAATTCTGTCTGAATCTGGATTATTTAGCTCTGGATTTCAGAACTGGGTATTTTTATGTTTCATGATTGGTTTTGGTGTGTTGTCTGGATTATGGCCATTTCACACTTGGTCGCCGGACGGTCATGTTGCCGCACCTACAGGGGTCAGTATGCTTCACGCCGGAGTGCTAATGAAGCTAGGCGCTTTCGGAATTATTCAGATAGGAATAGTTATATTACCTTTAGGGGCTCAAACTTGGATGCCACTACTGATGGTTTTAGGAATTGTTAATGTGATTTATGGGGCAGTATCGGCTATGTCTCAGACTGATCTAAAATATATCATAGGGTATTCCAGTGTGAGTCATATGGGTTATGTGTTAATAGGGGCCGCAACTTTAAACTCAATAGGGCTATCAGGCGCAGTGCTACAGATGTTCTCGCATGGAATAATGACAGCTCTGATGTTTGTGCTAGTAGGAGCTATTTACCATAGAGCTCATACGAGAGATATATATGTACTAAATGGCTTGATCAAAACAATGCCTCATATATGTGTATTGTTTATTATTGCTGGATTTGCTTCATTGGGATTACCAGGATTGAGTGGATTTATTGCTGAATTTTTAATATTTTTGGGAGTAATTAAGATTTCATTATGGATAGCGGCATTAGCCGTTTTAGGTGCTGCACTGACAGCAGTATATATTTTGAGATTAATAGCAAGAACAATTGTTGGACCAGTAGATCCAAAATTGGAAAATCTACCTGATGCTAATAAGTATGAAAAAATTGTTTCTGTAGCTTTCGCTTCAATATTAATCGCAGTTGGTGTGTGGCCAGCCTTGTTGCTCGACTCCATCAATGTAGGTATAAGCTCCATAATGAGTGTATTGTGACGTTGTGATGATAGAAGGATCAAATAATTTATTGTTATTAACTCCAGAGTTTGTTCTGGCAGGATTAGCATTGTTAGTTTTTACTGCAGATTTGATAATTCCTGAAGGAAAGAAAGAGTGGGTAGGAAGGATTGCAGTTGTAGGTTTAATAGGACTTTTGTTCGTTACTGCATCTACTGTGATGGGAATAAACCAACCTGTTTATAATAATTTCTTATTGGTAGATCATTATTCATTTGTATTTAAAATGATTTTTATTACCGTAGGGATAATAACAATTCTGATGTCAGAAGAATTTGTTAAGACTAATTTGACCTCTCAAGGTGAATATTATGGGTTAGTATTGTTAGCTATTTTAGGTATGAATATTCTGGTGCAAAGTCAAGAATTCCTAACAGCCTATATATCATTGGAACTCTTAAGTTTTTGTTTGTATGTTCTAGTAGGGTATTCTAAATTCAATCCTAAATCTAATGAAGCTGCTATTAAATACATAATATTTGGAACCTTTTCATCTGCGATATTACTATACGGTTTGAGTATGGTTTATTCAGTTGTTGGTAGTACCCTATATAGCGATATTGCTCAAGTATTGTCAACTTCTGGATTCATGGATCCTGTGGCAATGTTGGGAATAACATTTATTATGATTGGGATAGCCTTTAAGTTAGGAATCGTACCATTTCATTCTTGGATTCCAGATGTATATGAAGGTGCTCCTATTCCTGTAACTGCTTATTTGGCGATCGGAGCAAAAATAGCAGCGTTTGCATTCTTGGCCCGTGTTGTAATTGGAGTGATGTTGCCCGCAGAAGAATTATGGTCCAGTTGGAAGATTATTTTCGCTATTTTAGCAATAGCCACTATGGTGATCGGTAACGGCATTGCGATTGTACAAACAAAAGTGAAAAGAATGTTAGCTTACTCTTCTATTGGCCATAGTGGTGTTTTGCTATCAGGTATCGTAGTATTTGGTTCGACTAATGGGATTGTCTTAGAAAGTTTAGGGTACTATTTAGTAGGGTATGCTGTTACTAGTGTTGCGGTTTTCAGTGCTATTACGGCTGTTACGTACAATAATAATATCGAACTTATAAAGGACTTTGCAGGGCTTTCAGATGAAAAACCCTTATTATCTGCTTCGATAGCGATAGGACTTTTTTCTTTGGCTGGATTACCTTTGTTTGTCGGATTTACGATTAAATTTTATCTGTTTTCATCAATATCTATCGGCGGGTATTTATGGTTGGCAGGCATAGCTGTATTAGCGAGTTTGGTGTCGCTCTATTATTATTTGATAATGATAAAAAGTATGTATGTAGATGTCCCCGAGCAGGAAAGGGCTCACGCTGATATTACAGTAAGATGGCCAATGTGGATTGTCATCATTCTATCGATTTTGATGACTATAGCTCTAGGGATTTATCCAGACCCATTGGTAAATCAACTCAATGAGATTAGCGATTTATTGAAATAACAGTTTCTGTAGGATTGAAAATGATTGTATCGGTAATAGGTAGTAGTTCTTCTTTACCTCATCATACTGAACTTGCAGTAGAATTAGGAATAGAACTAGCAAAACATGTTCGAGTTGATTATGTGGTTTGTGGTGGTATGGGAGGGATAATGCAGGCTGTATGTGAAGGTGTCCAAATTGGCATCAAAGAAGGATTTGAATGTAAAACTATAGGTATACTGCCTGGAAACGATAAATCCTTGGGCAATGACCATATTGATATACCAATCGTGACAGGAATGGGGTTTGCTAGAAATATAGTAGTGGCCCTTTCCGGAGATGTTGTAATAGCTGTCGGCGGAGCATACGGAACATTGTCTGAGTTAGGGCATTCATTGTCTGAGGGACGTCCTGTTATTGCTTTGGACTCGTGGGATCTAGATATTACAGGAGAAGGCGAAAAGGTGTCAGACAAGTCGACATTTGAGAGTGTTTCTAATGTTAAGGATGTTATAGCTAAATTAGATAGCATCATAATCGGGTTGAAGTAGGTGCTTAAATATGACAACCATTAAATCGATCACAGCTATAGAAATCTTGGATTCAAGAGGAAATCCAACTGTTGGATGCACTGTCACGTTGGACGATAATATCCAAGCTACCGCTTATGTTCCTTCAGGAGCTAGTACTGGACAGCACGAGGCATATGAACTACGGGATGAAGAGAATGATAGATACTTTGGCAAAGGTGTACGAAACGCAGTTGCTAATGTTAATCAGGTAATAAATGAAGCCTTAATTAATACGGACTGGGAGACTTTGTGGGAATTTGATAAAGCTCTTATAGGTTTAGACGGTACGAATAATAAGAGTTTGTTAGGTTCCAACGCTATTTTGTCAGTGTCACTAGCCGCCGCCAAAGCTTTTGCACAATCGTCTGGATCGATTGCACTATGGGATTATTTGGCTAAAGATGGAGGGACATCTCCAACGTTACCAGTACCAATGTTAAATATTTTGAATGGTGGAAGACATGCTTCAAATTCAACAGATATTCAAGAATTTATGATCATACCTGTCGGATTTGATTCTTTTAGTCAATCTCTTAGGGCAGGAGTTGAAATATATCACTCTCTTAAGTCAATTTTGGGTTCTTTGGGGCATAATTTGAATGTAGGTGATGAAGGAGGGTTTGCTCCACAGTTAGGCTCCAATGAAGAAGCTTTAGAGTTAATAATGCAAGCTATCGAACTTTCCGGATATGAAGCAGGGACAGAAATAATGCTAGCATTGGATGTTGCAGCTTCAGAATTGTATAACAGTGAGTCGGGCCTATATGTCTTAGAACGGCAAGGACTCTCTGTAAATTCTCATGACCTGATCGAGCTCTATAAAGACTGGGTAGATAAATTCCCAATCATAAGTATAGAGGATGGATTAAATGAAGACGATTGGGATGGTTGGGTTGAATTACAAAATAGATTAGGGAATAAAGTCCAATTAGTTGGGGATGATTTATTAGTAACTAACATAAACCGGGTACAGACTGCGAATGACCTTGGAGCATGTAATTCGATTTTATTAAAACCCAATCAGATCGGGTCAATGTCCGAAACTTTACAAGCTCTTACATTGGCTAGAGGCAATGATTGGACCACTGTAATGAGCCATAGATCAGGAGAAACTGAAGATAGTACGATCGCAGATTTGGCAGTCGGATGGGCCGCTGGTCAGATTAAGACCGGTGCTCCAGCTAGATCTGATAGAGTTGCAAAATATAATAGATTACTGCAAATTGAGCACGAGTTAGGAGATGATGCTATGTTTGATGGCATGAAGGTGTTTTCTGATTTTGGATAGTAGAGTAAAACTTTGGTAAGAGCGAATTGGTATTCTGACCACCCAGCTGCATGCACTTGTAAAGATTGTGAAGAGAAAAAGAAAATTCAGAATCTTGAGCGTAAGATTGGTCGGAATGAGAAATGTCCATGTGGTAGTAACAAGAAATATAAGAGATGCCATGGCGGATAGATTTTGGTAGAATTTTGGCGAGTAGATAATGAATAGTATGGGAGGCAACACACAGTGACTACAAAGATAGGTATCAACGGATTTGGGAGGATAGGGAGATTAGTTACAAGAGCTTGGTTAGAAGATTATCAGGATCTAGATATTGAAATTTGCGCTGTTAATGGTCTGAGCGATGTTTCTACCTACGCTCATCTGTTCAAACATGATACTACTTATGGCAATTATTCAGGCGATGTTAAATCAGTGGGGAATGATTTGATTATTGATGGACACAGCGTTCGAGTATTTAGTGAACGGGAGCCTTCCAATATACCTTGGTCCGAATTAGATGTTGACATTGTAGTTGAATCAACTGGTAAATTCACAGATTCTTCGAAGGCTATTGCTCACATTCAAGGGGGTGCTCAAAAAGTGCTCGTATCAGCTCCAGCAAAAGGAGCTGACGCTACTATAGTGTTAGGTATAAATGAAGGTATTTACGATGGAGAATCACATCAAATAGTTTCTAATGCTTCATGCACTACAAATTGTTTTGCTCCAATGGTGAAAGTGTTGCAGGATGCCTTTGGAATAGAGCACGGACTAATGTCTACAATCCATTCATTCACCAATGACCAATCAGTTTTGGACAGAGGGCATAAGGATTTACGTAGAGCACGTACGGCTTCAATGAATATCATTCCGACTACTACTGGAGCAGCTAGATCTGTGGGAGTAGTTATTCCTGAGTTACAAGGCAAACTGCATGGGATTGCTTACAGAGTACCTACTAATACATGTTCGGCTACCGATTTCACAGCTAATTTGTCAATGTCTGTGACTGTGGAAGATGTAAATGAAGCTTTCAAAAAAGCTTCAGAGACAAATTTGAAAGGCATATTGGAATATAGCGACGAACCACTTGTAAGCTCGGATTTTAGAGGCAACCCTCACAGTTGTATATTCGATTCGTTGTCCACTATTGTTATGCAAGACAACATGGTGAAAATTCTAGGTTGGTATGACAATGAATGGGGCTATTCGTGTAGAACTATTGAACTATGTTCTCTGATGGGTAAATCTTTGAACTGATAGGTGATTCCTACGATTACCTTTTTGCAACATGTTCGTATCCGAATGCTGGCCAAAGATTATGGTAGTTATGTAGTACTGTTTGGACTTTTATCTTTTGCTGCTGTTTTGAGATTCAGTGGATTTGATTGGGATCAAGGCATTGGGTTTCACCCAGATGAAAGATCCATTTATATGAGATCCTATTGCATGTTCTTGGATATGGTTGGTAAGTCACCTCCTGAATACTGCGGAATCGCTAATCTGGATACTGTCTTAAGTCTAAGGCAATATTTTGATCCACAAGTAAGCCCTCTCAATCCTCATTGGTTTCCCTTAGGGACAATTCTGATTTATGTGTTAGTGTTCAGTCAATTTATCCTACCTGTTGCAGATGTTATGGATCTGAGATACGTAGGCAGAACACTTGCGATTGTAGCTGAGCTGTTTACCATAATTGTGTATTATAGGCTCGCTTACAGGATGTTCGGAGTTAAAGTTGCGTTGTTTGCTGCTACGTTAATTGCTTTCTCCATATCGCATATTCAATATTCCCTTTTTTATAGACCTGAGCCCTTTATGGTTCTTTTTAGCGGTTTGGTATTACTTAATTGCTGGAATCGGTATACACAGCAATCATGGAAAACTTCTGTATGGATTGGAATCACACTGGGTATAGCCGTATCATTCAAAGTGACAAGTATATTACTAATTACACCAATCATTGTAATGTTTCTAGGATTGTGGTGGAGGGATATAAAATTTAGATTCAATAATAAATTAACTGCTCTTCTGGGAGAAGGAGTGGTTATAGGTCTCTTGGCTGGATTAACTTTTGTTATTTTATCTCCATTCAGCATATTAGATTTCCAACAATTTTATTCAGACGTAAAAATACAATCTATGATGGCTGGTTCTGCAGGTATGTTCCCATTTACAACGCAGTATTTTGGGACTCCTTTTCTCTTATATAACGCACGACAAATTTTCTTTTGGGGATTAGGCATTCCTATAGGTCTTTTGACGGTAGTATTAATTGTTAAAGGCATATGGAATTTGTATGCGACTAAAACTATTAGATTTCAGTATATATTTCTTTTAAGTTGGGTTTTAACTTTCTTTTTTTTCATGGAGTCTTATGAAGTAAGATTTTTGAGGTATTTATATCCAATAATTCCGGTATTATTTGTATTGAACGCCGATTTCATAACTCAAATACCTGGATACTTTAGGCGTTATTTTAGTAATTGGTTAAGTAAATCAGATAACTTCGTGGGCGGATTTGGGTTCCTTATTGTGTCTATTATTGTGGCATCGCATTTGATTTACGGTATCGGATTTGTGCAGATATATAAATCAGATCATACTGCGATCCGAGCTAGCGAATGGATTCAGGAATCGATTCCTACAAATTCTAAGATCATTACTGAAAGTCATTGGGATGAACAAATTCCTGGACTTCACAATTACAAAACTTGGTTATATCCAGCTTATGAGGAAGATACCGTGGATAAGATATACGAGCTCGCTACGTATCTAGAATCCTCAGAATATATAGTTTTTTATAGTAACAGACCTTACGTTGGGATCACTGCTGACCAAAGTAGATATCCTTATTCTTCTGCGTATTATGATGAGTTGTTCAATAATGGCTTAGGCTATGAGTTATCCAAAGTGTTCTATGAATACCCTTCCTTCTTCGGGTTCCACATTAAAAATAATGATTGGTCAAAAACTGGGTTGGTAGCGCCTGATGTTTTGAAACAGATTGATCAGGAAAATTTTGGTATAAGTGTAGGTTACGCTGATGAGAATGTAGTTAATTATGACCACCCTTTGGTACTAGTATTTGAAAAGACAACGTATAGGTCTACGGAATCAATATTGAATGCTATATTGGAGAATGAATCCCAAAGTTTGTACCCTTATCAGGCGCCAAACTTGGAAACACAGAACATCTACGTTAAAGCAAATAATTATGAAGAGCCCTTGAGATCGGATTTTAATGCAATAATTATATGGTTAATGGCTCTGCTTTTGTTATCTACCCTATCAATTCCTACTTCATTGCTAATATGTAAATTTCTCCCAATGCAAGGATATGCTTTAAGTAAGATATTGGGATTGTTTATTGTGGCTTACGTCTTCTGGGCGCTAGTATCTACTGGGTTCATAACCAACACATTAATATATTGTTGGTTGGTTATAGGATTGTTTGGCGTATTTAACACTCTGTTATTTTATAAATTCTATAGTGAAATTAGACTTTACTTTGTCAATAATTGGAAATACGTATGTACTGTTGAAGTTGTCTTCATAGCCAGTTTTGTGTTGTTTTTAATCCTGCGTATGAGTAACCCGGATTTGTGGCATCCTTACCGTGGTGGAGAGAAGCCTATGGAACTCGCATACTTAAATGCTGTATTAAGTTCGATTTCATTTCCCCCATATGATCCTTGGATGTCAGGTTCGGTCATGAATTATTACTATTGGGGGTATGTTCCATTAGCCATACTAACAAAGATTACTAGTTTGCCAACTATCATTACCTTTAATTTAAGCGTAGTGACCTTGTTTGCTATTACATCCACTTTGCTATTTTCTTTTGGTTCAAACTTGTTTTTAGGATTGAATGGGACCTTTACGGATTGCCTGAAAAATAAATTCACCAAAGTTTGTGGTTGTGGAATCCTAGGAATCTTATTCGTATTAATTTTAGGTAACACAGATGGTGCAATTCAGATTTGGGAAAAGTTTGTTTCCGCAAGTCCTATCGCTAGTTGGTTTTATGGTTTTGACTATTGGAAGAGCAGTAGGATTATTCCAGGGCTTGAACAGATTCCTATTAGCCCAGGAATGTTCTGGATTGGTAGTGAAGCTATGAATACCCAGAATTGGTCTCCACATATCACGGAATTCCCGTTTTTCACCTTCTTATTTGCTGATTTACATGCTCATATGATTTCAATTCCGTTTTCAATAATGGTGTTGATGTTAGGAGTAAATGTATATTGCTCTAAGTACTATGAAAAAGGAGTGATTGCATCATTATTTTTATTTTCTATAGCTTGTGGAAGTCTGTTTGCGATTAATTCCTGGGATTATCCTACTTATTGTGGTTTAGGATTATTGTTATTACTGAGCCGGCTTATGATTCAAGGGGTCACCAGGTATGGTCTTAGAGAAACTTTATTTATGGGAGTCTTTTATATAGCGATTGGATATTTCTTGTTTTGGCCGTTTCATTTAGGATTCAATTCAGCAGGAGCATCTTTAGTCCCTTCTTTGTGGTCCACACCTGTGCTCTCTTACATACAGATTAAATTACTTCCTCTTTGTTTAACTACAACTTTGATAGGTATATGTATCATTAAGGACTTGTACCTGAGACGAGGAATTGAAGGATTCAAAATTAATTACCCTATCCTAATAATGATCTTATCGAGTATCTTGGCAGCGTTATATGTGGGTTTCTTGGGGTGGTGGTTGTCGGGTTTGTTGATAATGCTATTATTGGGGTTAATTTATTGTGCCAAGTCATTAACAACCGATACCCGCCTTGAGCTAAATCGAAAATGGTTGCTTCTTCCTATTATATTTATGTCTTACTCTTTATTGATAGATTTGGGGGTTGAATTTGTAAGATACGACGATGATATAGGTAGGATGAATACTTTGTTTAAGTTTTATTTACAATCTTGGGTAATTTCCGGTATTGCTGCTACAGGAATAATTATATTGATTGCATATATGCTGAGTAGGTTGACCAATGTTATTCACCGTGGTTTCCCCATCAGTTTCTTTGCTGTACTTTTATTAGTTCTAATGATTTATCCGGTCTTTTCTATATATCCACGAGTATCTGATAGGTTCTCCCAGACAATCTTTACTATAGATGGATTAGTGTATGCAAAACACGCAATACATGTTGAACGTGATGAAATGCTTGCTCTGGATTCAGATAGAAAAATGATCGAATGGTTGAATAGGTCTGTTTCTGGAACCCCTGTCATTCTAGAAGCGACTGGTGATCAATATAGATGGAATGGCCGAGTTTCTTCCTATACTGGTTTTCCTACGGTATTAGGATGGCCCTGGCACCAAATGCAGCAAAAACCGTATTTGCATTTGAATATTATGAATAGATCCACAGATATTAAAAATATTTATTCAAGCTCCAATTTGGATGTGAAACGCAGATTGATAGATAAGTACCAGATCGATCTTATTGTGTGGGGAGATATTGAGGCAATCTATTATGGCAGAGAGTCATTAAACTCCTTAGACAAAATGTATGAGATGGGTATGCTGGATAAGATTTACTCAGCGGACCGTAATATAGTTTACAAGACTACAGATTACTGAGGACTCTCATATTTGGGATAAGAACCAAATATGGTGAGATTATCAACTATCGGTTCGATTGCGATGAAACAATTTTTCAGTATTTCATCTTGACGATGACCAATACAATCAATCAAAAAATGGTAGCGCCCTAAAACTTCTTTGGTAGGTCTAGATTCAATCTTAGTCAGATTGATAGATTGTGCTGCAAATACCCCTAATACTTCGTATAAGCTTCCTGGTCTATCTTCTTTGAAAGATATACAAATGGACGTCTTATCGTTGCCAGTTGGTGCATGATCTGAATGTCCAAGTATTATAAATCTGGTTTCGTTGTTATCTTGATCTTGGATTTTTGAATCTACAATTTTACCATTATAAATTTCTGCCGTTCGTTTAGGGCCTATTGCAGCGCAAGGGGACGCATCAGCTAGCATAGATGTTACAGCGGTGGCATTACTCAATGACGCGATTTGTTCAACCTCTGGAAAATGCGCTTGTAAGTAGTTTTTGCACTGTCCTAATGATTGAGGGTGTGAATAAATGGATTCTATTTCTTCTACCGATGTGGACGGTTTTGTTATCAAATAATGATTTATGGGTAAAACGACTTCACCTTCAATTAACAAAGTAGGATTATTTATTAGTAGATCTTGCGAATAAGTCACTGGTCCTTCGAGACTGTTTTCTATAGGGATAATCCCTTTTTTATGGGGATCTTCTACTACCGCTGCTCCGACTCTTACAATACTGGGTTCCGGAATCCTAGTAATTGAAGAGTCGTATAGGATGGCAGCTTCTTCCGTAAAAGTGCCTTCAGGACCTAAGTATGCAAAAGTTGTGGTCATCAAACTCCTGTGAGTATGTTGTATATTATTGTTTCATTAGAACTTGAACTAGCTACTATAACTTGGTCTTCAGCTGCTAAAGTAAGGTTGTTTGAAGGCCTTATATGTCTTCCATCTCTGACCACTAAACAAACTAGCGTATTTTCTGGTAAGTCCAGACTAGATATAGCAGTGTTGTTCATAACTATTTTACTGTCTGCCGGTATATTGATTGATATCAGATTGGTGTTACTTGTTTCTATAGGTACAATATGTTTGATTGCAGTGTCCGACACTGAATTCTCTAATTCTTTCAGCATGAAATAATTTTTATCCACAATGGAGTCAACTTTGCTTAGACGGAATAATGATCTTAGCTTGATATCGTTTACAATGGAGACTGTTTGTTGAACATTGTATATCTCTTTAGCTGCTTGACATATTAATAGATTTGCTCCATCGTCATCTGTAAGGGCAAAAACTACATCTGCAGGTCTGTTAATTCCTGCTTTCTCTAATTGTTCTTTTTGCGTGGCATCCCCATGCATTATCATGCTTCCAAATTGATTCCATAAATATTCTGTTTTTTCATGATTTTTTTCCAAAATGCATAATTCATTCCCCGCACTAATTAAAGATTCGGCTAATGATTGACTGACTGAGTTGTATCCTACGATGATAGCAAACATTAAGTTATTTAAAACATCCTCGTTTGATTAGTATCTACAGGGACAGGGAACATCTCCGTTAGAGTTTCAGACAAGAGATTTTCAACATTTATTACGTTAAAAGTTGATGAGTTATACAATTCAGAAACCATGTTGTTGTCACTCAAGCATATGGCTTTGGGGACATTGTGAACCAATTGAAGGTTCTTACATACGATCAAGTTGTGGAGATAATTGTTAGATACTGCTACGCAAACGTCGAAATGATCAAATCCTCGTATATTGTAGATGTCTTGTGCAGCTAGCGACAGGTTATGAACTCCTGTCACGTTAGGGAAATGCCCAAGAAAATCCAAGATTGACTGGTCTTCCGTCACCAGGACAATATTGTTTTGTTTGTTGAGCATGCTTCGTAAAGTGCTCTCCACAATTTGGTCATTTCCATATAGGTATATATTCATGAGCTTATTTTACCATCCAAACGTTTATTACTACTCCAGATCAGAGTATTACATTTGGAGTGGGTCATCACATACTTGCTGGTTTTATCGAATGCACTATCAGTTGAACCAGGGTTTTCAGGTATCAGCATTATGGTGTCTGCTCCTATACTATTAGAGCCAGCTACTAGAGTGGGACCAATGGCTCGACCTTGTAATATCAAGGTCTGTATTTTTACTTTTTCTTCACTTGCGATAGCTTCGATAACACTTAGAACACTTTCTCCAGTGTTGATCTCTGGTATTTCCGCATTTAAAGGCTCTGAATAAGGCACTACATTGACATATGTGGCAACTAGCATAGATTTCGTCCGTTTGGCTGTTTTGCAGATCCATCTGAAAGCGTTTTTATTTTGTTCGGTGTTATCTACCGCTACCAAGATTTTTTCTGATATCATTTCAGACCTTTATTGAGGATCATCTAATGATCCTTCACTCAATTTTTCAACTTGTTCAGTTCTACCAGTGACTACCAATAGGTCTCCAATTTTAATTTCCTCGTCTTTAGAAGGGTTTAATATGTAATTTCTCCCACGTCTCATCGCAAGTACAGCGACCCCATTCCTGAGGTGTCTTCCTCCAAACCCTGCTTGCTCGATGGTCATGTTGTACATCTCTTTGGGTGGGCGAATCTTGCTGATGCCTGCGTTGGGTGCGATCTCCATGTAGTCTAAAATGTTATCGTTAAAGTCTACATGTGCTACTCTTTTCGCACTTTCCATTTCGGGGTATACAATCTTGTCAGCTCCTATTTTATCTAACGTATCTCCATGAATATCACTACCCGCTCTTGCGATGATATGAGGGATATTCATACTTTTTAGAGTAACTGTAATCAATATGCTTGCTTGCATGTTGTCTGATCCTAATGCAATGGCGGCTACATCAAATTCAGGCACTCCGAGTTCTCTTAAGGTAGTCTCATTAGTAGCATCGGCTCGTACAGCGTAAGTCACATCTCCCAACATATCTTGAATACGCTCATCATCTGTATCTATCGCTAGCACATCGTGTCCTGCTTGATAGAATTCCTTAGCCATAGTTGAACCAAATCTACCTAATCCAATCACACATACTTGTTTTTTCATAACATCCCCAATTTTATGGTTTGGCTACCAATTTAACGATGAACATTGTATACCAATAGCGTTAGCCAAGTGTTACCCGTTCTCGTACAAATCTATATGAAGTTCTTTCTGTAACAAGGGAGAACGCTAAATACAGTGGGACAAGTCTTCCTAATATCATAGTTAAAGAAAACAGCATGGTTGTAAATGTGTCCAAATAAGGAACAATACCAGTTGAAGATCCAGTAGTTGCATATGCTGAAAATACGTCAAACATGACATCTATGAAAGGGAGTTCTGGATGCATGAAAGTTAATGTTGGGGCTACTACTAGAACTATGATGAGGGATAGTATAGTCACGGTGAGAGCTCTCATGACTTGGAAATGCGCGATTTCACGACCAAACATCTCTGCCTGAGATCGGCCCCTCAAAGAAGAAATTACTGCAGCTGCTAGTACGGCTATAGTAGTTGTTTTAATGCCCCCAGCTACTGATCCTGGAGATCCTCCGATTAACATAAGGATAGAATATAGTATTTTTGTGAAATCAGTGGATTCCTTGAAATTTATTGTAGTGAAACCAGCAGTTCTTCCGCTGACCGTGTGAAATACCGATGAGAATACTTGATCAACTACATGAATCCCGCCGATAGTCTCCTCATTTTGGTATTCAAGTGCAAAGAATACCACAGCTCCTATGGCCCACAGTGCTAAATTCGCCATTATTATCATTTTTGTGTTCAGGGTAAGTCTATTAAAATGGCGATGCCTAAATATATCCACCATAGAAGCCCATCCAAAACTGCCTAATATTATTAAAATTGTGACCACTATCATTAGGCCATAGCTTTTTGCTAACAGAGACGCTCCTTCAGCGTTAATGGTGAATCCTGCATTATTGAAGGCTGACACTGATAAAAATAGAGAGTGCCACAGTTCCCCTGAAGTGTCTGTAGATTGGATGTTTGTTGTAAACACCCATATGAATAGGAAACCAATCACATAGAACAGCATAACAACAGCCATAATGTTTAGTGCAAGCCGTTTCAGGCCTTGCATACGATCGAATCCCATATCTCGCATGAGGAGCCTTTGGGGCAATGTTGATCTTTGACCAATGATGATTAGGATGAAGGTTGCAGCAGTCATGAAACCTAATCCTCCAATTGTCATCATGGCAAATATCACTAGGTGTCCAAATGATGACCAGTATTCAGCAGTAGACACCGCTGTGTGGCCGGTAACTGTAGCAGCAGATGTTGCCGTGAGAAAAGCTATACGAAAAGGAGTGAAATTACTATCGGAACAATTAGCTATACCTAAGGTACAGTTGTTGGATATGGGTAATAGCAATAGGATTGTACCAACCACTATAAATCCTAAAAATGCTATCAGTATAAAAATATGAGATCCTTCCCATATAGAAGTTCTGCGAAGCTCACTTGTGCTCACCATAGTCGGACCACTTTCGGTGATTCTAGGTTGAGTGACTATTTGTTCTTCGTGTGGATTGAGGGGTGAATTATTCAAAAACTGACATCCAGAATGTAGATTTGTCTATGTTTTTCACTTTGGCAATTATACCAGTACGGTATGATTATGTAACGATTACAGGGTGGACTACTTTTACCAATCTCTATAATATATATGGCGAAAACCTGTGTATGTAAGGTGTATTAATGTCAATTAGTCATAATCAAGTGTCATTGAGATATGACCCTTTAAAAATAGATACAAAATGGCAATCCAAATGGGCAGATGAACGTATATATGACGTTGATAATGAATCTGATAAGCCTAAATGGTACGAAATGACTATGTACCCATACCCATCAGGGGATTTACATATTGGTCATTGGTATGCTTTTTCCCCTTCAGACTGCCACGCGCGTTTCCGGAGAATGCAGGGATACAATGTGCTGCATCCCATAGGATTTGATGCATTCGGATTGCCTGCGGAAAATGCAGCTATAAACAGGGGAATAGACCCTAAAAGTTGGACTATGCAAAATATCTCCACAATGAGAGATCAGCTTAAATCTTTAGGAGCGGTCTATGATTGGAGTCGGGAAGTGATTTGCTGCAATCCCGAATATTATGAATGGAATCAATGGCTGTTTTTGAAATTTTTCGAGCAAGGATTAGCTTATAAACAAAAAGCCCCTGTAGTTTGGTGTCCCTCCTGCAATACCGTGTTGGCCAATGAACAAGTAGTTAATGGGAATTGTGAACGGTGCGACACAGTTATCACGAGAAAAGATTTAGAACAATGGTTTTTGAAAATTACTGATTATGCAGATGAATTGTTAGATTTTGAAGGGTTAATTGAATGGCCTGAAAAAATTTTGACCATGCAACGTAATTGGATAGGTAAAAGTGAAGGCGTTGAGATTCAATTTGACTTAATAAATCCAGAAAACACTAATCTTGCAAGTACAGAAATAACCACGTTTACTACAAGGATAGACACCATCTTTGGCGTTACTTTCATGGCGATTGCTCCAGAACATGAATTTGTAGATAGTTTGACGACTAAGACTAACTCGGATGCAGTTAAGAAATACATAGAACAGGCTCGTAAGACCTCGGAAATAGATAGACTGTCCACAGAAAAAGTGAAAACAGGACAGCTGTTAGGGTCATATGCAATTAATAGATTTAATGGAGCCAAAATTCCGATATACATTGCAGATTATGTATTACCAAATTATGGAACTGGAGCAGTGATGGGAGTCCCTGCACATGATGACAGAGATTTTGTGTTTGCTTCGAACTATGGTATCGATATAGTTCAAGTTGTCTCGCAGAATGGTGAGACTGATATAGGTTTGACAGAGGCTTATGTTGAAGACGGGAAATTGATTAATTCGGGAGAATATTCAGGGCTCAATAATAGGGATGCAATAAAGGTCCTAGGCGATCAAATCGAGTCGAAAAAATGGGGAAAGAAGGCAGTAACCTATCGGATTAGGGATTGGTTGATTTCAAGGCAACGGTATTGGGGGACTCCAATACCCATGGTGACTTGTAAAGATTGTGGCATTCAACCAGTAGAGACAACCTCCTTGCCTGTGGAATTACCTCCAAACGCAGATTTCACTCCCTCGGGTGAATCACCATTGGCTAAAATTGAATCGTTCGTTAAGACTACTTGCCCAAAATGTGGAGGTGTAGCGGATAGGGAAACGGACACAATGGATACATTTTTTGATTCATCTTGGTATATGTATCGATACTTGAATCCTAAATATAAAGAAGGTCCCTTTGAAAACAAAGAAGTCTCCTCGTGGATGCCTGTGGATCAGTACACTGGAGGAGCTGAACACGCGGTTATGCACTTGTTGTATTCACGTTTTTTCACCAAAGCTCTTAGAGATATGGGGCTAGTAGATTTTGATGAACCATTCTTGCGGTTATACAACCAAGGCATAATATTAGGTCAAGATCACGAAAAAATGAGCAAGAGTAGGGGAAATGTTATCAACCCGGATGACGTTGTAGGCATAATGGGTGCTGATGCCGTTCGTGTATTTCTAATGTTTATTGGTCCTTGGGATCAGGGAGGTCCATGGAGCAATGTGGGTATCAATGGAGTTGCTCGATGGTTAAATAGAATTTGGGGAATAGCTTCAGAAAAATACGTCACATCTGCTGATAGTGTTTTTGACCATGAGATGGAATCCGAAACTCAACAAGCGGTTCATAAGACCATAAAAAAAGTTTATGAGGATTTAGATAAATTTAAATTCAATACCGCGATAGCTGCACTGATGGAGCTTTCAAATCATTTGACCAAAGTTTGGAACGCCAAAAATGTAAGTGTTGAAGTCTGGAATGATAGTATCCAACAGTTTTTGTTAATGCTCGCTCCGATTGCCCCTCATCTATCAGAAGAACTTTGGGAAATGAATGGTTATGAATTTAGTATCCATAATCAAAAATTCCCAGATTGGGAAGAATCCTTAGTTGTAGATGAATCTATCACTCTAATTGTTCAAATTAACGGAAAATTGAGAGATACAATCAGTGTAGATTCAGGCATTAGTGAAGAAATGGCGCAGGAAGCTGCAATGTCTAGTGAGAAAATACAGGGACATATAAACGGGACAACGATAAAGAAGGTAATTTATGTTCCAGATAGACTTATTAACATTGTTGTTTAGAAAATAAAGTAATTGTAAAAAGCCACTACTGTCAGCTATAATGTGGGATAGTCTAAACGATCATACTAGGGAAGGTGGTTCGATGCCACCACGGTTGCGCCACTGTATACACTTTTGAAACTAGGAGTGTGAGTCAGAAACCTAGAAAATGTTTGATATTCTGCGCAATACAGAAGACAGACCCAAGATGTTTCACTTGCCAGATGGCAAGTTTTTTTTTGGCATCATCAAAGTCAGAGGAGGGATGGATGAGCTTAGTTGAACAACATGCTTTGTTGCCAGACGATATTGATAAAGGAAGTATCGGTATGGTCACACGTCATCTCCTGGATGACGGATGGGATGACGACGAAAGGCTATTCGTTGCTTCACGAATTGTACGGGCCGAAGGCGACTTAGAGATATCTAAATTCATTCAATTCAGTGATAATGCAATCTCCGAAGCAGTAGAAGCATTGGTAAATAAAAAAACTATAGTCACTGATGTTCGAATGGTTCAAGTGGGTATCTCAGAAGCATTGCTTAAAACTGTAGGGGTCTCTACGGTTTGCAAAATTAATACGACTGAAGTTGCTGATAGAGCTAAAATAGACAAAACCACTAGATCCATTGCTAATATACGAGAATTACAATCATTTTTGAATGATGCCATTGTGTGTGTTGGTAATGCTCCAACAGCTTTATTGGAAATATTAGACATGGTTAGGTCTGGGAATGTGCATCCAGCGATGATTGTAGGAATGCCAGTAGGATTTATAGCATGTGCTGAATCAAAATATGAGTTAACACAAACAGATGTTGAGTACATTACCGTTACTGGGAACAGAGGGGGAAGTTCTGCGGCGGCAGCTACAATTAATGCTCTAGTTTTGTTAGCACTAGATAAAATCAAAGGGAAAGAATAGATATGGGTCAAGATAATATAGGTATAATTGTACTAGCTCATGGTAGCAGGAGAGGCTTCACGAAAGATGAATGTTCTTGCACTTTAGTTCCTAATGGAAATTATACTTGTACGGATGATATTCCGTGGTGTTTGGAATGTCCCGATACCGCTAAAGGTGTATCAGAACTAAGGGATATGATTCAGGATAAAATTGGTGATGATAATGTGACGGTGATGAGCTCGTTTTTAGAATTTTTGGAGCCAGACCCTTTTCAGGCAGTAGATCAATTAACTTCTGATGGGGTTAACAATATAGTAATATTCCCATTTTTGTTGGGTAACGGGAAGCATGCAACTTTAGAAATGGAAGAATTAAAAGAAGATTTATGTTCGAAACATCCTGAAATAATACTGAACATTACTGAAGGCATAGGTGCTGATTTTCGTTTAGCTTCAGTAATAAAGGATAGAGCAAATGTGGTCTTAGAAAATTCTGTAACCAATGAGACACAAGGGATCATAATAGTAAAAGCCGGGACTAAAACGGAATATGATGACTGCTTATGGTTGAATGATTTATCTCTGGAAGTCCAGAAACAATTAAATGAATCTTATGTCATAACTTATGCGCAGTCGCATTTCGGGTTGCCTGAAATAGACGAACGCACTAATTATTTAATTGAACAATACGGGGTAACAAGAATCACCTTTGTTCCGTATGTGTTTTTCCCAGGACTTATATTACAGCGTAATATTATGGGTAGTATTAACAAATATCAACAGTTATTCCCCGACATTGAGTTTGCGTTGTGCCCCCCATTGGGCATTACGTCCGAGTTATGTGATATAGCAGTTGATAGGGTTTCATCTGCTTTGCAGGTAAGTTTCGAATGACATACGGTATATATTTTGTGTTAAATCTAGTAAGGAGCCTTAAGGAGTTTTATTTTGGCCAACAATGATTCGAATCTTAATCTAAGGACCGGATTTACTACTGGCTCTTGTGCGTCTGCCGCAGCTAAGGCCGCAGTGACTTCACTTATTACCGGCTCCCCGGTTAATACGGTGGAAATATTATTGCCTGTGGGCAAAGAGCAGAGCTTTGATGTGCACAGGTGTGAATTTGTTAATGACAATGAAGTGCTTTGCTCTATTATTAAAGACGCGGGTGACGACCCAGATGTCACTCATGGTGCTGAAATTTGTGCAACGGTATCCATCTATGAAAGTGATCAAAATTCAATAGACGTGATACTAAAGAAAGGAGACGGTGTTGGCCTGGTTACTAAACCAGGTACTGGCATAGAAGTAGGAGGTCCTGCTGTCACCAGAGTTCCCCGTCGTATGATTACGTCTTCTGTTGTAGATGCGGTAACGGCCAATTCACCCGACTTTAATGGAACAATAGAGGTTACTTTGTCTGTTCCTGGGGGTGAAGCCATTGCTGAGAAAACAACTAATGCCAGACTTGGGGTTATTGGAGGGATATCTATATTAGGTAGCACTGGTATCGTTCATCCTTACTCTACTGCTTCTTGGAGGGCGAGTGTTCATGTTGCTATTGATGTTGCGGCAACCAATAAAATTGATCATGTGGTTCTTACTACTGGTACCAGAAGTGAAGAATATAGTAAGAGACTGCTTGATCTCGAAGATATGGCATTTGTACAGGTAGGCATATTCAGCGGGCACTCTATGAAAAGAGCGAGTATGCGAGGAATAAAAAGAGTCTCACATGTGGGGATGATAGGTAAATTTGCTAAATTAGCTAAAGGATATTTTGTGACACATGTGGCAGGGAATCAAGTTGATGTTCAGTTTTTGTCAGAATTGGCTGAGCAGGTAGGTGCTCCTGCCGATGTTTTAGATAAATTATTAGCTACAACTAGTGGGAGAGAATTTCAAGAAATTGCATTAGATAATAAATTAGACGATATTTACCCTATACTCTGTGACCTAGTATGCCGGAAAAGTTCTGAATTTATGGGAGAGGAATCGAGCAAATTGATAATTGATGCAATGTGCTTTGATTTTGAAGGTAATTTGTTGGGTTCTTCCTCCACATCTGGCTCTATTCCGATTGTGGCAAAACGGTGAAAACTATGAGCCGTTCATCACATTGCTTTGGAATAGAAGACGAATTGTTTGACAAAAGAGTCCCTCTGAATGGCCAAATTACCAAGAGAGAAATTAGAGCTTTAAGTATAAGTTATTTGCATATTGGGACCGATACCGTTCTATGGGATATTGGATCAGCTACCGGTTCTGTTGCAATTGAGGCTTCAAGAATAGCTACTCAAGGAAAAATAATAGCGATTGAAAAAGATCGGGATAGCCTGCCATTATTACAAGCTAACGTTGCTAAGCATAAGGCTAATAATGTAGAAATAGTGGAGGGGACAGCTCCTCAAATTCTTAAAGATTTGGAATCTCCGGATTCGGTCTTTATTGGTGGTACAGGAGGGGAATTAAGTTCAATCATAACTAGTTCGATAGACAGACTTCTCAAAGGCGGTAGTATTGTAATGAACTTTGCATCGATTGAGAGATCGATAAAGGCGTATAATTTAATCAAACAAAATAGGATGAAACCAGGCTACTTATCGATAAATATCAGTAAGGGTAAAGAATTAGTAGATAATTCACTAGTTTTAACTCCTTTAAACCCGGTCTTTATAGTTTATGGAAGAAAACAATAATATATCAGTGAGTGTGTGATGTCTGATCAAAATATAGGAAAATTTTACGCTGTGGGTGTTGGGCCAGGAGACCCAGATCTTTTGACACGTAAAGCTTATCAAATTCTATCTGAGGTTGAGGTTATCTGGGCCCCAATTGCCCGGACTAGTGAAGAATCTTATTCTTTAACAATTATTAATCAAGCATTGGATCTTACTGAAAAACTCATTGTGAAAAGTTCATTTCCTACGGATGATGAAGCAGGGGCACTATCCGTTTGGGAAAAATCCGCCACCGATATCATAGAGTACTTGAATCAAGGTAGGGATGTAGCATTTATAACTGAAGGGGATCCAATGATATACAGTACGGTATCCTATGTGCTAGAAGTAATTAAAAATCAGTGTCCTTCTGCAGAAGTGGAGATTGTCCCAGGAGTATCTTCAGTGATGGCTGCAGCTTCTAGTGCAGGTATTCCATTGGTTAGGCATGGACAGAAATTGGCTATACTTCCATATGTCTATGGGATTGATGATTTAAGGGAAGCCATTTCTAACTACGATACAATAGTTTTAATGAAGGTTAATAAATTGCTGTTGACAGCTTTAGCGAATTTAGAACAATTAGGCTTGTTGGGGAAAACAACCTATGTTCGAAGGGCTTCAACGGATAATGAGAGAATAGTTCAAAATCTAAATGACCTGAGCGAACAAGATTTAGATTATTTTTCTCTATTAATTATTAGGAAAGGTGAATAACATGTCTGATAAGAAAGGTAAGGTATATTTCATAGGTGGTGGGCCTGGGGATCCTGAACTGTTGACTATCAAAGCTAAGAACATACTGGAAATTGCTGACATAGTGATTTACGCAGATTCTTTGGTGCATCCATCTATTGTTGATTATGCTAATCCTGCTGCTGAAGTCTATGGTAGTAAAAAGCTTAATTTAGAAGAAATAACCGCTTTGGAATTGAAAGCAGCGTCTGAAGGGAAAATAGTTGCTCGTGTTCAAAGTGGCGATCCTTCTATTTATGGGGCTATATTGGAACAAATGAGGATACTTAAATCTAATGATGTAGATTTTGAAATAATTCCAGGAGTAGCTTCTGCTTTTGCAGCTTCTGCATTATTACAGACTGAATTGACTGTCCCTGGGGTATCTCAGTCAGTGATATTTACTAGGCTTGAAGGCAGAGTTCCAATGCCACCTAGAGAACAGCTTAAGGATTTAGCCTCACATGGATGTACTTTGTTAATATTTTTGAGTATAACTAGAATGACAAAACTAGTTGGGGAGTTACGTGAAGCTGGCTATCCAGAGGATACGCCAATTGCGGTTGCTTACAAAGTTGGCTGGGAAGAAGAGCAAGTGATTCGGGGTGACCTTACTGACATAGCTAAAAAAGTGAGAGATGCAAAAATCACTTTGAGTGCTTTGGTTATGGTGGGTGCTGCCTTTGATCCCAATATATTAGATATGGAGAACGTTGATTCATCTAATTTGTACTCACCTGGATACACCCATCTATATAGATCAGCGGTGGCAAATAGTAAATAATCTTCAGGGGTAGCTCAGATGGACGTTGCTGTACTATCGTTATCCAAAACAGGTTCACGGAAAGCCTCTGAATTGGTATGTTCTTCATCTGATTTGGAGTTCCACGCTTATTGTTTAAGAATAGATGATTCAATTTCAGAAAGTTATACGATCATTGAGGCACCGGTATCACAATGGATAAAACATTTATTCTATAACTATAGTGCGATTGTGTTGGTGATGCCTGTAGGTATTGCTGTGAGAATGATTGCCCCATTTATAACGTCAAAACACGAGGATCCTGCTGTTGTATGTGTAGATGATGGAGGTAATTTTGCGATTAGTATTTTGTCAGGACATTTGGGCGGAGCTGATGAGCTGGCTACAAGAATTGGGGACTTAATTCAGGCAAAACCAGTGGTAACTTCTTCTTCAGCAGTTTTGAACAAGCCAAGTGTGGATTTAATAGGAAGAGAATATTCTTGGAAAATAGAAAGTTCTCATCAAATGGTTACGGCGGTTAGCGCAGAAGTGATTAATGATTCAAGCATTGGAATATTTCAGGATGCAGGAGATTCGGATTGGATTAATGGTATAAATGACGATCAATTTCAATATTTTGAACACTTGAGTGGTTTGATTTCATCGAATGTTGATGCTGCTATTATCATTACGGATAAAATTATTAAGCAAGATATTAAAGACGAACTTATGGGGAAAATGAATTGTGTCGTGTTCAGACCTCCAGTTCTTCATCTGGGAATAGGATGCAGGAAAGTCACTAATAAGGAAGACCTGTTGAAATTCACATCAAAAATCTTACAGGACCATGGATTGAGCATTTCTTCTGTTGCTTCGGTATCTACAATTGATTTAAAACAACAAGACACTTCTATTCAGTATGTTGCTGCTTCTATTGGAGTCCCTTTAAACGTGTATACAACCGCAGACATAGAAAAACTTTATGAACAACAAAGTAACTCAATAGGTTTTGAATTAGGTAAAAGCAGTAATCCTAAGCGCTTGATAGGTGTCTGGGGTGTAGCTGAACCTACTGCTATACTATCGTCTTGTGATAAGAATTTATTGGTTAAAAAGCACAAGAGCGATGACGCAACAATTGCTGTGGCTAGATAATATAAAGGAATAATTTTATGACTGTTAATCAAACAAAAGGCAAAATTTACTTAGTGGGAGTAGGTCCTGGAGAACCTAAATTACTTACTGATCAATGTAAAGAAGTGTTATCAGGAGTAGATTTTGTTGTGGGCTATGCCTTGTATGTTGACCAAGTTAGGCATCTGGCTATCAAAGGCCAATGTGAGACATGGCAGATCGGTGAAGAATTGGAACGGGCACAACGGGTAATAGACCTTGCTTCAGAAGGGAATAGTGTTGCAATGGTATCGTCCGGTGACATAGGAATCTATGGAATGTCAGGACCTATATTCAATTTACTTTCCCAACAAGGCTGGAACGGCTCCAGTCCTGAGATAGAAGTTGTACCAGGTATTTCTGCTTTACAGTCTGCCTCTGCGTTGTTGGGAAGCCCATTAATGCAGGATTTTTGTACAATAAGTTTGAGTAATTTATTGACTCCATGGGAAGATATAGAGAAAAGGATACATGCAGCATCCCACGGTGATTTTGTGGTAGTTTTTTATAACCCTAAGAGTAAGACAAGGGATTGGCAATTACGGGATGCATTTATTACTCTTAAATCTCATAGGCCAGGGGAAACCCCTGTAGGTTTGGTGAAAAATGCTTATCGAGAAGGTCAGAATATAGTATTGTGCAATCTTGATAACGTATTAGATAAATATGATTATATAGATATGTTTACTACTGTGGTTGTTGGGAATTCATCCTCATACGTTCATTCAGAAAAGTTTATCACCCCTAGAGGGTATGAGAAGAAATTAGGAGTATCTGATGAGAAATAATAAAGTGAAGACGAAACTACAAAATTCGGAATCTGTAGTTGTTGCTATGGGATTACTTACAAGTGAGATCATAGATTTTTTAGGGCCTTCGGGGGTAGATGGTTTCTGGATGGAATGTGAACATGGTTCAGTGGACTGGTCTCAAATCGGAGATATGACTAGAGCGTGCGATTTGTGGGGCAATGCTTCGATAACCAGAGTAAATGCTAATGAGCCGTGGCTAATAACAAGAACTCTAGACCAAGGCTCCATGGGAGTGGTAGTTCCTCACGTTAATAGTAAGGCTGCTGCGGAAAAAGCTGTTAGGGGCACCAAATTCGCTCCTCTCGGAGAAAGAGGCACTTTTGGAGGGAGACAGTCGTATGGTGTGGATAATTATCAAGTTCAGGCTAATGACCAATCTTTATTAATTGTCTTGTTAGAAGAAATAGAAGCATTGGAAAACTTAGATGAAATATTAAGAGTAGATGATATTGATGTGTTTTTCGTGGCTCCAAATGACCTCTCGCAAACTATGGGATATTTAGGAAACCAAGAACACCCAGATGTGCAAAACAAAATATCTGAAACTTTGGACAAGATTGTGAAAAGTGGCAGGACTGCAGGAACATTAGTTAACGACAATAATGTTGATAAGTATCTAGATCTAGGGGTTAACTTTCTTGCCACCAGTTGGAATGCTTGGGCAATGCAAGGGGCAAAAGCTTTTGTAAACAAAGTCGCATCTCATGGTTAATGAGGATCGGCAAATATCAATTTGTTCTTTGGTGCCAGCAGCTACTGAAATACTTTGCGAATTAAACCTTGAGGATAACATAATAGGTGTGAGTGATTTATGTTCCTATCCTGATTCAATTAAGAGTAAGACCAAAATCAGTAAAAGCAGGGTTATCACTGAAGGTTTTACAAGTGCAGAAGTTGAGTCGGAAATGAATCGGATTTTAGAATTGGGTGAAGTACCGTATGAAATCGATGATGAATGGTTTAAAAATGAGAAGCCTGATCTGATAATAACCCAAGATAATTGTTATATTTGTGAGATAGATGTTAATTACGTAGAGTCTAGGATACAAGGGTTTGGATATGACCCAGAGGTTTTAGTTATTGATCCGAAATCAATTTCAGACATTTATGATGCTATAAAGAGTATAGCTTATAGTACCAATAAAACTTTTGAAGGCAATCGTTTAGTATTGAGGTTGTCAGAACGGGTAGATACAATTTTAGATCTGTTTAAAGATTATCGAGCAACTCGAGTTATTTCTATTGAAGGTGTCAACCCCTTGGTGTTAGGGGGGTATTGGATTCCAGAAATGTATAGAATGTTGGGCTGTGACTATGGGGTTATAAATCCAGGGTCATCAGCTTTGCGTATTGGGATAGAAGATATAATACGGTTTGATCCAGAGTTTGTTTTTGTCGATTTATGTTCCTCATCTTTAGAAAGACAGATTACTGAAGTAAGATGGCTTTTTGAACAACCAGGATTCATGGATGTCAGCGCTATTCAGCAAGGCAATTTTTATATTTTGGAACATGAATATTTCAGCAATCCAGGCCCAAGATTTGTAGACGGTATTGAGTTGATAGCTAATGTACTTAAGCCTTTTAGTGGCAGTTTCCCCAAACACGGAGGATTGAAATTGATTAATGTCCCTCCCCTGGCACATAGCATTGAAGATTATGTCGGCCTTGTGTAATTCATAGAGTACTATTAGAATCTGTTCATTGTATTAGAAGGTCAACAGGAGTAATCATGGTTACTAACGATCAGTTCCGAACAGCTATGTCTAAATTTGCTACAGGGGTTACTGTAATCACTACTATTGATGAGAATGGTGATCCTCATGAGATGACGGCAAACTCATTTACATCTGTTTGTTTAGAACCTCCCACAATTCTAGTTTGTGCCGCTCATTCAACTAATAGTTTTGGCTATTTAGACCAGAATAAAAAATTTGGAGTTAATATATTAGGGTCTGATCAACAGGAACTTGGCGCATATTTTGCAAAAAGACCAGAACAACAAGATGGTAGTGCTGTCTATTCGTATACTTATGGCACTACTGGCTTACCGATATTAGAAGGTTCTATCCTTTTTATGGGCTGCAAGGTAGTAGGAGAACACATATATGGCGACCATACTATATTTGTTGCGGAAGTAGAAGAATTAACTGTTCCATCAGATGAGGACCCGTTAATGTTTTTTAATAGTAGGTGGTACGATCCTAGCTCAAGCTAACTGCTTAGTCTTAGCTATGAACTGCTCTATCGACTGATTGACTTGTTTATGACTGTCTAACTGCGAGAAATGTCCGGATTTTTGGATGATTGTTAGATCGGAATCTTTCAGATTATCATTGAGATACTGTGAGTATTTAGGAGGAGTGAGTTTGTCCTCGTCCCCGCAGATAATTTGAGAGGGAATGGAAAAGTTACTTAATTCTCCCATCATGTCAAAATCGTTACATGCTTGTAAGTCTAGTTTCTCCGTGGAAGGCCCGATGTTTTCAGTTTTTTGCGTCAGGAGGAGTTTGATATCTTTATCGGGGCATTCGAAATGGGCTTCGTGATATTTAAGCCAGATGGCTTTTTGTTCTGCAGTGTCCACCTTGCAACTATCTAAAATGGTTTCGGACACTTTGAGTTTTGCACCCGTGTTCATCAGCACTAAGCCCTTAAGTTCATCAGGATATTTATGAGCATAGGCTAATGATATAGCCCCTCCCATGGAGTGCCCGCATAGGACAACATCTTTATATCCTCGGGCAGCTATAAATCCACGCACCCATTCAACATAGTCATTAATGGACTTGCAGGGAGCACCAGTAGGGTGCCCTGGAAGGTCGATTGCTTTGGAGTTACGGAAATGCTTGGACTGATAGTAAAAACTTAGGCCGCTTGTTCCTGCGCCATGGATGAAGACTAATTTCAATTCTGTTTTCGTTACCTCTTTATGTGGCTGCCCAAAGGACATCTAAGTATTACCTAAGCCAATACTACCTTTAGCATATTATTTTATAATTATATTGTTATTTGTTTATTTTGACAATTATTTTTATTGCTTCTTTTCATCCCTTTCAAAGGTGCCGATAGATACGATGTAGTCATCGGGTTCTCGGTCTCTCCAAAGGATCACACCTGACGTATTCCTGTCCGAAGTTCTGATTTGGTCTAGATCAATTCTGACTAATTGTGCCTTCGCTGAAATTATGAAAATATCTTGACTAGTAGTCGTAGGGACAATTTTGGCTGCTGCTACATTGCCCGTCTTCGCGGTCACTTTGAATGTTCGGACTCCTTGCCCTCCTCTTCCATGGACTGAGTATTTTTCTAGAGCCGTTGCTTTACCATAGCCACCTGAACTTACTATCAATAGTTTGCTGTCTTCTGTGATCTTCCCTACGGATATAACTTGATCTTTAGATAAGAGTCTCATACCTCTTACTCCACCTGCGCCTCGTCTTCGTGGGCTTAAGTTAGACATTGAGAACCGCATGGCTTGTCCGTTTTGTGACACCATTATAATGTCGTCGGATTCTTCGACTTGTTGGACCCCCACAAGTTCATCGTCAGATTTGAGGTTCATAGCAATTAATCCTCTTGCGCGAATGTTGACTAATTCTCCAGCTCTCAACGCTTTAACTTGACCCTGTTTAGTTACCAGGACCATTAGATAGTCTTCTTTTGGATCTTTTACAGGGAGGATAGTTTGTACGGTTTCTCCTCTTTCTAGTGGTACTAAGTTTATTATTTGGGTGCCTCTAGTAGTCCTAGAAGTGTCTTCGCTTATATCGAATGCTCTTAAAGGATACACACGACCACGGTTGGTAAAGAGAAGTATATGATCATGAGTGTCTGTTATATATATTTCCATTAATTCATCATCATCTCGTGTAGACATCCCTCGGACACCTTTCCCGCCTCTGTGTTGTGTACGGTATGTATCTGCAGGGACTCTTTTTATGTATCCCCGTTTGCTCAGAGTAATGACTACATCGCTATGAGGGATTAAATCTGCATCTGTTTGCTTTGTCACTTCTGCATCGTGGATTACGGTTCTACGAGGATTTCCAAACTGTTTGTTTATTTCGTCTGTTTCTACCTTAACTTGTTCAAGAATTTTGGATTCGTCACCTAATAATTCTTCTAGTTCTTTGATTTCAGCTAATAATTCTTCGTGTTCTTTTTCTAATCTTTGCCGTTCAAGGGCGGCTAGTCGGCGTAATTGCATGTCTAGAATTGCTTGAGCTTGAATTTCAGAAAGGGTTAAAGTTGACATCAGATTTTCACGGGCAGAGGTCACATCATCCGAGCCCCTGATAATTGCAATTATTTCATCCATTCGATCCAACGCTAATAGCAAACCTTGAACAACATGATCTCTATCTTTTGCTTTTTGCAATAGAAATTCAGATCTACGTCGGATGATTTGCTGCCTGTGTTGAATGAATAGTTCAATCATCCTTTTTAGGGGTAATACCTGAGGTTGCCCGTTTACCAATGCCAGCATATTCGAATTGAAAGAGTCCCTTAGTTGCGTGTGTCTATATAGGTTGTTAAGGGTTATATTCGGTTGTGCATCTCTTCTGAGTTCGATTACGATGCGCATTCCTTTACGGTCAGACTCATCTCGGATATCAGATATACCCTGTATCCTCTTGTCTCTAACGAGTTGGGCTATTTTCTCAACCAAGCTAGATTTATTGACCTGGTATGGTAATTCAGTCACTATGATTCGCTGTCTACCATTACGGGTCTCCTCAATATCAGTAGCTGCTTCCATAACGATCCGGCCCCGTCCAGTGGTGTAAGTATCTACTATTCCAGATCTACCTTTTATGATTCCAGCAGTTGGAAAGTCAGGACCTGGCACGATTTGCAGTAGTTCATCACTTGTACAAGTGGGATTGTTAATCACGTAGTTTATCGCTTCACATATTTCGGATAGGTTATGAGGAGGCATGCTAGTTGCCATTCCGACTGCGATACCAGACGCACCATTTATTAATAATGTCGGTAGCCTGGTAGGCAACACTTGAGGCTCTTGGATTGAATCATCAAAATTAAGGTTAAAATCGACTGTGTCTAAGTCAATGTCTGTTAATTGCTGTTCTGCTACGCGTGCTAACCTTGCTTCTGTATACCGCATGGCAGCAGGAGGGTCACCATCCACGCTACCAAAATTACCTTGACCGTCAACTAAGGGGTATCTCATAGAAAAGTCTTGCGCCATACGGACCATGGCCGCGTACACCGAACTGTCGCCATGAGGGTGATACTTACCTAGAACTTCTCCTACTATTCTGGCACTTTTCTTATACGAGCTGTTAGCTCGTATTCCCATTTCATGCATGGAATACAATATTCTGCGCTGTACAGGTTTCAGTCCATCTCTGACGTCTGGCAATGCTCTCGAGACGATTACACTCATTGCGTAAGTGAGATAAGATTCTCTCATCTCATCTTCAATTCGAATCGGGGATATTCTGTCTGGAGGAGTTGGATCGGTTGTAACCATAATGTGTATACCTCTCTTTAATTTTCCGTTTTAGTTTCGCTGCGTTCCATCAAGGCTAAAAACAAATTAACGAATAACCTTGGTAGTTCTTGTAATCTTTCTAAATTGAATTGGGTAGCTACTACCCATGAATGGTTTGGACTTTCTAAAATTTCAATCAAACCGTCCTCTACAGCATAAGCCATCGCAATTAAGTTATCGGATTTCTGTTTGTCGTAAATTCCATGATGATGATAACTGTTAACCTTGAAAAAACCGGTTGTCCCCATGGTTGCCGATGTTTTCGCTCCTGGAGACAGGAATATCAGATGTTCATGCCTTGGGTCTTCATTTTCTTTTTGGGTTAAATGGTTCGACAGTACGGTTACTGGTTTAGCCCCGCCCTCTAGAAGGTTTAATAAATGGAACCCTCTTCCTATACATAGTATTGGTAGGTCTCTGTTTAGTCCCTGTTTAAGTATTTCCATTTCTGCTAATGCTAGAGAGTCGTCTATCCATTCTTGGTCATTAAAAGTTACTTCAGGTCCGTCGAGGACTAACAGGCCTGTAGTTTGATCCTGTAGTTGCTTAGTGAACACTGCTTCATTATTCAAGAAGTGAAATTTTGCTCCAATATCGTTAAGTGTAGTAGTGCATAGTTCGATATCTTTTGAGTTTCTGTCAGCTATTACTATTCCAATCTCTCCCATATCTAGATTATTATAATTGAAAGAGGCAGTTCGCACAGCTATATGGTGACACTATTCGTTCATTTGATGTGCATGCATTATAATATGTTTAAGATCTGTTAAATCTGCTTCAAAACCTTTAGGTTTTGAGGAACGATTTCATCCAGTGATTTGATAGGAGTACTCTTATGGAAGAAGTTATAAAGGGAGCCGTACAAGCGCTGAAAGAAGGTGAAAACTGCGTTTTAGTAACCGTGGTGCGCACAAAAGGTTCTACTCCACAAAAATCCGGAGCAATGTTACTAGTTAAGGAAGATGGTAGCGGGATCGGGACTTTAGGAGGAGGATGTGTGGAAGGCGACATCTGGTTCGCTGCTACAGAAATACTCCAGAAGAACACAGGACCAGAATTTAAAGATTACTATTTGAATGAAGACATAGCTGCTCGTGATGGCCTAGTGTGTGGAGGCTCAATGTACTTCTTTCTTGATCCATTACATAAAAAAGAAGATTTTGTAGGCATAGGCGAGAAATTGATTGATGCTTATCAAGGGAATTCTTCGATCACTATGGCAACTGTGGTTCGTAGTGATCGTGATGAATTAGTTCCTGGATCCAAATTGATTATTGACAGTAACTCATCGATTTCTGGCACTCTTGGGACACAAGCTGTTGATGGCATTGCAGCTGAGATCGGGAAAGATATAGCAGAAGTTGGTCAGATTCATAACTTAAACGTGGATGATAATGTTGAAGTGTTCATGGAAGGGTTTACTATACCTCCTACATTATGCATGGTGGGAGGCGGACACGTTGGTAAAGCTACAGCAGATTTAGCTGAGCAGATTGGTTTTAAAGTCATTATTGTGGATGATAGAGAAGAATTTTGTAATATCGATAGATTCCCGTATGCTAGCCAGCTAGTACAGACCTCGTTTTCAAATTGGTCAGATCAATTAGATATCCACACGAACACATTTGTTGTAGTTGCGACAAGAGGTCATAATTATGATGATCTTGCTCTTAGATCTGCGTTAAATACTAAAGCGAGATATATAGGCCTTTTGGGAAGTAAGCGTAAAACTATCATGATTTATAAATTATTAGCTTCTGATGGCATACCTTTGGATAGATTGAATCAGATTTATGCACCTGTAGGGCTCGATATAGGAGCACTTACTCCTGAAGAAATAGCGTTAAGCATTATGTCTGAGTTAGTAATGGTCAGAAGAGGTGGCAACGGTGGTGCTATGGCTATGGACAAAAAATACCTAGAAAACTTGCTTTCCTAAGAAATGGCTACTACGAGAAAGATTGGAGCACTTCTTTTGAGTGCGGGATTTTCTAGTAGGATGCACAGACACAAGGCTTTGTTAGATTGGGGAGGGACCACTCTAGTTCGCTATCAAATTGATACATTGTTAAAGTCAGGATTGGATGAAATAGTGGTTGTGTTGGGGGCAAATGAAACTAATATTAGGCCTGAGATTCATCATTTAGTTAATGTGACAGTTGTTGTTAATCATAATTATGAACAAGGGAAGACAACATCTATAGTAACAGGAGCATGTGCTTTACAAGAGATTACCTTAGATGATTTGCTGATACTTAATGTTGATCAACCGCGTTCTTCAGAAATGATTCAAAATATAGTTCGTTTTCATAATCTTTCCGAGAAAGGTATCACAATCCCTAGATTCAATGCTAAAGGAGGACATCCAATTATATTAAAATCATCATATCTCGACGAATTGAAACTTATCAAAGAGAGTACCTTAGGATTGAAGCAATTGATGCTGGATAACGCGGATGATATTGATGAATATGACCAGGATAATGAAGAGATATTGATCGATATGAATACTGAAGAAGAATATGAAGCAGCAAAACTTTTTTTTGGAATATAAGAGCCTACAGCTAATATTGTCATTGTGATATATCATACTCAAACAGAGGTATTATTCATAGCGCGAATAAGACCTCTAATACAAGCTGTGATTTAAGTCGAGCTGTGGTATAAAATAGCTATATATTTGTTGACATTACGGTTCTATATTGGTAATTTGAACGTGTGAGTCATATTGTAATGGCCCGCTAGCTCAATGGCAGAGCAACTGACTCTTAATCAGTAGGTTCTCGGTTCGACCCCGAGGCGGGTCACGAAGAATCTACATCGAGGGATCAAATGATGAATATTATAGCTGCGATCCTCCGGGGGAGTGTCGGAATTGGTAGACGAGCATGACTTAGGATCATGTGCCCTTGGGCGTGAGAGTTCGAGTCTCTCCTTCCCCACCATATAGAATAGAAAATTGATCAATATGAAGAGGTATTACATTGGCAACACTGTTAGAAGTTAAAGACCTACGGACGTATTTTTACACTTATGAAGGCGTCGTGAAAGCAGTCGACGGTATTTCTTATGAAGTTGAAGAAGGGGAAACACTTGCAATCGTTGGTGAAAGTGGTTGCGGTAAGAGTGTTGGAGCGTTATCACTTATGAGGTTGATACCAGACCCACCAGGAAAGATTATGGATGGCGAGATACTCTTTGACGGAGAAGATGTTTTAAAAGTAAACCCTGACGATATGAGAGAGATTAGAGGCGGGAAAATGTCGATGGTCTTCCAAGAGCCTATGACGTCATTAAACCCTGTGCTTACAGTTGAACGACAACTCAGTGAGACATTGCAACTGCACAAGGAAATGAGTAGATCAGAAGCGGCCAAAGAGGCGGTAAACCTGCTTGAAAGAGTCGGTATCCCTGATCCAGAGAGTCGGGTAAAGCAATACCCACATCAATTTAGTGGAGGCATGAGACAAAGAGTGATGATTGCTATGGCTTTAAGTTGTAATCCTAGATTGATCATAGCAGATGAGCCTACTACTGCTTTGGATGTGACAATCCAGGCACAAATTCTCGAATTAATGAAATCACTGACAACAGAATTCGGAGTGGCACTGATTATTATCACTCACAATTTAGGAGTGGTTGCGAGGTACGCTGACAGAGTTAACATAATGTACGGAGGGAAAATCATTGAACGCGGTACAGCTCAAGAGATATATGCGGATCCCAAACACCCATATACTCGTGGTTTGTTGAAATCGGTCCCAAGATTAGACCTTCCGAGGACTGATAAATTGGATCCTATTGAAGGACAACCCCCTGATTTGGTTGATCCTCCTGCGGGATGTGTATTCAGAGAAAGATGTCCAGACCCGACTGATGAATGCACGCAAGGGGCAATAGAAATGAAATTGATAGAAGTTAGCCCAGGCCATTGGGTGGACCAATGCTGTGTTAATTGTGGGTAATCCCTAGATTATAGTATCAAATTAAATTCCAATGACTGGAGCGATTTAGATGACAACTCAAACCAAAGATGAAGCAATAAAGACTGATACTTTGTTAGAAGTAAAAAACCTAAAAATGCACTTTCCTGTTACTGCGGGGATAGTGTTCCAGAGAGAAGTTGCGAGTATTAAGGCAGTGGATGATATAAGCTTTGATGTTTTGCGAGGAGAAACATTCGGTTTAGTAGGGGAAAGTGGCTGTGGAAAGACAACTACTGGGCGCTGCATTCTCCAGCTTAATACACCTACTGCAGGATCAATTAAATTTGAAGGGAATGAACTAACAGAGTTCTCTAATTCTGAAATGAGATCTATGCGTAAAGAAATGCAAGTTATATTTCAAGATCCATATAGTTCGCTAAATCCTCGAATGACCACAGGCGGTATTGTCGGAGAGCCATTGGTAGTACACGGACTAGTTGACGGCAAAAATGAGTATAGAGATAGAGTGGAAGAGCTGCTTACAAACGTGGGACTGAATCCGTATATGGCTGAAAGGTATCCTCATGAGTTTAGTGGTGGGCAACGACAAAGGATAGGTGTAGCAAGAGCTCTGTCTGTGAATCCTAAGTTTATAGTATGCGACGAGCCTGTTTCTGCGTTGGATGTATCAATTCAGGCCCAGTTAATTAATCTATTAGAAGAATTACAGGAGCAATTAAAACTGACTTACTTGTTTATAGCCCATGATTTATCAGTGGTTAGGCATATAAGTAATAGAGTTGCTGTTATGTATCTGGGGCACATCGTTGAGATTGCTGATAGGGATGAAATATATGCGAATCCTGTCCACCCATATACTAGAGCATTATTATCTGCGGTGCCTATTCCAGACCCTGTGATAGACGCTCAAAGAGAAAGAGTATTACTTGCAGGAGACGTTCCTTCTCCTCTAAATCCTCCTTCTGGATGTGTTTTTAGAACAAGATGTCCTAATCCTACAGACGAATGCAAGGAAGGTAACAGTACTATGGGCTTGATTGAAGCCAGCCCAGGGCATTGGGTAGATCAATGTTGTGTGAATTGCGGATAGTACAGTAATTAATATTATATAGTTTTAATAACGACAGACCGTCGCAAAGCGTGTATCATTTCCGTATAAACTATATAAACTTGATGTAAGGTGACATGGATCCTGCCAATATAAGGAATTTTTCCATAATTGCACACATAGATCACGGAAAGTCGACCCTGGCTGACCGTTTTCTAGAAATCACTGGAACAGTACGTCCGCAAGATATGAAGGCCCAATTTTTGGATCGTATGGATCTTGAACGGGAACGTGGTATAACGATCAAAGGTAAAGCTGTTTCCATGAATCATACTGGTATAGACGGTAGCGAATATCAGTTGAATTTAATTGACACTCCAGGTCACGTTGACTTTAGCTATGAAGTTTCGAGGTCACTAGCTGCTTGTGAGGGTGCCTTACTTGTGGTGGATGCGAGTCAGGGTATAGAAGCTCAGACTATCGCCAATGCATTGCTAGCTCTTGATTATGATTTGGTGTTGATCCCGGTAATCAATAAGATTGATTTGCCCCAAGCTGAACCTGATAGAGTAGCATCTGAATTGATGCAAGTCTTTGGATTCACTGAGGATGAACTTTTGTTCGTGTCTGCAAAGGAAGGCACTGGAGCATTAGATATTTTAAATGAGGTAATAGATAGAATTCCTAGTCCAGTTGGCTCAACTGATACAGATTTCCGTGCTCTTATATTTGATTCTTTGTATGATTCATACAAAGGCATTATAGGATATGTCAGAGCTACAGACGGTAGCATTAGTGATACTGATAAGATTCGAGTCATGTCTTCTGATAAAGAAGCAGATATAGTTGAGTTAGGAATATTCAATCCTGCTCCCACTCCAGTTAAGACCTTGTATGCAGGACAAGTGGGATATGTTGCAACAGGTTTTAAAGATGTCAAAGAATGCACGGTTGGTGATACGCTGACTAATTCGTTGTATCCTGCTGCGACCCCATTAGAAGGATATAAACCTCTCAAATCTATGGTATTTGCTGGATTGTACCCCTCTGACGGAGAAGATTATGATAATTTGAGAAGTGCTCTGCAAAAGCTACAGCTAAATGATGCCTCTTTGACTATTCAACCAGAAAACAGCACCGCTCTAGGTTTCGGATTCAGATGTGGTTTTTTGGGATTGATGCACCTTGAAATAGTGCAAGAAAGACTTGAAAGAGAATACAATTTGGATATTATTGCGACTTCTCCCAACGTTTCATATCGAGTGCTTTTACGAACAGGGGAAGAAATAGTTGTGGAAAATCCCTCTTACTTTCCCAACCCATCCGAAATTGATCATATAGAAGAACCGATGCTGAGATTAACCATTGTGGTTCCAGGGAAGTTCGTTGGAGCTGTTATGGAATTGATGCACAGCAAACGATCAGAATATATACGTATGGAATATATCCAATCGCTGCCAGGGGATGAAGATACTTCTGACTCCAATAACACTGGCCGTGTAATGATGGAATACACTATGCCGCTGTCTGAAATGATCACAGATTTTTATAATCAGATCAAATCTAAAACTCAAGGATATGCCTCCTTGGATTATTCACTTGATGGTTATAAGACTTCACAACTGATTAAGATTGATATATTGGTCAATAAGTATGCTGTTGAAGCATTGTCCATGATCGTACATAAGGATCAAGCTGTTCATTACGGTAGATCTTTGGTTAGCAAATTGCACGGTACGATACCTAGGCAAATGTTTGAAGTTCCCATTCAAGCTTCCATTGGCGGACGAGTGATTGCTAGGGAGACAGTAAGAGCTGTCCGGAAAGATGTTCTAGCAAAGTGTTATGGTGGAGATATTACCAGGAAAAGAAAATTATTAGAAAAACAGAAAGAAGGTAAAAAACGCTTGAAGAGCATAGGTAGAGTTGAAGTCCCGCAAGAAGCGTTTTTGACATTAATGAATATTAATTCTTAATGTTTTCTTGTCATATCGTATAAATGCTCGGACCAATGTCTAACAAATAACCTGTCTAACAGAGTTCTGGCCGAACGATCTTCTGTAATCCCCCTTTTGGGAAAATTAGTTTCTATTATGACTGAGTCAAGTTTGTCATCGTCGTATAGATTTAATACTTGCTGGAAGGATGCAGAATAATCCTCTAAATCACTAATAATTTGCGGCACACTCAATCCGGTCCTGTGCTCATTCAGATTGTCTAGATCAGGTATTATTTCGACTTTGGATTTTGGGTTTGATAATGCTTCCTTGAGTATGGTGTGTAATCCAGCAGAGGGTGTATCAATCAAATGGTATATATGCTGGCGCAGATTCCATTCGTTAGTTTGTAAAGGTAGGTCAATGTCACAAGAAGAATCAGAGATTGTTGCACGAATTGAATAAATAAATGCATCTAGAATACTTTGGTAATTATTTTTTTGCAGGTGTAGTGTCATTACAGATTATCCTATAATTAGGTTAGGGTTTTGAGATGCGAATATTGAAGCAGATATTAATCCTGGAGGTGTCCCGATGTCAAAATGGTGCCCTTCTACTATGTAGTGGAAAAAATCCTGGTCTCCCATCATAGCATTAAGGCTATCAGTTAATTGAATTTCGTTGTTTACGGACGGCTTCGCTTTTTCTAGATAATTGAATATTTCCGGTTCCAGTATGTACCTGCCTAAAGCGCAAAACTGGCTTGGAGCGTCGTGGGGATCAGGTTTTTCAATTATTCCTTCAACTTTGTTTCCATGTGGTTCGATCACTCCATAATTTTTAATTAAATTAATAGGGTTTTCTTTAACGCATAAGATTGAGCCTCTTAACTGGCAATGGAGCTCAATCATTCTCTTAAGTGCAGGAGGCTTAGAAAATATAATGTCATCTGGCAACATGATTCCAAATGCTTCCATTCCCACGGCTTGTTTGGCCTGTAGGATAGCATGCCCTAATCCTAACGGAAATTCTTGGGTCAATTCTATTGCCGATACTCCTTCAGATTGATGTTCTGTATTGAATCGAGAAATCCATTCACTCAATAGTGGTTTAGTCTTCGAATTGATGATGATTATTTCCCGGATGCCGGATTGTATTGCTTCGTTAGCTGTGTGTGTAAGAGCCGGGACGTTAAGGACGGGTATTAGCTCTTTAGGGATGAATTGAGTGGCAGGGCGAAACCTTGTACCTAATCCTGCAGTAGGTATAACAACTTTATTGATCATTTTGTCATTCAGTCTCATGGTTATTTAATATTAACTCTACGTCGTGTAAATATAAAGTGATGTTCAGTATGATTGACACGGAGGTGTATCTAAAATACGATATTAAAGGTCGTGCTAGATGGGGAATTAGCGGAGCCCTGTACCTGCAATCCGCTAGAGCAGGATTGAATTCCTTACTTAGGAATTCAGTAATCATTTCTCTGGTAGATTTTGTTATGTTGATGTTTGGGCCTCACGCGACAAAGCCCCGCGAACCCCGCCAGGTCCGGAAGGAAGCAACGGTAAGTGGACCGCTTTGGGTGCCGTGAGAACACTCAGACTGAGTGATGAAATCTGTTATGAATGGTTATTGAGTTACGAAGTGAGGTGCACGACCACCTTGAGCATTAAATGATAGGATAAGTATTTGAGATATAGGGCTCAAAAATCCTTAGGTCAGAATTTCATTAATGATGAGAACGTCATATCGGCAGCTATAATTGCTGCAGATGTTTGTAATGATGATTTGATTTTGGAAATAGGTCCTGGTACAGGGAAGTTAACCAGACCATTATTGGGTTTGGCAAGACGAGTGATTGGTATTGAACTTGACCAAAATCTAGCCCCTAAATTGTCTAACTATCTTTCTGAGTTCAATAATTTTTCACTGATTAACGAAGATGCGAGATATTTAGATTATAAGCAGGTTACTGACGGGCAGCCGTATAAAATTATTTCTAATCTTCCTTATTATGCTGCTACATTTTTCCTGAGGACTTTTTTGGAATTAGAACATAAACCTGAATTGATGGTTTTAATGTTTCAAAAAGAAGTTGCAGAGAACGTTTTAGCTACTCCAGGTTCTATGAGACTTCTATCTGTCATCACTCAGATGCTGTGTTACTCTGAGAAAATTTGCGATGTTCCGAAGGAGTCATTCGAACCAGCTCCCAAAATAGATTCTTCCATAGTGAAACTTGTGCCTAAACAAGATAGTTTTATTACTCCTATAAATTATGTTGCATTTTGTGATTTGTTAAGAGCAGGTTTTTCCTCTCCGAGGAAAACTATATCTAATTGTTTATCAAATTCCTTGCATAAACCCAAATCTGAATGTAATTCTATGCTGTTGAATTGTGGTATTGATCCACAACGGCGTGCAGAGACTTTAGAATTAGCTGAATGGGAATTTTTATTTGATAATTCTTACGAAGAATTGTTTAGTCTAGAATAGTAAAAGGTTCTGACAGATGCTTATTGTTCAAACTAGCGCAAAAATCAATTTAGGATTAGAAATAATTTCTAAACGTGATGATGGGTATCACAATATTAGTTCTGTACTACAAAGTGTGAATATGTTTGATGAAATATCTCTACAATTTTCCGATAATTTAACCTTTGCTTCAAACGTCGAATCTTTGAATAATGAATCTAACTTAGTTATGGCAGCTGTGAGGGCATTTGAAGAGCATACTGGTATCCTTGTGTCTTTGAATATAGTTTTGGATAAACATATACCTATTGGTATGGGACTGGGAGGTGGTAGTGGCAATGCCGCGGGAGTCTTGTACGCTCTCAACGAAATTTATTCTACTGGGTTATCAAATAAGGAATTACATATTTTAAGTTCTAGCTTAGGAGCAGATGTACCCTTTTTCCTCCAAGGAGGCACTGCAGTCGTTGGAGGTATAGGTGACATTATTACTCCTCTTGACAATGTATCGGAAGACAATCTGGTGTTAATTTGTCCTAAGATTTGCCTATCGAACAAAACTAAGTCATTTTTTGACAAGATTTGTTCGGAGGACATTACAGATGGTTCTGGCATCCAGAAATTATGCACAGACCTGCTCGAGTTGAACACATTTCCTAGTCGTTTACCAGACAATGTGTTTTCTAGAATTCTCAATGACCAATTCCCCCAATTGTTAGAATTAAGGAAATTGATACAGGATGAATTAGGTACAATTATGAATATTACAGGAACAGGATTAGGTATGTTTGCTGTTACTGAAGAATGGAAAGCATTGAAACATCTAGTAGACTCACAGTATTATGATATGTATAAAATGAAGACAACAGACCGAGCAATAGAAATGAGATCCAATATATGAACCTTATAGTAATTAATCTACCATTTAATCCTTACATAATTGATTTTGGCGCTTTGGCCTTGTCGTGGCATGGATTTTTTACTGCTGTAGGGTTGATTACGTCTTTATATTTAGTAGTCAAATGGTCTCAGAACCGTTCTAAGTTACTCACACAACATGGCGAATCAGAACTGCATTTGACTGCCGATACAGTATTGCAGGTAGCACCTTGGGCCATATTATCAGGAATAATCGGTGCGAGATTGTTTCATGTGATTGATTTTTGGTCAGCTATATATGTTTACGATCCGATATCAGTCCTTTATATATGGAAAGGAGGAATTGCTATATATGGTGCCGTTTTGGGCGGATTTTTGGGCGGATTCTTGTATTTGAAAGTCAGGAATTCTGTGAATTTTCTAAATGTTATTGAAGCTATCCCATTTTTTAAGAGACCGAGTTCAATAGCTTTGCCTAAACCAGGTATCCTTGCAGATTTGGTAGCGGCTCCGATGATTTTAGGTATGGCCATTGGGAGAATAGGTGACGTCATAAACGGAGAGCACTTTGCAACGTATACTGATCTACCTTGGGGCATTATATATACCCATCCTCTCAGCCCAGGTGTAGGCAGGCCAGCAAGTCATCCTGCTGTATTCTATGAGTTATTATGGGACTTAGCCGTGTTCGCGTTATTAATCTGGTTGAAAGATAAAGTCAGGCCCAACGGTATGATTTTCGTAATATTTATATTGTTATATTCTTTTGGCAGATTTTTTATAATGTTCCTAAGGGAAGATTACTATATGAACATCCTAGGGTTTAATCAAGCACAAATAGTAGCTTTGGTTCTAGTCTTAATAACGTTGCCCATAGTGTGTTTCAGAGCACGTTTTTTCAAGAAGTAATGTTTCTACTTTTTAGTTGGTAAATAAGGGTCTTCGAATTTTTTTCTGGTTTGATTGATAAGAGAGACTTTTTTAGATATTTTACCTAGTATGATGTAATCAAAATCAAATCCAAGTGCTACATCTAAGGCTCCCCACAATGTGTATATTGCTGCTATGAACGCGATGCTAAATATAAATAATGTCATGCCGCCTGGTAAATTGAATTCCAAACCGACAAACATCGATAGTCCTAGAAGTAGATTAGCTATTGTCCCTTGAAAAGCTTGAGAGGATAACCAATTGAGTTGGATTTTCCTGTACCTCCTACATATAAGGTACGAAATCACAGGGCAAATCAGGAATATGACCGAAGAGCCTGTAATTATCAAGGCAGGGATTCCGATAATTACTGCTACACAATGTGAGAATGCCGCGAATATACGTTGTGTGACAGGTACGTCTGAGTATGAAGGAAGGGACCGCATTGCTATGAATGTTTGGAAAAGATTAATACTGAGTTGTGTCCACCAAAACCAAATGAATTGCTCATGCAGGTGTTGATAGTCTTGTTTTTGCTTTGATTAGGAGTGTAATCTAGATCACACAATGGATCAGGTTCTTCGAGGTTGATGGTAGGAGGTATGATTGAATCCTGGATTGCTTTCACGCATAGAGCCGCTTCCAGCGCCCCTCCTGCTCCCAGCAAGTGGCCAGTCATAGATTTGGTAGAACTTATGTGTAGATTGGATGAGCTTTCTCCAAGAGCAAGTTTTATGGCTTTAGTTTCTTGTGTGTCATTCAACGGTGTTGATGTCCCATGAGCGTTCAAGTAGTCTATCTGATCAGGTGAAATTTTAGCGGCTGACAATGCATTATTAATAGCTTGTGCCGCCGTTTTACCGGTTGGGTTCGGTTCTGTAAGATGGTGCGCATCTGAAGATGATCCATAGCTGCTTAATATTGCCAGAGGAGTGGCTCCTCTGTTGATAGCGTGTTCCTCACTCTCAAGAACAAGTATTGCTGAACCTTCGCCCATTACAAAGCCGTCTCGTTTTATATCAAATGGTCTGCTAGCTTGTTTAGGGTTTTCATTGAATCTAGATAAGGCCCTTAGGCTGTTAAATCCGGCGACTGCAATGGGAGTGAGTGGAGCCTCGGCTCCTCCTGCTAGGATTATTTCTGATTGTCCACTTTTAATTGCATACCATGCTTGCCCTATAGCGTCGGCTCCAGAAGAGCAGGAAGATACTACGCAGTAATTCGCACCCATAGCTCCAGTCATCATAGAAACTTGCGCAGATGCCATATCTCCTAGCATCATTGGTATTAAGAAGGGTGATACTCGCCTAGGTCCTTTTTCAGACAATATATTGTGCTGCTCTGATAAAGTGACGATACCTCCTATACCACTACCGATAATTACAGATAACTCGTATGGTTTTAAAGTTTGAGGAGATAAGTTTGCTGATTCACAAGCTTCCAAAGCAGCTACACACGCGAATTGGGCAAAACGGTCCATTCTTCTGGCGTCTTTACGGTCTAGTTTATCTTCAGGAACAAATCCTTTTACTTCCGCTCCGAATCTTGTGTCGAATCCTTCTGTGTCAAATGATGTCAAAAAATCCACACCACTTTCGCCGTTAATAATCTGCTGCCAAGTGTTTTCGGTATTATGACCTAAAGGATTGATAGTACCTATGCCAGTTATTACAACTCTGGTTTCTTTCATAGCAGATAATGTTTATTTAAGGAGTTTCTGTTTGAGGTTTTGTATCTGACATTAAAGATCCCAGTAACCCATTTAGCTCTGTCACTGTGGATTCCAATGCGGATGCATCTTGATTTTTGTCTGATTTTCCAGAAGTTGTTAAATCACGATAAATATTGTTAACTTCTTGCAGTTTGGAAGAAATGTTTTCAGATAACTCTGTCCTAGCATTAGATAGTGGTTGGCTGGCTGCCCTCAGACTGTCCAGTAAGTTTTCAATTGATTTCGCAGGGACAACATTCTTTGACTCGCTAGATTCTCTTACTAATTCAGATAGCTCACCAATTCTAGCTCCTATTGAATCAGATAGTTCTCTTCCGGTGGCTGCTAGACGCATCCTGTATGTTCGCAGCATGCGGAATATCCTTCCATACAGATTGTCTATTGAACGCAATTTTGCGGAATATCTTTCGAATAGTTCTTCGCTTTCTTGCATTGACCATCTCTCATCGTAATGAACAAATCTTCGCCCTGTGTAGAGGTGGTAAGGTCTCAGTTCTCCTTCTTTTAGAAGTTCGCCTTTTTCATTTAAGGGTTGCAGATCTGTCCAGTTAGATGTAGCAGGTAGAGGAGTCAGAAGGTTAGCAGTTTGGTAATTACTTACTTGGGTTACCCAATCAGCTAAGCTCATTATACTTTCTTCGGTATCGTATGGGAGTCCTATTATAGTCATAGCCACTACGCTAAACCCCATACCGTTTAGAGTAGTTAAATCAGTATGCATTTGCCCTGGATCTTGTCGCTTCCTGACAAGTTTAAGGTTTTCTGCATTATCCGATTCTACCCCTAAATACAACATCTTTATGTTTGCATCCTGCATAGCGTTCGCAAGTTCCATATCCTGACCAACTTCTGCTCTGGCTTGGCAGATCATATACATGTTGTCTGTATGGCCTTTCCAGTTTTTCAGTCGTTCAAGACGTTCATCTCTAAATTTTATAGCTCTTAAAGGAGGGGCATGTAAATCATCAGATATGAAAATGCTTATGTTTCCATTTTGTCCTTTATGGATTAGCCCATCTTCTGCTAGTTCCCGAATTTGGTCTATTCTTTTAAGCTCGGTTTCTCTGCTTATAAGTCTATACCCAAGGAATTGTTGTATCACTTGGCAGTAAGAGCAATTTTCGGTACATCCTCTGGTGGTCTCAAGTACGCCTCCAGTTAAGGGAGTTTGCGGTGTTAGGTCTTTAATTGACCTGTAATCTGGGAGTTCCGCAAAATCTGGGGCAACCAGACCCCTTCGAGGAGTTTGTACGAGTTGTGCAATTTTATCGCCTTTCAAGAAAGTGATTCCTGGAATCTTTTCCAGATATGATTCTTTTTGAGCTGAATTGTTTAATAGAACATCACATAATTGACCAATGATGTCTTCACCTTCTCTGTTTACGATGACATCGAATGATCCGTATTTGAACGCTTCTTCAGGAAGAGGACTCATTTGAGGCCCGCCTCCGATTATTATTAAGTTGGGATGATATTGGCGTGCTTCTCTGCTTATTTGGAAAGCTCTGGGTGTTTCATTAATTAAGGCAGTAACCATTAAAATGTCTACGCCTTCAAGGTCTTTATCTGGATCCATAAGACCAGATCTGTCTTCGAACCATATACTTCTCTCGTATAGGTAATCTCCTTCCCACTGAGCCAATGCTGCAGAAAGGAATAACATACCTTGGCGGGGTATGGCCATATATTCAAAATTGCCTCCAGCTGATGCTGGTTGAACCATTACTACTTTTTTAATTTTGCTCATATCTTCTCGTATGTTTTCTTTTGTAGATGTTAGTAATTATATTAAATTCGCTAGGTATTATATACTATAGACGTCGGTATTTGTTAAGTTATGACTAATTTTAGTGGTAGGATTCCGGAATTATATTAGCGTTTTCAAGATTTGAATATGGTTACTAGGAGTGTAAATTGATTCTTGTTACTGGAGCCACTGGTTTTATAGGAAGCGAAGTTGTTAAACAATTGAGCGACGAAGGGCTAGAATTCAAGTGCTTAGTTCGTACCCCTGGTACTGAAAATCGAATAAAATCTTCTAGTGCGAAAATTCATTATGGGGATTTACTAAATCCAAAGAGCCTTCCGTATGTTTTCTCAGGAGTGGATACTGTAATCAATGTGGCAGGCACATTGCCCTTCGGAGATAATGCTGAAGGATATCGGAGGAAGAACGTAGGATCTGTAGTCAATTTAGTCGAGGCAGGAGAAGATGCTGGCGTCAGAAAAATAGTACATATCAGCGCTGTAGGGGGTTCGCAGGATCATAGTAATGTATTTTTAAAAAGTAAATATCTTTCGGAGAATGTAGTTACCCGCGGGACGGCGGACTCTACTGTATTAAGACTGCCTCATGTTTTTGGCCCAAGGGATTCTTTTACAAATTATTGTGCTTCACTGATGAAAATCTTCCCGTTTAAACTGATGTATGGAGATCCAGAATCCATCTTACAACCTATTCACGTGTCAGATGTAGCTCAATGTATCGTGAGATCAGCAGTCAACGATGACATGTCAGGTAAGGTAGTTGATTTAGTAGGCCCGGAATCTATTTCTTACGCGGATTTGTTCACCACAATCCGGAATAGGTTCGTTAGTACTGTGATCCCATATAGTCCTGTAATAGAAATTCCTGATTGGATTTCTAAGATTTTTTCGTCTTTATGGTCTGATATTAGCCCGTTAAGCTTCTCTTTCGGTCAATATTTGAGATCCGATATGACTTCTTCGGACGATGCTGTAGAGAAATTATTTGGGTTTGAACCTCGTCTTCTTTTTAACAATATCCAACACGTTCAGAGAATTAAATATTCACTGGCATTCAAGGTGTTGTTTGGGGATAAAAACCAATGGTAAAGGATTCTGTCACAGCATGAATTACGATGATTCTTTGGTGAAATTAATGTCATTAATTGATCTAGAAAGGACTGACTTGTCCGGTCCACGCCAGAAATCTATTTATGATCTCTCTAGGGTAGAAACATTTTTGAGTTATTTAGATAACCCTGAATTAGATGTGTCATGCATACATGTGGCTGGAACTAAAGGGAAAGGTAGTGTGTCAGCTATCTGCGAGAGTGTTCTTAGAGCAACGGGCTTAAAGACAGGTTTCTTTTCGTCTCCTCATCTACATTCTTTTACTGAGCGTATTAGAATAAATGGTCAGCCTATAGATAAAAGCAAGTTTGGGGAATACTTTGAATTGTTGTGGATTCATCATGAAAAATGGTCTGAAGATATTTCAAAAACTAGACTCACGTTATTTGAATACATTACGGTACTTGCATTCTATATATTTTCAAAAGAATCAGTTGATGTAAGCGTGATAGAGGTTGGTTTGGGTGGTCGATTGGATGCCACCAATGTGGTTCAACCCGAGGTTTGTGTGATAACAGCTTTGGGTTATGACCATATGAATATATTAGGTTCTGACATAGAGTCCATAACCAGAGAGAAAGCAGGGATAATAAAACCTAATACTCCTGTAGTAGTTTCTCCTCAAACATATGATGTGATAAATGTCATAAAGGGTGTTTGTGATGAAACTGATTCATGTCTTATAAATATTTCCCATACCAGTTCTTCTTCTTTGATTGAAATTGATAATACTTGGCAGCATATACTTGTAGATTCTCCTGTGTATGTAGGGGAATTGAGAACCCCTCTTATTGGAGATCATCAAGCAGAGAACGTCTTGACGTCTTTAGGCGCGGTCAATGAATTGAAACGAAAGGGCTGGCCTATCGAAAGCGAACACATAGAGAAAGGGGTTTCTTCTGTGTCATGGCCTTGTCGAATGGAAGTTATAGAAATTGAGTCTCAGCAGATAGTATTAGATGGAGCACATACCTATGAGTCAATTAAATTAGTTATGGACTCCGTCACAAAATTGTTTAAATACAACAAGTTCGGAGTATTACTAGGACTATCTAAAGATAAGGATATTGATGGGATTTGTAATTTGATCAGTAGCTATGACCCTGATTACATTAAGCTAATTAAAAGTCGTCATCCCAAGGCCTTAGACCCAGAATGTATCAGAAAAAACTTTACCGAGTGTCGTAATTCAATAACTGTTGCTGATTCAATACAAGATGCAATTGAGACTATAAGGAATGATTTGGGTGCTGGAGATCTTATACTGTCTATTGGTTCATTGTTTTCATGTGCGGAAGTGAGAGAATATCTGCTGTGTATTGAGTCAGAGGTCTATTAATCAAATGCATCGAACAAGGAGAAACATTTCGTGGAAATGAAAAGAGTAGTAATTACTGGATTAGGAGCCGTAAGTCCCAATGGGGGGACAGCAGAAGAGTTCTGGAATAATTCAATTAATGGAAAATCAGGCATAGGCCCAATGACTTTATGTGATCCTACTAACTATACTTGCCAAATCGCTGGGGAAATTGAAGATTTTGATCCTACGATTGCGATAGACCCTAAAGAGGCTAGGCGTATGGCAAGATTTTCTCAATTAGCAGTAGTTGCAGGGAAAGAGGCATTAACTAGTTCGGGGATAGATATTCAAAAATTAGATAGTTATCGGATTGGGGTGATATTAGGCAATGGAAATGGAGGATTCCCCACATTAGAAGCAAACAGTAGAATACTGGCTGCTAGGGGTGGCATGAAAATGTCTCCATTTTTTTTCCCTATGATATTGCCTAATATGGCAACAGCTAACCTCAGTAGATTCATTGGGGCACAAGGATACAGTTCCACTGCTGTCACTGCCTGTGCAGCTTCAAATCAGGCTATAGGGGAGGCATTCAACGTGATACGTTCTGGAATGGCCGACGTGATGTTTACAGGAGGAGCGGAAGCAGGGATCAGTGAACTAGGATTAGGAGGATTTGCTGTTATGAAGGCTCTAACGACTCAGAATGCAGAACCGGCTAAAGCAAGCAGACCATTTGATAGCACTAGGGATGGTTTTATCCCTGCTGAGGGTTCAGGAATAATTGTTATGGAAGAATTAGAACATGCTATTAAACGAGGGGCTAGAATCCTGGCTGAAGTAAAGGGTTTTGGGTGTACCTCTGATGCTTCTCATCTTGTGCAACCCAAAGAGGATGGTTCAGCCGCAGCCAGAGCTATAGAAATAGCGCTTGAAGACAGTGGTATTAGTAAAAAAGATGTTGACTATATAAATGCTCATGGAACATCTACTCCTTTGAATGATCTTGTTGAAACTAAGGCTATCAAAAGAGCGTTCGGGGAACATGCATACCAAATTCCAATAAGCTCGACAAAATCTATGATAGGCCATTCTTTGGGAGCTTCAGGTTCATTAGAAGCTGTAGTGTGCATTAATTCGATAACAAGTAATATGATCCACCCTACTATAAATTATGAATATCCAGATCCGGAATGTGATTTGGACTACGTCCCCAATGTTGCGAGATCAACACCAGTGAATGTCGTATTATCTAATGCTTTCGGGTTTGGTGGACAGAATGCATGTGTAGTATTTTCTGGCTATGAATAGTTTTGATGTTCGAAATTGACTGTATATTTCGAGTGCCATACAATCTTCAGGATAAATAAAAAGTCAAATTAGAAGGTCAGTTTTGAAAAGCTCCAAAATCCGGGAATCCTACATAAAATATTTTGAGAATCAAGGACATGTCAACGAACCAAGTGCTTCCTTGATTCCCTCTGGTGATCCAACATTATTGTTTACAAGTGCGGGGATGGTTCCTTTCAAAGCTTATTTTATGGGTGAGCAAGTCCCTCCTTCTACTAGGATGACTAGTATACAAAAAAGTTTTAGAACCACAGACATTGATGAAGTAGGAGATCATAAGCATTTAACCTTTTTTGAGATGTTGGGGAATTTCAGTTTTGGAGACTACTTTAAAGAAGAATCAATTACTTATGCATGGGAGGTTTGCACTAAGGTTTTCGGGCTAAATCCTGACAAATTTTATATCACTGTGCATTTAGATGATGATGAAGCTTACGATTATTGGCACCATACCATCGGCATCCCTATTGATAGATTATATAGATACGGGAATAAAGACAACTGGTGGGGTCCTGCCGGAGAAGAAGGACCTACAGGGCCTTGTTCGGAATTGCATTATGATACCGGAGCAGTAAAAGGGTGTGGGGATTTACTCAGTGTTGATGAATTAAAAGGATACGAAACGCTTGAAAATGAAGGGAAAACAGTAAAATGGGGCCCAGGTTGCCATCCCAACTGCGACAATTGTGAAAGGTTTGTAGAGTTATGGAATCTGGTATTCACGCAGTTCTATCAAGATACAGATGGACAGCGCACTAACCTTCCCTCTCCTAATATTGATACAGGAATGGGGCTTGAACGTGTTACGGCCGTTCTTCAAGATAAAAGTAATGTATATGAGACAGACTTGTTTTCTCCAATTATTAACTCTATTGAAGATTTGACAGGGTCAAAATATGGAGGAGAAGAATCTACTGACTACTCTATCAGAGTAGTGGCAGAACATGGTAGGGCGGCTACTTTCTTAATAGGTGATGGAGTTATTCCAGGAAACGAAGGAAGAGGATATGTACTCAGAAGGATTATACGCCGTGCAATAAGACATGGAAGGCTCCTAGGATTAACAGATCCTTTTATGACCGTAATAGCAAGAGCTGTTGCAGATAATTTTGGAGATATTTACCCGGAATTACTAGAACAATCAAATTTTATATCTGATGTGATTAGTAATGAAGAGGAGAGGTTTGGATTAGCTTTACAAAACGGGTTGCCTATACTGGAAAACGGATTTATGACAGCAAGAAAATTACTGAAAACCAGATCGAGTAATAGCCCAATTATTGATCTATTAAATTCTGAAGAAGTGAAGATTCCTGATGCTATTTTAAGTAGATTGATCCCAGTTTACGAAGGATTATCAAAGGAAGATCTCAAAGTGTTGTCAGGCCTGGAGATATTCATATTGTATGACACCTATGGATTCCCCCCAGAACTAACTTCTGAGATATGTGAAACCCATGATTTTGTAGCGGATATAGATGGTTTCAATAAAGAAATGGAGGCACAAAGGTCGGTAGCTCGCAACACTGATGCATTTACCGGTAGTATGGCAATAGATGGAGATATAGATAGCCTTGACCTTCCTTCTACAACATTCTTGGGATATGAGATGACCGAGACGGAAACAGAGGTACTAGCTATCTTGACAGACAATGGTGCGCAGTCTGCATTAAATGAAAACGAAACAGGGAAAATAGTCCTTGCTGACACTGTTTTTTATGCTGAAGGCGGAGGGCAAGTAGGGGATAAAGGGTACATCAAGGGTCCTGCAGGAGTATTCCAAGTAATTGATACAAAAGTTTTGATAGCGGGAATTACTGAGCATGTAGGAAAGGTGATATCTGGGCAAATAAAAATATCGGATGCTGCTATATGTCAGATTGATTTATTTCATAGGCAAGGGACTTCTACTAATCATAGTGCGACCCATATGATTCATGCTGCTTTGAGGGATATATTGGGTACACATGTGAAGCAAGCGGGGTCGCTAGTAACCGCTGACAGACTAAGATTTGATTTTAGTCATATTGGTCCAATGAAAGCTGAAGAAATTCAACGGACCCAAAGATTGGTTAATGAGAAAGTACGTTCTAATTTGGATTTGACAGTCAACGAATCGTCTTACACTGATGCCTTGGCAGGTGGAGCACTAGCATTTTTTGATGAGAGATATGGGGAGAATGTCAGAGTGGTGTCTATGAGTGATAACCAATCTGGAGAACGATTTAGTGTGGAAGTTTGTGGAGGTACACATCTTTCTGCTTCTGGAGAAATAGGTACTGTTTTGATTTTAGGTGAATCTGGAGTAGGCAGTGGGATGCGTAGAGTTGAAGCTATTACTGGTCAGCAAGCTGAGACTTTAATGATTGAAAAATTTAATTTATTGGATGTAATAGCGGCTAAATTCCAGTCTCCTGTGTCCGAACTGGAATCTAGAATAGAAAATTTCATGGAAGAACGAGATTCTCTTAGACATTCACTAGAAAACCTGCAAAAAGAAGCGACTAGATTTCAGGCAGAAGGACTGTTAGAGCACGTGCAAGACATGGGGGGTATTAAATTAATATCTACTATTGTTGATGCTAATTCAGTAGACGAACTTAGGACTATGTGTGACTCAATTAGAAATGCTATCCATGATGTATTGATCGTTTTGGCATCAAATATATCTGGTTCACCTGTAGTTGTTGTTATGTGTTCTGATAACGCAAAAGAAAAGGGATTCCGCGCTAATGATATGGCACTGCATCTAGGTAAAATCATAGAAGGAGGAGGCGGTGGCACCCCAGACTTCGCGCAAGCAGGTGGTAAAAGAACGGATCTTTTACCTTCGGTTATTGATACGAGCATAGAATATATAAAAGCACAATTATGAGATTGCTTGGAATAGATTATGGTATGGCTCGTATAGGACTAGCATTCACTGATACAAGCCTTGATTTAATTTTGCCTTTGGATGCAATAGATGCCAAAACTATTGAGGATCTGTTTGGATTTATACAGGATATCGTGGTAGAGCGGCATATAGATACTGTAGTGGTTGGATTACCACTCGGAATTGATGCATCTGAGACTGCACAATCCAAACATACAAGGAGTTTTATATCTCAATTAAATTCGGTTTTAGATATAGATATTGTTACTATAGATGAGAGCTTCTCTTCTGTAGAAGCAAAGACTTATTTGTCAGGTGATATGTACAAGAGTCAATCTTCGGGGCGTCTCGATAGTGCTTCCGCGTGTGTGATACTTAATAGATTCTTAAAACAAACCGGCTAGATTGTTACTTCAATAGGGATCTGATGGAACCGTTCTGATACTACTTTGCCAGATTCTATATCCAGTTCGAAGGTTAAGATTGTTGAGTTTTCAGGTGATGCACTTAATACACGATTCCCATTTTCTGCCACTATCGATTCTGATCCAGTCCAGTCAACTACATTTAAATCTTTTCCCGTTCTGTTGCAGACAATTAAGGGGACATGCAACTCACCACTACGTTGTTCCCATTCTCCATTTGGGGCACAATCTCCAGGTCCCCACGCCGAAGGGCAAATTAAAAGTTTTACTTTTTGTTGTTTGTATTGATCTGAAATTTGGGAACGGTATGCATCTGCGCATATCAAGATCCCCGTCAACGTGTTATCCACCAATATCGATTTCACTTCAGTTCCAGGAGAAGACCATCCTTCAGACTGTGGTAGAACTTTGATTTTTTGATATTTACCAATTATTTGTCCTGTACGATCAATGACGAAGACAGTGTTGTGTAATAAGTTGGTAGAAGTGTCTTTTTCAGGCATGGATAAAAATAAGTTGAAATTCCAAGCTGGCATATTTGAACATAAGTCAGTGACCCAAGAATCTGGTTGAGAGGAGATCCAATCTTTACCTATTACACGTTCGAAACTGTAACCACACACCCATAACTCGGGAGTTATCACCCAATCAGATTTAATTTGCGCACACAATTCTAGGCTTTGCATTAACAATATTTTGTTATATTCTAAGTCCCCGGTTCTAGGTGCTAAATGGAGTAATGAGATCTTTATTTTATTCATTTCCCCTCATTTTAAGCGATGAGCATGAGAATAGCACATGAGATAATTAGTCTCAAGTACTTGACCAAACGTATACATCGATTCAAAATATATAACATGATGCCCTATGGTGTAGCGGTAGCACACCGGCCTTTGAAGCCGTCAGCCCTGGTTCGAATCCAGGTAGGGCAGCCAAAGCATATGCTATAAGAGCTCATTGATTTGGGCTCTTCTCATTTTAGCGGGATACTGTAAGTATGAAAATCGCATTACTTGGAAATGGCAAAACCGGTGGCAGGGTTAGTGAACTAGTCACAGAACACGCTGTGCAGGTATTCGACAGCAAAAATGTACCCACCTTAGATGGCCTTAAAGGCTGTGATGTCGCTATATGCTTCTTGCCTGGTCCAATATTGGAGACTTATATCGGTCTTCTCATTCAGTCTGCTTTGCCTGCAGTAATCGGGTCTACTGGTAGTAGATGGCAAGACGGCTTAGATGCAAAACTTGTTGAAGCTGGTTTGACTTGGATGTACGCACCGAATTTTTCTAGAAGTATGGGCAAGCTCAAAGATATGATTGAAATTATGGCTAGCATACAGGATAAGAACGCCAGGCCTCTCCTGGAAGAGACCCTTCACATAGATAAAGTTGATAGTCCAAGCGGCACTGCACTGGCTTGGGAGGAATGGTTAGGTCAGGAAATTAAGTTCATTGACTACAGAAGTGCAGAAACATATGGAGTACACAAGCTTACCGTAGAGACAGAAAACGAAACAATATCTATTGAGCATATCATTAAAGACAGAACTGCCTATGCCCAAGGAGCATTGGATGCAGCAGAAAAATTATACTCTGATAGTTTTATCCCTGGCTTAATTAATCTACTAGACTAACCCACCCCCCTCTCTGGTTCACTAAGCCCAGTTAGTTTACACATATTGTAAAAGCGTGTATCCTTTCTCCAAATTGGGGAGCTGAGCAGTCGGCTGAGATGAAAGTTAATCTTTCGTACCCTTCAAACATGATCTGGATAATGCCAGCGTATGGAAATACTTACGAACAGCCTCCAGAGGCTGTTTTTTTTTGGAAGGTAAACATATGTTAATTATGATAATAACTGCCGCATTTATGTTCGGATTTGCTGGATTAGGGGTAATGTACGCTAGGAAGTCTAGGATTACTCTTGAGGATTTTATTTCTGCGAGAAAATCCGTTGGGTCTATTGGTTCCATGGCTACTGTTGTGGCGTCAGTGTTGGGAGCATGGATTTTGTTTAGTCCTGCTGAAGCCGCAACGTGGGCAGGCCTAGCAGCGGTTGTGTGTTACGCAATAGGACAGGCTGCGCCCATATTAGCTTTCACAGCCGTGGGCACAAAGTTGAGGCGATTGATGCCTAATGGACATTCTTTGAATGAATTTGTCTGGTATCGATATGGAAAGCTTATGTACGCCACAACGCTTATAATTGTGGTTTTGTATATGTTCACTTTTATAGCTGCAGAATTAGGAGCCATTTCAAGGGCACTCGAATTTGTGACAGGAGTTCCTTTGTTATTCATAATGGTATTAGTCGTGTTTTCGACTTTGGTGTATACAGTGTATGGAGGTCTCAAAGTATCTATATTCACCGATAAAATACAATTGATTGTGATAATACCCCTTCTTTTAATTTTGTTCTTGTTTACTCTGAATCAGTTAGGAGGATGGCAGGCATCCTTAAGCAATATAAGTAGTGACAGTAATCTGCTTTCATTAACTAATCAAGTGGGAATCGAATTTGGTATCACTCTTATCATTGCTATCTTAGCAGCAAATCTATTCCATCAAGGGTTTTGGCAGAGGATATATGCTGCTAAATCTGACGCTGATATATATAAAGGCTTTATAGTAGGAGGGATTATAGTTATACCTATGATTATAATCAGTGGCTTCTTTGGATTATGGGCAGTATCAGAAGGATTGGTTACCGACCATTATTCAGCTTCAATCTCTTTGTTCTTGCTAGCTGATACTATTCTTCCAGAAACTATGCTTATAGTCTTAAGTATTTTGGCCTTGATGTTGGTGATGAGTAGTGTGGACTCATTACTTAATGGTATTGCGAGTATATTTACTAGTGACTTGCCTAAAGTATTTAATACTATAGATCCGCCCGATTTGATTAAATATACCCGTATCATCACAGTAATACTAGTAATACCAGCGATGTTTGTAGGATGGGCATTTCAAAGCGTTCTATATTTGTTTTTAATAGCTGATTTGGTATGTGCAGCTGCTATGGTACCTGTTTTCACGGGATTGTATTCAAAAAAGATAACAGGAATAAATTGTTTTATAAGCTTCTTAGTGGGATTAGTATCTGGGGGATTGTTTTTTCCGAAGAGTGATCTTTCGGGATGGTGGGAGTTAGAATCACTGACTAACGTCTGGCATGTGTTAGCATCTGGTAATCTGCTTGCTAGCTTTACTATAGCAATAGTCACGTCTGTGGTTGCTTTAGGTTTGCTGACTATGTTTACACCATCAAATGAATTTGATTTTGATTCGCTTAAAGAGGTTGAAGAAATCACCCTTTGAGTGTCTGCGCACTACCGGTGTTAAAATTGATCGAAAGTAGTCTTTGAGATTCTTTCAGCAATGTTTTTGGTTTCGATAATATCGGAAGAACTTATTGCAAAAATGACGTGGTCTACGCCTTGTTCCTGGTAGCTATTGACTATCTCGGCGATTTGTAATGGATCTTCCCCATTCAAGAAGAGGTCATGTCTAGGATTGACCGCACTTTTATTGGGAGAGACGTCCAATCGTATAGAATAGTCAAGTTTTGTATTATCTCTATTGGTAGAGGCGCAGATTTCTTCGATTTTTGATTTACCTTCATGGAATTCTGCAGGACTTATGCCTGAAGGGTGCCAACCATCACCAAGAGTAGCAGCTCTTTTGATAGCACCAGGGCTGGAACCTCCCACCCAAATAGGAATACTGTGATTATACGGCTTAGGAGAAAATGTCACATTTTCAAAATCCCATCTGGGGCTTTTATATGTTGGCAGTTCGTTCTCCCATAATTCTCGCATTATATTAATACTTTCATTAGTCAGGATCGCTCTTTGTGACATTGAAATTCCTAAAGCTTCAAATTCTTCTGTCATCGCCCCAACTCCTACCCCTAAGATGAGCCTGCCTGCAGAAAATTGATCTAGAGTTGCAGCATATTTGGCCAGTTCAATTGGGTTATGGTAAGGCAATACCATGATTGAAGTGCCTAGTTGGATCTTTGAGGTAAGCACAGATATGCATGATAACGTGCCTAATGGGTGATAGTAAGGCTTATCGTTTAATCTTTTCCCTATGTAGCCTATATTGAAAAGATGATCCATAGTCCACAAAGAGTCGAATTCTAAATCTTCGTAAAATTTTCCTATTTTAAATACTTCTGAAGGCTCTTCTATTCCCCAGTTGTTGGGTGCAGTTATTCCAAATTTCATCTTATTTGTTATTAATTTGGTTTATTACTGTCGAAGTCTCTATAGCCGCCTCTGCAGCATGTCTTCCTGCATTGCCCGATTTACCACCTGACCTGTTGATCGCTTGCTCCAAAGTATCCGTTGTCAATACCCCGAATATGATTGGTTTAGAAGTGCTTAAGGAGGTGGTTAAAATTCCACTAGCTGCATTGCCTGCGACCATATCGTAGTGATCTGTCTCCCCTTTTATAACAGCACCTAAACAAATGACTGAATTCACATCAGTGTTATCTGCTAAATTCTTGGCAACTACTGGCAATTCGAAGGCACCTGGAACCCAAGTGACTGTAATGTCCGATTCTTTAACTCCGGAATTTGTCAAAGTTTCGAGGGCTCCTTCAAGCAACTGCTTGGTTATGAACTCGTTGAAACGGGCTATCACGATACCAATTTTCAGGCCTGTTCCATTTTGTGTTCCGTTTATTTCATTAAACACGTCAACCTCATAATTCTGCTAGGATAGATACATTCTACTATTTGCTTTCGCTATTGACCACTGTTTGGGTATTTGTACTGATTATGTAGATTCTCTGAAATAGTGTGAAAGATGAAAATACTGCCATAAGTAAAATCGCCAAAAATATATAACCAGTGACTAGGCCGAGTGATACTAAGATAACTCTCTCTGCTCGAGTCATCAGGCCGGACTCCATAGATGCCCCAAGACTTTCACCTCTGGCTCTTACATAACTGACCAATTGCGAAGAAACCAAAGCTATTAATCCTATAGGTATCAAATATGCATTTGTTTGGTCTGTTAACATATCGACTGCGTTGTAATTAGTGAGAGCAAAGGTGATTTGCTGGGAATTGATAACTGCCAACATAATTATAGCGGACAATAATACAGACTCTCCAATTCTATCTCCCAGAGAGTCTAATAATGCACCAAATTCAGTAGAGCTAGATGTTAATCTAGACAAAGTTCCATCAAATAAATCTAGACACGAACCCAGGAAAAATATGAGACCAGCAGCTACCAGATGCTGTGATATCACTAAATAGCCGCTTAGTATACACAAGAGCAAAGAGAGACCAGTTATGTGGTTTGGTTTCAATCCGCATTTATGCATACATTTAGCTACTGGAATCTCTATGTATTTGATGAGTATTGGCCTTATATTAAGTTTGTTAAACATTATTTACCACGCACATCCCAATAAATAGATTCAATTTTAGGTCCAATAACGGTCCAATCGTATTTTCTCACAATATGGTTGCCAAGTTCAGCCATTTGGTGTCTCAGAGACGGATTAAGTAGTAATGTTTCTACGGCATTCGCAATAGCACCGGTATCATTGACTGGTATGGTCGGGTAGTTCTGTAAGGAAAGTACATCAGAATATCCTTTTATATTTGTAGCTACTACCGGTGTATGGCTCGCTAATCCCTCAAGTAGAATTATTCCGAAGCTTTCTCCTTCTAAAGAAGGTGCACACAAAACGTCAGTTGCACTAAGGATATTTGGGATCACATCATTATTCACCGGCCCGAGTAATTCAATTTCAGTTTTATTGAATAAATTTGGGAATAAATTGTGGTAAGGGCTCAAGTCATGTGGACCTGCAATTAGGAGTTTCATAGGATAATTGGAATAAGATAATTTATTCATAGCTTCAAGCAATAATTTCAATCCTTTTCGAGGTTCATCTCGCCCTATGAATGTTACGGTGAAAGGACGACTAACTGCATTATGTTTTCTGGGACTGTTGAATCGTGAAACATCTATACCATTGCCTATGATGGATACATCACCAGTGAACTTTTCCAACCATGCTTGGATATAAGACTGAGAAGTTTTGGAGACACACACAGCATGATCTATACGATTCATAAGTTGGGACATCATATTCTGTAGTATTTTGTAGTTATTCTTATATTCGTGATAAGCATGGAATGTGGCAATAATGGGAGATTGGGCCAACAATAAAGTGGATAACGATACCAAGGGCATAAAGGGTTCATGGATATGGATTACGTCAAATTGCTTTTTAAGTATTGCCCGGAGATTGAAGAATATTTTAGGGTTCAAAGAGATTCTGGTTGCGGTACTAGCAATAGGGAAAGATATACACTTACCCAATGAATGGAATGCGATCCCATCAATAGTAGTCCTTGTTGAAGAAGGGCCGATAATATCTACATTGTGCCCTATTGAAATTAGATATTTAGAAAGATTGATTGCTTGAGTGTTGACACCGCTTGGATAGGAAAAATCATATGGCGAAACCATTGCGATGGACAAAGTCTCCAATATAATGAGCCTTTAAGATATCTCTATAAACTTGTCTAGCAGCGTACGAGCTTGATCGTCAGTAAATTGCTTAGGAGGTGATTTCATAAAGTATGCACTAGCGCTTTCTATGGGGCCTCCTATGCCTCGGTCTAATCCTAGTTTGGCACATCTGATTGCATCAACTACTACCCCAGCAGAGTTAGGGCTATCCCACACTTCGAGTTTCACTTCTACGTTAACTGGTGCTTCTCCAAATAATTTGCCTTCCATCCGTATGTATGCCCATTTTCTATCATTTAACCAAGGGACATGGTCGCTGGGCCCTATATGAACTGTGTTAGGGTCAACGTCATTGTCCATTTGGGAGGTAACGGCTGAGGTTTTTGAAATCTTCTTTGATACTAGACGTTCACGTTCTAGCATGTTCAAAAAATCTGTATTGCCACCGAAATTCAGCTGGTAGGTATTGTCCACAGTAACCCCTCTATCCTCGAATAATCGTGTCAATACTCGGTGCAATATTGTAGCGCCAACTTGGGATTTGATATCATCACCTACAATGGGAACACCTGTTTCTTTAAATTTATTACTCCAGTATTTATTCTTAGCAATGAAAACAGGGATGCAATTAACCATAGCGCATTTAGCATCTAGGATTTGTTCGGTATACCACTCTGTGGCTGCCTGGCTCCCTACTGGCAGATAATTTATCACCACATCCACTTCTTTTTCTTTGAGGATTTTTGATATATCTGATGTTTTCTGGGAAGAAGGTTCTACTAAATGTTCAGTGTATTGGCCTATTCCGTCTTGTACGGATCCCATTTGTACAACCACTCCACTCTTGGGTACTTCTGCAAATTTTATAGTGTTATTGGGCTCGCAGAAAATAGCCTCTGATAAATCTTTACCTACTTTATTCTTGTCCACATCAAAAGCTGCAACTACTTCTATGTCTTCTATCTTGTAGTCTCCGATTTTGTTGTGCATTATTCCAGGAACTCTGACGTTATCAGGAGTTTCTGGATACTGATGAATCCCTTGGACTAGAGAAGAGGCGCAATTTCCTACGCCAATAATAGCTACCTTAATTCTTCCCAAAATAGTCTCCTGTTTTTATTATGAGTAACGAATGTTATCAAATACGAATTTTTTAAACAACATTTGAATCAGAAAAACCTTGCGATTATACTTCTGTCATCATTACGTACCCTACCGCGCATTGATGTTGGGGTTCCACCCCGTTGAGTACGTTCAGCTGAAGTGGTTTCTAGTGTTTGAACCAATTCATCAGTGGTTTGTATGGTTGTCATGAATTCTTGTATTTCATTTAATTCAAGGTTATCACTTATTCCGTCAGACACTATAAGCAATTTATCTCCCGATGATATAGGGCAATCATGAGTTTGAAACGTCAGAGAAGACTGAGCGCCGACAGCAGAAGATGCTGTCAGTCTTAAGAGTCCACCTATTCTTCCAGATAATTGCGAAAATTCTCCGTTTTGTAATAAATAGATGGGACTATCCCCGACTGCAACCACGTAAATATGAGCAGCAGTTGTAATAACAATTGATGCGGTGGTCAATAGGAATCTTCCTCCTCCCACTTGATAGAATTCCGTATTAAGATCGGATAGTAGATTCTCTATCTCTTCAGTTGTTGTAGGTTTATCTGATTGGATGCGCTCTTTTACAGCATTACTAGCTTCAGCTCCTCCGTGATCTGTAACACCGTCCATAACAGCATCGATAAATGTATCATTGTCAACTTTTACAGTTAATAAAGAATCATCTCCATGCACAGAATTATTTTGATGTGTTGTTACGTTATTTTCCATTTAAATCTCCAGATTATCAGTGCTTTTATCATAATTAGGATTGAAGTCATATTTGGACCAATGAGAATGATGTAAGTATTCTTTTGCTGAGTGCCAACTAGCTAGAGTTTCAGGTTTTTCTCTGGCTAATTGTAATCGTCCCTTCACAACGGAAAAATACTCCATCATATCTTGATTGAAGTCAGATACACTTTGGTAATATTCAGATTGTATTTTTTTTATTATATCCAGCATTGTGTGGGAATCGGAGGTTGTTAGTTGTTCAAATTGTGACTTAAGTAAGTTGATTTCTGATTCTTTATTGATATACGGCTTATCTCCTCTTGGGGAGAAATATGCTGATTCCTCGGTTGGTATTTCTTCTGCGGCTACATAATATCGTATTAACTCTAAGAAATAATCCTCCTTCGTTTTGTTTGAGGTCTTGATGTCATTTTCTGCATCTAATTTATGGAGGTCGGCTGTATCTATCATATTTAAGTTACCCGTATCGGGTGAATAAAACACATTCTGGGGATTGAGATCAAATAATAGGTATCCATGTTTATAAAGATCGTTTTGTATGTCCATTAATTTACATGGAATGTCAAATGGCTCATCCAAACCTAAGGGGAATAATGCAAACAATGTTTGCCCGAGGCCAGTTGGTACTTTTAAGATTCTAGCTCGTACATCTGCATTTAAGGGAATTCCAGAAGCTCTTTCCTGGCATACTACAGTGTAATCGTGATCTAGTTCATCAGTATACAAATGGTTATTTTGAGGAGTGTTTTGGAAATAACCTAGGATATGTGTGATACCTGTAATATCGTTTCCAATCTCTTTATGAAATTGAATCATTTTGTGGGTTCTTGTTTCTGTGGAAGCATGTAAGTTTTTAAGTATGGAATGCGGGTTTGGACGTTTCATTACCATGTTAGGAGTATCACCGATTGGCCCTGCCAATCTAACTTCGTAGTCCGCTCCTGTGCCTATCACATTATGAATTTCCAAATTATTTAAATCTAGTTCATTCATTATTCTCGTCCTGTGTCTCCTGTTTCCTGATAAGAAATGTGACCCAGTCATCTTTCCAGTAGTGATTTTCAACTATCGCTATAGATTCGAAATGATTGATAGTAGATAGTGCCTGATTATTAATGATTCCTGACAATATTAGGATCCCGGATGGTTTCAATACCTCTAAAATATCAACCGATTTTTCTATTCCTATTCTAGAAGAAATATTAGCAACAACACAATCGTAATTATTGTGATGAATTTTTTCTGAAGGCAAAGAACCAGTAACGAATTGTGTTATTGAGGTTACGCCGCATGTTTTTGCGTTGTTGTTTGCTGCTTTCACGCATAAAGGATCTATATCTAATCCTAAAACATTGGCTGCTCCTAACTTCGCAGCCGCGATTGAGAGTATCCCCGATCCTGTACCTAAATCGAGTATTTCAGCTCCTTGGGTAATATGTGTTTCTAATAACGCTAGGCAACTATGTGTAGTTGGATGATAACCGGTGCCGAATGCAAATCCAGGGTCTATTTCAATGATTAGTTCACTTTCGGTCGCTACGTACTCGATCCAGGACGGTTTTATCACTATACGGTCAGTAATGTGGAGTACAGAGAAATGATCTTTCCATGCATTTCTCCAGTCTGTTTCATTATCTAATGGTGATATTTGTAGATCTCCCATAGGAGTTATAGATTTCGCTAGGTTCACTCCGATTTCAATCCTTGCCAAACGGGAATCTGACCCAGACGGGAGAAATGTGGTGATTTCTGCATCAAGTTTATTGAGCGATTGGATTCCCACGCCATGTCCATATCGTTCAAACACGTGCGAAATAGGTTCTACAAATTCATGTGGTACTGTAATGCTGATTTGGTCCCATGCCATTAGTATTTCCTTTTAGCGTTGATGAATCTTAAGGATGTAATCTCAACCCAGTGCATCTTTAATCTTGTTTATCAATTTGTTGTCGGTGGTCTTGTCTTCAGTTTGGTTTTCCGAAGGTTCTCCTTTTAAACTACGATTTAGTTCCTGCAGGAGTTCTTTTTGATACTTGGATAACTTAATAGGTGTTTGTACATCAGCGATAACTTTAATATCCCCTCTACCATTCCCTCTTAAATGAGGCACTCCTTTACTTTTAATCGTCAAAATGTCTCCTGGTTGAGTTCCAGATGGTATCTTTAGAGAATGGCCATCACCTTCAAGAGTAGGGATTTCAATTTGAGTTCCTATAGCGGCTTCGGCCATGTTCAGTGATAGTTCATAAATTAGATCGAATTTTCTGCGTATAAATATTTCGTGATCTTCGACTAGAGTCTCAACATATAAATTACCTGCTGGTCCTCCATTTTTACCGTGATTACCCCAGCCGGTTAATCGAACTTGCATTCCATTTTCTATTCCTTTTGGAATTTCTATTGAAGTACTACGGTTAATTCTATTAAGTCCCACTCCTGCACATTCTTTACATGGAGAACCTACGATTTGTCCAGTAGCTTCGCATGATGAACATCCAACGACTTGAGTAAACTGTCCAAAAACACTCTGTTGGCTTCTTCTTACTTGTCCACTGCCATTGCAAGACGAGCAAGTTGTAGGAGAAGTGCCTGGTTCCGCTCTGGTACCATTACATACTTCACATGATTCAATTCTAGTGATATTTAGAGTTTTCTCAATTCCAAATACGGCTTCTTCAAACGATAAATTGATAGAAGTATATATATCATCTCCTCTTGTGGGTTGGTTCCCGCCACGTCTTGAGGATCCTCCGAAAAAGGAGTCAAATATATCTCCGAATCCTCCGAAAGTTTCAAATCCTTCAAACGGAGAACCGGTGTTTCTCCCGGCGTTTACACCTGCATGGCCAAACCGGTCATACTGAGATCTCTTTTGAGCATCTGACAATACTTGGTATGCTTCGTTGATTTCTTTGAATTTTTCAGGAGCATCACTGGATTTGTTGCGATCAGGATGATAATCCATAGCCTTCTTCCGGAATGCTTTTCTAATATCTTCTTGGGAATCATTCTTGGTGACCCCGAGTACCTTGTAATAATCTTCAGGCATTACTTCCTCTGCATGTCTCTGTGACTGCTATCACGCCCTAATTATAAGATAATGAACTATTTGGCTCAAGGATGAATAGAATGTATCTTCTCGGTTTTTCTCTTGACACTAAACAGGCCGTTATGTAGGATTAGATACGGAAAATACAATAAAATAGACGGAATAAGGAAGGGTATCGTGATCGAAACAATTCTATTTTCCGTCCTAGCATTAATTGGAATAGTCGGAACTGTTTTTTCACTCTGGTTTAACCTAAAGATGAGATCTGATGGTAAATTGGTGGATAACGCTAAGCAATATTCAGCCAATTTGTTGAATCAAGCGGAGGAAGAGAAGCGTAAAGTACTTCTCGAAGCTCAAGAAAATGCATTTAACATAAGAACCGAAAGTGAAAATGAAATCAAAGCACAGCGACAGGAATTAAATCGCTTAGAGAATCGAAATATTCTTAGGGAAGAATCCTTAGAACAAAAAACTGTAGAACTACAGGAGAAAGAAGAGGAACTTTTCTCAGAAAGGGAACATTTGGAAACCTCACAGAAAGAGGTTGAAGTGGTTAAGGAAGAAGTACAATCTACCTTAGAAAATATCGCTTCACTGTCTGCTGAAGAGGCTCGTAACCAAGTGATTACTAAAGCGGAAGACGACTTAAAATACGATCTTGCTAGGCGGAACGTACGTATAGAAAGAGAATTTAAAGCGCAGTCTGATGAAGTCGCTAGAAATGTCTTAACACTTGCAATAAACCGATTATCTACAGATGTAGTATCAGAGGGGACGACTTCTGTCGTTCATTTGCCGAGCGATGATATGAAAGGCAGACTGATTGGTCGGGAAGGCCGAAACATCAAAACACTTGAGTCTTTGACGGGAGTTGACGTCATGATTGATGACACTCCTGGATTGGTAACAGTTTCTTGTTTTGATCCAGTAAGGCGAGAAGTAGCTAAATTAGCATTAGAAAAACTAATATCAGATGGTCGTATCCAACCTTCTCGGATTGAAGAGACGGTTCAAAGGGCAACAGACGACATCGACCAAATCATTTGGAAGGCCGGTGAGCAAGCAATCTTTGAGACAGGGATAAGCGGATTAGACCCTGAACTGATTAGGCATTTAGGCAGACTAAAATACCGTTTCAGTTATGGTGAAAATGTATTGAAGCACTCTATTGAAGTGGGATTGATGTCTGGAATCATGGCTGCAGAAATCGGAGCCAATGTGGAAGAAGCTAAACTGGGTGGATTATTGCACGATATTGGGAAAGCTCTTACTCATGAAGTTCAAGGGCCACATGCAGAAATCGGGGCCGAGCTCTGCGGAAGAAATGGAGTGTCTGAAAGAATTTGTATGTCAATCGCAGAACACCATGATGATCATCATAATACCGATGAGTCATTTCTTGTATCTGCTGCAGATACCTTAAGTGCAGCACGTCCTGGAGCTAGGAAAGAATCCGTGGAGCTTTATGTTCAAAGGCTTCAAGATCTAGAGACTGCTGCTACTAGTTTTAATGGAGTGGATAAAGCTTTTGCCATACAAGCGGGAAGAGAAGTTAGAGTATTGGTTAAACCAGAAGATATAGATGACTTAATGTCTTCCGATTTAGCTCGAGACATAGCGAAGAAAGTTGAAAATGAATTGGTATATCCAGGGCAAATCAAAGTTACTGTTATCAGAGAGACACGAAGCACGGAGTATGCACAGTAACAATTGTCTTAATAATGGTTAATGAGGAACTGTGGAAGTAGCTGACTTGCATCTTCATACAACACAATCAGACGGTAGGCTGTCTGTATGTGAGCTAATTGATGTCGTTGCACTTAGCAATGCTTCCATATTTTCTATAACTGATCATGATACGACCAATGGTTTAGATGCTGCTGCAGAATACACTAAGAAGTATCCCCATTTAAGGCTAATACCTGGCATTGAACTTAGTGCTGATATTGATGGCGATGAAATTCATGTGTTAGGTTATTTCATTGATTATCAACAAGTAGATTTTCAAAGAAAATTAACTTCGTTTAGAGATGGACGTATTACTAGAGCCCAAATGATGATTAAGAAACTATCTTCCTTAGGCATGGAGGTAAGTTGGGATAGAGTGCAGGAAATCGCAGGCGACGGGACTATAGGGCGACCTCATATTGCCCTAGCACTTGTGGAGGCAGGATATTTTGACCTACCCAAAGAAGCATTTGTTAATCATTTGAATCGCACTGGACTTGCTTATGCGGAAGTTCCCAAAATTAGCCCCCAAGAGGCTGTTCAACTGATAAAATCAGTTAATGGCGTTGCGGTATTAGCTCATCCATTTGAGATTACTGACATGACAAAATGGATTGGGATTTTGAAAGAAGAAGGGCTAGATGGATTAGAAGTTTATTATGGGAATTATGGGCCTTCCACTGTTGAACATCTGTTAAGGCTTAGTCGTGCGTATGATTTAGTGCCTGCTGGTGGAAGTGACTTTCATGGTCTTGGTAATCCTGGTGAGGTACGGCCTGGTACCGTTGGGACCCCAATAGACATATTTGACCGACTTGAACGGTTGGTTATTTGATCCAAATGGAAGTCTATTTATTCTATTTGTTATTTGGCATTTTATTCTGGGTAATAGGGTCTATTCCTTCAGGATATTTGATTGTTCGTTTGATTGAAGGAAAAGATGTTTTCCTTGCTGGTAATGGAAATCCAGGCTTGAATAATATAAATGAAAATTTTGGTGCGCAACTAACAGTGATGTTAGGTATTAGTGATCTGATTGTTAAAGTATTAATTCCGCGATTTGTCCTGTTTGCTGCGTCCTCTTATCAGGTTATTCCTCCAAATGATGAATGGGTTGTCTTGTATGGGATATTGTGCGTTTTGATCGGCAATGGATGGTCAATGTTTAGTAAGTTTAAGGGAGGTAAAGGAGTTTATATACTCTTCACCTCCCTAATGTTTCTTAGCCCAGTTAACTGGTTGTGGGTCCTTTTAATTCCATTGTTTTCTAAAGTGTTTAGGTTAGATTCAGCTCCAGTAGTTTTAGTGTCTTTACTATTGATCTTGGTGTTCTACCGGAATGATCCGTCTTCTCTGATTATATCTTGCTTTATAATTGGGGTTGTCATTGTTAAACGATTATTTAGTAATAAAATGCCTGAATCATCGGGACAAAAAATGAGGACGTTAATTAATAGACTTGTATACGATCGTGATACCAGAGGCAGGGTCTAATAAAGGATGAAATGTTATATACATCCTAAACTCTCAGCGTCTTTGAGCTGCAGTAGATGTGGGGAATGGATCTGCGGAGATTGTGTAGGTGATGACTCTATAGGGATAAAGTGCCTCGATTGTATCGTGTTGCAGAAGAATCCTATGTACGTGGTGACTTTCCCTTCTTTATTATTTGGTGTAGGAGCAAGTTTGGGCAGCCTTCCTATAATTGTGTTTGCTTGGGTCTTAGGAATAGGATATTTGCCTATTGTGTTGCCTGGGGTGTGGAGTTATATGTTGGTCCCAGCTATTTTGGGGTGGGTTCTTTCTGTATTGTTATCTAAAATACTCAAGAGCAAGCGATCCAGAATGATTTTTGTGACCGGATCACTTGCAATTGTTGGAAGTTATGTAGGAGTGTTGTTGTTGGGTTGGAGCCTCATGAATTTGTGGGACTTTATAGGGATAGGTATAGCCATATACTTCATGAGGCACAAACTGTTGTAGTTCACTATTCGTTGCTGGTTAGCAATTTAAGGTCATCTGCTAATTTACTGACATCTGCAGATTCAGAATCTGGTTGGTCTGTAGCAATTTGTTTCGTCCGTAAAAGACCCTCGATTTCCTGCATTACTGTAGGATTTTCTTTTAAGAAGCTCTTAGCGGCTTCTCTTCCTTGGCCAAGTTTTGTCTCTTGATAAGAATAAAATGCTCCGGACTTTTTGATTAGGCCTTCTGTGACGCCTAGCTCGATTAGGTCTCCGGTTTTACTTATGCCTGTACCGAACATGATGTCAAATTCTGCTACTTTGAAAGGCGCTGCCACCTTATTTTTGACGACTCTGGCCCGGACCCGGTTGCCGATAATTTCTGAGCCTTGTTTGATGGATTCAGCTCTTCTGAGATCAATCCTAACAGAGCTGTAGAACTTGAGGGCTCGACCTCCTGGGGTTACCTCTGGGCTCCCGTAATATACGCCTACTTTTTCTCTTAACTGATTGATAAACACAACGGCTGTGTTGGATTTGTTGATAGTGCTTGTGAGTTTTCTTAGTGCTTGTGACATTAATCTTGCCTGTAGGCCTACGTGAGTGTCTCCAATGTCTCCGTCTATTTCTGCTTGGGGAACGAGAGCAGCTACGCTGTCTATGACTAGACTGTCTACAGCCCCACTTCTGACAAGTTGTTCTGTGATATCTAAAGCTTGCTCTCCACTGTCTGGTTGTGCGATGAGAAGTTCTTTTAATCCCAGGCCACATCTACTGGCATAGAGAGGATCGAAGGCATGCTCTGCATCTATGTACGCAGCTACTCCTCCTGCCCGTTGTGTCTCTGCCATGAAATGGACTGCCAATGTGGACTTACCTGCTGATTCAGCTCCGTAAATTTCGGTGACTCTACCTCGTGGTAAACCTCCTACTCCTAGAGCTAAATCTAGCGTCAAAGATCCAGTGGGTATTGCATGAGTTTCAACTTTGTCTGCTTTGTCTCCTAAGCGCATTATTGCGCCTTTACCGTGGTCTTTTTCTATACTAGATATGGCTATGTCTAAAGCCGATGTCTTTTCTGAATTGTCGTTAGTTCCTTGCATGAAAATCCTCTCGCAATTTTTATTTATATACAGAATAGTACAGATGTTCTATTTTGTAAAGGGGGTATTAGAACAGATGTTTTTGATTCAAACTTGAATCGTTAAAAGTCTCAATATCCGCCTTTATACCCTATAGTCACCGTGCCGTTTTCTACTATTACGGGTGTGATTCTTTCTCCGTCAGTCAGCTTCACGAGTTCGGGGATTTGATCAGGTTGCTGTGCTAGATCGACTTCGACATACGGAATTTTGCTTCGGCGGTAGTCAGCTTTAGCCGCTGCTGAAAATGCGCAGTCTGGATGAGTGTAGATGAGGATATCTGCTGTAGCTTCTGGCATAATGTGCTCCTTGAATGGTCTTATAAAAAAGATTTTACTACAGGAGAAAAACTGTCGGACAGTATATTACGACATGTATTTGGTGCAAAAAGGGTTTTAGGAATATTAATATTCTTTTACAGGTTCATTTTGAACGTCTGCAGAAATACGTTTGTCTATTTTTGCTTTTTTGTACAATGCATGGATGATAATACTTAAGGATAAAAGACTCAACCCGATTGTGATGGTGGCGGGATAAACTCCTGATCTTCCTAGGACAAGGATTGCGATGGTGCATACAAATAACCCTATTGATGTTCTGCTATGCATCCTGCTAAAAAGCAGTATGAACATTATGCCCAGTAGCATTGAAACTACAGCGATGGAAGGTACCAACATGGTGATTATGCCTATCATGCTCGCCATTCCATCCCCTCCTTGGAATTTGGTAAATACAGAGTGCCAATGGCCCAAAATAGCAGCGTAGGCAGAAGATAACGCTATGGCATCTGGTAAGTTCAGATAAATTGGTATAGCAACCGCAAGTCCACCTTTTGCTATGTCAATCATCATCACTAATACTCCTTTCGTTTTCCCGATATTCCTGAATACATTGGCGGTTCCTGCCGAACGAGTACCTATTTGGAATATATCGATGCCTTTGCGTTTACTAACAATGAATGCTGCAGGTATTGATCCTAATAAATAGGCGCCTAGGACGCAAAAGATTGTGCTTATTAGTAATTCTGTCAATTTTGTATGTATCCTTGAGTTTGTAAATTTGGCTACAAGATGCGCCAGGTGGACAAAGTTGTTACCTTATCGAAATCTTTTAGTATGGATGAATTGGAGGCAATGATGCTTCCACTAAATATATGAGCGGGCTCTCCAGTCTTAGTGTGAACTTCTCCTCCAGCTTCTCTTACTAAGAGTAGGCCTGATGCTACATCCCAAGCAGATAGAGAGTGGTGGAAGTATAAATCTATTCTTGAGCAAGCTGCATAAGCTAATCCTAAGGCAGATGAGCCCATCAGTCGAAACCCTTGAAGATTTGGCCACAGATCCTGATGGATCATCGCCAGTGCGGAAGTTGCTTTATCATCAACATAACCTAAATCAAATCCTAATATAGAATCTATAACTTTGGATTTGTCTGATATATGAATGGGCTCCCCATTCAAAAACGCTCCTTGTCCTTTTTCTGCGACGAACATTTCATTCCTAACGGGATCAAATGTGACTCCAACAATTATATCTATGGTTCTAGTCACTGGATCGGTTATTCCTAATGCTACAACGACACAGAAATGAGGAATGCCAGATGCGTAGTTTTTAGTCCCGTCAATTGGGTCTATGATCCAAGTGTATTCCGAACCTTGATCAAATGGGTCTGATTCCTCAGAAAGTATGTTGTGGTGAGGGTATTCGGACTTTAGGTAATCTATAGCTAATTTTTCTGATTGGGTATCCACATCTGTAACTATATCTGTACGCCCTTTGAAAGAAATTTTCATTTCAGTATTGAATCTGCTTTGAATATAATTACCTGATATAGTAGCTGCTTCTTGTGCTACTAACAGAGCGGACTTGTTGGTTTCAGAAATTGGTATGTTCATCTAACAGTTAAAATTGAGAATGCAATTAAGACAAAGATCCGTATTTAAGACCCATCTTATCTCTGACTTCTTCCATTGTGGCTTGAGCAGTTGCCCTTCCTTTTGCTGACCCGTTTTCAATACATTCATCAACATAATTGCTATCCTGTTCATATCGGGTTCTCACTTCACGGATAGGCTCCAAGAATTTATTGACAGCTTTTATAAGTTTTTGTTTGACTTCTACGTCTCCTACTTTGCCTTTTGTATATCTTTCTTTAAGGTCAGCAACTTCTGCAGCATCATTATTAAATGCGTCATGGTATTGGAACACAGGGTTACCTTCTACGTGTCCGGGATCTGTGGCTCGTAGCCGAGTAGGGTCGGTATACATTGACATGATTTTCTTTGTAACTGTTTCCGCTTCGTCGGATAGGTATATCACATTGCCTATACTTTTGCTCATTTTTGCCTGTCCATCTGTTCCCATTAATCTTGCTACTCGTCCAACCAGGCTATCTGGTTCAGGAAAGACGTCCCCGTAACGGTTATTAAATCTCCTTGCGATTTCCCTTGTCATCTCTATATGAGGTAATTGGTCTTCTCCTACAGGTACTAGATGGGCCTTGGGCAGCAATATGTCTGCAACTTGGCTTACAGGGTAAGTGTAAAATCCAACAGATAGACTAGTATTTGAAATACGCTCTCGCTCGGATTTCAATGTGGGGTTTCTGTCTAGCATTCCAAGTGGAGTCAACATAGATAGTAGCATGGCGAGCTCGGCATGTTCCGGTACATAACTTTGCACAACGAAGGTTGACTGCTCAGGATTTAATCCAACACTTAGCCAGTCAAGGACTACATCACGAACAGCAGTTTTGATATTTTCCATTTCGTCTATATGGTCACCAAGTGCTTGGTAGTCTGCTATTAGGAAGAAACAGTCGTATTCATCTTGTAGTCGAATCCAGTTTTCCAAGGCTCCTACATAGTGTCCTAGGTGGAGTTTACCTGTTGGCCTGATGCCGGTTAGTATTCGTTTCTTCATAAAGCATTTAATTCCGTAATGGGCTTGTCAACCAATAAATGTGGATGCTTGCAGCCTGTGGGCGAGGATTACTCAATCGCACACTGCCAGCCACTTAACATTGGACATCTAAACATTATATCAACCGAGGAAGTATAATACACTAAATTTTTCTAGGCTGGTTAAAATTGGACCATGTAAAAGTTGGAGTAGGGGTATTATTGATTAAAGATGGTCTTATATTTTTATCCAAACGAAAAGGGGCGCATGCAAATGGCACTTGGGGTTCAACTGGAGGGCATCTGGAATTTGGTGAAACTTTAGAAGAATGCGCAAGAAGGGAAGCAAAAGAGGAATTTGGACTGATATTAAAAGATTTACAGTTCCTCTGTGTGGCTAACGTTATTGAATATGGACAGCATTATTTGGATGTAGAATTTCTCAGTGTATTGAACGAAGGTCAATTCCCTGATATTAAAGAGCCTGAAAAATTTGAAACTTTTGGATGGTTTTCTCGGGATAATTTACCAGTACCATTGTTCAAACCTTTGGAATATGCCGTCCAGTCCTTTTTGACACAAAATAGCTATTGGGACAGTCGTAAATAAAACTAGACATTAAACTGTTGTCCAGTGACATTATGACAAGGTTTTATGATGTTATTTTTGGTAAAATAGAGTAGCTGTTCTCTATTTAGCATAAATAGAAAATTTGTCAGCGAAGTCAAAGTATATGAGCACAAAGCAACCGAATAAATCTTATTCAGCAAAAGACATTCAGGTACTGGAAGGTCTGGAGGCAGTCCGAGTCAGACCCGGAATGTATATTGGAAGCACCGATCAAAGAGGGCTTCATCATTTAATTTATGAAATTTTAGACAACTGCGTAGATGAGGCAATGGCTGGATTCTGTGATACTGTCACAATCACAATCTCCGAAGAAGGCGAAATAGCTTTAACAGATAACGGTAGGGGTATCCCTGTGGATAAACACGCAACCACAGGCCTATCTGCTCTGGAAACAGTCATGACCACTTTGCATGCTGGAGGCAAATTCGGAGGAGGGGCGTATAAGGTCAGTGGTGGCTTACACGGAGTAGGAGCATCGGTGGTTAATGCGTTATCTTGTAATGTCACAGCTGAGATACATAGAGAAGGTAAAATTTATACCCAGAAATATAATCAAGGTATATCAACTGGTAAACTGGAAGTGACAGGTACAACTGAAATACATGGGACCACGATTAAATTCACGCCGGATCCTGAGATATTTCCAAATGTGGATTTTGATTTCGATCTTCTTACCAGCCACTTCAAAGAAATAGGATATTTGAACAAAGGCTTAAAGATTCATTTTACTAGCTATTGGCATGACAAAAGCCGTAAAGGAGATATTGAACGAACTTACTTTTTTGATGGAGGAATAGCCAACTTGGTAAGGAACATGAATAAGAATAGGTCTTATCTTCATGAAGTACCGTTTTATTATCAGAAAGAAGTTCCGGAAGCAGTCGTTGAGGTGGCTGTTCAATACAATCAAGGGTACACAGAATCCGTTTACTCATTCGCCAATTGTATAAATACACAGGAAGGTGGTACTCATTTAACGGGGTTTAGGTTAGCCCTTACCCGAATATTGAATGATTATGCAAGGAAGCAAGGTTTTATCAAAGATGAACAGCCAAACTTAATCGGGGATGATGTTAGAGAAGGTCTATCAGCTGTGGTAAGTGTCAAACTTACCGATCCCCAGTTTGAAGGCCAAACCAAAACCAAATTAGGTAATGCAGAGATCAGAGGGGCGGTCGATACTATAGTGAGTGAAGGATTAGTTAGATATCTAGAAGAAACTCCTACTGATGCAAAGAAAATCATTGAAAAATGTCTGACCTCCCAAAAGGCACGTGATGCTGCGAAAAAGGCAAGAGAATTGGTTATTAGGAAAAATGCCTTAGATGGTTCTTCTTTGCCAGGTAAATTGGCAGATTGTGCAGAAAGAGATCCTGGAAAATCGGAATTGTATATTGTGGAAGGTGAATCAGCTGGAGGGTCGGCTAAGATGGGAAGAGATAGGCAATTCCAAGCAATTTTGCCTCTGAAAGGTAAAATTCTTAATGTTGAGAGAGTTCTGCAACAGCCAGATAAAATATTAGGGCATGATGAAATAAGATCTATGATTGCCGCAATCGGAGCAGGAGAAGGCGAGGAGTTTGATGCTTCGAAGGTGAGATATCACAAGGTAATCATCATGACCGATGCCGATGTTGATGGATCGCATATCAGAACGTTGATACTTACCTTTTTCTATAGACGTATGCTTCCTTTGATTGAAAACGGATTTTTATACATTGCGCAACCTCCTTTGTATAAAATACAGGCCGGCAGTGATGCCAGATATGCCTACACAGAAAGTGAAAAAGAATCTGTGCTTGAAGATTTTGAAGGTAAACGAGGATTGCAAACCCAAAGATATAAAGGGTTAGGCGAAATGAATCCTGATCAACTTTGGGAAACAACAATGGATCCGGACACAAGGCAAATGTTGCAAGTCAACATAGATGATGTTCTACAATCGGTAGAGGTATTTACAACGTTGATGGGAGAGGCAGTCGCTCCTCGAAAAGGCTTTATTCAAGCTCACGCCAGAACGGTTAAGAATCTAGACATTTAATAGGCACTCATCCCAAAATAGTGTATACTGTCGTGTACAAATATCGTAGGTGACAAACAATGCCGGCTGAAAAAGCACATAGGCGATCTAAGACTAAGCAATTGCATAATCACAGTATTATGAGTGAGACGCGCACGATTGTGAGCGCCGCTAAGAAGGCCATAGCCTCTGATGAAGATACTGAGCAAGTACAATCATTAGTAAATAAAGCTGTACAACAACTAGACAAAGTGGCAGGCAAGAAACTAATGCACAAAAACACTGCTGCAAGGTCAAAGTCTAGATTAATAGCGTCTGCTAAGTCCGCTACTAAGTAGATTATCTTCCAACTATTACCCCTCGTTCTTCTATAGTTACTTTGGAACCATAGTGTTGATGTAACATATATTTAACATTTTCGTAATAGAATCCGTCGTATTCATGTTCATGCTAAAACAAAATATGAAATGGATATGAAGGAGGAATTATGGAATCAGGAACTATTGCATGGATGCTAACGTGTTCAGCGTTGGTACTATTCATGACCCCTGGATTGGCCCTATTCTACGGAGGGTTGGTCCAAGGCAAAAATCTTTTGTCCACTATCATGTATTCATTTATATGTTTAGGATTGGTCAGTGTAGTCTGGGTTTTGTGGGGATATAGTCTTTCGTTTGGTGAAGGCGGCAATGCTTTCATAGGATCACTGAATAATTTTGCTTTGAGTGGAGTAGATTCCGCTGAAGAGCAAGTTTTTGTGATTTTTCAAATGATGTTTGCTATTATCACTCCTGCTTTGATTACAGGCGCTTTTTGTGAAAGATTTAAGTTTAAAACTTATTTGGTATTTTTAGTACTATGGGTGACTTTTGTATATGCTCCGATCGCGCATTGGGTATGGGCTAGCGATGGATGGCTTGCTAATAGAGGTGCACTAGATTTTGCTGGTGGAGCGGTTGTGCATATTAATGCGGGTATAGCTGCTATAGCGGCTGCTGCCTTAGTAGGCAGGAGGAGAAACCCAGGTGTTTCCCCTAATAATGTCCCATTTGTAATACTTGGTGCTTCAATGCTCTGGTTTGGGTGGTTTGGATTTAATGCAGGTTCAGGACTAGCCGCTAATGGTCAAGCTGTAAGTGCATTTTTAGTGACAAACACGTCAGCGGCCACCGCTATGATGGTTTGGGTAATACTAAGCTTGGTACATGGCGGAAAAGTCAGCGGTGTTGGCGCTGCTACTGGAGCAATTGCCGGATTAGCAACTATTACTCCAGCTTCGGGATTCGTGGGTGTAGAGGCTGCTTTGATATTAGGTTTGATAAGTGGTGTCATCACATACTACGCAGTATACTTCAAATCCAAGGTTAATCTTGACGATGCATTAGATGTTTTCGCTGTGCACGGTTTAGGTGGCATGATTGGACTTATAGGTACCGGAGTATTCGCAGCGGAGACAATAGGAGGAGCCAAAGGAATCCTAGAAGGGTCATCTGATTTGTTGATCGAAAATTTAATTCTGATAGTTGCCACTGTTGTCTACTCACTTGTAGCCACATTGGTTATATTAAAGGTATTAGATATAATTCCGGGCTTGGGCCTACGGTCTACAGAAACCGAAGAAGATGAAGGTTTAGATGTTAGCGACCATGGCGAAAATGCATACGGATAAATAATATACGTGTCATAATTCCACTTATTGATACTTTCTCTACGTGCCAGATTGTGGTACATTAGAACAAATGTTTTAAAAGTGAGACTTTATGGACGAATCAAAATTATCTAATCGGCAATTGCAAATTATGGAGGCGATAAGCTCGTTTTCTGAAGAGAACGAGCTACCTCCTACAGTTAGAGATATTCAGGGGCTATGCAATATAAGCTCCACTTCTGTGGTGGACTATAACTTAAAGATTTTACAGAAGAAAGGATTGGTGACACGTCGTAAGGATGTAGCTCGCGGGATTGAATTGTCCGAAGGCAATAACAGAACCACAAAAAGATCTGCCTACAAAGTTCCTGTGCTTGGCAAGATTGCTGCAGGCTATCCTCTACCCGTATATGGAGACATGGTCGTCGGTAGTGATGAATTCGACTCAGAATACATAGATGTGCCTGGTGGGATATCCAGAGATGAGAATCTTTACGGCCTGAGAGTTGAAGGAACCTCTATGATTGATTCCTGTATTGATGATGGAGACGTCGTGATCATAAAGGCTACAGATACAGCGCAAAACGGCCAGACCGTGGTTGCTTGGTTAATCCAAGAGGAAGAAGCTACCTTAAAAAAGATTTATTTTCATGAGAATGGAGTGGTTAGGTTACAACCTGCGAATAGTAATATGGCTCCTATTTTTGTGGCAGCGGATAATATCAGCGTGAGAGGTACAGTAGTTTCTGTGATTCGTGAATATTGTTGATGGTTATCGCACCCTGCTAATGAACGCAGCAGTAGTAATCGATACTAGGAACGGAACAAGGTAGTTTAGTCCTAGTTTTATAGGGGATTCAAGTATGACTGTGGGATTAAGATAGTTCCCGTAATTAAGGGTATTTAAAATTGTCCCTACTACAAAGCATATAATCAAACTTCGTTTTAGTAGTTTCACGTCCAGTAAAAAGCAATGCAAGCATTTTGTGGTGATTGGGTAAGAGTTGTGTAGTCTATACTTATCAAGGACAACGTATTTAGTACGCCGTATTGAGGTGCCACAGACCCCACAGATGTGTGTGGTTTTTGTGGATAGTTTCATTTAACCGACCGCTTGCTCCCTGAAGGAAGCAAGCGCCAGTGTGTTGTTTATGAAGATTTTCCGATTCTAAACAGCTTGGTGCTGCATACTCCACAGGTACCTTGTGTTGCGGGTCTTCCGTTTTTCAAGGTTACTGCCGCAGCATTCTGGATTTCTTTTTTGGATCTGCATTTAAAGCAATATGCTTCCATAGGCCCTCCTTATTTTCTTTCGTACTGTGGACGTTAATAATTAAAAATTATAGCTACACAGTACTGTTTTTGGTATCCCATAGGAGCATAATACAGAAATAAGGCGCTAGATACAATCCCTATCTGTCAAAAAGATATAGAGTATTCATCTACGCCCTGCGTATTTATATTGTAGATGAGAACCATTCCCATTGTCAATAGTTAATATGGACTGATGGGAATGGTCTTTTGGTTTATTTCGAGGTGTTCTTTATGTCTTGGATCTTTTTTCTTAATTCTTTTCCGGTTTTTGTCATTTCCAGCAGTGCTTTCCTTGCTCTTGCGCCGGCAGATTTATTACCTGAATCAAAAAACTTTGAGACGTTTTCCTGGTACTCGTTGATCTGTGCTTCGATCTGTTGTCTTAATCCATCATCTGTATGATTCGCTGCCATTGTGTGTCTCCTTTAATTTATGGTCCCCCCGGCAAGAAATCACCTGTAACTAGCTCAATGCCACCGGAAGGTTTGCTAATTATACATGGGAATGGGTCCCATTCTCAATAGGTAAGTGTCATTGAAGGTTAATAGAAGACCTTTACAGGTTTCCAGGTGCCGTTTGAATCGTTGAATTCAATGATGGAAATGAAGGTGCTGCTCGGATTATAAGCACGGCGCAGTGGGGACCTCGGATCCCATTCCTGATGATGATGAGCAGGAATCGGCCGTCCATGGCGTAAAGCAAGTGCATTCAGATGTGTTACCCCTAGTTTCGGTATGTATTTGATTGGCGCGTCTATGGGGAGGAGATACTTCAAGATGTCTTCTGGTGATTGCGTGATGGTTTTGGTGATGGTTGCTAAGGATACGGTGTCTGCGATGTTGAAACCTGATGAGTCTTCCCTGATCAATGCTGACAGGTGGCCTCCACACCCAAGTGAGTTGCCGAGGTCATGGGCTAGAGATCGAATGTAAGTGCCGGCTCCGCATTCCACTCTTAGGTCTATATAAGGGTTTGTGACGGCTAACAGGTCTATGTTATGAATAATGACTTCCCGGGGCTCTATGGCGATTTGTTGGCCTTCTCGGGCATATTTGTATAAGGGCTTACCTTGTCTTTTGAGGGCGCTAAAAATAGGAGGTACTTGGCTGATATTTCCCAAATAGTGCTTTAGAGTGTCTTGGATCAACTGAGAGGTGATGTGGGACGTGGGATGTGTGTTTGTGACTATACCTTCGGAGTCAAAGGTGTCTGTTGTTTGTCCTAGCTGTATTCGAGCCTTATAAGTTTTGGATTCATGGAGTACATATTCTACTATACGAGATGCCGTCCCAATGGCTATGGGAAGGACTCCTTCTGCTAAAGGGTCCAAAGTTCCGCAATGCCCAACTTTGATTCTTCCTAAGGGTTTTTTGATTTGCCTTACTGCTTCCATCGAAGTGATGCCAGAAGGTTTGTAAAGGTTCAGGAACCCGTTAACCATTAAGACTCCTGATTTATTCGGTGTTGGCTTTAGAGATCAGGCGAAGGAGGCTATCGCCCATTTCTACGGATTTGTCTAACTTGAAGGATAGGAAAGGAGTATTCCTCAATAGCATTCTGGATTTGAGTCCACGCCGAAGAAAGCTAGCAGCTGATTTCATACCTTCAAGAGCATCATTTTGCTGGTCCTCGGTCCCTAAAACACTCAGGAAGACTTGTGCATTTTTCATGTCAGGGGACACATTCACTTCTGTGATTGTTATGATTCCGTCTAATCTGGGATCGTTGATATCTTTCATCAGCAGCTGACTTAGTTCGGCCCGCAGAGTTTCGTTGATTCGTTCGATTCTTCTAGTCATCTAAACAATCTCCAATTCCACTAATGTTATTGCTCTCTATGGATTTCTAGGATGTCTCCTTCCACGTAGTCATTAAAACTATCTAATTGGATTCCGCATTCTGTGCCAGTAGCCATTTCATTAACTTCATCTCTAAAATGCCTTAAGCTTAGGACAGCATAGTCCCCGATAATTTCTTCCTGGCGTATAACTCGAACCATTGCGTTCTTGAGGATTTTACCGTCTATCACCCTGCAGCCCCCAATGGCAGTGTTTTTCTTTCCAGGGAAAATTTCTCTTATCTCTGCTTTCCCAATGTAGATGTCGTTGATCCCCCCATCAATCATTCCATCTACTGCTTTTTGCATATCTTCTAACAATTGATAGATGATGTTGTAATGGCGTACTTCGACTCTAGAACGTTCTGCTATTCTGGATACGCTTGGGTCTTCAGGTAGTGCAAAAGCCACTATAATGGCGTCTGATGCACTAGCCAATAAAATATCGGATTCATTTACTGCTCCGCTTCCTGTATGGATAACTTGTATTTGTACGTTATCTGATTCAATGGCTTCGATGGACTGGTGAACGGCTTCAACGCTTCCTTGGACGTCCGCTTTCAATACTAGATTCAAGGTGCGTAGTTCTCCAGAGTCTATTTTTTGTACTACTTCGTTTAGGGTTAAGGTTTTTGATGCAGAGTTTAGATTCGATGCTTCGTTAACCTGGGCACGGGCTTCTCGTTCTGAACCTACGACTTTCAATACAGCTCCAGCTTCTGGAGTAGAACTCATTCCTAGAATTTCAACGGGTGTACCCGGGGCTGCCTCAGTGACGGATTCAGATAGGTGGTTTGTTAGAGCCCTGACTCTGCCCCAACTATGGCCTGCTAGTATGTAATCGCCGACTTTTAGGGTTCCTTCTTGTACTAATATTGTTGCAGTAGGTCCTTTTTGCTTATCTAATTTCGCTTCGACTACTACGCCCGACGCAGTGCTATCAGGATTAGCATGTAATTCCAGAATTTCTGCGAGAAGATTGATGTTCTCTAATAAGTCGTCTATACCTTCACCTGTTTTAGCAGACACAGGCACAGCTATAATATCTCCACCCCAGTCCTCAACAAGTAGTTCCTCTTCGCTGAGTTGACGTTTGATTTTGTCTGTATCGGCTCCAGGAACATCCATTTTATTCATTGCAACAATTAAAGGTACTTCAGCAGCTTTGGCATGGTTTATTGCTTCGATAGTCTGTGGCATCAGCCCGTCATCTGCTGCGACTACCAGTACAGCTATGTCGGTTAATCTCACACCCCTTGACCTAATGGCTGTGAAAGCGGCGTGACCGGGAGTATCTAAGAACGTTATTTTGCCGTCGTTATAGTCCGCTTGGTACGCTCCAATGTGTTGTGTGATTCCTCCGTGTTCTTTATCTGCTACATTTGTTTCTCTGATTTTGTCTAGGAGGGAAGTTTTGCCATGGTCTACATGTCCAAGAATCGTTACCACTGGCGCTCTTATTGGGAAGTCTTTGTTAGCAGTGACCGTAGTTCCTAGTTTTTGGCTGGATGACTTGGAATCTCCGATGTACCTTGCAGGAATTCCGTAGGCGTTAGTTATCAGTTTTGCTACCTGATGATCTATTACTTGATTCATGCCAGCCATGATTCCGTTTCTCATTAATTGCTTAATTACATCGACTGGATCTTCATCAATTAACTCAGCGAGATTTTTCACGCTAATATTTTCAGGCAAGGATAGAGCTCTGCGAGAAGTTGATCTCGTAGGGCTTTTTTCGTTTGCCACGGATTCAGTTTGAGTTTCGGATGAGTTTGAATTCATCGAATCCTCCTTACGCCTTGAAGTATCAGCTTAAGTCCTAATAGACTATCTAGCTGATCCTTTTGATCTTCTTTGATTGTTTGATCGGCCAGAACCTCTTCTTCGGGAGCTACCAGATCTTTCATTATCTTCCACTATGTCTTCAGCGAATCTGATTAATCCTGCGTTTTGCCCCAATTGAGGGAAACCTATATCTCCGTCGTTGATGTCATCCATGTCCTCGAGATCTTCGATTGTAAATTCTTCAAGAGCATCAATAGATAATCCTTCTTCCGATTCTTCAGGAACTGAATCTGCTTGTTCCTCTTCTAAGATCAGAGCTTCGAGGATCGCGTCTTCGTCTTCTTTGGATATTGGGGTCTCTGTTTCAACTGCTGCTGTGGCTGTTACTGTTTCAGGTGAAGGTTCAGATTGATCTTCTGAGCCTTCATTTGCCTCAACCAGCTCAACAGTCTCTTGAGCTACCGCGTCTTCGGTCACTATTTCTTCTTCTACAACTTCAGGTTCTGCAGCTTTTTGCTGGGCCAAGGTTTCTTCCATTTCTTTTCTGATTACTTCCCATTCTGCGTGGCCTTTAATGTCTAGCTTCCACCCAGTGAGGCGTGCCGCTAATCTTGCATTCTGTCCGTCTTTCCCAATTGCTAAAGATAACTGTTTGTCAGGCACTACCACAGTAGCAGTAGGCTCTCCTTGGGCTAATTCGACATGCACTACTTCTGAAGGACTTATGGATCGGGATATAAATACCTTAGGATCTGAATCCCATTGGACTACATCAATTTTTTCACCTTGCAGTTCGTTAACAATACTTTGGATACGATTACCACGCACACCTATGCATGACCCGACAGGATCTATTCCGTCTTGTGTAGTTGAAACGGCTATTTTACTTCTGGAACCAGCTTCTCGCGCTACTGCTTGGATGGAGACTACTCCTCCATTTATTTCAGGAACTTCTATTTCAAAAAGTCTTTTGAGCAAATCAGGGTGGCTTCTGGAGACGATAATAGCGGGCCCTTTGGCTGAATTTCTTACGTCTACCACGAATACTTTTGTTCTCTGTCCTTTTCTGTAGCGTTCTACATATACCTGTTCATCACCAGGCATCACTGCTTGTGCTCTACCGAGTTCGATTATTACAGCTTTCCCAGGTTCGACTTGGTCTACTACTCCTGACATCACCGTATCTTTGTGTTGGTAGAATTCTTCATACAGTCTTTCTCGCTCTGCTTCACGTAGTCTTTGAAGGACTACTTGCTTAGCTGTTTGTGCAGCAATTCGGCTTGCATTATGAGACAGAGGTTCAGATGTTTTAAATTCATCTCCGACACTCAAGCCAGGCTGAAGCTTTATTGCATCCTTTAGTTGTATTTCAATCGATGGATCTTCTACTGTCTCCACTACGGTTTTTAATGAATACACGTTAATGTCTCCACTATTTGGGTCTAAAGTGACAGATATGTTGTCTGCTGAGTCAGGATAGTCTTTCTTGAACGCAGATGCCAATGCCATCTCTATGGCTTCTAGTACTTGTTCTTTAGGAAGATGGCGTTCAGATGCCAATTGAGTTAGTGCTATAAAGAAATCACTTTTCATCGACTTGTACCCCATCTTTTTATTTTTTTACGTGCGTTAATCAGCAAGAAAGCGGGTCAGACCCGCTTTTGATATATTCTAGCACTCATACGAAATTGTTTCAACTAACCATTAGCTTTTATTCGTAGGAGATAATCAATTACTTACCACCAAATTTTACCTTTGGATTCTTCTGCTAATTGAGGGTAGTCTTTGGTCCAAAGACTTGTACTTAAGTATTTCCAGCCTCCATCAGCGAGAAGGCAGACAATTTTGCCTTCTTTCATTCTTTCAGCTTGCTTTATGGCCCCGTACACTACAGAACCACAAGATATTCCTGCGAAAATCCCTTCTTTTTCTAGAAGGTCTTTGGTAGTTTTAAAAGCGTCAAAGCTACTTATCAGAAGTCTGGCATCTAATACATTGATATCGAGGATAGGAGGAATAAAGCCATCCTCAAGCCTCCGTAACCCTGAAATCAAGTCATCGGGCTCTGGCGCCACGGCAATTATTTTTATATTTGGGTTTTGTTCTTTTAAGTATTTGCCTGTTCCAGTTAAAGTCCCCCCGGTCCCTAGCCCCGCAATAAACATATCCACATCTGGCAAAGAGTTCAGTATTTCAGGCCCCGTACCTTCGTAGTGCGCACCTGGATTGGATGAATTACCATATTGATACGGCATGTAATAATCGTCAGAATACTTTGAGATTATGTCTTGAGCTAATTCGATGGAGCCGTTACTTCCTTTCTCCCCTTCTGAATAGATAATATTGGCTCCATATGCTTCTAAAAGTTGAGTCCTCTCTTCACTGACATTATCAGGCATCACCACAGTAACTTTGTATCCTTTCAGTTTTCCTACGAGAGCGATCGAAATTCCTGTGTTACCACTTGTGGGCTCTAGGATAGTACGGCTTTCTGAGATTTCACCGCTATTTTCAGCTTCTGTGATCATTTTGAGAGCTATTCTGTCTTTTACTGAGCCTGTAGGGTTTTGGCCTTCTAGTTTTACAAATATATCTACATTAGGGTTAGGGCTCATGTGATTGAGTTTTACTATAGGTGTGCAACCTATAGTTTGAAGGATACTATTTTGATAACCATTTGGCTCTTTAATTGTGCTCATATGCTTTTTCCTTAGATATATCTGTAAAAAAAAGCCCTCTATCCTTGCGGAGAGGGCTCAATACGTGTTGATTATGCCCTTTCCTACAATGGTGTACACAGGCAACAACAGGTTGCATTAGAAGTATATGTTTTGTAGATATCCATTTAAGACATTGCCGGAGTATCTTCTGTGATACCACAAAATATTTCGTAATCTATCAACTCGGTCACCGAGGGATTATCTCCGCATAGAGGGCAGTTAGGATTTCTTTTTAGTTTAAATTCTCTGAATGTCATACTTAGTGCATCTATTATCAAAAGGCGGGATTCTAGGCTTTCTCCGATACCTAAGATATATTTCAGAGCTTCCGTAGATTGAATGCTGCCTACTAATCCTGTCAAAGCTCCCAACACTCCAGCTTCAGCACAATTGGGGACCATGCCAGGAGGAGGGGGAGATGGGAACAAGCATCTATAGCATCCGTTCCCAGGAGTAAATACTGTGGATTGTCCGTCAAATATCAGGATACTTCCGTCAATAAGAGGTTTATTCAAGAGGTAGCACGCATCATTTACTAGATATCTGGTCGCAAAGTTATCCGCGCCGTTAATCACCATGTCGTAATTCCCAATAATTTCCATCGCATTTTCCGACTCTAATCTTGTTTCATGAAGGACAACGTTGATGTCTGGATTGTATGCTTTGATATTATCTCGAGCCGATTCTAGTTTGGAACGGCCTACATCTGATGTGTGGTGGAGTACTTGTCTTTGTAAGTTAGACAGGTCAACTACGTCGAAATCGACTAAGCCGATAGTCCCTACTCCTGCCAATGCAAGGTAAATGGCAGAAGGAGATCCTAGACCTCCTGCTCCCAATATTAAGACTTTGGCATCCAGCAGCTTTCTTTGCCCACTGCTTCCTACATCATTCATGATTAAATGTCTCGAATACCGTTTTACTTGTTCAGGTGTAAGGGTTATAGGTTTTTCATTCATGTTTTATGTCCATATTATGTGATTGACACCAAAACACCCTCCGGCAAGGAGGGTGTTTCAAGAATCGTGAGTGCTTACCCTCCATTTATGTTTGGAGGTTCATACAGGCGCAGATCACACTTATTTGTTTCATAATCCAAGTTTAATAATGGATATATTAATTGTCAAACGGTCTTATGGCTAACTATCCGCATTTTAGATTTTGATATACAGATATATAATGTATAGGAAATTTGTATATGAGAGTCCTCAAATATGTTAAAGACTGCTTTTCGTTCCCTCGGTATTATGTTTCTTATGTGGGCTGCGTGTGCTCCGGTAGTGGTGATTCCAGGAGTGCATTTCCTTCTTATCATTGTTGTGCCTTTAGTCCCATTTGTGGCGGCTTATCGTACCGCAAAGAAAGCTAAGAATCTTAATGATAGCGTAGGGGTGCAAGGGCTAACGTTGGGTCTTATCGTGGCTTTAATAGTCTTACTTGCAATTATAATATTATTGGTTTTAGGTAGCCAATCGGGAGTGTACGAATTTGAGGGCAGGGCTAAAGCATTGGTTTGGATCATTGTTTTCATAGCCCCTTTATATAGCGGAAGTATGTCTGCTTTAGGCTTCATGTATGGAGCGTTGAAAAGTAAAAAACTAGAGTCGGATTAACATCGTAATGTCCTTGAATGCCATTACTTTGAATGTTTCTGAAATGGAAAAATCTGTTCATTTCTATAAAGATCTATTAGGGTTCAAATTGATATACGGTGGATATCACAACACTTTTTCGTCTCTGGAATTGTCCGGTTCTTTCATAAATCTTAGCCTGCGCGAAGGTCCTATCATGAGTGGATGGGGAAGATTTATCATACACGTTGAAGATGTTGATGCTATGTATGATGCTTTGAAAGATACAGGAGTTTTTATCGAAGACAAACCTAAAAACGCAGCATGGAACGAAAGATATATTCATTTGAAAGATCCTGACGGCCATGATTTGAGTTTAGCGAAACCTATTGAATATTAGGGCTCAGGCAAATGTTTGCTGAAATGTATAGCAGTGATTAGTCCGTGCGTTGTACGATCATATTCTTTGAATCCGAATTTTTGATATAAATTGATTGCTGGAACCTGAACCGTAGTTGTGGTAAGCCTTAATGTGTTATACGTATTGTTGTTACAGAAAGTTTCTGCGGTTTCTAATAGAGAAGATGCTACGTGTGATCTTCTACTGGATTCTGAGACGCTCATTCTACGAAGCTCTGCAGTAGAATCATTGATTTTCTTAATTGCGGTCATGCCTATGATCTCGGTGTCAAATTCAGCCACCCAAAAATTGGATCCTGTGTCCATTATGTAAGTGGATTCGATTTTTGAGAGATCGTCGCTGAGAGATTCTGAGATGTACGGCTGTATGTCAAATCCCTCGGGATATATCAATCTACTCAATCCATCTGTAAATAACTTACACACATCAGTATGATCAGATGACTTGTATTGGCGAATACGAATTGTTGGTTTAGCCATACTTATTACTGGTTTATCAAGAAATTGATAATATCACCGTCTTGTACTTCGTATGTTTTGCCTTCTGACTTGCATAGACCTTCTTTTTTGCTTTCTGTCCATCCTCCGCATTTGAGAAGATTTTCATAGGTTACTACTTCTGCTTTGACGAACCCTTTAATGAAATCAGTGTGGATTGCTCCAGCTGCCTCAGGTGCAGTCAAGTTAGCTCCTACTGGCCAAGCTCGCACTTCATCAGGGCCTACTGTTAGGAAAGATATTAAATTAAGTCCTGAATAAGTCGCGTTGATAATTTGGTCACACGCAGAATGCTCTAAGCCTAGGTCATTTCTGAATTCCAATTCTTCCTCTAGCGACATTTGAGATAATTCTGCTTCTGTTTGAGCAGGTACTGATATTTCAGACAATGTGCCATTATATGTTGAAATCTTCTCCAATAAATGCATTTCGTCTGAAGATTCTCCAATGTTATACACAACTATTACAGGTTTGTTCGTAAGAAATTGATAGTTTGACAAGAATTGGATATCTGCCAAGGAACTTTCTATTTCAGAGACAGGAATATTTTTTTCCAGAGCTTGTTTTATTTGAGACATACTGTCTATTTGGCGTTCTACAGTTGGACGTTCTTCTGGCTTAGCCTTTTTAAATCCTTCTTGCAATCTAGTTAATGCATTGTCGGCCATATCTAAATCGGTATAGATGAGTTCTTCTAGGATTGAGTTGAGGTCTCTTAAAGGATCCACATCTCCTTTTATATGAGGGATAAAGGGACTCTCGAAAGCACGGATGCATATAAGTAACGCATCTGCTGATTGTAATATGTTCCGGTATCTTCCAGATACGCTTTCTGTTGAAATACCACTTTCCATTCCCGGGGGATCCCAGTATTTGATTTCAGCAGGGATTACTTTTTGGGGTTTGTACATTTCGGCAAGTTTGTCCAATCTTTCATCTGGAACTTTTGCGGTACCAATTTTCATGTCTATCCCGTTACCGATTCCAGAGGTTGCGGATATGCCTTTAGTTAAGGCATCGAACAATGAACTTTTACCACTCTGAGGTAATCCAATTATAACTATTTCCATCGCTATTCGTAATGCTCGATTTAATTTACTTTTTAGTCTCTCGCTAAGATTACAGTTCCGGTAGATGATAATGATCCACCTGTACCGTTCACTAGAGAGATTTGAGGGTCATCTTTAGGATTTTGTCTAGATTTGATTTGTCGGTCTCCCGCCTCTCCTCTCAATTGCCGTACAGCTTCTACTAATAGAAAACTTCCATACATGCCAGGATGGCTATATGACAATCCTCCTCCATTAGTATTCAATGCAAAGTCACCACCAGGAGCTGTACGTTGATTTTTAACAAAGTCAGCAGCCTCTCCAGGACCACAAAACCCTAATCCTTCTAGTGATGCCATAACTGTATATGTAAATGAATCATAAATCATTGTGAGGTCAATATCATCATGGTTTAATCCAGCTCTCTGTAAGGCCAAGGGCCCTGTAGTTCTGGATACTGTCGAAGTCATATCTGGCATCATGCTAATCATATTGTGATCGTGTGATTCAGCCGCTCCTAAAATCCATACAGGCTTTTTGGATGTCTCGCCCACGACCTCTGGAGAAGCTACAACAATAGCAGCTCCTGAGTCTGTGGTCAGGCAGCAATCTGGTAGATGAAATGGCCAAGATATCCATCGAGAATCGTGATAGTCATCGAATGACATAGGTGTTTCGTACATCATTGCCTTGGGGTTTAAATTGGCCCATTTTCGAGTTGAGACTGCGATCTCCGCCATTCCTTCTCTAGTTTTATCTCGGCCATATTTATCCATGTACCTAGAACATGCCAAAGCGTAGTTTATAGGTTGGCCAATAAATCCATAAGGGGTTTCATATTGGGCTATAGGGAGGTTTGCATCAACTGGAACACGGGCACGGGTAGATCTGCCTGCCTGCCCGTGTGTGATCAGAGCGACTTTGCAATACCCTGCTTGAATAGCTGCAACTGCATGTGCTACGTGTATTACGAATGAGGATCCTCCTACTGATGTGTTGTCAGTGAAACGAGGTTCAATGCCTAAATATTCTGCGGTTAGCAAAGTAGAGAATCCGGCGGTGAATAATCCGTCTACGTCTGAAATCTTTAGTCCGGCATCCTCTAATGCGTTATAAGCGGCTTCTGCATGGTGTTGCAAAGAGGATTTATTAGGAACCCTTCCAATCTCATCTGATTCTGCTACTCCTACAATAGCGGCTAATTTCTTTTGGATCTGTAAAGTCATAACTCGTTCCTTTATTTTTGAACTGACTGAATAGTACACCAAATCAAAAAAGGGAACAATTAGGTTTAAGGCAAGGATTTTCTAGTGTAAACTATTACTGTAATGAATAAACATAGCGAGCGTTCGAGTGCCTAGCAAACCGAAAAATAGTAATAATCAGACTCATACTCCACGGAATTTTTGGATGGTAGTGTGCGATCAGGCTAGTTTTGAGATCAGCATGGATAGAGATTTTGATATCTATCCTCTGTCAGGAGAACATCGACGTAAGATTCAGCGCATAGAAGCAGGAGACCGGATATTATTCTATGTCAATGGTACGAAAAAGTTTCCTGCGACGGGTCATGTGAGTAGACCGTATCAGGATGTAACTGAAGATGTTTGGAATGACCAAGATATAATGGGATGGAGATATGAGATAGGGATAAAAACTGAAATCTTATTGGATCCAGAAGATTATATTGATGCCTACCAAATTGCTCCTAGGCTTGAGTATGTAAAAAGATGGGCGCCAGAAGACTGGCCAATGGCGTTTCAAGGTAATTTGCATTTGTTGCCTAAAACTGATTTTTATCTATTAGAAGATGAAATGAGAAAAATAAAACCTTAGTTACTTAATTTCTTTTAGCACTAATTCAATTTCTTGTATTACCTTCGGATCCTCTTCTTTATTAAATGCATCTTTTATTATTTTAGTGGTTTTCGCCGTTCCAAATTGTCCTAAAGCCCATGCTGCATGACCACGCACTATGGGGTCTGATGATGATAGACAATTTGTGAGACCAGGTAAATGATCTTGATTAATTTGATTCCCTGCTACTATGCAGGCATTTCTCTTCATGCCCTGATATTTAGCTCTCATAACAGGGGTACCAGCATACTGCTTTTTGAATTCGTCTTCTGACATTTCTAGTAAATGTTTAATGGTTGTTTGAGTTCGAGATGTGTCGAATTCACGAGATGTGTGTTCTTTTGAAAATCGGTTTACTGGACATACGTCCTGACATATATCGCAGCCAAACACCCAGTTTCCGAATGATTTTCTCAATTCTGGTGGTACTGTGCCTCGGTTTTCAATGGTATGAAAGGATATGCATTTGGAATTCGTGATAACGTACGGTGCTGAAATTGCTCCAGTTGGGCACATATCAATGCAGATAGTACATTCACCACAAGAGGTTTGCAGTGGCTGACTAGGAACCAATTCTAGATCGGTCAGTATCTCTCCAAGTAAAATCCAAGATCCATGGGTTTTAGTCAATATATTAGAGTTCTTACCAAACCAACCTAATCCGCTGCGAAAAGCAACTGATTTATCCATCATGGGACCATCATCTACATACCATTTTGCCATTATCCCGCAGTTAATTAACTCTTCGAGACGCGCTATGTAGGTTTTGATCATGCTTTTTATCGTTTTGTGATAATCGCGGCCTTGAGCATATCTCGCTATGTGTGCATCAGTCACGTCATTAGCATTGTGAGGTTGATAGTAATTTAGACCGACACTGATTATAGATTGTACCTCTGGCATTAATTCTGAAGGTTGGGTTCCTTGCAAAACTCTTTGAGGGGTATACCAATTTAGCCCAATCATGTTTCCTTGATTGATATGCTGGATTGCGAATTCCCGTGATTCTTCGAAATTATTGTTTGTCGTAATACCGACTAAATCGAACCCACATTCTTTTGCTAATTGAATCACAGTGTCTGATATAGACATTATATTAACCGGTGTTTTCGTGTTGATAAATTCCTGAATAGCCCTCTTGAACGTTAGAATCCAAGTATAAGAACACCATTTGTAGGATCCTACTGTCCTGTTTTATTTGGAACCTAGAACCGGTATTATTTACCACTAAACATTGGGATCTACCGGAATACCCTGCATCCCAAATGGCAGTGTGTATAGAAATACCAGAACGTAATAAACTAGACCTAGGTCTAGCCAATGCCATGAGATTATTAGGGATGTTAACTATTTCGTTTAATGTGACAAGGTAAGGACCTGTGTCTAGTCCGTAGTAGCCGTCAGTATCAGGAAATAATGTCTCTGTGTCAGGCAGTTGCCTATCTACGTTATCAGTCCCTATCCTAGCGGGAGTTTTAAAGACTTCTATTTGTCTCAGCGTGCAATCAAATCCATTTTGTTGAATTTGCGCAGACAAATCCAAATATTCAGAAATCAGAGGAACTGAACTGTTGATCCTATTTAGCAACGACTGTTTTCCAAGCGCTCCACTTAACATAACAAGCCTCTATTCACATTGTGCTAACGAGTAATTATTGTTCTAGTCTCTCATGAAGCTTTGGATATCATCTGGTAGAGGGACGAATACCGGTATTTCTGTTACTACAGCTTGTGTAGTTAGTAGCATTCCAGCTACGCTGCATGCATTTTCTACTGCAGATCTAGTAACTTTAGCAGGGTCTACTATTCCTTGGGCAATTAGATCACAGTACTCTCCTGTTTCTGCATCGAAGCCCCAATTTTCCTCGGAACTCTTTACTCTATCTATAATCACTTCACTTGGATACCCAGCATTCTTGGCAATCACACTTAGTGGCGCTGTAAGGGCTTCTTTGACAATTCTTACCCCCAAAGCTTCTTCGCCAGATAAGGAGTTTTGCAGGTCTTCCAAGGTGGATTGAGCTTTGATAAGTGTGGCTCCTCCTCCTGGAACAATGCCTTCTTCTACTGCTGCTCGAGTTGCTGCTAAAGCATCTTCTGCTCTAGATTTTCTCTCATTTAATTCGGGTTCTGTGAATGCACCAATTTTTATTACGGCGACTCCACCAACTAAGGCTGCTAATCGTTCTTGTAGTTTTTCTCGGTCATAATCAGACGTTGTATTATCTATTTGAACTTTAAGTTGGTCTACTCTTGCTGCAACATTCTGTTCAAGGCCTGCACCATCAACTATGAAGGATTCGTCTTTGTTAGCTATATATCTTCGGGTGCTTCCTAAGTGTTGTAGATCAGCTGTATCAAGGGATAATCCAGTGTCTGAACTAATTACGGTTGCGCCTGTCAATATTGCTACATCCTCAAGTAAAGCTTTTCTTCTATCGCCAAATCCAGGTGCTTTAACAGCAACACAATTTAGTGCGCCTCTCAATTTATTCACTACTAATGTTGATAGCGCTTCACCATCTACATCTTCAGCTATGAGAACTATGGACCTATTCCCTGATTCAGATACCTTCTCTAATAACGGCACTATTTCTTGAACGGTAGATATTTTCTGGTCCGTGAGTAATATGTATGGGCTATCTAGGGAAACTTCCATTTTTTCTGTATCAGAAACGAAATGAGGGGACAAATATCCTCGATCTAATCTCATTCCCTCTACGATTTCTAATTCATCACTCAATGTGTTCGATTCTTCTACTGTGATGATTCCTTCTCTACCTACTTTGTCCATTGCTTCTGCTATTAATTCAGCGATATCATTTTCATGGGCTGATAATGCAGCAACTTTATTGATTTGCTCTTTGGTATGCACGGGAATAGATGCTTGTTCAATTTGATCTTTGACTGATTGTGCAGCTTTATCTATTCCTGATTTTATAGTTATACCACTTGCTCCAGACGCAACGTTTTTGAATCCTTCTTGAACAATTGCCTGGCTTAAAACAATTGAAGTAGTAGTTCCGTCACCAACCATATCATTTGTTTTTGAAGCTGCTTCTTTTACTATTTGAGCTCCCATATTCTCATAAGGGTCCGGTAATTCTATTTCTTTAGCTATAGTGACTCCATCGCTGCAAACGACGGGCATTGCCCATACTCTGGTCAGCAGTACATTTCTGCCACTGGGGCCTAGAGTGACGCTTACGCATTTGGCTAGTGCGTCCACTCCTTTCATTAAACTCGAACGTGCATTCTGGTCGAATATAAGTTGTTTTTCTGGCATCTTATCTCCCTATGTCTAAACAATGAAATAATGAGTTTTTAATATGCTTGAGATTAGAAGAATTGTCAACTATTTTGTAGGTTGATCAAACCTGTACTGGTCATGATAATGTCCGTCTGGGGATGTTCTCCCAATAGGCTGAGTAACTCTGATGGTAAATATTTAAGTAATGGATGTAATTTTAGGGGTTGAATTTCTTTCAGAGGGATTAGTACAAATTCTCTGTCCTGCAAAAAAGGATGAGGGATTGTTAAATCGGGTTCCGATACGTTTATGGAGGCATTCCCATAATAGATAATATCTATGTCTATGATTCTTGGTTGATATCTCTCTTCTGTGGTCACTCTGCCTAGATCAGTTTCGATGTTTTTTAGATTCCGTAAAAGAGCTAGAGGAGATAAATGAGTTCCCCCTGAAATAACCATGTTGTAAAACTGATCTTGATTAGGATTTCCCCATGGTTCTGTTTGATATATGGACGACATTTTATGAATAGGTCCTATTTGTTCGTTAATACACTCCAGGCAAGACAAGAGATTCTGTAGTTTGTTTCCTATATTAGTTCCTAAAGCAAGTGTTATTTCTACGGGTTGGTCCAATTTTCAGGCCTCCAGGAGCGAGTAATGGAATCTGTCATAGTACAAACTCGTTTCATTTGGGAAACATCGTGAACTCGAACTATATCTACTCCTCTGGCTATACTAATAGCAACAGTAGCGGCTGTTCCTTCTAGCCGGTTTTCCACAGAAGTTCCCAATATATGTCCAATTGTCGACTTTCGGGAAGTACCGATTAAAGTTGGGTATCCTGCCGGATTAATTGACTGTAACTCATTAATAAGGACAAGATTATCATCAGGAGTTTTCCCAAAGCCAATACCAGGATCAATTATTATATTCTCTGGTTGGACTCCAGCCGAAAGAGCTCTTTGGACACTATTTTCTAAGGCGTTACGTACTTCACTTTTAATTTCTTTGTAATCATAACCATTACTATTATGCATAATCACGATTGGGCAATCCCAGTCAGATAGTATGTGGGCCATATTTGGGTCACCGTTGAGCCCCGTGACATCATTAATCATATGGGCTCCCGCTTTTAATGCTTCCAAAGCTACTGACGATTTTGATGTATCTATGCTTAATGGCAGTGGTATTTCTTCCAGAAGTCTAAGGATCACAGGCATGATTCGATCTAATTCTTCTGTGTCACTAATAGGTACATGTTGTGGACGGGTGGATTCTGCTCCGATGTCTAGGAAATCCGCTCCATCTTGAACGAATTGCAAAGCCTGAGTCAATGCTTTTTCACTGTTTAAATGTATTCCATCTCCGGAGAATGAATCTGGAGTCACGTTTATGATTCCCATAACGTAGGTGCGGCTGCCCCAGCTGATAAGTTCGTCGTTACCCACTTTTAATTCAGTAAGTTTCATCACTCGTTTCCTTGGCATAAATAGCTAGTGAGGATTCTATCATTTTGCAGTTGATTGCACCTTAAATTGGCGTCTGCTAGTATTTAACAATTCGAGAGGTGTGTTTTGGAAGACAATAGTAATTCAATGGAAAGAAAATTGAATGATCTGAATACTAGACGAGATTCTGCGCGACTAGGCGGTGGTGTTGATCGGATTGAACAACAGCACAATCGAGGTAAGCTCACCGCTCGGGAGAGGATAACGCTTCTGATGGATGGTGGAGAATTTACTGAGATCGATACGTTTGTTACTCATAGAGCTGTAGATTTTGGAATGAAAGACCGGAAAATTTCTGGTGACGCCGTAGTTACAGGATACGGCAAAATCGCAGGGAAACAAGTATTTGTTTATTCGCAAGACTTTACCGTTTTGGGAGGATCATTATCCGAAGTAGTGGGTGAAAAAATATGCAAGATAATGGACATGGCTGCTAAGAACGGCTGTCCTATCGTTGGAATAAATGATTCAGGTGGTGCTCGCATTCAAGAAGGAACTCTTAGCCTCGCAGCATACGGGGATATATTCTTGAGGAACACTTTGTATTCAGGAGTGATTCCCCAGATTTCTGTAATCATGGGTCCTTCAGCCGGAGGAGCTGTGTATTCTCCTGCAATAACTGATTTTATTTTCATGGTGAAAGGAACAGGTCAAATGTATATCACGGGTCCTGATGTTGTGAAAACTGTGACTGGAGTTGAAGTAGATCATGAAACTTTAGGGGGATACTTACCTCATTCAACCAAAAGTGGAGTGGCTCATTTTGTTGGTAATGATGAAGAAGATTGTCTACAAGAGGTCAGGCGGCTCATAAATTTCTTGCCTTCAGATAACACCGCGAAACCCCCTTCTCACTTTTATGCTAACCAGACGTGGGATACTAATCCAAAGCTTAGATCTATCATACCTGCAGAACCTAATAAACCATATGACATGAAGGAAATCATATATGAATTAGTTGATGATGAATTTATGGAAGTTCAAAACTCGTTCGCTAGGAATATTTTGATAGGCTTTGCGAGAGTGAATGGAGAAACGGTGGGAATTGTAGCGAATCAACCAGATCATTTAGCTGGTGTTTTAGATATAGATGCTTCTACAAAAGCGTCTAGATTTGTCCGTTTTTGCGATTGTTTCAACATCCCTCTCATCACTTTAATAGATGTGCCTGGATTTATGCCCGGGGTAGATCAAGAATACGGAGGGATTATTCGCCATGGTGCGAAACTAATATATGCATATGCTGAAGCTACAGTGCCTAAAATCAGCGTTATAACTAGGAAAGCATACGGAGGGGCATATATTGTAATGAGTAGCAAACATTTGAGGTCAGATGTGAATTTAGCCTGGCCTTCTGCTGAAATTGCTGTCATGGGGCCAGAAGGTGCAGTCAACATTATACATAGAGCAGAGATTGCCGCTGCAGGAGATGATATTGAGCAAGTAAGATTCAAACTACTACAAGAATACAGAGAGGGTATTTCCAATCCCTATGTTTCTGCAGAGCGAGGATTTCTTGATGATGTGATTGACCCCGCTGAAACCAGAGCTATGTTAGTCAAATCACTGGAGCTACTTAAGGGTAAATCAGATTCTTTGCCGAACAAGAAACATGGAAACATACCCCTTTAAGCAAATATTAAATGTACACCACCATTTGTTGTTTGTTACGGTGTTGCTCTAGACCTTGCTTTTGGATTTAGGGCGAACTCGTCTTTTATAGTTATTTGAACTGGTATTAGTTTTCATCTTCTCACCAGAGCTAGAGGATCGGCTCCTCCTATAACCATTAACATCTTTTCGGTATTTATTCCCAGCTGATTTCCTATAGAAGTGTGGAGGCTTCTTTGGCTTGGCTTCGCCGCTTTGAGTTTGTGAATTCCTCTTTATAGGATCGTTGAATGTAGAAGGATTGAATATACCGTAATCAAAATCTTTAAAAGATTCTAATGGAATTTCGACATCAAGTTTTTTCTTTGTTTGCTTAAATAATTGTTTGTCTTCTGGGGTTATTAAAGAGAATGCTTGTCCACTTTGTTTAGCTCTACCCGTGCGGCCCACTCTATGAGTGTAATCGTCCGTTGTCCCGGGGAAATCGAAATTTATTACATGTGTTACTTCACTTACATCTATACCATGTGCTGCAATGTCAGTTGCCACCAATAAATCATATTTACCTTTTCTGAACCCATTCATAGCGTTAGTGCGTTGCGATTGAGAAAGATTACCTTGCAAAGAAGTGACTTTATAATCCTCTTTTGATAAATCCCTGGCAAGTTGCTTTGCTTTGTATTTGGTCCGAGTGAATATAACTACTTTACCGGTCGGTGTTTTATCCAAAAGGTGAAGTAACAGGTCTTTTTTGAGCCCGCTAGGGACAGGGAAAGCTGTATGAGTAACTGTGGTGGCACTAGTAAGGTTGCCCAATTGAATGGTTACAGGATCTTTAAGAATATTCTTAGTAAGTTTTCTAATAGGCTCAGGCATTGTTGCAGAAAATAGTAATGTTTGTTTACTGGTAGGGGTTTCTGAGATTATTTTGTTTACATCAGGTAGAAAACCCATGTCGCACATTGTGTCTGCTTCATCCAATACTAAATATTTAAGGTCTTTAATCTGGAGTGTTTTATCTCTCATATGGTCTAGGATTCTTCCAGGGCATCCAATTATTAGGTCCACTCCGCTTTTTAATTGTTTGGTTTGTGGAAATTTACCAACTCCACCGTATATAGATACTATTTTTAAACCGCAGTATTTATTCAATGCTTGCGCATCTTGATAGACTTGCTGAGCTAGCTCACGAGTAGGTACCAGTACTAATCCGCTAACTTTGTTATTTGGGGAATTTGTAATAAATTGTAAAATTGGTATCAGGAAAGCGGCAGTTTTACCGGTTCCTGTTTCAGCTAAACCTAATAAGTCTCTGCGATTCAGTACAGATGGTATGGCTTGCTCTTGTATAGGAGTTGGATAAAGAAATCCAAGATCTTGGACTCCTTTAAGAACGGGTTCCTCCAATGGGAGTTTGTTAAATTTCAAAGATTTCCTCACACTAATTATTTATGGATTTTGAACTTTAGATAACAGTAAAGCTCATGGGTTCCAGTGGAGGATCAGTCCTGAGCGTTAATTGATGGCACTAATGTCCCTTGAACTATTGTATCATGAGGCATACGTAACATGACGTATAAAAACCCCAAGTTTCAAAATATAAGGATTAATTATGAATAAAGAAGATAAAATTCATTGGGTCTATAGCTCGCAATCCATTCAAGAATTGGAGACCCGATATGATGAGTGGGCTTACTCCTATGATTCTCATCTAGCTGAAACGACGGGTTATGCTATACCTCAAGAGACTATGCTCGCAGTTAATAAATTATTGGATCCAACTGCAAAGATATTAGACGCTGGCGCGGGTACGGGCTTAACTGGCGAAACACTGTTTGCTAATGGATATAAAGATCTCCACGCTATAGATTTGTCCGAGCAAATGCTAGCAGTGGCAGCGTCAAAGAACATATACGAAAGTTTACTCAAAATGAAATTGGGTGATGAATTGGATTTTGTGACCGACAAGTTTGATGCAGTAGTGGTGACTGGAGTGTTTACAACTGGCCATGCAAAACCGGAATCTCTAGATGAACTTGCAAGAGTCACAAAGAGTGAAGGTCATATCATATTTAGTATAAACCTGGATGCCTATGAAAATTTAGGTTTCAGACAAAAAATGGACCAGTTGTCAGAGATAGGGACTTGGAAAGAAGTTTATTGCTCCGAAGAGTTCAAAGGGCTCCCAAACTATGAAACTGAAGTTTTTCATCGGGTTTGGGGGTTCAAAATTCTGTAGTCCTTCTTCGTGTGTCTCAATTCCATAATTGATATTAGGATAGAGATGCCATCACTTCAGACAAAGCCATTGCGGCGGAATCGACATCTTCTTCCCCGATATGTCTGTGGGTTACCATGCGAATATACTGTCCGCCATTTGGCACGATTGAACCGTAGGTTGATACTTTAACACCTTTGGACTTTAGAGCATTCACTACATCACTTGCAGGACTGACTTCTCTATCGATTTCAAAAATAACTATATTTGTTTGTATGGAAGATGGGTCAATAATGACTCCGGGTATTTCCGATATCTTATAGGCTAGATTTTTTGCAGTGGCATGATCCAATGCCAGACGGTCAATCATTTGCTCTAGGCCTACTACTCCAGCGGCTGCAATAACCCCTGCTTGGCGCATTCCTCCTCCCAGCATACGTCTCCATCGCCTAGCCTCATCAATGAAGTCTTTGGAGCCGCATAACACAGATCCGACAGGGCAACTCAGACCTTTTGATAAACAAAAAGTAATGCTATCTGCATTTTGAACTAATTCTTGAGCCTCAATACCAAGAGCAATGGCTGCGTTGAAAATCCTTGCTCCATCCACGTGTAAACTAATGTCATTCTTGTGAGCGATTTCTGCGACTGCATTTGTATGTTCTAGCGATATGGCTGCACCATTGCATCTGTTGTGGGTGTTTTCCAAACAAATGAGTTTGGTGTATGGGAATTGAGGACTGGATAACGGTCGAATTCCTTCTTGGAGTTGAGAAAGATTAAGGGTACCGTCATCATTATTTTGGATTAGTCTTAATTGAGCTCCCACGATAGTCGAGACGCTAGCATTTTCATTCCAAAATATGTGAGATTCACTACCCACAAGTATTTCATCCGCTTTGGAACAATGGCTTAGAATAGCAACCAAGTTTCCCTGGGTACCACTCGTAACATACATCGCTGCTTCTTTTCCAAGCATAGCTGCAGCTTTTTCTTCTAAATTTATGACTGTGTTATCTTCTCCAGATAGATCATCACCTACTTCCGCAGAGTACATAGCATTTCGCATTTCTACCGTAGGCAGGGTTTGGGTGTCGCTATATAAATTAATTTCTGTCAATGTAACCTCTGTCTCTAAACTCTTTATGTTGCTGATATATAATAACCATATCAAATCATACTAACAACTTTTAAAAAGGTGATTTATGGGATACCAACATATAAAGTTTGACGCGGAAGGCCTCAAATTTGAAGGTGTATTGTCTTTGCGAGAGAATTCGAATTCAGGACATGGAGCAGTTCTATGTCACCCTCATCCTCTCAGAGGTGGGAACATGGATAACCATGTGATTACCGGTCTAAGTGTAGCATTGGATCAGGATGAGATTTCGAATTTGAGATTTAATTTTAGGGGTGTTGGGAATAGTGAAGGGGAATATTCTGAGGGGGAATTAGAACATTTAGAGATAATTGGGGCGCAGGACTCGTTATTAAACAACAATGAAATTCATATAACTTCTATATTTACACTAGGTTATTCATTCGGGTCTAGAGTTATATTGGGGCATATAGAAGTTATGACATCGACGTCTAAGTTAGTTTTGATATCCCCTCAGACTGAGGCAGTAAAACAATCTTATTTACATGAACTTGAGATACCTGTATTGATTATATCTGGTTCAAAAGATCACATATGCGATATTGATGGGCTGTTAGATTTTGCAAAAACAGAATCTGGAAACATACATATCGAAAAAATTGAAGGGGCAGATCATTTTTGGATTGGCTATGAGGAACAACTAACAGATACCATACGCAGATTCTTACATGAATGATTAGGTTCAGATTAAGGTTTTAGTTCAATGAATGCTTATAAGAGAAATATATCAATCACTTTTGGAGTGGTAGTGTTGGTTTTATGCTTGGATCAATTTACCAAATTGATTGTGAGACAGAACCTAATAAGGGGAGAATCTTTCCCGGACTCAGGACTTTTCAGATTCACTCATGTCCACAATACAGGTAGCCTATTTGGTATTTTTCAAGGATATAACACTCCTTTAATCGTTGCTTCTTTACTAGCCATTATTTTGCTAATTTGGATTTACAAAACTTATGCCCACAAAGGATTACTAATTTCCCTTGCGCTGGGTCTTCAATTAGGTGGAGCTATAGGGAATCTTATAGATAGATTGGTTCAGGGACACGTCACGGACTTTTTTGATGTGGGAATTTGGCCTGTATTTAATATAGCGGATTCCAGTATTGTAGTAGGTTTAGGAGTGTTATTTTTTATCATGGTTACAGATAAGGAAACGGCAAGTGGATGACATGGATAATAGTGTGACGAATCTGATTGCCGATGAGTATTATGTGCGTTTGGACACATATATTCAACTTCAGGATATAGGGCTTACACGAAGCCGGATTAAAAATATGATCGTGGCTGGATTGGTTTTAGTAAATGGCAATCCCTGTAAGGTTTCTCAGTCTGTCAATCGAGGAGATTCGGTGACAATTGCAAAACCTATCCCTAAGGCTTCAAGTAATACTCCTGTAAATATCCCATTGGATATTGTATTTGAAGATGATCACATTATGGTTGTAAACAAACAAGCAGGATTGCCAGTACACCCAGGTCCTGGACATTTGGATGACACGATGGTTAATGCGATTTTGCATGTTTGTCCGGATTTACAAGGCATAGGAGATGAGATAAGACCAGGAATAGTACACCGTCTTGATAAAGACACTTCTGGATTAATAGTCGTTGCAAAAACTGAGCAAGCATTAGCTAACCTGTCTGAACAAATGAAAGAGAGGACCGTTAATAAACAGTACATAGCATTAGTGAAAGGCCATATGCCTAAGTCTTCAGGAATTATTAATCTTCCTATCGCCAGACATCCCAGAGACAGAAAGAGGATGGCCGTTGTTGAAAACGGAAGAGAAGCAGTCACTGAGTTCAAAGTGTTAAAAACTTGTAAGGATATGTCATTGTTGCTTTTGAAGTTGCATACTGGAAGGACTCACCAGATCAGAGTACATTTGTCTCATATGGGCTGTAAAATCGTAGGAGATCTCTTGTATGGAGGTAATTCATCGTTATTAAAACGGCAATTTTTACATGCTCATAAAATGCAATTTATTCATCCTTATTATGAAACTTTGCAGACCTTCATATCTGAATTGCCGTCTGAATTGAGGTATATCGCTATCGAATTAGGATTTGATCCGGACAGAGATATCGATAGTAGTGATAATGTACATTAATTCAAACACTGATAATCGCCTTGTGCTAAACTAGCTGAGTCAAATATGTACTGGTTAATAATGAATGACAGATACTGAAAAAGCTACTAATTTTATCTTCCAAGCGATCAATGAAGATCTTGAATCAAAACGTTTCACAGGAAATGTGATCACTCGATTCCCTCCTGAGCCCAATGGGTACTTACATATAGGGCATGCGAAGTCTATCTGTTTAAACTTCGGAATGAGAGATGAATTTCCTGGAGCAGTGTGTCATTTGAGACTTGATGACACTAATCCTTCGACTGAATCCATGGAATTTGTTGAGGCGATTAAAGAAAATGTTCAATGGTTAGGCTTCGATTGGGGGGACAATATTTTTTATGCTTCCGATTACTTTCAGGATTTTTATGATTATGCTATCAAGCTCATTGAATTGGGTAAGGCGTATGTATGCGATCTGGATCCCGATCAAATTCGCGAAACAAGAGGAACATTAACATCGCCTGGTACGGATAGCCCTTTCAGAAACAGAACAACTGAAGAAAACCTCGAATTGTTTTCAAGAATGAAATCAGGTGAATTTCAAGACGGCGAAAAAGTGTTAAGAGCTAAAATTGACATGAAGTCACCGAATCTTAATATGAGAGATCCAGCTTTGTATAGGATTCGACACGTTGCCCACTATCGAACTGGAGATGATTGGTGTATTTATCCGATGTATGACTTTGCGCACTGCATATCTGATTCAATCGAACAAATAACCCACTCTATATGTACTCTAGAATTTGAGGATCATCGTCCTTTATATGATTGGATACTAGGAACACTAGAATTGTTTCATCCTAGGCAAATCGAGTTTCCTCGGTTGAATATCACTAAAACAGTTTTAAGTAAGAGAAATTTACTTTCTCTTGTCAACTCATCTGTAGTAGAAGGATGGGATGATCCTAGAATGCCCACACTAGCTGGATTAAGACGAAGAGGTTATACCCCTAAATCTATAAAAGACTTTTGCTCTCGAGTAGGTTTAACCAAACGAGACAGCGTGATAGAAATTCAGTTATTGGAACATTGTTTGAGGGAAGATTTGAATTCACATAGCCCCAGACGGTTAGTTGTTATAGATCCTCTTAAAGTTGTTATAGATAATTTTGACGAGAACCGTGTTGAAATATTTGAAGCTAATAATAATCCAGAAGATTCATCTAGTGGGACCCGAAGTATTCCTTTCACCAAATACATTTATATTGAGAGATCTGACTTTCAAGTAAATCCTCAAAGTAAGTTTTACCGATTCTATCCGGGGAATGAAGTTCGATTAAGGTATGCATATATTGCAAAATGTGTTTCTTTTGATACAAATCCTGATAGTGGTGAAATAGAGGCCATCCATTGTGAAGTGGATTTTGATTCTAAAGGAGGCATGCCTGCTGACGGTAGAAGAATAAGAGGAACGATTCATTGGGTCTCGCAACAGGATTCTGTGGATGGCACAGTGAAACATTTTGATTATTTATTGGCTGACGATGAATCTTCTGATGGATTGACAAGTTCGCAGAATAGCCAAAGTATATATGAAGCCGCGAAATTTGAGAGTTGTTTGCTAGAATCTACCCCTGGAGAGGTATTTCAATTTGAACGTTTGGGATATTATTGTCGAGATCTGACTGATTCCGAATCAGGGAAAATGGTTTTCAACCAGACCGTTAGCTTAAGAGACAGTTGGAGCAGGATAAATAAAGCTTAGTGAAAGTGTATTAGAGCTAGTCATGAACGATATAAGAGTACGATATGCGCCAAGTCCTACAGGTCAACCGCACATAGGCAATATAAGAACGGCATTTTTTAATTGGTTATATGCGAGGCATAACGGTGGAAAATTTGTAGTTCGAATAGAGGACACTGATCAGGAAAGACTTGTGGAAGGAGCCTATGAAGGTATTCTTGAAGCTTTAAGTTGGCTCAACATCGATTGGGACGAAGGTCCTGATAAAGGTGGGCCTTTTGGACCTTACCTACAGTCGGAAAGATTGGAGGTTTACAATTCTGCAGCGAACATTTTGATTACCAAAGGTGTTGGATATTATTGTTTCTGCGATAGAGATCGGCTGAACAATCTGAGAAAACAGCAACAAGAAAATAAATCCGATATCAAATATGATCGAAAGTGTTTAAACCTTTCGAATGATGAAATTGAACAAAATTTAAGTAACAATATTCCACACGTGATACGGTATAAAATCCCAGCAGATAATACTATTCAACTAAACGATATAGTTAGGGATGAAGTTGAATGGAATACAAATTTGCTAGACGATTTTGTACTTATTAAATCTGATGGATTCCCAACTTATCATCTAGCTAACGTAGTGGATGACCATAGTATGAATATCTCTCACGTGTTAAGGGCAGAAGAATGGCTCCCCAGTACCCCTAGGCACTTGCTTCTTTATGATGCTCTAGGATATGAACCTCCACAATTTGGACATTTACCGATGATTTTAGGTCCTGACAGATCTAAATTATCTAAGCGCCACGGGGCTACTTCCATTCTTGAATACAGAGACTTAGGATACCTGCCGGAGGCGGTTATTAATTTTATGGTTCTGCTTGGGTGGTCCATTGATGACCATACAGAGATTATTAACCGACAAGAAATGGTGAAATTGTTTGATTTAGGACGGGTAGGGAAGCCTGCGGCTGTTTTTGATATTGATAAACTAGATTGGATGAATGGTAATTATATTAGAGATTTATCTGATGAAGATCTTTTTGAGCATGTTAAACATGCATGTATTGGTGAGTTTGGAGAAAATATTGTAGATCAATATTCAGATCGGTTGACGAAAATGACTCCTTTGATATCTCCCAGAATGAAATATGTGACTGATGCACCTGATATGGTGTCTTACATTCTCACTAACAACTTGTCGGTAGAGAAAGAATTTATAGAAACTTGTAAATTATCTAGTTCAGACATAGCGATAGCCCTCACAGCAACTATAAAGTATGTACAAGAAGAAATTGATTTCTCTAAAGACACCCTTGAATCTGAGATGAGGATAATTTGTGGTCAGCTTGAATATTCTCCCAGAAATTACTTTGGATTAATTCGTAACGTATTGACTTCTCGGTCTGCTACTCCCCCATTGTTTGATATCATGGAAATCTTGGGCCCCAGAGACACTTTGAGTCGACTGCATAATGCATTAAAACTGTTTCAATAATTCTAAAAAGGGCACTGAACTTTGTGGGATCTGTTTGCATCAAGTTTGCTGTAACTTGCTGTTTGACAATTTTAATAATTTTCTTAAAATTGTAAAAAGAAATTGCTGAAAAAGTGCCTTGACAAAACGGTTGATCTGTATTGTAGATTACCAAATGTTAGGGCGCCTTGCATTCGAATAACTAGGCTGGTTTGGTTGGGATAAATGTAAGAGTGGTTCTTAGGAGGTAATTAGCCGAATGTTGTCAACAGAAGTGAAGATACTCAGCGACGGTAACATGAAAATGGATGGGGGATCCATGTTTGGATCTATGCCTAAGTTATCCTGGGAGAATACTGTTCCTACAGATCGGAAAAACCGGATAACACTTGGGTTGAATTGCCTGCTACTTCAAATCGGAGGCAAAAATATTCTGGTAGACACTGGAATCGGGCCTAAAGACCATGAAAAAAATAAAGAAGCTCTTGGATTAGTCCCAAGTAGATTACTGAAAGGGCTTAGGAATCTCGGCATTAGGCCTAAAGACATAAACAAAGTCGTGCTAACAGATTTGCAATTTGATCATTCTGGGGGATGTACTAGGATGGATAGAGCTGGGAATTTGGTGGCTACATTCCCGAAAGCTGAATATTATGTGCAAAGGAAATGTTGGGATTCAGCAAGTAATTTGAATGAACGAAATATGGACAAACACGATGTGGATGATTACCAACCCTTGTTCGAAAAAGGTCAGTTGGAAATGCTTGATGGTGATAGTGAAATAATGCCTGGCCTTCAGGTCATACGGACAGATGGATGTGCAGATGGTCACCAAGTGGTTTTGTTTAACCATGGGGGAGAAAGGATTGTGTTTTTAGGAGACTTGATCCCTACTCATCATCATTTGAACCTTGGTGTAATCTCAGCATTTGATCATGCTCCTGAGAAAACATTAGAACAAAAAAGATTTATTTTAGAAGAAGCGGAGAAGCAAGGCTGGTTATTAGTTTTTGCCCATGGACACGATACCAAAGCAGGCTACTTAGAAAAAAGAAATTCCACTACTTATTTGAGACCGATAGAGTTCGAATAAATCTGAAGGATGCTAGCACAGGACTGTGCCGTCGCCCTTTAATTCTTGTAGCACCTCGTTAGTGATTACGTTATTGTTCCGGGTTCCTGTTCCATTAACCCTTATGTAATTTGCAGTATACCCAATTGCATGTTCGTTCTTGTCATAGGATTCCCATAAAACTGGAAATTGCTTGCCAATCATGCTTTGTTTGAAGGCCATTGAAGAAGCTGATTTTAAGTGTAGAGCAAGTGACATGCGAGTTTTTTTGACAGTAGCAGATACATGCATGTTCATATATGCTGCAGAAGTTCCCGCCCTAGTGGAATATGTAAATGGATGGATATCTGCAAATTTAGTGGATTTCACGAAGTTAACTGAATTTTTGAACTGTTCATCCGTTTCACCAGGAAATCCAATGATCCAGTCTGTTGTTATAGATACATCATTGATGATTTCACGAGTCATTTCCACGGCAGTTTTGAATTCCTCGGTAGTGTATTTTCGCCGCATATTTTCTAATACTGTATTATCCCCACTCTGCAAAGGTATGTGTAGGTGATTTTGAAGCCTCTGATCTTGCCATAGCAATAATAAGGAAGAATCAATTTCATGGGCTTGCAAAGAAGATACCCTGATTCTAGGAATAGATGTGGATTGGAGTATTTCTTCCAACAAGTATCGCAGAGTGGTTCCAGGTGTCTCGAAACCATATGTCCCTAATTGTGTACCTGTTAGCACTACTTCTTGAAAGCCTTGAGAGTGGTATTTATTAATCTGTGAAATTATGTGATGTACAGGAATGCTCTTTTCCCTTCCTCTGACCTTGGGGACGATACAGTAAGCACAAACTTGGTTACATCCCTCTTGTATTTTTACCATGGCTCTAGTTTTGTTCAAATTAGGCAAAAAACTGGGTATATCCAATTCTGTTTGGCCTATTTTTTCACTTACTTTAGCTACTAGGTTTGGTTTATCTTCATTCCCTAAGACTAAGCAATTTGTGTACATTTCCGTGAGTTGCTTCGATTGCGATTGGGCGTAACAGCCAGTAATAACTACTAGAGCATCAGGATGTTTTCTGGTTGTAGTGTTGATGTATTGCCTGGCTTTTGAGTCTGCTGTACTAGTTACAGTGCAGGTGTTTAGAACAACAACATCTGCATCTTGTTCATTATGTGTAAGCTCATAGCCATTAGCGTGGAACTCATTATTGAGTGTCAATGTATCCGATTGATTCAGTTTGCAACCATGCGTCTTTATATACACTGTAGGCTTTATATTCATATGGTGATCCTTATTTATATAGTAATGGTAACATGCACGCACTTCCTTGGACTATTTGGTAGAATACAACTAGGTTGATAATGGGGAAATGATTATGGATTTAAGATACTCAGGTTATCCTGTGAGGATACATTCGGGTACAGACAGTTTAAAACGATTGGATTCGGAACTAAATAGACTTAATTCAAATAGGGCGATGATAGTTTGTGGTCGCTCTATCGCTAATAAAACTAATTTGGTTGACCGAATTAAATCTGTATGTGAACCTTCATCTAGAATTGCATGTGTTTTTGACAAAGCGGAGACTAGTTCACCATTACCTTCTGTTATGGAAGGAGTTCAGTTAGCTAAAGAGAACAATGTAGACTGTATTGTATCTGTCGGAGGAGGTAGTTCTATCGTAACTACTAGAGGTATTCTTATTCTTTTGGCCGAACAAGGATCTGCTTTCGATTTATGTACTCAATATCCTCCTGGGCAACGGCCTATAAGCCCACGACTTGATGAAGAAAAACTACCCACAATTTCCGTAATTACTACTCCAACCACGGCTACGAATAGGTCAGGGACAGCATTAAAAGACCCTGAGACTAGAACTAGATTAGAATTATTTGATCCCAAGACAAGGCCCATTGCTGTTATTTGGGATAAAGAAGCTTTAGAGACAGCTAGCCCAGAATTGACCAAAAGTGCTTCAGCATCTTTGCTGACGGGAGTTTTGGCGGGATTATTGTCTAAAAATTTGAACCATCTCGCGCTAAGCGATCTCAATGGTGCACTGGAAATCATGTTACATGACTTGCCGCTGGTTGATACTAGGCAGTCGTATGGGGAAGTAGCTATGAAACTATGCGCTGCTTCATTTCTTTACAATAGAGCGTGTGACAGTGGAATTGGGGGAACGGCTTTGGGAGTAGTGAGCGCTATATCTCATGCCATTGACACTAAATTCCCAGATTGTAGCCATGGAGATGCTTATTCAGTTATGACATCTTATGGAATAAGTTTTAATGCTCCTGCTATTTCAGAATCAAGTGCTCGAGTTCTTGCATCATTGGAAAGATTTAATGCTCATGATATTCCGATGTCTGGTGGTGCCGCGGAGCGTTTGTCTGAATGGGCTTTGCGCTTTTTCCAGTCGATAGACATGCCTACAAAATTAAGTGCTATAGGTGTAACAGATCAGGACATAAATGCGATTGCCAGAGATGCTATGGAAGATTTTCCCATGCACAGTAACATCCGAAGAGTCGAAAATATTGAAGAAATTGAGTCACTGTTATCATCAGCGTTATGAGGTTCATAATAATCATAAATGAAATATGATCATATAATCATAGGTGCCGGTTCGGCAGGGTGTGTGTTGGCAACAAGACTGACGGAAGATCCTGAGATTTCAGTGTTGTTGCTCGAAGCAGGGCCAGACTATTTAGACATTCATTCAGCTCCAGATGATGTAAAGTTTGGCAACAACATGTGGAAATCAGCTTATGGCCAACATAGTTGGGGCTACCCAGCATTTCCTACGAAGCACAGGAGTACTCCTATGATAATCCCTAGAGGGAAAGTTGTGGGTGGTTCAAGTTCTATAAACGGACAGGTGATATGCAGAGGCATCCCTGAAGATTATGATAATTGGGCAAAATGGGGAAATTCAGAATGGTCTTTTGAAAAAGTTCTTCCGTATTTTAGAAAACTAGAGAATGATCTGGATTTTGGGTCTAGTGATATTCATGGTTCTGAAGGTCCTATTCCTGTTAGACGCTACAAAAGGAAGGAATTGCTGCCGTCTTTTGAACAATTCTACGAATCATGTATAAATCTTGGATATCCAGAGGATCCTGATCAAAATAGCCCAGAGTCATTTGGGATTGGAATGAGGGCATTAAATAATATAGACGGAGTTAGAATGAGCACGTCGTTCACCTATCTCAATATGTCTAGACATAGATTGAATCTAACTGTACGTTCTGATGTTTTTGTCACCAAATTATTGATTGAAAACAATCAAGCAATTGGGTGCACAGTGGTGAGTGGAGAAGATACTCATGATGTGTTTGGCACGAATGTCATATTGTCTGGAGGAGCTATTGCCTCGCCGCAAATATTGATGTTGTCTGGAATAGGCCCTAAAGAAAATCTGGATGATAATAGCATTGAAACTGTGTATGAGTTAAAGGGAGTAGGAAAGAACTTGAGAGACCACCCCGCTGCTTTTGTTCTGTTGAAAGCAGACTCTGCATTTTTGGATGATTTTGCTCCTAACATACAGGTTGGTTTGACATGTACTCCAGAGAATTCAAATACCATCTCGGATTTAAAGATATGTCCTATTCTAATGTCGAGTGAACATGCGCCTCCTAGCGTGCAGATTGATTCAGAAGACTTTCATTTTGGTATCAGTTTTGCACTTCAGAATGCTATAGGGAGTGGTTGTTTGACTCTAGCCTCCTCGGATCCTTGGGTTTATCCAGTTATTAATTATAATTATTTGGATGAAGAGTATGATTTGGATAGGATGAGAGCTGCATTGAGAATTGTATTGGATATAATTGAAGAAGACCCATTGAGAAGTCATATTATCGAACGTGTCTCCCCAACTGATATGCAATTGAAGGATACGAATTCACAGGATTCATGGTTGCTGGATAATGTTTATACAGATCACCATACATCCGGTACTTGCAAAATGGGACCTTCAGATGATGAATTTGCAGTGGTTGATCAGTATTGTAATGTGTATGGAATTAAAAATTTAAAAATAGTGGATGCATCAGTGATGCCAGACGTGGTCCGTTCCAATACGAATGTTACGGTCATTATGATGGCGGAAAAGGTTGCAGACTGGATTAAAAATACACAATAAAAGGAGAAAGCATGAAATATGACTATATAATTATCGGAGCAGGTTCAGCTGGTTGTGTTTTAGCAACTAGATTAACTGAAAATACTAATGTTTCGGTTCTGCTGCTTGAAGCTGGGCCTGATTATCCAGACTTTGATCAAGTTCCTGATGATGTGAAGTTAGGTAATAATATGTGGAGGTCAGCTTACGGGCCGCATAGCTGGGGATATCTCGCCACGGCTACACCTCAACAGTCAGAACCCATAATAATACCTCGAGGCAAAGTAACAGGTGGTTCTAGTTCAATAAACGGACAGGTAGTGTTTAGAGGAGTGCCCGAGGATTATGATAATTGGGCGGAATGGGGTAATGACGAATGGTCATTTGATAAAGTTTTGCCTTACTTCAGAAAACTTGAAAATGATTTAGATTTCGCGTCTAGTGATGTTCATGGCAATGATGGTCCTATTCCAGTAAGGCGATACAAAAAAGGAGATTTGCTTCCTTCATTCAATAAATTTTACGAGTCATGTATGAGCCTAGGATTCCCGGAAGATCCTGATCAAAATAGTCCTGAGTCCGAAGGTATTGGTATGAGAGCTCTCAATAATATAGATGGGGTTAGAATGAGTACAGCTTTCACTTATTTAAGCTTATCAAGGCATCGTCCTAATTTAACAGTCCGTGGAAACGTCTTGGTGAATAAAATTCTTTTTGAAAGTGACAAAGCTATAGGGGTTGAAGCAGAAAGTGAAGAAGAGATATTTAATATATACGGAGAAGAGATAATTCTCTCTAGCGGAGCAATAGCTTCTCCTCAGATACTGATGTTATCAGGAGTTGGTCCTAGAGATGTATTATCTGAGGCGGGGATTCCCATCGTCAAAGAGGTACCAGGTGTAGGTAAAAATTTGAGAGACCACCCCGCGGCATTTGTACTGCTGAGAGGAGATGGACCTTTACTTGATACTGATGCACCTAATATACAGGTTGGCCTAAGATGTAGCCCAAATAATTCTGATACTCGTGCAGATTTGCAGATAGCTCCGATCTTGATGTCCAGTGAACATGCCCCATCAAGTGTAAAAATAGATACTGATGACTTTCATTTTGGTATCAGTTTTGCCTTACAAAACGCCGTGGGATACGGCGAACTAACTTTGGATAATGCAAACCCTAGAACTCAACCAAACATTAACTATGATTATTTGAACGAGGAATATGATAAAGCTCGAATGAGAGAAGGACTGAAAATGGTGTTGGATATTGTTAATTCAGATCCACTAAAAGATCATGTGGTGGAAATCATGAATCCTTCTGAATCAGACTTGCAAGATGAAGATTCCCAAAATGATTGGTTGTTACGGAATGTGTATACACAACATCATTCTTCAGGTACGTGTAAAATGGGCACTTCAGATGACAAAATGGCTGTAGTTGACCAATATTGCAAAGTGTTCGGGTTAAATAATTTACGCGTGGTGGATGCATCTGTGATGCCAGATGTTATCAGGGCCAATACGAATGCGACTACTATGATGATCGCTGAAAAAGTGGCAGATTGGATAAATAATAATTAATTGGAAGGTAATACAATGTCTAATAAAGTAAGAATAGAAAAAGATTCAATGGGGGAGATGGAGGTTCCGATCGATGCTTTGTATGGAGCATCAACAATGAGAGCTGTACTGAATTTCCCGATCAGCGATCTAAAGTTTTCACGAGAATTTATAAGAGCCCTGGGATTAATCAAACAATCAGCGGCTAAGGCCAATATGGATCTCGGTTTCTTGGACATAGAGATAGGGAAAGCCATTGTTGAAGCAGCTGAAGAGGTAATTGAAGGCAAATTAGACCAACACTTCGTGCTGGACATATTTCAGACTGGATCAGGCACATCTACAAACACAAATGCTAATGAGGTTATTGCTAACAGGGCTTCTCAACTGATGGGAGGAGAATTAGGTTCTAGATTAGTCCACCCTAATGATAATGTGAATTTAGGACAATCATCTAATGATGTAATCCCAACTGCGATTCATGTCTCGTCTTTAATAGCAATAAAAGAACAACTTGAGCCTGCTCTTAACACATTAAGCAAATCCCTCAATGACAAGTCACAAGAATTCTGGTCTGTAATTAAAACCGGTAGAACTCATTTACAAGATGCTACTCCCATAAGACTGGGGCAAGAATTTTCTGGATTTGCCGGTCAGATTGAAAACGGTTTAGTGCGAGTAGAGCGAATCAAAGAAGCATTATCAGAAGTAGCTCTTGGAGGAACTGCTGTAGGGACGGGAGTTAACACTCATCCTGAGTTTTCTTCAAGAGTATGTAAAATTGTTTCTGAAGTAGCAGGAATATCTGTTAGAGAAACATCAAATCACTTTCAGGCGCAATCCACATTGGATGCAGCCGTGGAAGCTAGCGGTACTTTAAGAGCAATCGCTACAAGCCTCCATAAAATTGCAAACGACATCAGGTTCATGGCATGTGGCCCTAGAGCAGGAATTGGAGAAATAATTCTCCCAGAGGTGCAACCTGGTAGTTCTATAATGCCAGGCAAAATTAACCCTGTGATTTCTGAGTCAGTTATACAAGTTGTAGCACAGGTTTATGGTAATGATGCTACAGTGGCTGTATCAGGGCAAGGAGGGTACTTTGAACTTAATACAATGATGCCGGTAGTAGCTTTCAATATACTTCAAAGCATATCCTTACTTGCTTCTTCTGCCAATAATTTTGCAGTTCAATGTGTCGACGGGATTCAAAGCACTTCAACTGGCCCTGATATGGTAGAAAGAGGTTTGATGTTAGGCACAGCATTAGCTCCAGAAATTGGTTATGATTTGGCTGCAGATATAGCTAAAACGGCAGCCAAGGAAGGGTCTACAATTCGAGAAGTGGCTAAGATAAAGACGGAGCTTACGGACGACAAGCTTACAGAATTATTGAATCCAGAAGAAATGACCAAGCCAAGCTTAGAAGTATCGGGTGGCGGAGGTTAGATAGTAGTGGTTTTTACCGTTTGACTTTTTTCTTTGATCAAAGGAATCAGTTCCTTACCAAAGTCTATGGTGTCTTCCAAAGGGTCAAACCCTCTTATAATGAATTTGGAACAACCTAATTTATAGTATTCTATAAGTGCGTCTGCAACTTGTTCAGGAGTTCCTACTAAAGCTGTAGTGCTGCCTGAAGCCCCACTCGCTAACGCGATAGGCATCCATAATCGTTCATCATATGTGTCTTGGTTTAAGGCTTGATCTAATACCCGTCGGGATCCAGTGGATTGTGGTCTGCTAGATTCTCCGGGCTTGATTTTGCTCCCAAGGCTCTGTTTAACCCTGTCTAGTATGTGATTAGCTTTGTCCCAAGCAGCTTTTTCTGTAGGTCCGATAATAGGTCGCACAGATAAGCTAAATTGCATTGGCTTAACCCTTTGAGGATTAATTTGTTTAATCTTTGCAATTTGGCTGCGAATGGCATCTAACGGCTCACCCCATAAAGCATAGACATCGGCGTATAGCCCGCCTATTTTAATTGCGATTTCAGAAGCTCCACCAAAGTACAATGGGATGGAAGCATTACTGTAAGGTTTGATTTCACTAAAGCCGTTTTGGATTTTGTAATATTTACCGTCAAAGTCAAAAGGCGAATTAGATTCCCATGTCTTTTTGATAACCTGCATGTATTCTTCAGTCCGAAGATATCTTTCATCGTGGCTTATCCAGTCTCCATCTCTTTTTTGATCTGCATCACTTCCCCCAGATATTACATGTAACGCAATTCGCCCATTCGTAATGTGGTCTAAAGTAGCGGCTTGCCTTGCAGCTAACGTAGGGGCCACGAACCCTGAACGATGAGCAATAAGGAATCCAAGTGAAGAGGTTTGTGAAGCAGCGTATGATGCTATAGCGAATCCATCTGGAGTGACAGCTGAGTATCCAATGAGCACTTTGTCGAATCCGCTAGTTTCATGTGCTTTGGAGAACTCTGATATATACGGTTTGTCTATGCCTACAGGTATTTCACTTCCGGGATTGATCACACCACCAAACACACTTAATGAAGCCCCTGATTGCCCTTCAGATTCTCTGTGGACGCCAATCATTCCTATGATTTCTGGTATTGTGTTCCTTAACATATCTAAAGTTAATTTATCCCAGCCGGTTGGGGCTATAAGAATCAGGACTTATGGAATTTAAAGGTAGACCTTTATGGTTGGCTGCTGTGATGCACTTATCACACCTATCTTGTGGATCGTGGTTAATTGCAGGCCATATGTCTTTGCTAAACATTCCACAAATGAATAATGGAGATACTTCTTCGATACCTAAACTTTCAACGTAGTGGACTGTCCCTTTGCCGTCAGGTGAAGGCCGCCACCACGGAGTGGTATTTTGCCCTACTGAATAAATATGTTCTCGGTATTCGTCTAACCAGGCGCCCTCAGGTATTTCAACTACCCATGAGCTTCTTCCATTTGGGTTTTCTTGTTTGAAACCATTTAGTTTGCCTTGCTGGATGTATTGTCTAATAACTCGCTTGGATACATTTAGGATTCTGGATGCATCTTGTATGCTTACTGTTTCTGCCATAATATCCTCGTATGAAATGCTATTTAGTTGTACATATTACCGTCAATCAGCAGAAGTTGCACTAGTTAAAGGATCTTCTATAGTATCGGGAAGTGACCCTCCTGGAGGTACCATGGGGAATACATTCACAGATGGATCAATCACGAATTCAATTAAATAAGGACCGTTGTGCTCTTGGGCTTTCAGCAAAGCTTGAGACACATCTTCTTGCTCAGTGACTCGCACAGCAGGGATCCCATAAGATTCTGATAACTTGACATAATCAGGTCCAGGCATTGGAATCTGATTTAAATGCCCGTCAAAATACATTTCTTGCCACTGTTTTACCATTCCAAGGACCCCATTATTCAATAGTACGATTTTTACTGGTAAATTTTCTTGGGCTAAGACCATTAATTCTTGCAACGTCATTTGGAAGCCACCATCGCCAGCTATGGTCCAAACAGTCGAATCTGGAGCTGCTACTTGTGCTCCCAATGCGGCAGGGATTTCAAACCCCATTGCTCCGAGGCCGCCTGAAGATATAAAAGTGTTGAATTTATCGAGAAAAAGGAATTGAGCAGCCCACATTTGATGTTGCCCAACTCCGGTCACCACATTCGTGTTTGGATTGTTTTGAATAATATCATTGAGATCCTTGAGTACATGTTGAGCGAGCAGTTTTTCCGTTTTGGGTATTGCTAATGAAGGATGTTCTTCTTTGATCTTCTTGATTGAAGACACCCAATCACTATGATCTGCGTGCTCTAACAAAGGCAGCAGTTCTGTTAAAACTGCCTTAGCGTCTCCGGGTAATCCAACTTCTGTTGGGACGTTTCGTCCTATTTGAGAAGGTTCAATATCTATGTGGATTATTCGTGCGTGAGGGGCAAAGGCAGAAGTATTGCCAGTAACACGATCATCGAATCGCATGCCTACTCCAAAGATGACGTCTGCTTGGTCTGTTGCCATGTTAGACCAGTACATTCCGTGCATACCGAGCATGCCTAGCGACATATCATTATTACGTGGAAAGTTACTTAATCCTAGTAGGGTGTTTATCACAGGGATTCCAGTCTTTGAGGACAAATCCAGGAGTTCTTGGTCAGCTTTTGAGATAAGGACGCCATGTCCAGCAATGATTACAGGTCTTTCCGCCTGGTTAATTAGCCGAGCTGCATCTGGTAGTTTTGCTCTAGTGTCTTCACTGATAGAGGGAATTGAGACAGGTGTTATTTCAGGATAATTGAATTCCGCTAGTTCTAATTGGACATCCCGAGGTATGTCTATTAAGACCGGTCCAGGTCTACCTTCTTGTGCGACTTGAAAAGCCTCGTGTATTGTGTCTGCCAAATCATCAGTCGACATTACTAAGAAGGTTCGTTTTGTACACGCTGCAGCGATCGAGCATATGTCGCATTCTTGAAAAGCTTCAGAACCTAGAGCTGTTCTGGCTACTTGTCCTGTGATCGCAACCATTGGTATGGAATCAGCTTTAGCTCCCATTATGCCTGTTACTAAATTAGTGGCTCCGGGTCCAGACGTAGCAACGCATACGCCCGGTTTTCCTGTGATTCTGGCATATCCATCTGCAGCATGAGCGGCAGATTGTTCGTGCCTGACTAAAATATGTTTTAGTTGAGGATAACTCCAGAGAGCATCATAAAATGGTAGGATTGCTCCTCCTGGATGGCCAAAAAGTACTTCTACGCCCTCTTTAAGTAGACTCTCGCAAACTATTTCCGCGCCTTTTAATTTCACTTTAACTCCAATATTCGGGGCTATTTGAAATGAAAAATCCCGCCCCTAAATCAAGGGACGGGATTTTTACCCGCGGTACCACCCTAATTGCTTAAGTCTTGCTCAAGCCTCTCAATAACGACACCAACATGCCGCGTGCTATTTACAGATCACGACTCCTGTCCTAGCTTACTTGGTCTAACTGTTCAGCAGGCCGCTCCAGAGGGATTTTCGTTTAGCATATAGTGTCTGCTCACACCGTACCAGACTCGCTTTACTTTCTGCTTAAAGTACTCGTCTCTATCAACGCGTTTATACTACGATATCATGCAAAATTCTGTAGTGTCAATATATTGCAACTATTTATGATTTGTTTGTATTTATAATGTAAAATAGTTTCAACAGTTTTATCAAAGAGAACTCAACTAATGACATCATATCTGTCCAAAATAAGAGATATCCCAATAAAAGGTGAAGCGATTGTCCGAATTATAGATAGTAAACACGGACTCGTTGCTGAACCATCTGCGGATTCAGATCTACTGGTATCTACACTGACACAAATCTTGATATTTAAGAAAGGAGTTAATAGGTCGTCTACCATACTGGACAAAGAATCGGTTCAGAAGATAGAAATCATTGAGCAGCGGAAAAAGATTCCTCTACTAACAATGATATCGTTCTTGGTGTGTTCCGTGATTGTGTACCTGGGTAGTTCCTATTGGTTGGTGGACAACATAGCTCAGCCCATAGTGCCTGGAGTTAATTTGGCATTGATTCCTTTTTTGTTGCTTGGTTCCCTCATAGCAGGGGTGGCTTGGATTTGGAAAACTTATTCGTTTAGTAATAGGATCACTTTCAGAATTGTGTGCACTCAAGGGGATGTTTCGGTGTTTAATTGCGCCTTTGAACACCGCGAGGACTTAATGGACAATATCGTATATTTTCAACCCAGGGTTGATATCTAATTTTAGGTCCCAAGGCTCTTGTCTTAATTGTTGGTAATACGCTGCCGCCGCAATCATAGCTCCATTATCTGTACATAGCCTAGGGACGGGTATGTACGTCGGAATAGGGCTGAGTTGATTTATTCGTTCCCTTAAAGGCAAATTAGCTGCAACTCCACCACCAATAATTATTCCCTTGGCCCTATGGTCTGAAGCAGCCTTAATGACTTTGCTAGATAACACTTCTACTACAGACTCTTGGAAGGCCGCAGAAATTTCGATAATCAAATTATCGCGACTTTTCTTGTCTAGTTTGGAAGAGTCCTCTGGATACACGTTTTGGTCAATTGCTAATTTCAGCACCGCCGTTTTGAGGCCGCTAAAACTGAAATTGGAAGTTCCTGGCAGCCAAGCCCGTGGGAGGTGGAAATCACTGAGGTGTTCTCCTGCGGTCTTCTGGATTTCTGGGCCTCCAGGAAAACCTAGTCCAAGTATCCTTGCCGCTTTGTCAAAGCATTCACCTGCCGCATCATCTAATGTGTGTCCTAGTAGTTCATATATTCCATGGTCTTTCATAAGGACTAGATCAGTATGTCCTCCAGACGCAATCAAGGCGACTATTGGAAACCCTATTTGTTTATCTGGCCCAGTTGCTTGATCTAACCAAGCAGAATACACGTGTCCTTCTAGATGGTTTACACCGTAAAAGGGTTTTCCTAGGCACATGGATATAGTTTTTGCTGCATTTAATCCAGTGATTAATGATCCAGCTAAGCCTGGCCCGTAAGTGGCAGAGATAATATCGATATCAGTTATGTCCATTTCTGATTCTTTGAGACTTAAGTCGATGACCGGCATGATATCTCGGATATGCTGCCGGGAAGCTAATTCGGGTACTATTCCGCCATGTTGATTGTGGATACTAGTCTGGGAGGCTATTACATTTGATTTGATTAGATGACCATCTACTACAATAGATACTCCTGTGTCGTCACACGATGTTTCAATTCCTAATATGACTGTGCTCAATGTATCAACCTGTAAATAAAAATTAATTCCCTGAAAGGGATATTATAGCTGGTGTGAAATTATATATGATATATTTACTCTAGTCATTGATTAAAGGTGAATTGTTATAGTGTTATTTGTAATAATGAACGCTTCTGGTTCCTCGGTAGACATAGGTTCAGAGAACGTGGTGTTGCAGATTGTCCTCATACTTCTGAGCATAGGCATGGTGGCCATTTTTACTAGTGCTGAAGCGGCTATGATGTCAGTTAATAAATTTAGAACTAGGTATTTGGAGGAACAGGGCAACAAATCCGCTCGGATTCTGAACAAATTAATGTCCAGACATGAGAAATTTTTTTCAACGATATTGCTCACAGAGAACACTTTTATCATATTCGCTTCATCTGCAGGTACAGCACTAGCCATCAAAATATTGGGTGGTAGTGGATTAGCGGTCATTATAGCTCCTTCTATTATGACAGTGCTGGTGGTTATATTTGGCGAAATAACCCCAAAAACATTTGGTGCAATTTTCGCTGAAAAATGGTCGTTGTTTATCGGTAGACCTATATCTGTCGTGATGTTCTTAGAGACACCCTTGATTTTCTTGTTTTCATTGGTGCCCAGGTTGCTTAAGAAAATCTTTAAGGTAAGTGATGATCAAGGACATTCAGTTTCTGAGGGCGAACTCCGCATGATGATCGGAATAGGGGAGGCAGAAGGATCAGTAGATGCGTCTGAGGCTGATATGCTGGAAAATATATTTCGCTTCGGAGATAGTCATATGACAGCTATCATGACTCCTAGGCCGGAAATTATTTGGCTTCAGCGAGGCACTACTTACCAAGAATTCTTAGAAGTCTACGCTTTGCATAACCACTCCAGATTTCCAGTATACGGGGATTCAACTGAAGACATATTAGGGGTTTTAAGCGTAAAAGATATAGTTCTGAAGGCAAGTAATAATGCATGGGAATCAGATCAAGATGTTACCGTTGATCTAAGGACGGCATTTTTTGTTCCAGAAACTAAGACAGTCAGTGAAACTTTTACTGAGATGAGACTGCATGGGCATTCCATAGCGCTTACGGTGGATGAATTCGGTGGTATAGCAGGTATTGCCACATTAAAGCAATTGGTAGGAGTGATAGTAGGTGAAGTCAATGAAGAAGAAGACGAACCTGAAGATGTATTGCCTTTAAGTGAATTCAGTTATTTGATAGACGCAGGGAAAACAATTGTTGAGACTAATGAAGAATTGGACATCGAACTTCCAGAAGGAGAATATCAAACTGTAGCAGGTTTGATATTAAGAGAACTGGGCAGAATACCAACTGCAGGGGAGGTGCTTGATATAGGTAATATACGATTAACAGTCCAGTCTGTGATTGGAGTTCGCTTGGATAAAGTACAGGTAAGGATATTGCCGGTCTCAGAATGATTGTTCATTTAGTACGCCATGGCCAAACGGTGTGGAATAGAGATAGATTGTTTCAAGGTCAATCTGACGTGGAACTAACAGATTTAGGAAAAACTCAGTCGAGATTAGTTGCGGAAGAAGTCTTAGGATTTGGACCTGAATCAGTGTATACAAGTCCATTGTCTCGGACTCGATACATAGCCGATTTTATTGGGGAAGGTATAGATAAAGACATTATAGTAGTGCCAGGATTACTAGAGCTAAACCTCGGGTTGCTAGAAGGGAAAACCGGAGAAGATCTGAGAAAGAATTGGCCAGAGATCATCGAAAATTGGCGCGAACATCCATCCAAAGTGGAAATGCCTTCAGGAGAATCTTTTTTACAGCTACATCAAAGAGCTTCACATGCCTTAAATTCTTTAGTTGAGTCAGAAACTAAAGATGTGATTGTTCTGGTGAGTCATAATTTTGTGATCAAAGTTTTGCTATGCGGGATATTGGGGTTATCTGTTGACGCGTTACATAAAATACATGTTGATCTGGCTTCTATTAGTACAATACAGATTGATAACACAGATAGTAGCCTAGTTTCTTTGAATAGCACATCTCACCTAAACTAGGAAGATATTGTGAAGACCTTCATTGACATACAAAAAATTACTATTAACTCATTAAGGAAGTACGAAAAATTAGTTTCTGATATTCCGGTAGTAGTCGCTTGTTCAGGAGGTCCAGATTCAACAGCATTATTACACATACTTACGAATACCAATTATTTAAAAACAACAAACTTGATTGTCGCTCATCTAAATCACGATTTTAGAGGTCAAGAAGCTGAAGATGACGCAGAATTTGTAAAAAATATGGCTTCAGATTGGAACTTAGCGTACAGAATAGGCAGAGCAGACCCTTTGAGCTACCAAAACGAGAAAGGCATATCTTCATTTGAACAAGCAGCACGAGAACTTAGATATACGTTTTTGAGAGATGTAGCAAGGGATGTAGGAGCTAGATCGGTTATATTGGGACATACCGTGGATGATTTGGCTGAAACTGTATTAGGACACATTATCAGAGGGACTGGATTACAAGGATTAATTGGGATGGAAGTATGTAGTAACTGGCCCTTTCCTTATGATGAGGAAGAAATCATGATAATTAGACCGATGCTTGAAATTGCCAAGTCGGAGACAGAATCATACTGTGCTGAACTGGGAGTGGAATTCAGAAGAGACACAGGGAATTATTCTCACAGGTTTACGAGAAATCGGATTAGGCACTCTTTATTACCCGAATTAGCTATTGGGTACAATCCAGGCATTAAAGATGCATTGGTAAGATTATCTAGGATCGCCTCAGAAAATTTGGAGTTTATCGAGAGTAGACTGGAAGAATATTGGAAAGAATTATGTTTCGTAGATGCTAATTTAAACTGCGTCGCAATTAATTTGATCAGATTTGTTGAAGCTCCTATTAACATACAAAGATTGTTACTCAGAAAGGCTTATGAAGAAATCATTGGGAATACAACTAGATTGCAAGAAAACCATATAGATCAAGTAGTAAATCAAGTGAAGGCTGGATCACATAATTCAAGCTATTACAAAATTGCGGATTGGCCAAATAACCTTAAAATTTTATATCGTAGTGGTGATTTAGTCTTATCTAAAGAAGAACTTTCCAGTCAAACTCCTGAGAAAATATTGGTAGAACTAGTAGAATTGTCGGAGGCTTGTTCTTATGTGTATAGAGATACTAAATTCACTTTTGAATTGATGGTACATCGGTTTGAGGACGTTGATTTTAGCAATCCTGACGTTGTGTATTTAGACACGTCAAGTATTCCCCAAACGTTAGTAATTCGATCGATGAATACCGGGGATACATTTCATCCCTATGGGTTTGATCATGAGCTCCTTTTGTCAGATTTCTTTTCAAAAAGGCAAGTGGGTCAAATCGAAAGACAGGTTATGCCAATTATCACTGATAGCAAGGGAACCGTATGGGCTGTGGAGTCCAGAATAAGCGAGTTAGGGAAAATGGGTAAAGAAACCAAGGAGGTTTTGAGGATAACTAGATCAAAGGTTGACTAAGGAATATATGCTTCTGCTTTGAGTTGGAAGCCGTCGTTTGTATGTTCTATCAGATGCCATGATTGTTTTACGTGTTGGATCTCAGGGCTGTTCCGATCGTATGCTAGTTCTCTAGCGCAGTTGTGGAATAAAGATCCATCCATTATCTCCTCTTCGGTTAGCAACCCTTTTTCAATAAGCAATCTAAGTGCAATAGCTCCCGTTTTATCTACAGGTCCTCCGTCTATTTCCGTGACATTTTCCATGTTATGGACTTCCCACGCCATCTCTAGCATACGATCCCATGCACTACGAAAAGGGTAGTCTGAGCCTTGAATTTCTGCAACTACTTTTTGTGAGAAGTAATTGGCTGCTCCCTCCACGAACCATAAAGTATTAGATCCTGGCTGGCGCGTTTTTCTCTCACATTGTCCTGGCATCGCTAAATCCTGTTGGAATGCGTGGTAAAACTCATGAATCAAGAAATCTTGGAAATTAAATAAAGGTTCATGCTCTCTCATGTTTTCTGTGATTCCCATTGCGATGATTCGGGTTTCTTCGCATAAAGCTGCTTGAGTGGATGCATCTGCGCCTTGTTCGAACCAGGCTCTGAATCGGTTGAGCTCATCCTGTAGATGTTCATTTTCATCTCTGTGTCCCATGCATTCATCATCTTTAAGCCACGATTCAATGTCATTCATCAAAATGTCAATTTCGGAGTTCTTGAGGACTACTTCATGCTTTATGAATGGCATGTCTTCTATCTCCTGCTCTGGTCGGATCATGTCACCTACTGGGTAGATCCATGCCAAAATATTGGACTTGCGAGATACCATTTTAGATTCAGCATAAGCAACCCATTTGCTTATATCTTGGGTTGAGTATGAAGAGTAATTTAGGATCGTAATCGTGCCGGTTGGTTTAGTGTGAGAGTTAATATCCAACTCTAGTTCTGCGGCTTCATTTGCCGTTTTTGGGCTTTCCGGTTTTGGCTTACTAAGTTCGGTTGCCATTGTAGGGGTAATTTGTTTGTTAGATGAGGTTGTTGGATTATCATTGGTACTGTATTGAAGAGTTTGAGGTTTTTGACTTTCGTTAAGTTGTTGTTCCAGTAATTCTATTCGTTGCAATAATTCCAATGACTGGTCCGAAAGTTCATTTCTCGGTGTTGAAATTGGGGGGACAGTAGTTTGAGGCTGCTCTGGAGAGTTAACTTTGATTGTTGTGGGTTCAGGGGTGCAAGATATGAGAATCATGATTGGGCCGATTAAGACCCACCATAGGAAATTAGTTTTGTTGTTTGGAGTCATAACCAGTCCGACCTGCTGAAAACCTTCTAAGTTCTGCCGTGCTCCTTAAGGCTTTCGTTCAATTGATTGCAGATTACTTCATATTCTGAGGCTACATCAGGATCTAGGAGACAAGTGGGTTTTGAATTGTCTCTATAACTTGATCTGAGCTCCAATGAACCCAGGAAAGGAGAACTTACATCTTCAGCAAGTTTTTTTGAGTTTCCTTCTCCGAATATCTCGCCGGTATAGTTTTCAACGATCCCTAAGACGTTTAGGTTCAATTTACGTATCATGTTGATGCATCTTTTTGCATCTAGGTTTGCTAGTTCTTGTGGGGTACTCACCACTACAAATCCATCCATTGGTAATGTTTGCATTACTGTCAAAGGAGAATCCGAGGTGCCTGGTGGCATGTCAACAATAAGATAATCAAGGGTTCCCCATTCAGTGTTCTGAACAAATTGGTTTATGGCATTATGAATCATAGGACCACGCCATATAATGGCTTCATCCTCATTTTCTTGGAACAAGGACATGGAGATTACCTTTACACCGAATTCGGTAGATGGGATGATGATTCCATTTTCATAATCAGGTTTTTCTTTGACCGCTAGCACTTTAGTGACGTTAGGGCAATCTATATCAACGTCTAGGATGCCCACACTAGCCCCTGCCTGGGCCAATGAAACTGCAAGATTTACGCTTACTGTGGTTTTCCCGACTCCTCCTTTGCCGCTGTAAACACCTATTTTGTGCTTTACGTTCGTCAGTCTGTCAGAGATTTGTTTCCTTTGAGCCCATTGCTGTTTCAGTTGCTCCAGGCGAGCGTTTTGATTTCTATTGACCATACTACCTCAGTTAATGTTGTTAAATCCCTAATTGGTTCCGAGCTTCTTCACTAATCAAATCAGGTGACCACGGCGGATCGAATACCATCTCAATTTCAACTTCTTCAACCCCGTCTACGTCTTGAATGGCCCATTCGGCTTGTTGGGCTATTTGAGGCCCCATTCCACATCCAGGGAATGTGAGGGTCATTTGGACGTATACATTGTTTTCTTCATTTACTGCTACGTCATAGATTAATCCTAAATCAACTAAATTGATCGGTATTTCTGGATCGTACACTGTTCGTAGTGCTTCAATTATTTCTTCTTTTTCTACTGCTTGAGCCATGCTGATATGCCTCCTTAGTGTTATTTATTACAATACAGATTACATTTTATCACTGTTCTCTTAATGCTACTATGCGGACCATGTAATACAGACTTAAACAAATTGATATAAAGTCCTAGAACTGGTAATATTATACATCGTGTAAATTTCATAAAAATTTGCATTTCCGTGTCAAAAATAAACACTAGGAGAATCTCTGTGGCAAACTTCTCAGATTACGTCAAAACTCTTTTGACTAAGCCAAATGTAAGACATCTAACTCGGGATCAAATGGATGAAGAGACCAGTCAATACGGTAGAGTAACAAGAACAGGAGGACACGCTTATAGTTCCAATGTAAGAAATAGAAGCGCTGGTATTGCCGTGACCTTCGGAAGTGATGAAGTAGCTACTAAAAATCTTAATGCTCAACAGAAGGGTATCGCAGATAATCTTGAAAACACTTTAGACGCTTTGTCAAAATATTTGGACAGAGCTCCTTTGGTTTCTGTCACTAGGACCATAGGAGACAATGATGATTTTAACGCTAAATGCACGTTATTATTGTCTGAACAAAGAAAAGATAATCTAAGACAGGGTCATCTTTGGACGCATACTCTAAGAGAATATAGTTCAGAATCTCCCGGTCCTGATTTGTATTTGGTTTCTGTGCCTGAGTGGCCAGAGAACGACAAGCAAGTTTTGTGCTTCCCGGATGAAGGATTAACAATTGTATTAGGCATAGATTATGTAGGAGAAGTCAAAATGGGATTTCTTCGAATGGCTATGTGGGAAGCAAAGAAGGCTGGTATGCTAAGTTTGCATGCTGGGTCTAAATTACTGACAGCAAAACAACCGGATGGTTCAACAGGTAATTACGGAATGTTGTTATTTGGGCTATCTGGTACTGGTAAAACCACGCATTCTTGTCACGATCATGGGCTAACTGGAGATGGTGAAGGCATTAACATTCTTCAAGATGATATTGTTTTCCTGGGCAAGGACGGCAGCGCCAAAGGAACTGAAAGAGGTTTCTTCCTGAAAACTGAAGGATTAGAAGCAGACACTCAACCTTTAATATGTAATGCTCTGGATGCTCCGGAAGCACTCTTTGAGAATGTGATGGTGACACATGATGGAGAAGTAGATTACAACGATTTATCACTTGGTGGTAACGGTAGGGCTGTAATTTCCAGATCCAAGTTCGCTCCTCACATAGGGGAATCCATTGATTTACCATCTTTGGATGAAGTAGATGGCCTCATTGTAGCGTTTATTACCCGAAGGATGACGGTTCTACCTTTCATTTCTAAACTAACTCCTGAACAAGCAGCGGCTACGTTCATGCTTGGTGAAAGTGTTGAAACATCAGCTGGAGATCCTACGAGAGCAGGTGAATCTGTGAGAGTCGTGGGCACGAATCCTTTCTTACTTGGTTCCCCTTCAGATGAAGGTAATTGGTTCTATGATTTTGTGTCTAGCAACCAAGATAAAGTTCATTGCTACTTGTTGAATACCGGAGGCGTCGGAGAAATTTTCCATCGTGATGATAACGGGAAAATCGTGGTAGACCAACCAGTGACGCGAGTTGCTATAGATGATATGGCAAAGATGATTCAAGGGATCGCCAGAAATAATATAGAATGGGTTGAAGATGGACTATTTGGAGGGATGATTCCAAGTAAGGTTGAAGGAGTAGACCTAAATAAGTATGACTTGTCGAACTTCTATTCACAAGAACAAATTAAGGAAATATCCGACAAATTAACTGCTGAAAGAAAGGATCATTTGAAATCATTTGTTGGACTGAACCCCAACATTGTTACCGCGTTAGACTAATTTTAAAACGAAGGACGCAAAAGGAGGAGTATTGAGTACTACATTAAACGAGGCTTATTCACAATTTGTAACCGAACGGAAAGCTAGTGCTAAGCAAAAAGAAGGTTATCAGGATCTTGGGAAATTCGTTAATCATTTTGGTAAAGACCGTGATATTAATGAAATATTACCCTCAGAAATAGCAAATTATGCCCAACACATTGGCCGAACTGCTACGGATCCTGCTAAACGTTTGTCTACTGTCAAACTATTTCTTACGTATCTTAAAAAACAAGAATTAATTGAAGGCAGTCTCGCAACACACTTAAGAATCCCGAGAACACGAGCGTCTGCATCTAAAAGAGCTGCAGCAGCACAGGAAGAGGGAACAGTGTTGAGCCAAGAAGGATTCGATATGCTCACATCTGAATTAGATGCTTTGAAAATTGAAAGAGTTTCTGTTGTGGAAGATATTAAAAGAGCGATGGAGGATGGAGACTTTCGTGAAAACTCCCCATTGGATGCTGCAAAGGAACGTCAAGGTTTCGTTGAATCAAAAATAAAAGAACTAGAAAGTAGCCTCAGAGGGGCGACGATAATGTCTGCCTCTAAAGGTTCAAGTAAAGACCGTAGGGTTTCCATAGGTTCTAAGGTTACTGTTAGAGATCTTGGGACAGGAAAAAAATCTACCTATTCCTTGGTTGATATAAGGGAGGCAGATTTGGCTTTGGGTAAATTGTCTACGTCGTCCCCTGTAGGCCAGGCTTTGATGGATTCTCTAGTCGGAGATGAAGTCTCTGTAGCTGTACCTAGAGGTACAGTAGCTTATAAGGTTGAGCGGATTGCACGTTAAATCCTGCAGTCGACTAAAATTAAAAAGGCTCCACCTCAAAAGTGGAGCCTTTTTTTATCCTTCGATTGCTGCTAGCATATCGTTGGGATCGGGAGCTTTGCCTGGGGCATACACTTCCCTAAAGATTATATCTCCGTTTTTGTCTACGACGATCAAGGCGCGTAGGCCTGCTCCTCGTTCTTCATTCCATATATCGTATGCTTTGGTGACTTCACCTTTCGGGTGGAAGTCAGACAAAATAGGATGAGGTAATCCTCCTAAAGATGTAGCATAAGCTCGATGAGCTGCTACTGAGTCACAACTTATGCTCAGAACCTGAGCATCTTTTTCTTCGAATCGGTCATTGTACTGCCGAAATGAAGTTACTTGATTTGTTCAACCACCTGTAAAGTCGAATATATGGAACGACAGAACTACGTACTTCTTCCCTTTGTAGTCACTGAGTGACACGTCTCCATGTTCGACTGAAGGTAGGGTGAAATTTGGCGCAGCTTCGCCTACGTTTGCTGACATGGTAATACCTCCAGAATTTATATTGCAATTATAACACTAGCCAAGTTCGTTAGGATGCAAAAACCATGGAATCTGTTTAAAAAAACGGTTGTAGTGGAATGTTGTCGATGATAGGTTATATAAGCTTAAAAGGATCGTGCTGATGGAAATCGTTTTTGACAAAGGTATATTTATTCCTGGCTTGGATTTGTGGTTGGATTCCACCCGGAAAAAAGAATTTTGCGTTGTGAGTCATGCACACTCTGATCATGTTGCTAGGCATAACGTTCCAGTGATGACCAAAGGTACTTTTAGTCTGCTTAAAGATTATTACCGAAAGAGTGATCCTGTCGTTGTGGACTACGGTGAGGAGATTGAATATCCCGGATTCTCCTTGAGTTTTTATCCCGCCGGTCATTGTTTGGGCTCTGCCCAAATTTTGGTCAAAGACAAAAGTACAGGACTGAGGGTGGTCTATACAGGCGATTACAAAATGACTCCTAGTCCAGTGAATGAGGATAGTAGTGTCATACCATGTGATGTGTTAGTACTAGATGCTACTTATGGGAAGACCCAATATATTTTCCCGAATGAGTCAGAAATCATACAAACTGTCGCCCAGATATTGAATGGTTGGTTCTTAGAAGGTTATCGGCCTATTTTGGAAGGCTGGAAGCTGGGTAAAGCTCAAGAAATTCTATTTCATATGTTGAATCATGGATTTAAAGTGGTAGTTGAAGATAGTATTTTTCAGATTTGTAAGGTATATGAATCCGAAGGAGTTCAATTTCCTGGGAATTATAGGTTGTTTGAGGGGGACTGGGCTGCTGACGAGATATTGCTATGTCCTCCTAATCGAACGAAGAAGCTTATGGTTCAGCATTATAACGCTAAGCGAATAATGAGATTGACTGGTTGGGCTTTGGATTATGCATCAGGTACGCGGTACGGAAGGACAATGATTCCATACAGTGATCATGCCGATTTCAAGCAATTACTTAACTACGTAGGTCAGTCTGGAGCAAGCACTATTTACACAGTGAACGGCTTTTCCGAATTATCAGGGTATTTGAACAACCTAGGGTACAATGCTAGTCATTTATCGTAACTTACGCTAGAGGGATCCACCAGCATTCTCATGCAGGAGATCCCTCTTATGGTTGTTAGTCGGGAGTACCTTCTAACGCAGGCATTTTATAATTGTCATCGTTAGCTATCATCCTGTTAACGGCGCTTAGGTACGCTTCAGCGCTTGCAACAATTATATCCGTGTTAGCTCCTCTACCAGAAAATACCTGATCGTTGTTTTCAATCCTAATAGTAACGGTTCCTTGAGAATCAAGGCCTTCAGTCACGGACTGAACATTAAAGTCTATCAGCTTACATGTTGTACCGATTACTCTATCTATAGCTTTACAAACTGCGTCAACAGGCCCATTCCCAGTCGAAGCGTCTGTGAATTGGGTGTTGTCAGGTCCTATTAAGCGAACGGTTGCAGTTGGAATGTCATGGTCTCCGCTCGAAAAGTGTACTTGATCTAAAGAGTAAGTGATGGGTTCATTTGACACACGTTTCTCTTCGTCCATCAGAATCTCTAAGTCTTTGTCATTCACTTCTCTCTTTTTATCAGCCAGTACTTTAAACGACTCAAAGACGTTGTTTAGTTCTTCTCTCTCTAGGAAGTATCCTAGTGCTTCTAATCGAGATTGGAGACCAGCGCGGCCACTAAGTTTTCCTAATACTAGGCTGTTTCCGGGTACGCCAACACGTTCTGGTTGCATCACTTCGTAAGTAGATCTGTCTTTCAAAACTCCGTCTTGGTGTATGCCAGAAGCATGTCTGAATGCATTTTCTCCAACTATAGCTTTGTTCGCCTGTACTGCCATGCCTGTTATTCTGCTTACTAGTCTGCTTGTTGGATATAATTGAGTGGTATCAATATTGCAGTCAATATTAAATAGATCTTTGCGAGTGTCCAATCCCATTATTATTTCTTCTAATGAGGCGTTGCCTGCACGCTCTCCTAACCCATTGATACATCCCTCTACTTGACGTACTCCAGCCTGAATAGCCGCAAGAGTATTTGACACTGCTAGCCCCAGGTCATTGTGGCAATGTACGCTTAAGGTAGTGTTCTCTATTCCTGGGATTTTATTACGTATGTCGGTAATTAATTCTGCGAAATCCGAAGGTATTGCGTATCCCACGGTATCGGCAATATTTATAGTAGTGGCACCTGCTTTGATTACTGCTTCAAGCATCTTGTATAAATATTCTGGATTGGTTCTAGTAGCATCCATCGGTGAGAATTCAACATCATCGCAATATGACTTTGCTCTTGTGACCATTGCTACAGCCATATCCATAACTTCTTCACGGTTTTTTCTGAGTTGGTGTAAAACTTGAATCTCTGACGAAGATAGGAATACATGTATTCTTGGTGATTCAGCTTGTTTAATGGCTCCCCATGCTTGATCCACGTCGTTAGGATGAGCTCTGGATAAAGAGCAAATGACAGAGCTTCTAACTTCTCTCGCTATGTTTTCAACTGCCTGGAAATCTCCTGGAGAACTAGCCGCAAAGCCTGCTTCGATAATGTCAACTTGAAGTTTTTCCAGCTGCTTAGCAATTTCCATCTTCTCTTCGACTGTCATCCCTATGCCAGCAGATTGTTCTCCGTCTCTTAATGTTGTATCTAATATTTTTACTTTTTCGTTAGCCATTTTAATTTCTCCTGATTTTTGTAATTTTGAACATCAATTGGATATTACGAATCCATTGACGTCAGGAGGAAGTAGTCCACCAAATTTGGTTCTGCCAAAACCAAATTTTGGTGGTGAACTACTCTGAAAGACTCCTTACAGTTACTTTTGTTGTGTATTTTGTTCATGATTAGTCTTCAATTTCAACGGTACGCCATGGCATCATCGTTCGAAGTTCTTTCCCCACGCGATGAATAGGGCTAGTTCTAGCCGAATTTCTCAAAGGGGAAAACCTAGGTCGACCTTCCGCATTTTCAGCCATCCATTCTTTTGCGAATGTACCGTCTTGGATTTCTTTGAGCACTGATCTCATATTTTCTTTCACATGTTCATCAATGATTCTGTTCCCTCTGGTTAAGTCACCATATTCTGCAGTATCACTGACTGAATATCTCATATAGTTGAATCCGCCCTCGTAAATGAGATCTACGATGAGTTTCATTTCATGCAAGCATTCAAAGTATGCCATTTCTTCAGGGTATCCAGCCTCTACTAAAGTTTCAAAGGCTGCATTTATTAACGCTGTTACTCCCCCGCAGAGTACACTTTGTTCTCCAAACAAGTCGGTCTCAGTCTCATCTTTAAAGGTAGTGCCAATGACACCTGCTTTGGTGCATCCGATGCCTTTGGCGTATGCTAATCCCACGGCTTGAGCATCCCCTGTTGCATCTTGGTGCACAGCTAATAGCCCAGGTACGCCTACTCCTTCCACATATAATTCCCTTACTCTGTGACCTGGTGCTTTTGGAGCCACCATCATAACGTTGATGTCTTTGGAAGGTGTTACTTCCCCGTAATGGATGCTAAAACCATGAGCAAACATCAGAGAGGAGCCTGGCCTGAGTGAAGGAGCGATTTGAGTTTTGTAAATATCTCCTTGGATGTGATCAGGAATCACCACCATGAGAATATCTGCTTCTTTTGCAACTTCTTGGACGTCTCCTACTTTAAGTCCCGCCTCTTCAGCTAATTTGCGACTACTGCTTTCTGGATGCAGGCCAACCATTACATCCTGCCCACTATCTTTCAGATTTAAGGCGTGAGCGTGCCCTTGGCTACCGTACCCTAAGATTCCTATAGTCTTGCCTGATAGTACGTTTAAGTCCGCGTCTTTGTCATAATATATATCCATGTATCCTCCGATTTTTTAAACTTCTTTATTATTTCCTCGAGTCATTGCTACCCGTCCAGTGCGCATCATTTGAATAACCGTGTAAGGGTTGAGTAGGTCTTGGAGTGCAGCAATTTTATCTTCACTTCCTGTTACTTCTACTACAATTGAGTCAGTACCAACATCTACGATATGCGCTCTGAACATTTGAGCAATTTGAATGATGTCAGATCGGGTGTCCGGAGTAGATTGAACTTTAATCAAAGCGAGCTCTCTGGCGATGATTTTTTCTTCAGTGATGTCACAGACCCCTCTAACATCTATTAATTTATCTAGTTGCCGGGTAGCTTGAATTACTATGTCTGGACTGCCATCCACCACACATGTCATTCTGGATAGACCAGGTTGTTCACTTTTACCCACGGTTAAGCTAGCAATATTAAAGCCTCTTCTTCTAAATAGACCTGCTATCCTGGTCAGGACTCCTGGTTTATCTTCAACGAGAGCTACGATTGTATGTAGTCGATCAGTTGTCATAACCACTATACTTTTATCTCTGGTTGAGGTTCTTCAATCATGTCATTGACTGTTTGGCCCGAAGGAATAAATGGATACACATTTTCTTCCTGTCTAACTATAAATTCCACAATGACTGGTCCAGGGGTATTGATAGCTGTTTGTATAGCTGAAGAGACTTCAGCTTTATCGGTCACCCTGATGCCAGTGATCCCATAAGCTTCTGCTATTTTTACAAAGTCTGGATTTCCTGCGTATTGGGTAGCAGTATATTCGCTATCATATGATAGATCTTGTAATTGTTTTACCATTCCCAAGTTATTATTGTTTAGGATAGCAAACTTGACATCAATATTATTTTCAACAGCTGTAGCTAATTCCGGGAAAGTCATTTGGAAACCACCATCTCCCGCTATTGACCACACAGCTTTGTCTGGTTGTCCTACTTTTGCTCCAAGAGCAGCAGGAACTTCGAATCCCATAGTCCCTAGACCGCCAGAAGTGACCCAGCTATTCGGATAACTGAATTCGCAGAATTGCGCAGCCCACATTTGATGCTGTCCAACACCAGTAACAATAATAGCCTCTTGATTGGTTTCTTTGGCTAGTTCCTTCAATACATATTGAGGAAGTAATTCGGATGTTTCTCGAATGTTCAAAGACGGATGTTCGGATCGTAATTGTTCAATTCGATTCATCCAATCTACATTTATATTATTATCGACTGCAGGAATCAGTTGGTTAAGTACTGTTTTGAGATCTCCTTGTATTCCTACATGTGGTTTTATGTTCTTGCCAAGTTCAGAAGGATCTATATCGACATGTAAAACTCTGGCGTTTGGTGCGAATGCTTCAAGTTTGCCAGTAACTCGGTCATCGAAGCGCATTCCCAAAGCTATCAATGTGTCAGATTCTTCTATGGCTATACTGGCGTATGCCATACCATGCATTCCAGGCATACCGAGGTTCAAAAAATGGTCAGTTGGCAATGTGCTTATGCCGAGCAGGGTAGTGATGACGGGAATTTGGCATTTTTCAGCCAATTCAATCACTTCATTGTGAGCATGTGAGATTAAAGCACCATGGCCTGCTATAATGACTGGCTTTTTAGCGTCATTAATTAGTTGTACTGCTTCGTTGATCTCTTCTTCTGATGCTTCCATTTTGGGTTTGTATCCGGGTAAATCTATGTTTACCGGATAGATGTATTCGCATGTTTCTGTAAGTACATCTCGAGGTATATCTACCAGTACAGGGCCGGGACGGCCAGTCCGGGCAATATGAAATGCTTCTTTAATAGCCGTTGCTATTTCGTCTGTATTCATCACCAGATAATTATGTTTGGTTACTGGAAGAGTAATGCCAGTAACATCAGTTTCTTGGAAGGCGTCTTTACCAATAGCTGGTCTGCTTACTTGTCCTGTAATGGCTACTATAGGGACGGAGTCCATCTGAGCCGCTGTTATTCCTGTAACCAAATTTGTAGCACCAGGGCCAGATGTGGCTGTGCATACTCCTACTTTGCCAGTAGATCTAGCATATCCATCTGCAGCCATAGCCGCTGCTTGTTCGTGTCGCACTAGAATATGCTTTAACTCACTGTACTTAGGTAGAGCTCCATAAAAGGGAAGAATAGCTCCTCCGGGCAACCCGAATAGAACGTCTACACCTTCTTCTATTAAGCTTTCACAGACAATTTCTGCGCCAGTTAATTTCATTTTATTTTCTCCAATAAAAAAACCCGTCCCTGAAGGGACGGGTTTGATTCTTATACCCGCGGTACCACCCTTC
>Ga0114933_10000039_pt1 | contig 161023 bp, 142 predicted proteins | sample 4SBtaG_FD_89691 | JGI IMG/M metagenome (GOLD analysis project Ga0114933, IMG submission 89691) | Deep subsurface microbial communities from Kolumbo volcano to uncover new lineages of life (NeLLi) - 4SBTROV12_W25 metaG | ecosystem: Environmental > Aquatic > Marine > Volcanic | place: Kolumbo...
AGCGGGAGAGCGCTTCCGTAAAACTTAGAAAAACCGCGTAATCGAGCCCTGACTCCGCAAGGATCTCTTTCTTTTCTATAGGACATGTGAGCATCATCGGAGCATGCTCTGGTCGCACGATACGCAACGGATGTGGATCAAAAGTCACAAGAAGGCTCCGGCGCTTCGTTGCGTCTGCTCTTTCGCGGATCTCACGCAAGACGGTCCAATGACCCCGGTGCACACCATCGAATGTCCCTACAGTCGCAACGGTACCGCAGTCGCGTGGGATGCCCCGCGGAGAGGTCCAATGCACGCTAGTCATCTCATGAAAACCTTGCGGGGCCGAAGCAAGCCAGCATCTAGAGTGGCAATAGCAATAAGATTGTCACCATGCGTCACCGCGACTAAGGCTTTGGACTCCCCTCCCTGCTGTTCTATTCGCACTCGTTGCCCATTACGAAGTCGGTCAGCTACTGCTTCGTCCACCGAGAGGGGAGGTATGTGAAGCAGTCCGGCACTCGGCTCGACACGAGCAGCTGAGACGGCATCGGCATTAGCCAGTTCCTCGAGGCTAATCGCTGTTTCAACCCGAAATTTCCCAATAGTCGTTCTGCGCAATTCTGTAAGATGCGCTCCACATCCAAGCATAAGACCGATATCTCGGGCAATAGCACGAACGTAGGTACCGCTAGAGCACCGGACTGAGAAGCGCACAAATGGAAGTGTCACACTCATGATCTCGAGCTCGTAAATCGTGACCTGCACCGCCGGGAGCGGAATAACCTCACCCCGGCGCGCACGTCTATACATGGGCTCTCCATCAATTTTCTTCGCTGAGAACTGCGGAGGCTTTTGCTCTATTAATCCAATTTGGCTGAGGACAACCTCCTCAAGTGAAGAGGAGTCGATAGAGCGCCATCTGTCATTCATCGAAGTGACCTCGCCACTGAGGTCGAGTGTATCCGTTTCGATACCTAGGCAAGCCACGGCCTCGTAACCCTTGTCCATTCCAGTGATGTACTCCGCCAGCCTAGTAGCTCGGCCAGCGCAAAGAACCAAGAGGCCTGAAGCAAACGGGTCTAGGGTACCCGTGTGGCCTATCCTACGCATCCCTAGGGCCTTCCTAGCCTTGCTCACCACATCATGAGACGTTGGACCAACTGGCTTATCGACAGGGATCAGGAAGTCGCCTTCAGTAATTCTCACGTATCGTCCTCAGGCCTCGACTCTACCTGGGAGTCTTTTAATTGACTCTCTAAATCGTCCTCGTCTCTCCGTGACTTTTCATCGGGAAGCACCTCGGCTAAAACCTGCTCGATCCTAGCTGCTCCTTCGTAGGAGAGATCTTCCTGAAAACGCAGCTCCGGAATACGTCTCACATGCAGAACTCGCCCCAATTCTCCTCTTAAAAACGACCCAGCGGCGGTGAGCCCCTCAAGCCCTTTCAACACCTCGTCCCTGCCACCAGTAATTCGGACATACACCCTCGCCGATCCCAAGTCCGCAGCGACTTCGACACCCGTTATGGTTACAAGCCCCACTCGCGGGTCTCGAACGCGTGTCCGAATCAACTCGGACAGCTCGCGACGCAACTGTTCGTTAAGGCGGGCTAACCGCTTTTTCATGGGACATCTGCTCCGAGACCTAACACTAATGGACCTCCCGACGCACCATAATAATCAGAGCACCGCCATGTGATTCGACTGAGCGATCGGCCTTTTCTAAAATTGACTCAGCCAATCGGCCATCGCTGGCAACGACCGCAATTGATAACTCGGCCAGCGAGTGCACATCCTGCAAACCGGTCTCAGCTACTGAAACGTTGAAGCGCGCAGAGAGACGACCTCGGATGGAGCGTACCACCGATCGTTTCTCCTTTAGGGAAGAGCATCCAGGGAGAGAGAGTTTCCAGGTCTGCGATGCAAAAACCATTGAAGCCCAGCGTAACTATGTGAGACGTCACTCGTTCGTTAGGTCGAGCTCGCAAGTGTGCGGGCGACCTCTTCGACAGAGTACGCTTCAATAATATCGCCGACCTTTATGTCGTTGAAGTTAGCGATGCCGATACCGCACTCGAATCCTTCACGAACTTCCTTGGCATCATCCTTAAACCTCTTCAGCGAGGAGATCTCACCGTCGTAGACGACGATACCATCGCGGATCAGTCGCCCATGTCCCTTCCTATCGATCCGACCTTCGGACACATAGCATCCGGCGATCGTGCCCACTTTAGAGACCTTAAATACCTCTCTGACCTCAGCGGTTCCTTCGACAGTCTCCTTTTTATCGGGCGCAAGCATGCCTTCGAGGGCGGCTGTGATTTCGTCTACGGCCTCATAGATGACGTCGTATACGTTTATTTCAACATCATCACGCTCCGCTGCCTGACGTGCTGCTGTCTGTGGACGCACCCGAAAACCCAGGATTACGGCACCGGCGGTCTGAGCGAGCAATACGTCGGACTCGTTGATAGCACCTCCCCCGCGGTGCACAATATTAACTGCCACTTCACTCGTTCCGAGCTGTTCTAACGAGTCGGACAGAGCCTGAACTGAACCATCGACGTCACCTTTTATAACGATCGGCAACTCTGACAGTTGGCCCGCCTTAACCAGCTTTCCGAAGTCCCCAAGCTTGAGGCCACGCTCCCGAACCCTGAGTTGCTTTTCACGATCAAGCCGCTGACGCGTTGAAGCGATCTCCGAAGCCTGATCCGCCGACATCGCCTGGAATGTATCGCCCGCCTGAGGCACCCCACCCGCGCCAAGCACCTGGACCGGGATAGCTGGGCTGGCTTCCTCTACGGCATGACCCCTCTCATCCAGCATCGAGCGGACACGACCGTCGAACAGGCCACATACGAACGAGTCGCCCACCCTTAACGTTCCTTTTTGGACCAACACCGTAGCTACTGGACCCTTACCAGGATCAAGCTGCGCCTCGATGACTGTGCCCTGAGCCTCTCGTTCAGGGTTTGCTGTCAACTCTAACATCTCGGCCTGAAGCAAAACCTTGTCGAGAAGGTCCTCAATTCCAGAGCCTTCCTTCGCAGAGATTTCCTGAGCAAGCACATCACCACCAAAATCCTCAATGTTGACGCTGTGCTGCAAGAGTTCCTGCTTGACGCGCATCGGGTCCGCCGCGGGAAGATCACATTTGTTAATTGCGACGATCATAGGGACACCCGCGTTACGGGAGTGACTTATCGCCTCAATCGTCTGTGGCATCACTGAATCGTCCGCAGCGACGATGAGGATTACGATGTCAGTTACGTCCGCACCACGAGCTCGCATCGCCGTGAAAGCTGCGTGACCCGGGGTATCAAGGAACGCCACACTGCGCCCATCCTCAAGTTCCACATGATATGCACCTATGTGCTGCGTTATGCCCCCTGCCTCACCCGCCACAACGTTTGTAGAGCGAATCCTGTCCAGGAGAAGAGTCTTACCGTGATCGACATGCCCCATTACGGTCACCACTGGCGGTCGTGGCCTGAGCATTGCCGGATCATCCTCTTCCTCTTCGACCTCCGCTTCTTGAATGTACTCCTCTTCCTTAACCGCGGTAAAGTTGAACTCGTCAAGTAGGAGCTCTATCTGATCGAAGTCGAGTCGTTGGTTGATCGTAACCATCAACCCCAGGTTCTTAAACGCAGACCCAATGATCTCCGATGCTGAAACGTCAACAAGCTCGGCCAACTCAGCGATCGTCAGAAACTCGTTCACTTTCACCGTGCGGCGTTCGCGCTCCTGCTTCTCTTCTTGAGCTTGCTCCTGTGCCTCCTTCTCCTCCGCTGAGACCCGCTGTCCCTTACGACGGCGCTTTTTACCACCGCCACGGAGTTCAGCCATCACTCTTGCAATATTGTCCTTAACGGCATCTCTATCGACGCCTTTCTTCTTCCCCTTCTTACCACGTTCTTGTCTCTGGCGTCGGCCGTCAGGGGTATAACCCTCGGCCTGAATCCGCACCTGACCACCCGGCCCGGCGCTCGCAGCCGGGGAAGGCCGACGAATCGTGCGCACCACCGGACCATCCGGCTGTCCGACCCTAGCAGGAGCGAGAGTTTCTTTCTCAGGCTCCACCACCTCTTCAGCTTCCTCGACCTCGACCTCTTCAGCTTCCTCGACCTCGAGCGTATCCTCCCCTGATTCTTCAGTCGGGGAATGGTCATGTTCGTCTTCCTCGACCTCGAGCGTATCCTCCCCTGATTCTTCAGTCGGGGAATGGTCATGTTCGTCTTCCTCGACCTCGACCTCTTCAGCTTCCTCGACCTCGACTAGATCCGAATTATCCGCGACTACAGTATCCTCTGCGCTTTCCTCGGTTTCAGAGGTCGAGGCTCCGGCTTTCTCGTCTACTTCCTCTGTGTCTGACTCGACTTCTTCGACCGCACGACGCCGTCTCCGACGGCGCCCAGTCGACGGCGCAGCATCTCGCATTGCCGAACGAACAGCTTCGGCCGGATCGGAATGACCCGCGATCCGTTCACGCTCCATCTTCGCTAGAACCTTTGCCACTTGAGCGTCGGTGATGGTCGCGTCGTCATCGGCCACTGGGATACCCATGTGCCGCAGAAGCTCGATCAAGGCGTCAGTGCTGACGTTCAGATCATCGGCGAGTTCAAATACCTGCATGCTTTCTACTACGCCTCCAATGCGTTCGTACTGCAACCGCCTCGGGAACCCGACAGCTCCTCAACGAGACGATCCGCGAACGACGACTGCGTGACCGCCACTGCAGAAAGCTCCGCCATCCCTAACGCGGATCCCAACGTGGCACGATCCCCCAAGGTCACCCGGGGGATCGATTCGTCATCATTCGTATTTCTAATTTTATTCATCTGGACGCTCGAAGCGTCCTCAGCCATCAAAATCAGCAAAGCCTGACCTTCTTGGATCGCCCGGCGAACCGATCCAGTGCCCGCAGCTACCGCACCCGCCCTCTTGGCTAGGCCCAGAAGCCTCAGAGCGCTAATCCTCCGATTCTCCATCTTCGCCGTCGGCGTTTCCATCCTTATGCTCTTCGGAATCATCCTCATCCTCTTCAGAATCAGGCTCACCCTCTTCGGAATCAGAATCATCCTCTTCGGAATCAGGCTCACCCTCTTCGGAATCAGACTCATCTTCGGTCAATTCCGCCTCTCCTTCTACCACCGTCAGTTCGTCGATGATTTGAAGAAGACGATCTGCATCCTCTTCGCCGAGCCCTTTCATTCCTAGGAAATCTCGGCGCTCCAAGTCAATGATTTGCAGGAACGTATCATATCCAGCCTCCGATAGAGCCGCCAGCACACCAGCCCGGATATCCAACTCAGAAAGAGGAAAATCCGAGGTTTCGTAATGCTCATCTCCGCCTTCTTCACCGAGCGTCGCGAGATCGGAACCACGCTCCACCCACTCTCTTGAGCCATATAGATCGATCTGCCATCCAATGAGCTGCGAAGCGAGTCTCACATTTTGACCATTTCGTCCAATCGCTAGGGACAATTGGTCCTCGTCAACGATCGCTGTCACGACTTGACGATCTGAGTCAGTCACTACCTTCGATACACGAGCCGGCGCCAACGCACGACGGGCGAAGACCTCCGGATCAGGGTGCCAAGGCACGATATCGATACGCTCACCACCTAGTTCATTCACAACGGCTTGAACTCGAGAGCCCTTCAGTCCCACGCACGCACCGACAGGGTCGATCGACTCATCACGGCTGTAGACCGCAATTTTTGTTCTTCCCCCAACCTCTCGAGAGATTTCCCGGATCTCCACGATGTCCTGATGGATCTCGGGGACCTCTAGATGAAACAGCGCAGAGACGAATAGAGGATCCGCTCGCGACAGGATAAGACGAGGCCCCTTTGGGGTTTCCTCTACCTTCTTGAGCACCGCTCGGATGGGGTCACCCTGACGGAAACGCTCTCGAGGGTTCTGATCTTTCCATGGAATTATCGCTTCGGCATCCCGAGCCCTATTCAGCATCACAACGAGCTTTCCGCGCTCAATCTGCTGGAGTTCTCCCGAAAGCAATTGGCCTATTTGATCCGCAAACTCGTCTCGGATCCTGTCTCGTTCGTTCTCGCGAACACGCTGGACAATACGTTGCTTGACAGCCATCACAGCATTGCGCCCGAAGTCAGCAAAGGAGACCGGGACCTCCATGACATCACCCACTTCGTAGGTGTCATCGTCCCAACGTGCCTCGTCTAGTGCTATCTCTGTAGCTGAATCCTCCACCTCGTTTACGACGCGACGGAGCACCACGATATCGAAATCACCCGTGTCCTCGTCGATGTCGATCTCAGCCTGGACTGTGGCGCCATAGATACGAGCCAGGCCAGCGAGCATCCCATCCTTGACTAGGTCGGTCATCTCTTCGTCAGACAAGCTTTTTGTCGACGCGACATCTCTGAAAGCCTCTATGATCTGTGCCGCATTCGCCATTTTCTTCTCCTCACTCCCACGTGAAGACGAGATGGGTTTTTCGGATCTCTGACCGCAAAATACCCACCTCCTCGCCGCTCGGCAGGCGCAGCAGAACCGACTCATTGTCAGTTCCAGACTCCGCTAGCCCGAGTAATTCCCCTTCAAGCCTCGTTGCCCTTCCCAAAAGTACTTCCTTTCCGTTCACGGCAACGCACTCTCCCTTAAACCGCTCGAAATCACGCGGCCGCGACAGCGGCCGATCAACTCCGGGCGATGAAACTTCGAGCACATACCTCTCGGAAATCCCTTCGTGCTCATCCAACCAGGACTCGAGATCTCGACTTACCCGAGCGCACTCGTCCACGGTCACTCCTTGGCCCGGGATAGTATCCGAGCGATCGATGCGAAGCTTTAGCATAGGCCTATGACCACTGCCCGCCCAACGCAACTCAACTACTTCGTAGCCAAGTTCCTCAACACGGCATTCTAGCCCTCCATCTATCTCCGGGACGGACCGCATAGAAATCTCCATTCAGCAACGAGGGGTGCGCCGCATAAGCAGCGAACCCCAAGTCCACATCGAATAAAAAAGCGGGGGCGACCAACTCCCCCACTTCGATACTGCCGCCGCAAACTTCGCAGCTATAACGGAGGGAGAATATAGAAGAGGCGAGAGACTCGCTCAACCCGACTGAGGAACTGGAGTTTGACCTCGGTCCACCCTGATTGCCCGAAAGCCCCCTCTTTCATAGGGCGTAACCAGTCCAGCTCAACCCCGCCCCACCTAGCAGCTATCCACCGTGAACGGAAGTTCGGACCTCATCGGGTTAGCAAAAAGTATCGACGGGGTGGGCTTTCTGAGCCACTCATCCTTCAATCCGCTCGATCTTTGCACCCAATCGACCGAGCCGTTCATCAATCATCTCGTATCCGCGCTCAATCTGATGAATATTGTGGATCTCTGACCTACCCTCTGCACCAAGTGCTGCTATTAGCAGAGCCATACCGGCACGAATGTCCGGGCTCTCTACAACCCCACCTTTGAGTGGGCTCGGGCCAACTACGACTGCTCGATGCGGATCGCATAAAATGATTGAGGCCCCGAGTCCTACGAGCTTGTCGGTAAAGTACATACGAGACTCGAACATCTTCTCGTGAATCAAGACTGTACCATGGCATTGGGTTGCTGCAACAAGCGCTATCGATGTGAGGTCCGCTGGGAACGCTGGCCAAGGACCGTCGTCCAGCTTCGGCACAGCGCCAAAGGCGTCCATCTGGATCCGGTGTTCTTCGGAGCCATACACTGAAAGATCGCGACCAACCACCTCACAGCGGATGCCCAGCCGTCTAAACCCTATCAATGTTGAGTCGAGATGCTCAACCGGCGCGCCCTCGATTGTAATGTCACTCCGCGTTACAGCGGCAAGGCCAATGAACGAGCCCGTCTCGATGTGGTCCGCACCGATCCGGAAATGTGTACCGTTAAGGTCTCTCACTCCGTCGATTGTAAGCACGTGGGTTCCGATACCTGAGATCTGAGCGCCCATCCCATTCAAAAGATGGCAGAGGTCTTGCACATGGGGCTCCGCAGCAGCATTGCGTATCTTTGTTTCACCCGAAGCTCTAACCGCCGCCATGATGGCATTTTCTGTGCCTGTCACCGACGGCTCATCAAGGAAGAAGTCTGCACCTATAAGATGCTCGGCACTGATTTCATAACCACGATTCAGTGTCACCTCACATCCCAGCGCCTCGAAAGCGAGGAAATGCGTGTCCATGCGCCGCCGACCAATCACGTCCCCACCCGGCGGCGGAAGCTCCACGTGCCCAAATCGGGCAAGCAACGGTCCGGCTAGAAGCACAGAAGCTCGAATCCGACGCGCCATAGCCGCGTCCACACGATTAGTGTGAACCGATCCAGCGTCTATGGTCAGCTCGTTAGACCCGGACCACGCAACATCAGCTCCTAGCGACTCTATGATACTCAAAAACGTAAGAACGTCTCTAATTCTTGGGACGTTCTCAAAGGTTACAGGTTCGGGACAAAGCACAGCCGCTGCCAAGCATGGTAACGCCGAGTTCTTGTTCCCTGCAGGGCGTATCCGACCCTCAAGCCGGTGTCCGCCTTCGACCACGAAGGTCCCCATATCATCCTGAAAATACGTTAAGAAGGGTACAGGCCAGAGCCGACCTGCTCGAGCCAACGGCCCAGCTGATTAAGGCGGAAGATACCTGCACTCAATGGACCTCGCCAACTGCACCATTGCACTTAGTGCTGCTATAGACCCCCTTAATCGTTCTTCACCACCAAAGACATCGGCTCATCGGACCCACTGGACCTCAAGTGCAGGATCCGTGCCGGAGCAAAACACGGAGAGCTCACTGTGCATTATCTTCTGGGCATGAGTTCACCTCTAATCGCTCTCGCACAATCTGCTGTCCCCGGCAGCAAACTGGTCATTTTTTCGCAAATGGCCACAATCGTCATCGCATTAGCGCTTGTGGCACTGCTGATCGTTGCTTTGACTGCCCTAATACGTATCAACCGGATGCTGGAAGACTTGAGAGGCCGGGCTGAAGACGCCATCGGACCCGTATCTGACCGGGCGAAGATCATATCGGATAACCTGGAGTTCATAACCCAGTCGCTTCGATCAGACCTCGAAAAACTTAATTCGTCGATCCGAATTCTATCAGAACGTCTTAATAAGATGTCGGGACACATCGGAGACAGACTAGAAGATTTCAATGCCCTAATTGAGGTAATCCAGCGAGAGGCAGAAGAACTTTTTATAGACACCGCCTCAACAATGCGAGGGTTCCGTGCCGGCGCCCGAGAGATCACTTCTCCTTCACCAAACACTGGCGAGGAAGTCAACGAAACGCCCAGCGTGCGTGCAGAAGACGAACCCATTGAGTTCAACGTTGGAAAAAGCCAGGATGGGAAAAACCGGGAGGTTGAGCCACCCAATGATGCAGGCGAAGGGGCTTAGGTTCCAGCCTCCCTGGGCTCACCCAGATATCAGTAGCTAGGGCACACTCACGGCCAATCTTTCTCAAGTGCCGCATACCGAAGTAGCAGTCTTTTCATGCCTGCATCTTCGAAGTCGACAGTCACCTTGAGATCTCGACCAAAACCCGAAATCTCAACCACCGAGCCGGACCCAAAAGTCTCGTGCACAACCCTCTCACCCTTTACGAAGCGGGGAGTATCTTGGTTCAACGAATAGTCCGGATCAGATTCGTTCTCATACTCCCCCTCTTCATGATGGCCACCACCAGATTGCCACGCCCGTCGACCGTGATGCGGCGCCATCCTACCGGTAACGCTTAGACGCTTCGTCCTCCTCTCTTCAACTAACTCTTCCGGGACCGCATCCAGAAATGATGAACGTGTGTTGTAGTTGAAATCACCGGCACGACGACGTTGTCTCGCCCAGCAAATCGTCAGCTTATCCTCGGCTCGGGTAATACCGACGTAGAACAGACGGCGCTCCTCTTCCAAGGTGTCAGGTTCATCATAGGCTCGGCCCAGTGGAAACAGCCCTTCTTCCATCCCAGCTATAAAAACGATAGGGAACTCTAAGCCCTTTGCATTATGCAAAGTCATCAGTGTTACAACGTCAGCATTCGGGTCAAGTCGATCAACATCCGCCACCAACGCCACCTGCTGTAGGAACAGGTCAAGCTCTGTGAAGCCGTCTGCATCTTCTTTCGCTATGCTCAGTAACTGGGTCGCATCGAAGTCGACCGCACCAGCGATCAGTTCGGAGACGTTTCGTGCCCGATCTTCTCCCTCCGGCCCCTCTTTAATCAGGTGCCGAACTAGATCCAGCTCCTCGATCAACTCCTCCAGAAGTTCTCCGACGGTGGCCTGGGCGGCGCGAATACTGAAGCGCTGGACAAGCTCAGCAAACCGCGTGAGTCCCTGGGCGCCAGCTGTTCTCAAGTTCTGCACCTCACTCGCACGCATTGATGCTTCCAGCAGAGAAATACCCTGCTCGTAGGCCCACAGTCCGAGGTGCTCCTGACTCGTAAGACCTATCCCTCGTCTCGGATAATTCACAATCCTTGCGAACGCTACAGCGTCTCTAGGGTTCGAGATAAGCCTAAGATACGCCAAGACATCTTGGATCTCACGCCTTTCGTAGAAACGGACGCTTCCGACGACCTGGTAAGGAATCCCTTGGCGCCGAAAGGCATCCTCTAGGGCGCGAGCCTGAGCATTGGTTCTATACAGGACCGCAGTTGAGGAGTATGACGATCCTGATGCCTCTCGGAGGGAGGTCTCAATCTCACGGACTATCCATCGAGCCTCGTCATTCTCATCAAACGATTCCAGCGTCGTGATCTTTTCACCACTAACCCGCTCCGTTCGCAAAGTCTTTCCCTTACGATTCAGGTTTTCGGCAATCACGTGATTCGCCGCCTGAAGAATGTTGCGGCTCGAGCGATAATTCTGCTCCAGGCGCACTGTCACCGCTGCGGGAAATGCATCCTCAAAATCTAGGATGTTCTTAATGTCGGCACCCCGCCAACCGTAGATTGACTGGTCGTCATCTCCAACGACCATGAGGTTTGTGTGATGTCCAGCTAGTAGTTCGACAAACCGAAACTGTGCACGATTAGTATCCTGATATTCGTCAACAAGCACGAAGGCGAAACGTTCTCGATACCGCTCAATCAGGTCTGACGAATTCTCGAAAAGCTCAACGGGCTTCATCAGCAAGTCATCGAAATCGAACGCATTCTGGTTCTTCAACGCTTTCTGATATTCTGGATATACCTTCGCAACGTTACGCATGAAAAGATCGAAGGATCCATCGTTTTCAGCGGCAAAGTCGGTTGCTGTGGTCAGCTGATTCTTGGCGTTGCTGATCGCGTTCTTAATCGCTTTCGGACTCCACCGCTTACGATCAAGCCCTGCCTCATCCTGTACCGTCTTAACCAGACGGAGCGATTGGTCAGCATCAAAAATACTGAACGTGCGATCCCATCCTAGTCGATCAGCATGCCGCCTAAGGAGTCTTGCACCAAGAGCGTGGAAAGTTCCCACCCACATGCCTCCCGGTTCCGCGCCCAAGAGACGCGCTATACGCTCCTTCATTTCACCCGCAGCTTTGTTCGTAAACGTGACGGCCATAATACGGTCCGCCGGCACCCCGTGGGTGTGGATGAGGTGACATACACGGGCGGTTAAGACTCGCGTCTTACCCGATCCTGCACCCGCCAGCACTAGGATTGGGCCTTCGAAGTGCTCTACTGCACGGAGTTGCTCCGGGTTCAGCCCTTGAAGATGGAGGCTAGGGGTCTGGAATGAGTCCTGCATTAATAGACGACAGTCAGTCTCAGGCTTCTGCTACAGGGAGGCGAATTTGAAATGTTGTACCCTCTACGGTCTCTAGAAGCTCGATCTTACCCTTGTGGACACCCTCAACTATTCGGCGAGACAGAGCTAGACCAACCCCCCACCCACCGGATTTAGTTGACACTCCGGGCTCGAAGATCTTGTCACGCACTTCAGGAGAGATCCCGGGCCCTGAATCGCGGATCCGGAGGCTTACCCACTGCCCTCCGATCTCCCGCGCGTAGATCGTAATTTTTCCCCCACGGCCGGCAAGAGCATCAAGCGCATTCTTCACAACGTTCTCAAGCGCCCATATTAGAAGAACCTCGTTGCCCTTAACCCGGGGCAGTCCGTGAGGGATATCAACGATGAGCTCGACCCCCTTCTTCGCTAACCGAGGAATCCTCGCAGCCAAATAACCCTCCAGGTCCTCAACAACTTGCCGGACCGACAAACCTTCAAGCTCAGGTTCCGTCCCTATGAGTTCGAAACGATGACTGACCCGCTCGAGTCTCTCAAGGTCTTCGCCGATCGAACTCGCGATATCGAGGTCGTCGAGATCCCCAGGCCGGTCACGTTCCGGTAGCCTCAGGACCTCAAGCCATCCTGCCAGTGAAGAGAGAGGCGTGCCTAACTGGTGCGCGAGCTCTCGAGCCATTGATGTCCAGGCCCGTTCTCCCTCAGCCCTTCGCTGGTAACGGATTACTAGCAAGCCGATAAATACTGTCAGAAGCAGCCCCGCTGCCTGTAAAAAAGGAACCGACCTCAAACTTCGAGCCTCGGGAGAATCACCGAAGTGTATTTGCTGTGCTCCTAGCGGATCTCCTACCGGACTATGTTTTTCATCTAGTTTGCGCACATATGCTCGAACGCGCTCTTGGCCCTCAGCCGTCCCCACATCTACCTCGAACGGAAGATTTACATGGTTCAGCACAGTGTCTGTGGGCCCCATTACGACGAGAGGCACCCCCGACTCTGTTACAATGCGCTGCAGTTCTAGAAGAGACTGCGTCACCTCGGTCTGGTCCTGAGAGACCAAACCCTCCTGCACCTCAGTATAGATTCTAGAGAGAAGTTCTGAATTCTCTTGGACACGCCTGAAGAGCTGCTGGGTGTAGAGTAGATACCACCCCAGCAGCATCACAAATAATGTCGCCAGAGCGACGGGCCACTTGATGCGAATCATCTAAGCTATAGGTCAGAACGTATCGCGGCCCCCGAACCTACACCGAGGCGGTCAGCCGCTCGCTCCCAACGTAGGGGTGAAGCACTGTTGGAAGCGAGACACTTCCGTCCGACTCTTGATAAGTCTCAAGTAATGCGGCGATCACGCGCGGCAGCGCTAAGCCAGAACCATTGAGCGTATGCACGAACTGGGGCTTCTCGGCCTGTGTTCGTTTATAGCGAATACTCGCTCGCCGAGCTTGGTAGTCAGTGAAGGTCGTGCAACTCGACACCTCCAGCCATTTCTCGACGCCAGGTGCCCACACTTCCAAGTCGTATGTCATTGCCGCACTTTGGCCAAGGTCCTCCGATGCTAGTAAGATCCGTCGATAATTCAGGCCTAGGCGCTCAAGGATGGTCTCAGCCTCTCGCGTCAATTCCTCTAAAGCCTCAGAGCTCCTATCCGGGGTCTCAAAACGAACTAGTTCGACTTTGTCGAACTGGTGCACTCGAAGCAACCCTCGCGTGTCCTTTCCAGCAGCTCCTGCCTCGCGCCTGAAGCACGGTGAGTAAGCCGTATAGCGCTTTGGAAGGTCGTCCGCCGTCAGAAGTTCGTCCCGGTGAAGGTTAGTGACAGGAACTTCAGCTGTCGGCACTAGCCATAGGTCATCACGCTCTGACCGGTATGACTCATCTGCGAACTTCGGCAGCTGCCCAGTTCCTACCATTGAGTCAGGCGTGACCAGATAAGGCACTCGAACCTCAGTATATCCGTGTTCAGTAGTGTGCACGTCTAGAAAAAAGTTTATCAATCCACGTTGGAGCCGCGCACCCTGCCCTACTAAAACGGGAAACCCAGAGCCCGACACTTTCGCTCCTCTTTGAAGATCAAGGATACCCAGCTCCTCACCTACCGACCAATGAGGTTTCAGTTCGAAACTTCGCGCAGCCGGCTCCCCCCAAAGCGATAGAACTTCGTTCTTTGCCTCCCCACCGATAGGCACCCGTTCGTTCGGGACATTGGGGATCACGAGCAGGTTTCGTCGTATGAACTCCTCGGCCTCCCGCACGATAGAGTCAAGCTCAGCAACCTTGTCGCCGAGCGCACGCGTCTCCTCAATGATTTCTGACGCATCCTCACCCGCACGTTTTAATTCACCTACCTTCTTGGACGCGGCGTTCCGTCGAGCTTTTAGCTCGTTGACTTCGCCAATCGCTTCTCGCCTAGCCTCATCGCGGGCTAAAATCTCGTCTATAGCGCCGGGCAGAGACGCATCACGCTTAGCCAGCAGCTCCTTGACCAAATCGGGCTCAGCACGAAGCCATCGGATGTCGAGCATACGTCAGTTCGGAGGCACGAGATCCCGGTCATTGCAGACTGGGTTCGTGACATGACGAAAGATGAGAGTCCCACCTACCGGATCTATATCCACTGCTTCTAGCTTAGCGTGGTATCGACAACTACGCCCAAATGATCCTGGGGACCGGTTCGTCTTTATCACGTAAACATTCCCAAATTCGACCGGAACCGGCTGATCTGACACATACTCGAGTGAATCACTGGGAGCTTCCGTTACATCCGCGAGAAGCGTGTTCTCGAACGTCGCGATCTCTGCATCCGTGTAAATTCCAAGCACTGGAGGAGGCAGCATGACGATCTTCCCTCCTCTTGTATCAACCGCAATATCCCATTGCCCAGTTGCACCCGGCACCTCAACCTCAAGCCCAACACCGTCGAAGAATGCGTAAGCAGAGACTAAACCGAGTTCAGGCCTAGCCATGGAATACAGCAATACTGTGTCCGGAACGTCATCCCAATTGAAGGCAAATGGGTTGTCGTCGCAGGCCGTCGCCGTCAGAAAGACCGCTAACACTCCCACTAGTGCGAGAACTGCCCGAGTGCACTGGTTACGTTGGCCTGATGTTTGGTTCAAGATTACCCTCGAACGAAAGTCGAAATAGGTGCGGCAAGTTACGGCATGCCTGATTAGGGTCAACCCCGCAAAGCCCTGTTATTACTTGACTTTACCCCATATCCAAGGTAGGTTCCCCGCCGTTCCTAGGGGGTTCTCTCTCCCACCTTGGACCAGTTCCCCTACCCGTCCCCTTCATGCGAGGTGATGTGGTCCCCGACGCCGCAACGGTCGAAAATCGCCGGAGCATTCTCGTTGTTGACGATGAGCCACACATCCGGCGAGTGCTGGAGGTGGCCCTCAACTCGAAGGGCTTCCATGTCATTACGGCACCGAACGGCATTGAAGGTCTGCAGGAGATTAAGCAAGATCATGTGGATTTGGTGATACTGGATCTCATGATGCCAGTCGCCGGAGGACTCGAAACTCTTTCCAAGATTCGAGCCAATCCAATCCACTCGGAAACGCCAGTAATCATCCTAACGGGGAAAGGTCAGGACGCAGACCGAGAATGCGCTCTAGCCGGAGGTGCGAACGACTTTATTACGAAGCCCTTTAGCCCGAAGAAGCTCATTGCCCGAATCGAAGACATCTTGCGCGACGCCTGACACCCACACGTGGGTGACCATCCTAGCCGGAGGCATTGGCTCCCGCTTTTGGCCCGCGAGTACGCCAGAACGACCCAAGCAGCTTCTCCGTCTTGGTACTAAAGAACCGCTCATCGTTGATACCATGAGACGCGCAGCTGCACTGGTCCCCATTGAACGAATCAGAATCCTAGCTGGGGAAAATCTGAGAAGTCCAATCAAATCAGTACTTCCCAGCCTAGAGCGAGATAATTTCTGGATTGAACCACAGGCGCGAGGCACCGCACCCGTGCTGGCATGGGCGGCGGCGAAACTAGCTAAGCTTGATCCGGAGGCGGTGATGGTTTCTATGCACGCCGATCATCTACTAGACCCCCTTGAAGAATTTGTGGAAACGGTCGCGAGTGCCGTCGAGGTAGCTCGGCGTGATGACTTACTTCTCAGTATCGGCGTATCCCCAGACCGAATCGAAACTGGGTACGGGCATATCGAGGCCGGTGAACAACTCAAAGCGGCTGGCTTGGCTAAGTCTTTCCGCGTAAAGGCATTTCATGAAAAACCCGACGAGGAGACCGCTCGCGGATATGTAGACCAGGGATACCTCTGGAACACAGGAATCTTCATTTGGAAGGCCAGCGTGCTCCTAGATGAATTAAGTAGGCACGCACAGGAGATCTCTGATCACCTACCACTTATCAATAACGAAGGAGCGGACGCCTTTTTCGAGCGCGTGCCCGTGAGCGTGATCGACCGAGCAGTCATGGAACGCAGCGATCGAGTAGGAGTGGTCGAAGCTACCTTCAACTGGGATGACGTGGGTAGTTGGGAAGCACTTTCTCGAACGCAGGTTCTAGACCAGTTGGATAATGTCTCATTGGGTAATGTCGAGCTAGTTGGCGCACGCGGATCGATCGCTTACCAAGAAGGTCCAGGCCGAATAGTGCTTATGGGAACCGAAGACCTCGTCGTAGTGCAGGTGGAGGACACGACGATGGTCATGCCCAGAGCTAGGGCGTCTCAGCTCAAGGAGCTTCTCGACCGCATGGAAGGAGCCCGGTAGTGGCAATATCCCTTTATCTATTTGACGACCGCCGGGCTCGGGCATGGGCGCCATACAGCCTTACCCGCCCCTGCGGGGAACTTCTCCACGGGTGCCTAACTGCACGACAACGGGCAGAGCTGATATTCGGCGTCAAATGCAGGGGGCACATTAGTCGAACAGCACTGATCGGCTTTGACGAACCAGGAGCACCGCCAGCGATAGCACGAGACGACATAGCGTCCTCGGGTACCCGCATCCTGATCTCCAGTCGTGCCGTCGTATCATTTCAGGAATTTGACCTACCGACAAAGTCAGCCCGCATCTGCATTGACGGAGATCCAGTTGGCTGGGTTCTCGCAAGTGGGGATCCAATTCCTTCGGAACTTTGGCTAAGGAACCCCGAGGCCGAGCCAAGTGAAGCAGTAGTTGACCTCGACCTGAGAGGATCGATCCTGAACCATCCATGGGATCTGCTAGCAGCTAACCACGACCGTATAACAGATGATATCAGAGAGCTCTTCAGCCAGGATCATCTCACACCTGGTGCGCACCGGGTTGGGGTACACCACGTGTCACTGGGAGAGGAAGCCATAATCGAAGCCGGGGTTCATCTGGACCTCCGCTCCGGTCCTATCCGTATCGATTCGGGCGTTAGAGTAGAAGGCCCGGCGCGTTTGAAGGGACCTCTCTATGTGGGTCAGGACTCGACCATCCTCGGTGGCTCGGTGGGGACTTCGTCGATCGGACCCATGTGCCGGGTGCGAGGAGAGGTCGCGGACAGTATTTTTCTGGGATACGGGAACAAAGCACACGAAGGCTATATCGGACACGCTCTTGTCGGCCGATGGGTAAACCTAGGTGCCTTCACAACGAACTCTGACTTAAAAAACAACTACACCTCGGTTCGAATTTGGACACCAGAGGGTGACGAGGACTCAGGCCTCATCAAAGTAGGATGTTTTATTGGCGACCATGTCACGACAGGCATAGGAACACTGCTGAACACCGGGGCTATCATTGGCGCTGGAAGCAACGTCTTCGGTGGCCTGATGGCTCCGTCAGTAGTTCCTCCATTTAGCTGGGGGTCAGGTGAAGACCTTGAGGATCACCGGCTTGAGAAGTTTCTTCAAACGGCCGAGCGAGTTATGGCTCGACGTGGCCAAAAACTGACTTCCGGGATGGCGAATGTGTTACGCATCGCGTGGGAAAAGACCGAGAAACGACGCAGAAAATGACTCGTTGGAGTTACCGTAGCGCCGCCAGCTGGTGAGAATCTCTGTTCTTGGGAGCGGAAGCTCTGGAAATTCGATCTTTCTACAGGCCGGAAACACCCGCCTGCTAGTCGACGCGGGCTTCAGCGGCCGCTCACTTGCCAAGCGGCTGAGTACAATTGGAGTCGAGGCCGAGAACATCGATGCGATCGTGGTGACGCACGAACATGGTGATCACACGAGTGGTATCGGAGTTTATGCTAGAAGATACGGAACCCCGCTCTACATGACACAGGGCACTCAGGAAGCATGCTCAAAGCTTTTTAAAGGCCAAGAAACCGTGCTTACCTACAATCCGGGACGCTCCTTCCACGTGGGTGACGCTAGAGTCGAGCCGTTCCTGACCGTACACGATGCGGTAGACCCGGTAGGTGTCGCCATCGTGGATGAGTGCACGGGTCTTAGGGTTGGTGTCGCGACTGACCTTGGACGACCAACATCTCAAATTCGCCATGCCCTGTCTGATTGCGACTTTCTTGTGCTTGAGGCGAACCATGACGAGGTGCTCCTCCACACTAGTAACTACCCTGTATCTGTTAAGCGCCGGATCGCATCGAGCCATGGGCACTTGTCAAATCAGGCTGCAGCCCATTTCGCCGTCGAACTAATGCATCCCAGACTCGCAGGTATCGTTCTCGCACACCTATCGAAAGAATGCAACAGTGGCGACCTAGCTCTCAAAGTAGTCGGAGGAGCTCTGAAAGAGGCCGGATGGTCGGGTTATCTGGATGTGGCGGAACAGAATCACCCGACAGCCCTCCTCGACATCGAAGATCTTCGTTACCGTGAGGGTCCAGCGCAACTCAGTCTGATCTAAACACCCGATCAGAGAGGTCAAGGTCAACCCCCACCCGGAGGCTTGGCAGCTATAGAGAGACGCTCGGGGGTGTTACGATCGAATTGAGCATGGATCTCGTCTAGACGCTCGCCCGCCAACGCCACCTTTCCCGAGAAGGCCTGCCTGAGCGCTCGACACCCTTGGGTCTCCAGGGCATTTAGATCGTCCGCCAAAGCTCTCGCCGCATTGATGGTAAGGTCACGATGTTGATGCTCATGCGATCGAATCGCGCTCTCGATCAATTGCCAAGAAGCCCGCTCTTCCGTAGGACGATCAGCCTGACTCGGCCATTCTGGTAATGTGACGCGAATCTGAACTCTGAGGGTCAGGTCGGAGACGCGACAACGCCCACGGACGCCTACGGGACGCCACGAGGGTTGGATATAGTACTCTGTAAGCCCTTGAGACATCTCACCACCCGCTCCAGCCAGACGAGTGCTGTTGAGCCGAGCGATTACCTCAGTGAGAGTCGTATCCTGAAGTGTGTAGTACACCTCAACAAATTCAATCTGAACGACAGCAGAATCGCCTCCCTCTGATAGCCGCTGCGCAGACACGGCGAGAGGACAGACCGCCAACAGTACAAGCGACGCTAACGGGCCTACCCTAAGCCCAGACTTCATGACTTTAGAGACCCATCAGTCTCATCACGTCATTCGAGAGCGCTAGTACCATGATTCCAATGAGGATGAAAAAACCGACATTACTCCACCTTAGCCTCTGCTCAAGACTCAGGGCCCGACCTCCTCGAAGGGCCTCAATCGCAAGAAACATAAGGTGACCTCCATCCAAGATCGGGATTGGGAGCAAGTTCAGAACCGCCAAGTTCACACTGAACAGGGCCATGAAACTGAGAAAAGTCTCGAGGCCGGCCTCAGCAGCCTGCCCGGACGCTTCACCAATCGTAAAGATGCTACCAAGCGAACGGGGTGAAATACCTCCTGTTACTAAATCACCCAGGAATCCTACTATGAGGGCGGTTATCGCCACGGTTTCTCGATAGCCTGTAGCCATCGCCTCGCCCAGTGAGACCCTCTCGTACGTCATGTCTATTCCTGGAGGACGAATCCCAGCGCGACCAATCATCCGGGTCCGACCATCAAGAGCGATTCCCTCGACCGCATCGAGCGTTAGCGACCGAACTAAGGTGCTTCCACCCCGATCGATAGACAGTTCGACCCGTTCTCCTGGGCGCGCCTGTATCTGATCTACGAAATCGTACCAACCAGCGGTCGGCGTTCCGTTCACGGCTAGCACCCGATCACCAGTCTCGAGGCCGGCTTTCCCCGCAGGTGTCCCTGGGTCCGTTATCCCTACTCCTGACTCCAACCATACAAACAAAGACTCATAAAGCGAGCGCCTCTCTGCTTCAGTGGCCGGAATGCGGATTTCAATGCTACGGGCTGGCTCTGCTAGATCGACTCGCACAGGCCCTGCATCACCTTCTAGCAAAGCCCGACGGATGTCTCCCCAGTGCTCGACCGGCTCGGCACCAATCCGCACAAACCGACTTGCGCGATCGACGGTGGCCAATTCCTCAGTGCCCGTGGGCAACGTACTCTCCACTATCTGGCCGATGCGCGTACTGTCATAGTGACGTTCGCCGTACGTAGCGGCCAAGAACGTGTACACTCCCAGGGCAAACAGCATGTTCATCATGACCCCGGCGGAAAGTACTAAGGCCCGGGCCCAGATTGGCTTCGAGTCGAAATGTCGATCTGTGCTCTGCACGAGTGGCTCGACGCTGTCCGGTCGAAGTTCACCACCTTCGATCTTCTCCATGACCTCATCATCCATGCCGCCCATCTTCACGTACCCACCGAGCGGGAGAGCACAGATGACCCACTCAGTCTCACCGCGAGTAAATCCAAATAACTTAGGACCCAGCCCTATCGAAAATCTCTCGACCTCGATACCAACCGCCTTGGCAGCCCAGAAGTGTCCGAGCTCGTGCACGAATATGAGTACGCCAAGTACGATGACGGTCGCGAGTATGGTCATGACTTCTTTCCTATAGACTGCGCGCAGCGCGCGACTTCTTCTGTTGACACCTTTCGAGCTGCCCGATCGACAGAAATCACGTCTGTGAGATCTCTGGGCGCCGCTATTCCAATTCTGTCCATCGTTCTTTCAACCACTTCAGGCATTTCAGGGAAACGGATCCGGTCTTCCAAGAATGCCTCAACGGCAATTTCGTTCCCAGCGTTGTACACGGCTGGCGCGCAACCGCTCCGTCGACCTGCCTCCACCCCAAGGGCATACATCGGGAATGCCTCATGATCTATGTCTTCGAAGGTGAGTGGAGATAACCTCACCGGATCGTAGGTACGGAGTAAGGCATCATCTAACCGGCGCGGATAGCTCAGGGCATATAGGATCGGTAATTCCATGTTAGGGAAGCCGAGTTGTGCCAGTACTGAACCATCAACGAATTCGACAAAAGAGTGAATGACTGACTGAGGGTGGACCACTGCTTCAATCTTGTCATAGTCTAGCCCGTACAAAAAGTGGGCTTCTATGACCTCAAGTGCTTTGTTAGCTAAAGTCGCCGAATCGACAGTGATTTTCGCACCCATGTTCCACGTAGGATGCTGCAAGGCCTCAATAGCCTTAACCTTGTGAAGGTCTGCTTTCGAGCACCCACGAAAAGGGCCTCCTGATGCCGTCAACGTGATCCTCTGTAGATCCTTGTCATCGGAACCCTGCAGGCATTGAAGGATCGCAGAGTGTTCTGAGTCGATTGGAATCACCTCACCCTCACCGCTCTCGGCCGCAGCTACAACCAAGGCACCTCCTGCTACGAGGGATTCCTTGTTAGCTAGCGCTACTCGATGACCCGCCTCAAGCGCTGTAAGGGTTGGCCTAAGTCCTACAGCACCAACAAGCGCATTCAAGACTATATCGACATCCGGATCTGCTGCAGCTTCCACAATAGACTCTATTCCACTCTCCCATCTCGTCGCTTCATTAGCCTTCGGGAGTTCGAGAGACGAATCGCAGATTACCGCCTTCTTAGGCCGAAACTCGCTGACCTGTGCTTCTAAAGCATCAATATTCCTGTTGGCCGCGAGCATCGTGACGTTGTACTGCTCGGGATGTCTCCGTATGACTTCGAGTGCGCTGCATCCAATCGATCCGGTAGACCCAAGTATTGCGACCCGAATCACAAAAGCTTCCCCAATAGAACCAGGAGGACATAGGATGACGGAATAGTGAGAACTAGGGAGTCAATCCGGTCCAGGGCTCCACCGTGTCCCGGGAACAGTAATCCCGAATCCTTGACCCCCGCCTCGCGCTTGAAAACTGACTCGAGTAGATCGCCAAGCACAGCTGCGAAGCCTAGTAATCCTCCTATAAAAGCAAAAAGTACAAAACCTGCATCAGCAAGACCCGGCAAGCGCTCCGAGGTTACGAAAAACCACACTACACCTGCTACGGAACCACCGGCGAGATTAGCCCAAAAGCCCACCCATGACTTGTTCGGAGAAATCTCCGGAGCCAAGCGAGAACGGCACCGCCCCCATTCTGTGCCAACGAAGTAGGCTGAGGCATCACCGAGCCAGGTGGCCACAAGTGGAAGCGCCACAATGTATAGTGACGCAAGCGAATCGACCGTGTCCAACGTCCAGCCGTGCTCGATGGGTAGTTGTATGAGCAGTGGGGCAAATGCGAGTGCCAGTCCTGTATAGATCGCACCAAAAACAGTTATCGCTGCAGTAGCGAGTGGCTTACCGCTAGGGCCTCGTTTCCTCATCACCTCTAACGCTGCTAGGATCGAAGCAAGGCCGATAACCACGAGAGCAAATGGTGCGAAGTCCCGGAAAGTAGGACGCCAAGCAGCAAACAGGACAAACAGAACGGACGCGGTGACACCCACCCATTCTATAGGATTCACACCCTTCTCTTGGGCAAGACGATACAACTCATGCGCAGCCCATCCAGCGAAAGCGGCTAGGGGTACCGCGAGGTACCAGCCGCCGAGATACATCAACCCAAGGACGAAAGGGATCGCCGCCGTCGCGACCACTGTGCGTTTAGAGAGCTCTTTCATCTTAGTCTCATTGTGGCTCGTTGACTTCAACGCTTACGCACCCAAAACGGCGCTCTCTTCGCTGAAAATCTAGGATAGCTTCGAACAGAGCTTCTCGGTCAAAGTCAGGCCAGTAGACTGGTGATATGTGGAGCTCAGTGTAAGCAAGCTGCCAGAGCATGAAATTGCTGATGCGATACTCTCCCGAGGTACGAATCAAAAGATCTGGATCCGACAGTCCCCGCGTGAATAGAGCGGCTTCGAGCTCCTCAGCATCTATCTGTTCCGGAAGAAGCTCACCGGCCCGGACCCTGTCTGCAAGAGCCTGAGTTGCCCTGAGCAATTCCTCTCGCCCGCCATAAGAGATCATCACATTCAATCGCAAGACATCACCACCTCGCGTGCGCTCAACCATCTCCTGAACTGCACTTAGCGTTTGTTCGTCCAAACTGTCGAGGTCTCCAAGAGCGTGCACTTCGACGCCGCGATTCCTCAACTCTGCGCATTCTTTTCTCACATAGAGCCTTAGAAGCCCCATCAGAGCACTTACCTCCTGAGCAGGACGCTTCCAGTTGTCCGTGGAGAAGGCAAAAAGCGTGAGGGTGTCGATACCAGCCTCGACCGCGCCTTCAATCACCTCGCGGACGGACTTCATACCCTCCTTGTGCCCGAGATGGCGCGGAAACCCACGCTCACTCGCCCAACGTCCGTTGCCATCCATAATTACGGCTACGTGCGATGGAACGGCAGTGCCCGAGCGCACTCGATTCAAGCGATCCGAGTCGGCCATGTCAGATGGCCATGACCTCTTCTTCTTTCGCCTTAAGCAGAGCTTCGATCCTGTTCGAGTAGTCGTTAGTCAGCTTCTCTAACTGATCCTCACGACGGCGCCCCTCATCTTCGCCAATCTCATGGTTCTTTATCAGGTCATGGATCTGCTCTCGGACAGTTCTCCTAGCGTGGCGAAGGGAGATTCGACCCTCTTCGGCCATCTTATGGAGGATCTTCACGAACTCCCTTCTGCGCTCTTCATTCAGAGGTGGGATTGGCACACGGATTACGTTACCGTCATTCATGGGATTCAATCCCAAATCTGACATCATGATGCCCTTTTCAATATCACCCAGCAGCGATTTATCGAACGGCTGCACTACGATCATGCTCGAATCGGGGGTGTTCAAGGTAGCCAGTTGATTCAACGGCATCTTAGATCCGTACGCCTCGACCTTCACGGAATCGAGAAGCGCGGGAGTGGCCTTTCCGGTCCGGACAGTAGCGAACTCGCGACGAACCGCCTCGAGTGCGTCCTCCATGCGGGTTTTTCCCTCTTCTACGGTCGCCATCTTCACCTCCGGAGCACGTAAAACACTTGGCGGAGTCGCCTTGATCAATCCTGAAATGTGTCACGAAACTAGTGTGCCGACCTTCTCCCCACGAATCGCTCCTGCAACAGCACCGCTGTCGCTTAGATTAAGTACGATGATCGGCAAACCATTTTCTTTGCAAAGAGCAACCGCTGCGGCATCCATCACACCGAGTTCGCGCTGAACGACCTCCTGAAAAGAAATCTCTGGTATGAATTCCGCCGATGGATCTGTAACTGGGTCAGCAGTATAAACACCCTGCACCTTAGTTGCCTTAATTACGACGTCGGAATCCATCTCGATCGCTCTAAGAACAGCCGCCGTGTCGGTAGAGAAATATGGGTTACCCGTCCCCGCAGCAAACAGAACTACGCGACCCTTTTCTATATGTCGCATCGCACGACGTCGGATGTAGGGTTCGGCTATCTCCTCCATGCGGATCGCCGTCATAACACGCGTTTCGACACTCTTGGTCTCCAGGAGATCTTGCACCGCTAGAGCGTTTATGACAGTGCCAAGCATACCCATATAATCTGCTTGAACACGATCCATGCGCCCTCCTTCCGATGCAATCGCACCTCGGACGATATTCCCACCACCGATCACAATGCCTAGGGACACCCCCATTTCGACCAGAGATCGAATTTCATCGGTCAGTTGATCTACAACTTCAGGCTCAATACCGAAGCCCCGTTCTCCGGCTAGCGCCTCTCCGGAAAGCTTTAGGAGTACTCTCCTGTAACGCAGCTCTGACCCGTCAGCCAAGGTTCGCTCTACTCGCCAATTTTCATTCGAGCAAACCGCGCCACCTCAATCTTTTCACCGACCGTTCCAGACACCTCAGTTATAAGCTGCTCTACAGTCACGTCAGGATTCTTCACGAAGGGTTGGGCCAGAAGAGTGCTCTCCTTAAAGAATTTCTGGAGACGCCCTTCAACGATTTTTACAGCGATCTCTTCCGGTTTCCCCTCCTCCCTGGCCTGCTCCATGTAAACGGCACGCTCACGCTCAATCACGTCCTCAGAAATCTCATCCTGCGATATCGAGATGGGGTTCGTTGATGCAATGTGCATAGCGATGTCTTTGGCTAGCGCCCTGAAATCGTCAGTGTTCGCAACAAAGTCTGTTTCGCAGTTTACTTCAACGATAACCGCCGTCTTGTTATCGAAATGAATGTAGCTGCCGATCGCACCTTCGTTAGCTGATTTCTCAGAACGCTTCGCGGCCTTTGCAGCGCCCTTGGCTCGCAGAAGGTCAACGGCCTTTTCCGTATCTCCTCCGGTCTCGGTAAGCGCCTTCTTGCAGTCCATCATCCCCGCTCCAGTCATGTCGCGGAGTTTCTTTACGTCTGCTGCGGTGATCATCGTTTCTTCACTCACTTTGATCGTTCGTTCAAGTTATTCCCCAGCTCCCCAGCCTGTGCCCGCTCGTGGAAGAGGCGGCGGACCTTTTCTCGGTCTCGCCGCCTCCGCGTGCCCTTCAGGAAATCCTCGCCAACTGTTATTGCACAGCCCTTAAAGGATTTTTGCTCGAACGGCAAAACCTATTTCTCATCCTCGCCACCCTTTAGCTCGCTCCCTGCAGCTTCCTCCACAACCACAGGAGTTTCCACATCGGATGCTTCTGCCGGCTGAATTGTGGTCTCAGCTTCGGTCATCCCGTCGCCCTCATCTTTTCGATGAGCCGCGATGACCTCCGGTCGAGGGCGACGCTTCCGTCTAGGACGCCGTCGCTTTGGCGCTTGCTTCTCCGTCGTTTCACCCGTCTCGGTTGAGTACGTTGTAGCTTCCATTTCGTCAATCCGCCGCCGCTCTTCATCCGGAACCTCTCGCCTAGCAACCCCTATCGACTCAGCCATTGCCTTCGCGATGAGCGTTACCGAGCGAATAGCGTCGTCATTGCCCGGTATTGGAAAGTCAACCGCATTGGGATCCGCGTTCGTGTCCGTTATCGCAATGATCGGGATACCGAGCTTCTTAGCTTCTTTGACCGCGATGCCCTCCCGACGTGCATCCACTACAAAGATGGCGCCCGGAAGGCGCGACATGTCCTTCACACCCGCCAGATATTTGTCGAGCTTGATCCGCTCACGCTCAAGCATGAGTCGTTCTTTCTTAGTGTAGAACTCGAATGCGTTTTCCTCGGCACCTCGCTCCAACTCTTTAAGTCGTCGAATCTGCTGACGGATGGTCTGAAAGTTGGTTAGCATCCCACCCAACCAACGTTCCGTGACCCAATACGACCCACTACTCTTTGCTTCTTCCTCAACCACGCCGCGCAGCTGTTTCTTCGTACAGACGAAGAGAATCCTCTCTCCTCGGAGAACCACCTCTCGGACCGCCTGCTGGGCCGCTTTTAGACGATCAAGCGTCTTACGGAGGTCAATGATGTGTATCCCATTCCGTTCGGTGAAGATGAAGCGTTTCATCTTCGGATTCCAACGGCGGGTTTGGTGGCCGAAGTGGACTCCGGCCTCGAGAAGCTGTTCGAGACTTACTTCAGACATTTTAGTCGTGTCCGTGGGGCCGATTTACGCCCCGGTCAAGATGCAGAGTCGGCTCAACCGACTCCGTAGAATAAACTGATCAACGCTTAGAAAATTGGAAGCGCTTGCGAGCCTTAGGGCGACCCGGCTTCTTGCGCTCAACCTGACGAGAATCTCTAGTCAGCATGCCTTTCTCACGCATTGCGGAACGGAGTTCTTCATCCTGTGCAACGAGTGCACGAGCTAAGCCCATGCGCACCGCGTCGGACTGTCCCGTAAGCCCACCCCCACTCACTCTCACTACTACATCAAACGACCCTTCGAGCTCAGCCACCTTAAGCGGCTCCTCGACACGGATCTGGTGAGTGGGACGCGGGAAATAGTCTTGCATGCTACGGCCGTTCACGCTCCAATCACCTTTTCCTGGGCGAAGCAGAACGCGAGCTACTGAGCGCTTCCGCCGTCCTACCGTTTGGATCTGATTTTCACCGGCCATTGTTTCGTCAAATTCCTGAGTCAGAGTTCCAGGGGCGCGGGCTTCTGGCCCTGATGGGGATGCTCGGTACCCGCGTAAACCTTCAACTTCGAACGCAGTACTCGACCAAGCGCGTTCTTCGGCAGCATTCCCTTCACCGCTAGCTCAATCACGCGCTCAGGGTGAGTCTCAATCATACGCCTGAACGGAATGAAGCGTTCACCGCCCATGTATCCGGAGTGACGGAAATATTGTTTTTGGTCGGCCTTTTTGCCTGTCAGACGGACCTTTTCCGCATTGATTACGACGACATTGTCACCAGTATCAAGATGTGGCGTGTACATCGGCTTGTGCTTGCCACGGATAACCTTGGCAATCTCTGCCGCGAGGCGACCTAGCGGTTTGTCAGTGGCATCGACGAGCCACCAGTCATGCTGGATCTCGTCAGCCTTAGGGGTATACGTTTTCATGCCCGTGATTCACAGAAACGGCGCTACTTGAAGAAAGCTGTGAAAGCTAGAATAGGCTCGTACGAGCGTCAACGACCTGCCAGCCTTGTTCCGAGGGGGTTTCGGACTGTCTCGCAGATAACCTTCGGACAATCTGCCTCCGAAAAGATGGCCTATCCTGATGGCAGGCAAGAAAGCAGATCGGAAGAAAACCTAGCCTTCCCTATTTAGCGGTATGTCTCCAAGAAACGCGCGCGCGACGCATGGCGGAGCCGCCCAAGCGCCTTCTCTTTGATCTGCCGAACCCTCTCTCTAGTAATCCCAAGGATCTCGCCAATTTCTTCCAGAGTCATAGGATCTTGTTCGTCTAAGCCAAAGTAGAGTCGAAGAATCTTGGCCTCCCGTTCCTTCAGCGATGCGAGTGACTCTTCAACAGATGCCTTGAGTGCGTGCTCAAACGCTTCATCTTCTGGTCCTGGAGAATACTGATCAGGGAGGTAGTCCAAGAGACGGTTGTCCTCCCCTGGCGTCATCGGCGCCTCTAATGAAAGGTGCGAGCGCGAGATCGCTAGAGTCCGCTCAATGTCTTCTTTGCTGACATCTAGATCTTCTGCTATCTCTCCAACCGTAGGCTCGCGGCCCAGCTCCTGTAAAAGCGCTGAACTTCGGCGCCCGATCCGGTACAGAGCTCCCGCACGATTGAGAGGCACACGAACAATTCGGCTCTGCTCCGCCAATGCCTGGAGTATCGCCTGCCTGATCCACCAGACAGCATAGGAGATGAACTTGATCCCTTTCGTCTCATCAAACTTGTGGGCTGCCCGGATCAATCCAAGATTGCCCTCATTGATGAGATCAGAAAGTGGGACCCCCTGATTCTGGTACTTCTTGGCTACGGAGACAGTGAAACGGAGATTCGATCGCACAAGCTTGTCGAGTGCTTCGTCATCACCCTTGCGAATGAGTTTAGCTAGGCGTGCCTCCTCAGCTCGATCAATCAGTGGGTACTGACTGATCTCTCTCAGGTACTGATCCAGCGAGCCTTCGGTAGAAGATGCTCTGCGGGACTTAAAACTCATGAGGACGCTGGGACGGAGGAGTCTAGGCCAACCGCGCGGGGCATCGTAGAAACGCACCACCGCTTACGATCTAACGGATACAGAAAACACGCAATGTCTGAAACACCTTCAGCTGATCACCATCCCGATCCGGTTCCACCTCACCTTTGAAGGTCTTCTCGTCGACTGGTCGACTTTTGGTTCAGAAGAGTAGTACACAAGCCATGGCCGCCCGCGAATCCCTTCTCGGGTAACGAAGCCCCAATAGCGTGAATCCTCGCTAATTTCTCGATTGTCACCTAATACGAAATAGCTGTTGTTAGGTACGACTATCGGACCCCAGTTGTCTCGAGTGGGCTGATACTCCGGTCTCCTAGACGTGACCGAATGACTGGACTGCCACTCCATGTCAGGATGCGCGGCATCTCGACTCCCATCGACTTGACGCGCGTACGTTTCGAGTACTGGAGTATTGTTCCTGAAAAGAGACTTGTTTCGCATCTCTAAAGTGTCACCAGGGACACCGACGATGCGCTTGACGTAATTCTTTTCGGGTTCGTGTGGCGGACGGAATATGATTACCTCCCCCCGTGCTGGCTCTGCCGAACCGGTGAGCATTATGTCCGTTCCAGGAACCCTTAGCCCATAGCCAATCTTGCTTACCAACAAAAAGTCCCCAACTAGAAGCGTGCCTTCCATCGAAGCGGTCGGTATCCTAAAAGCCTCAACGACCGTGGCTCGGATTAAAAGAAAGCAAAAGAACGCCACCGTGACTGATTTTACCCAGTGAAACAGTCTGCGTCCCAAAAAGCTTGCAGTCGGCTCATGTCCTCCACGAATCACCGTCTTAACCGTCCTACTAATGCCAATCTCTAAGCTGCCAGCGCCAACATAATCCTCTGTTTTGGTTGAGGCACCAGTTTTGTGTTTTCACACTAACACAACCAAAGTCGTCTCGGTGCTGTCCAGATTCTATCCACAGAACTCATACAAGCACTCTATCTCATTGCGAGGACCTCACCCTCCCTCAACTGTCTCTGATCAACCCGTACTTCTCAATCTTCTTGTAAAGATTAGATCTCGGCATATCGATGCGTCTGGCTGTCTCAGCAACATTCCAATCGTGCTCCCGAAGCTTCTGATTGATGAAAGCTCGCTCTGCGCCGTGCTTGAAGTCCGAGAATGTGTCACTCGAGAGGAGGTCACCCTCAAGCCTTGGGCCTGAGGATCTTTCACCAGCGAGCATATCAACATCCTCGAGCCGCACAGTGTCTCCAAGGGAGAGTATCAGCAGTCGTTCAACAGTATTTCGCAACTCTCGGACGTTCCCTGGCCAAGGCAAAGTCTGAAGTCTCTCCATAGCAGCCGTCTCAAACGACCGTGGAGAAAGTCCATCTCGGCATAACATAAGATCGGTAAAATGCTGAACCAACATCGGAACATCGTCTCTCCGATCTCGTAATGGTGGCATGTGGATAGGAACCACGTTAAGTCGATAATACAAATCTTCACGGAACGCCCCGCCGCTGATCTCATGTTCGAGATCCTTATTCGTTGCCGCGACGACACGGACATCTACTTCGATAGAGTTCTTGCCACCCACACGTGACACCACACCCTGCTCTAAAGCTCTAAGAACCTTTGCCTGAGCTTGTGGCGACATGTCCCCGACCTCATCCAGGAATAACGTGCCTCCGTGTGCCTGTTCAAACTTTCCTGCATGGTCAGTGACTGCCCCCGTAAACGATCCCCTTAGATGGCCAAAGAGAGCTGATTCTATTAGCTCGGAGGGGATTGCGGCACAATTCACCTCAACAAACGGACCACTCGCCCTCGGGGACAGCCGATGAATAGCACGGGCAACGAGCTCCTTTCCCGTTCCATTTTCTCCGGTAACCAGTACACGTGCGTCGGTCGGACCAACGCGCTCAATGCGCTCAAGCACCTGCCTGATCGGGTACGAAGTCCCAACGATCTCGTAGCGGCTCTCGATCTGATCTCGCAGATCAGCCACGGACTGTGTCAGTCCTCGGAGCTCTAGGGCGCGCCGCAAAGTGACCAGAAGCCGGTCGGTGTCGAGAGGCTTCTCAAGGAAGTCATAGGCGCCCTTCCGAGTAGCTTCGACTGCAGTATCGATCGTCCCGTGGCCCGAAATCATCACAACGAGACTGCTTATGTCCTGCTCACGGAGCTTCTCGAGTACTTCAAGCCCATCAATCCCGGGCATCTTCACATCCAGGAAGATGACGTCAGGATTGAAGTCTGTCGCCACTTGAAGACCCTCATGGCCATCTTCAGCTACCCGCACCTCATGACCCTCGTACTCAAATACCTGCCGCAGAGCGCTTCTAATGCCGTGTTCATCGTCGATTACAAGAAGTCGGGTCATGAAAATCCGTGACTGTTGAGTCGGCAGAGATCAGCCATCTTCATCTACATCTACAGCCCGATCCAAAATTGGTTCGGTTAAGAATAGAATCACCTGGTCGCCATCTACACGAACCTCAGCAATTTCTGGTGGGAGCATGACCTCCAACCTACGGTCACCTGGTAAGTTCGGGGTCTTCGAGATTTGCTGAGTCAGCAGATCCACCAAGGGAGCAGGTAACGAGATGTCCTGTATCCAAGCGCCAGTCACCTTCAGTGCCAGACGGCGTCCAGTGCCTGAGAGTATGCCCTCGATTTTCCCACTCAACGTATCAGGCAAGACCGAAAACAGTGAGCCGAGACTTGAGGTTCCTTCCCAGTCACGAGTCACGACTCGTGCGTGCACAACGGCTACTCCCTCGTCTATGCTGACGCCTATCTGCTCAACGCCGATCGGCAGTAGGCCCGGAAGAATCTTATTCAAGAGGACCGTTACTTCGTCTGATCCGATAGACATCGACAATTCACTCCTGCCCGCTCTGAACGAGAGAAGCCGCTCTAGAGTTCGAGCTTCGAGAATGTCAGCTGAAACCTGAGGCATCTCAATCCAAGAAGGGGGCTGGACCGTGTGGGGCTCCTCCATGGAATCAACTTGAATCAGGTCCCCATCTGTTCCCATCGAGATTACTACTGCAACTGAAAAACCCAGGAGCCCGAATGCGACCCAAGCTCTATGCCGTGCCCTCATTTTTTCCGCAGAGTGATGGAAGAAACAACGCTGTACCGCGGTTCCCCCGTAGACACATGACTCCTTATGAGATCGATCGCGCCAACTTTCACCAGCTCATCGAAATCGAGCTCCGAGAATGCCTGGTCTAGGTTCCTGAATGCTCCTGCTCCACCTTCGTTCCTAGTGCGCCCTAGAGTTACGTGTGGATGAAACGAACGAGACGCAGATGTAAAGCCCATATCACCGAGAGACCACTCTAGATCTTGTTTAAGGCATCGCATCTCCGGACAAGCCTCGACTCCTAGCCAGATCTCATCCGGCCGACGCACCGTAGGAAATGCTCCGAAACCTCGGATTTGGGTGAAAAACGGACGAGTTCCAGACGCAACTCTTTCCAGCGCTCCTGTGACGTCGCTTAACTGCTCCCGCCGCACCTGTCCCAAGGACTTAAGCGTGACATGGAAATCCTCCGGCTCAACCCATCGCACAGGAAGGTCACGGTCGCGTAACGCGCGCGCTGCCCGATGCATCTTCACACGCTGCCTCTTCGGAAAGTTGATGCCTACAAAAAGCTGCATCTGCGCTCACATTGTGGGGCTTTGCCCTGTGACTTGAAGAACTCTGTTTGTTATTCGTAGAATTAAGTCTACGATCTGACGCCGTGTGGTGCGAGGAAGTCCCTACTCAGTTCCGAGTGACGGGACCTTGAATAAGCAGCGCCACAGGAACGTCGGATATCAATCATTGATGACTTCCGACTGATTTTCCAATTGGATCCTTCTGAAGGAGTCGGCCTTAGATCCCACTTTCCCTCCACAAATACCGATCATAAACCGATTGAATCGCTGGGCTTCCCTCTCAGGTCCTGCACTGAATCAGTTGTAATAACAACAACCGAGGCGAGGATGATGGCCGCTGCTAACATTGAGCGAGGAATCAGCGGCTCGTCTGCTAGGGCCCAACCGAGGAAAAGAGCGACAACAGGGTTTACATATGCGTAGGTAGCTACACGAGAAGGTAGCACGACCGTTAACAACCAGATGTAAGCAGCATAGCCGACAATGGCACCGGCGATGATGAGGTAGAGTAACGCCCACCATGATCTTTGGGAGACATCCAAAATCGAAAAGCCGACCAGCTCCCCAGAGGCCAAAGACAGAAGTGTAAAAATCGCACCCCCGCTTAGCATTTGAGTAGCCACGAGCATCGCCGGCCTGGGCGGGTTCTCCACGTAACGTGAGACAAGTGACCCGATCGCCCAGGAGATGCTTCCAACCAACACCAATGACGCCCCCAGAAATTCCTCTCGCCCACCAGCACCAACACCTGGCGAGCCGGCTAGCACCCCGACACCCAAAAACCCAATCATCAAACCCATCGTCGCCCGGCTAGAGGGTCGATTCCCAGAGCCAAATCTAGCATCGAGCAACACCATCCACATGGGTACGGTTGCTACGATGAGAGCTACAAGACCGCTCGGCACCCACTGCTCCGCCACAACTACAGCGCCATTGCCTCCAACAAGTAAAAGTGTGCCAGAAATCGCCCCACTCCTCCACTGGACTAAGGTCGGCGCTGGGGCCCCCCTTGTTCTCAACCAGGCATACATCAGGGCTCCCGCAACAAGGAAGCGAACGGCGGCCATACCCAACGGAGGCATCGTCTCAATCGCGAACCGAATAGCTAGATACGTCGAACCCCAAATGACGTAAATCGCAGCAAAGGCTAGGCTGACGGCAGCAAGTCTTGCCCCACCTCCGTGATCTCCCGAACGATCTGGGGTCGAGTAAGCCATGGCTGAAAAACTCACTAGCTCAGGTAGCAGTTCTACTGAGGTCCGCACATTCGAGGAGCAATCTCTCGACGGTTATTCCGTCTTGGGCACTTTAGCCCCCCACCCGAGACTTCGTCTTTGTCGGCTGAGTGCTTGTCGGCCTAGTCCTATCCGCATGGGTCTTTAACTAAGCGCTCTATCCATTTCGGCTTGTAGCTCAGGTAAGCAGAGCCGTCAGTTGACTCATGCTGTCCTTGGCATCCCCCAAAAGCATCTTGTTGTTCTCCTTGAAGAACAGAGGATTTCCAACACCCGCATATCCCGCACCCAAGCTACGTTTGAGAACTACCGTGGTCTCAGCCTTCCATACCTGAATCACGGGCATTCCATATATGGGACTAGACTCATCTGTCTCCGCACCGGGGTTGACCACATCGTTCGCGCCGATGATTAGAACTAGATCTGTCTCAGGGCAATCATCATTGATCTCGTCCATTTCGAGAACGATATCGTACGGCACCCCTGCCTCAGCCAGAAGGACATTCATATGTCCTGGCAGGCGACCTGCAACGGGGTGTATCGCGTAACGGACATTGCATCCCCTCTTGCGAAGCATGCCGGAGAACTCATTTACGAGATGCTGCGCCCGAGCTACAGCCATTCCGTATCCTGGAACGATCATGATACTCTTGGCGTTGCGCGCGAGTTCGGCCACTTCTTCGATATCGGTGACGGTTACCTCACCCTCGATTTCCGCTCCCTCCCCCGTCGGATTCCCTCCGTCTGTTCCGAACCCTCCGAACACAACGTTCCAGATAGATCGGTTCATCGCCTTGCACATGATGTAGGACAGAATCGCTCCACTAGATCCTACAAGCGCTCCAGTCACCAATAGCAGGTCATTCGCCAGCATGAATCCAGCGGCAGCGGCAGCCCATCCCGAATAGCTGTTGAGCAAGCTGACCACGACCGGCATGTCAGCACCTCCAATCGCGATCACGAGATGGACTCCAAGAAGGCACGTGAGTCCTGTCAACATCATAAGAAACAGAAACGCACGGCTGTCCGTGGAGGGGTGGCTGGCCACCTGGAGTTCAGCCTCTATCCTCTCCACTTCTGTAACCGCAGTGTTGATTTCATCCTGAGAGAGTCCGGCTCCAGCCGACTCATTCTCAATACGCTCTAGAACACTCTCAGCAGCCTGTAACTGCTCCTCGAGCTCGATCGCGGTTTCGGCTTGCGATACTGTACCTGTAACGTAGGGCACAGCCATCCCAATACATGCGAGGGCTAATATGGCGTTGAGACCATGTCTCCCCGGAAGTAATAAAGGAGCTCCTGGAACTCGCTTGCCAAAAAGCCAACCACGCAACTTAGCCCACGCCACGATAGACCCCGTGAACGTGATGGCACCAATGGCGACGCCAAACCAGATCTCAAGCAAGTGAACCAGATCACTTCCGTGACCAGCAAGATCTGCTGTCAGCCATGTCGATATCCCAACCAAAACAGCAGCGAGTCCTACAAAGCTGTGCAGTAAGGCCACCAATTGTGGCATCGCTGTCATGGCCACCCGCTTGGCCATAACGGACCCAATCACACCTCCGACGAGTGCTGTCGTTATCAGTAGGGTCCAGTTGTCTGAACTGATTACTCGGGTGGCTCCATAGGAGTCCGGCACCACCAAGAGGAGAATCGTCGCACCAATGGCGATCACCATTCCAACGAGACCGTACGAGTTACCGCGTCGAGCCGTCTCTTGATTAGAGAGACCACCAAGACTGAGAATGAAGAGAATCGCCGCACCCAGATATGCGACATTGGGTATAGCTACGAAGCTTTGGAGTTCCATCCTAGTTACCCTCCTTACGGAACATCTGCAGCATTCGCTGAGTGACCAGGAAGCCACCGGCTATGTTGATGCTGGCAACTAGAATCGCTACTGCACCGAGTACCGCCGCGGTATTCAGTTCTGTACCGGCTACACCTAGCAACCCACCCACAACGATGATCCCACTGATCGCATTAGTCACACTCATCAAAGGCGTGTGCAAAGCTGGTGTCACGCTCCAGACAACCTGCCATCCAATGAAGCAGGCCAAGAGAAATACAGTGACCTGCTGAACAAAATGAGGGACAGGGGCGCTCTCAGCAGTAAACCCTATCAGCGCAAGCACTACAGCAAGCGTGAGGGCGATCGCATTACGAGGTCCGATCGCCATGGGTTCATTCGACGCGCCATGACCGTGCCCACTGCTCTTTTTCGGCTGCGGAAGAGCAGCAACTACTTCGGAGGCCCGCTTGCCCTGACTGGTGACTGGAGGTTTTTCGGGATCGGGAGGAGGAGGCCACGTGAGAGTCCCTTGGTGCACCACTGTGGATTTTCGCACGACCTCGTCTTCAAAATCAACCTTAAAGTCTCCAGCACTGCACATGTCTACTAGGAGATTGACGATGTTCGTCCCAAAGAACTGGCTCGCGTGGGTAGGGAGCCGACTGGTTAAATCCGTGTACCCGACAACATGCACTCCGCTGCTTACCACTACCTCACCGGGGACAGTGGCGGTGCAATTCCCCCCTTGTTCAGCAGCTAGATCCATAATGACTGACCCCGGCTTCATGCTGTCGATCATATCTTGCGGAATGAGTTCTGGAGCTTTTCGTCCCGGGATCAATGCTGTCGTAATGATGATGTCTACCTCTTTCGCTTGATCCGCAAAACATTCCAGCTCGGCCTGAAGGAACTCATCACTCATGATGTTGGCGTAGCCCCCACTTGATTCCTGAGACTCGTCCATCGGAACATCAAGCATGAGGAACCTGGCGCCCATACTCTCCACCTGCTCCTTGCACGCTGGTCGAACGTCGAAAGCTCGGACCTCAGCCCCTAAACCCCTAGCTGTACCGATCGCGGCGAGACCGGCGACACCTGCTCCGATCACCAGCACCTGCGCAGGGCGAGTCTTCCCGGCTGCAGTTATTTGTCCGCCGAAAAAGCCCCCGTATAGGTGGGCTGCCTCCAGCACGGCACGGTAACCGGCTATGTTCGCCATTGAGCTGAGGACATCCATCTTTTGCGCACGAGTGATGCGCGGAATCTTGTCTAGGGCAATTGCTGTTTTCGAGCCGCTCTGAAGCTGCTCGACAAGCTCAAGATTCTGCTCAGGAAATAGCAGCGAGATCAGCGTACCCCCATCCGCAAGTGAATCCGCCTCATGGCTACCATCACTGCGAACTTGAGGAGGGTTGATCTTGCATATCAAATCCGAGGAGCTCCATAAGGAATCCACCTCCGACGTTATAGAAGCCCCAGCAGCTATGAACATTTGGTCAGGATAATTGGCGAGCGCACCTGCACCGGCTTCGACACTTACCTCGAAGCCCATCTTGATCATCTTCTTGACCGTATCGGGCGTGGCGGCCACACGCCGCTCTCCGTTCAGAACCTCTTTAGGAATTCCTATACGCATAGCAATCTCTGGGGGTCTAAAGACATGCTTTTCTGGATTGTTTTTAACTAGGAGAAACGTCGACGTTACGGTCTCGCTTAGGAACCCCTTGAGGCCCTACTTCCTTCACTGAAACCTTCCGCGATGTCTTTTAGGAGGGTCCAAGTCTTCATTACGTGTTCTTCCGTAGTCTTGATGTTGCCGATTGCCAAACGCAAAACCACGAGTTCGTTCAAGACCGTATGCGTCAAAAATGCCCGCCCCGAATCATTAACTGCGTTGAGGATTTCATGATTGATCCGGTTTTGTTCTTCCGGCGTTTCACCGCGAGTACTTCGGAACGTAACTAGCCCGAGGTCGACCGGCGCCATTACCTCCCATTGATCCTCGTCACCAATCTCCTTTCCCAGCAACGAAGCGATCCTCAAGTGGTTTCGTATACGGGCTATCAGTCCATCCTTACCAAAATATCGGATTACGAACCACAGTTTCAGGGCACGGAACCGCCTGCCTAGCGAAATGCCAAAATCCATCAGGCTCCGAGATTCAGAGACCTCCGAAGACTGAAGATACTCCGGGACAATCGAGAAGGCCCGCTTCAGGATTTCAGGCCTTCGACAGTAAAGAACCGAACAGTCGATGGGGGTAAACAGCCACTTGTGAGGATTGACGACTATAGAGTCAGCTCGTTCCCAACCGTTGAACCATGAGTGGGACTCGGGCAGCATTGCAACAGGCCCGCCGTAGGCAGCGTCAATGTGCAACCAAATACCGTAATGATCTGCGATACTTGCGATCTCGGCCACTGGATCAAGAGCCGCGGTAGACGTCGTACCAAGGGTCGCTACAATCGCGCATGGCTTAATACCAGCATCCAAGTCCTCAACTATCGCCGCACCGAGAGCATCAGGCCGCATGGCGAATTCATCGTCAGTTGAGATCGTTCGGTACCCTCGCTGTCCCAAGCCCACTGCAAGCACACCCTTTTCTATGGAAGAGTGGGCCTGTTGTGATGCGTAAACCCGCCCCGGGGCCATACCGAACAGTCCATTTTGATGCGCATCTGGCCACGCACGCTCCCTCGCTGCGGCCAGAGCGTACATGGTCGAAGATGATGCAGTGTCGTTGATCACTCCCTCGAAGGCAGCGGGGAGATTAAGCAGCTGCCTCAACCAGTCTGTAGCCACCTCCTCCAGTTCTGAGGCTGCAGGTGCACTTCTCCAGACCATGGCATTGACATTGAGTGCTGACGCAAGGAGTTCACCGATGATACCTGGACCCGACGCTGAAACCGAGAAATAGCCGAAGAACGACGGATGGTTCCAATGATTCATCCCCGGGATGATGACCGAACGAAAATCATTCAGCAGTGCATCCATAGATTCAGGGGCCGACGGAGGCGCTGCTGGGATTTTCCTCCTGATCTCCCCCGGCTTTGTTGACGGAAACACGGGCAAGTCATCAACCTCCGCTAGGAAGTCCGCGACCCAGTTAACGGCCTCATGCGCGTACTCGCGAAACTCCTCGGGAGGCATGTCACCCAGATCGCTTGACCAGTCTGGCTTCTCCTCATTCAACGGTGCACTCCTTCTTCGGTTTTCCGCCATTCTCGCGGGACAATTCAAAGCCTCTACTTTGAGTTCTCCCGCATGATCAAACGCTTCCAGCAGGGGCACATAATACAGAAGCCGGAGTTCCGGAGGAACGACTTACCTCAATCTCGTCGGCTAGGATTCAGACTCAGGGGCCACAACCTGGCTCGAGTCCCACAACCTCAAGGTCACCGTCACGGTCGTCCCACGACCCACTTGGCTCTTAACCTCGACACTCCCACCCCAAGCACGAACAACCCTCTGGACTATCGCCAACCCAAGACCGGCCCCCTTTGAACGAGTGCTGAATTGTGGTTCGAAGATCCGAGGTAACACATCTTCCGGAATCCCCGAGCCATTATCGTTCACTTGTAGGATGACCGTCCCAGGGATGACACCTTGATAAGCCGAAATGACGACAGACGTCCCCTCACCGCCCGCTACCCGAGCATTCTCTAAAAGATTTCCGAGGACCTCTTTCAGTTCGGCGCTGCGGGCTACAACCAGAGGAAGTCCGTGCGGAACCTCCTGCGAAAAACGCACTCCCGACGAAGCTCCTCCGTAAAGCACCATCACCTCTTCCACCACGTCTTGCAGCGCGACAGCGGTAAGGGGCATGTCAGGGGCACCAGGGGCGCCGAATCGAGAAAAGGACTGGGCAATTTCCGCTAGTCGGTCGATCTCCCCTAGCATCGCGTCCGCGTTACGCACCAAGATCTCTTCGAAGTCTGGGCGCTCATCCTCCCATGCCCTTCGGACGTGCTGGACGCTGAGCTTTATGGGTGTCAGTGGATTCTTCACCTCATGGGCAACCTGCCTTGCCATCTCACCCCAAGCCAAAACACGTTCAGCTCTAAGTTCATCCGTCACGTCATCGAGTGCTATAACAACGCCTCGTCGTGCACCGAGCCTCCCTAAGCTTCGGGCTCGCACTCTCACTCTACGGTCACGCACCTGAAAGTCCGAGTTAGCTTCATCGGCTCCACCCTCTAGGTAATCATCAAGCCACACCGCGAAGGGATCCCCAAGCACACCGTCCTCAGGAAGTGTTTTTCCAACCAAAACCTTCGCACCTAGCAACTCCTCAGCTCGGGGATTCACCAGAGTAACGCGACCCGTCGAATCCAAGGCCACCATGCCAACTGCGGATTCATCCATGATCAGCTGGGTTCGCCTTGAGGTTCTCACCAGTTGACGACGAGCACGGCGGACTCGGCCAACCATACGATTGAACGCTCGGAATACGGCACCGAATTCATCGCTCCTATGCGCCGGCAGGCGTAAGCTTAGATCCCCAGAGCCCACGCTTTCCGATGCAATCTGTAACGCGAGGATAGGCCTCGTCAGAGCACGGCCCGCTACCATCGCCAAGACTAGTGAAAGAACTGCACCGAGCAGAACGACAAAGGCAAGTAGCTCGAGAAGGTCTGTGGTACCAAGGGCGCTAGAACCAGCTTGTAATGGGATTTGCACGGCCAAAATATCGTCGTCCGGAAGACGGCGGTAAGCCATTACGTACTCCCAACCCCCAACTGTCGATTCGCGAAACTCACGGGTTGCCTCATTTGAATCCAGAGATTGGAGCACATCATACGGTGTCCAGCCCTCATAAAGTCCAAGATCAACAACTTCCTCCAGTGAGCCATCTAGTAGTTGGCCGCCCCGGTACTCAAGCAAATCTGCTCCAACCTGGCTGGCAAGCCTTTCCATCTGGCCGCCTAAGGCTTGGTACCAGACGGCAGCGTTCTCAACAACGCGCTCAGCAATAACCTGCGCAGACCGACGGGATGCCTCGTCGAGCGTTCGGAAAGCGACCGTGCCAAATAAGGCATTAGCGAGCGTAAAGAAGCCAAACAGGGCGAGAGTGACTCTGGCGCGAAAAGAGATCACCAACCGAGAGACCTCAATCTTCTCAGGGGCGGCCTCTCCGAGCAGGGCTCTTCCAGCGAACCAAAAGGAAAGAAATAGTAAGAGATTCAACACCGTAAGAAGGGAGGCCCTAGCAACAGCAAGCAGAATCTGGGGAAGCTCTATCGAATATCGAGCCCTGAATACTGGTCCGGTACTGAACTGCATCCGGGCCTCGGCCCTCCATCCATCTTCGTTTCGTGAGCGGACCACCCCTCCCTTTTCAACCATGTCTCTGGGTAGCGTCATCACCGACAAAGGATCAAGCTCAGTGTCTCCGGCTCCCCTCAGAAGAGGTCCCAGAACCGATCGGCCAGGCTCAATCGGAAATGGAGGGGCCACGGCCACAATCATACGCCCTTCCGTGAGCCCTACTGTAAGGATGTACCGCGCATCGTGGCGGTTAAGGTGGACCAGACGTACACCTCCAGCTCTCCTTCCCTGAGCCAAGAGCGCCTGATACGGTTGCGGTTCCGTATCGCTTGCACCGACTCGTAAGCCTTCACCCGGCGCCCCGTCCCGTTCCTCTATCTGCAACCTTAGCGGCTGACCTAGATCTGCCAACCCACTCAAGCGCCAGCTCTCATAAAGGACCGTTACGTCCTCAGCACCGCTACTATCGAGTGAATCAGCTATTCTAGCCAAGTCGAGGAGCCGGCCCTCAACCTCAATGTCCTCGAGCCCTCCTAGCCTGGACAGGCGGTCCTCGCCAACCTGAAGGCGCGCCTCAATACTCTGCCCCCATACCACGGGGATAGCCGCGAAGGATCCGAGCACAATTGCGCAGCCCCAAGTGACCGCGACTCTTTGCCATCCAATCCATGCGTGCAGTCCTCTCGCGATCATGATCGCAGGAATAGCCCACAAGACCGAAAACAAGACAGGAAGATTGAGGGTGAGCGCGCCCCACGCACCAGCGACTCCCATCAGAGCCGAAGCTGTTCCTAACCCCAGGAGCACCCAGCCACGTCCTCCACCTCCGTCCCGAGTGGAACTGAGTGCAAAGCCGGCCACAAGACTTAAGATGCCTGAGACGGCTACCTGATACGTCATCCATTCTGCGCGTCCGCTCGAGAGTAAAGCTGGTGTCAAACCTTCTCCAAGCCACAGGAGAACAGGGGCGAAAGCCCCAAGCACGATCAAGCCAGCAAACCAGAATGGCGCAAAGGCCCTGCGGCGCGGAATTACTGAACAAAGGAGAAATGAAACAGGAACTAGCAGCGCAAGACGCCCAGCACTTAGTCCCAACGGACCGGGAAGCTGATATAAGAGCTCCGAAAAGGCAGGTTCCAGACGTGTGCCAGACCCCACCGGCAGGGCGGCGGCCGCGACAAGAACAGCACCCGAAGCTGTAACAGCCTCCCACGCTGTGAGCGGCCCCCCCACAGCAAGGAGCAGCCATGAAAGAGCAACCAACATTGCACCAAGGAGCGCCCACCTCGACTCTAGCACATTGATTCGTTCGGCTAGGCCAGGCTCCTCAAGCACCACGGAGAGAAGCCGACCTTCGTCGAGGGCCAGATCCCAAACCGCTTCAGCAACTCCCGGATCATCCTCGGTGATCCGAATACGCTCGCCAGTTTCAGCATAGAAACGGCCAGCCAGATCTCCCATCTCCGCTCCCAACCCCTCCGGCAGTGAAGCTCGAAGGAGGTAAGCGGCAACTGCCACACTGCCATCCGAGGCTGTCGACGTGACATAGAGGTAGCCGAATAGTGGTAGGTCTCTGTACAGGTCTCGTCTCTGGCCTCGCTTTACCGCTTCCGGAACCCGTCCTCGATGTGTCCCATCCCACACGACCAGCTCACCTTCACGGTCGTAAAGAGCAAGGGCTGAGCTTCGTGCGCGAGCCCGCATTTGGACCATGGACTCACCGTCTAAGTTGACCGCGTCCGCATCCCACAAACGGGCGAGTTCCTCGACAACCTCAGTCCCGAGACTGTGCCGCCGCTCCTCCAATTCTTCGCGCAGCAGCACCCCCACTTCGTCAACCCTTTGGTTCCAATACTCATCCCAATCAGAGACGACTGAAGTGATCTGATGTTCGGCCGAAAACCCCACTACAATCCCTATTACTAGTGTCGAGAGGCCAGCTAAACGCCAACGACTTCCAGTGATGGAAAAAGGTTGGAGTGATATCAGCAAGAACCCGGCCGAGATCGGAAGGAACCAGATCCACGACGTCCCAGCCCAGATCCACAGGGCAGCTGCCGAGCACCACGGTCCGAGCTTCGACACCACACGGGGCAAATCTTTTGTTTCAACCTTTTCGGTATTCGCGGATGTCATATGCTGCTAATACTCTCGCGAAATCCTATGGGCGGCGCTCTCCACGTAGTAATCCGCACCCCGTCATGTATGCTGGGTCTCTCTAGCGGCATACCCTCACCTCGCGACCGGAACAACCCTCTACATCCTCGAACAGTTCAGCCATGCTATTTCCGAATGCTCGAGCATTTTGCACGTACTTAATAACTTTCCTACGAAGTGACCGCACCCAAAGATCCTTTTTTGACATAGGAGTCGGAGAAGATGGAGCGGACGAGGTCAGGTCGACAGACTCTGTATCGAAGGATAGACGGCAGGTGGTGGGCGAACCCGCAGAGCGCTCTTCGGGTAGAACGGCCTATGAAAACATATCTCACCGTGGCGGTGATAGCATTCGGCCCTGCCAACCTCGTCGCTCAAGGAGTAGTGGTTGACGAAGGCACATTTGCCGTAAGCATCGACGGGCTCGCGTCTGGTACTGAAGCTTTCGTGATTCGTCGTCCCGGGGTCGGCCGGCAAGATGCCTTGTTCGCTAATGGTACGGTTGCGCTCAGTCGTCCTGAAGGGCGACAGGAGATGCGCCCACTTCTACATGCTGCACCACCCGACGGGATAGCAGTGAGATACCAGGTATCGGTCACGGGCTTGGACGCAGTCGAGGTTCAAGTCGCTCGGTCGGAACGGCGTTACGTGGCGACCATCCGGTCCAACCGAGGGGCCGAGGACCGAGAATTCCAAGCACACACCGACACACGTGTTCTCGAGCTCCAAGTCGCTCATCACTATTACTTCCTCCGCGACCTACGTTCCGAAAGAACAGTTCACACACTAGAACCGCGAACCAGTACCCAAGGTCTCATTACCGCAAGAGAATCTTCCCAAGTCACAATCCGGCTAGGAAGAAATCAAATCCAAGCCAAGCGGGTCATTTTCACAACAGACGGGGGTGTCAACCAGACTGTCTGGTACGACCGCCAAGGACGTGTTCTTCGGGTCGAGATTCCAAGCCTAGGCTACATCGCCGAACGAACCGACCTAGTAGGGTAATCTCCGGACCGAGTTTATCTTTACCGCCTAGAATGGGAACGAGCAGCACGGTGATCATCGCGTCTCATCGCAGTTGCCCTAACAAATGGGGAACAGAGCGTGTCCTTCCCTCTAGAACAACAACAGAAACCCGCCCCTTGAGACCCGAAGCGAAGGATCGAGCTCAAAGATGCATTCTGCCAAACTTTCTGAACTTGCTGGCGCATAAGGCCTTAGAAGATGAGAAATAACTTTCTTCTGATCTCATGCACGTTAGCTGTGCTAATACCTTGCTCGGTTTCAGCTCAGGAGACCATACCTCCGCGTCTCTCACTCGGCCAAGCCATTGAGATCGCAAGATCGAGCAATCCAGGTTTTTTGCAAACCCGAAATGATGAAGCACTAGCCGATTGGAACGTCCGGCAAGCATGGGGTCAGTTGCTACCAAGCGCGAGCGCTGCGGGTGGACTGAATTGGCAGGGCTCAGGTGAGACGCAGCTTCCCGGAAGCCTGACTCTAGGAGATCTAGGGTTCAGCGACCTACCGTCCTATTACGGTTCTAGCTATTCACTCGGCCTCAATTACTCATTGAATTGGGCAACAATACTAGGGCCAAAACAGACGAAAGCTGACCGCCGTTCGACTATAGCGGGTATTGGGGTGGCCGAGTCAAACCTATTACAGCAGGTCACCGCGGCGTATCTAGAGCTCCTGCGTCAAGAGGATGCGGTTCGAGTAGCGGGGCAGCAGCTCGAGAACTCCCGGTTCAATCTTCGCTTGGCACAGGGGCAGCTTGAGGTTGGCCAGGTCACACCCATCGATGTAGCTCAGGCCGACGTCCAAGTCGGACGCTCAGAGGTTGTTGTTCTTCAGACCCAAAATCGGGCAAATACGTCCCGAATGAGACTGCTGCAACTTCTCGGACAACCCGTTGACCAAGACTTCGAAACCACCACAGAGTTCGAATTAATGGAGCCTACGTGGGACCTAGCTCAGTTATCCGCAATGGCGGTGGGTGGAAACCCGGAACTGCAAAGACGAAGGTATTCATGGGAAGCTTCCAGCATCGGAGTGAGGTCAGCCTGGTCGCAGTACATGCCCAGCCTAAACCTTTCAACAGGGTGGAGCGCTTTCACCCGAGAAGCCAGTAGCACCGCATTTCAAATCGCTCAACAGGAAGCGCAAGTCCAGTCTGCTTTTTCCAACTGCTCGTTTAACAACGAACTTTATTCCCGACTCGCTAATCCACTACCACCGAGGGACTGTGGTCAAATTGCATTCACGGAAGCCGATCGTAACGCGATCATATCGGCGAACGATCAGTTTCCTTTCAGTTTCGTAGGGTCACCACCGAGCTTCCGGATGACAGTCAGCGTACCGATCTTTTCTGGCCTGAGTCGACAGAGGAACATTGAAGCCGCGCGGCTCCAGCGGGAAGACCTCTCCCAGCAGATACGTGAGCAAGAACTGCAAGTGCAAGCCGACCTCGCGATCGGTCTGGAGAACGTCCGTACCGCGTATCAGAGCGCTCGCCTAGAAGAACGAAACCGGGAATTGGCTCAGCAACAGCTTAATTTGGCTCGGGAACGGTACCGACTGGGTGCGACAACATTCGTCGAATTAGTCAACGCACAAACACTGTTCGCGCAGGCTGACGCGGATCGAACAATGTCGATCTTCACTTACCACGACACAGTAACAAATCTCGAGGCGCTGGTCGGTGCCTCCCTACGCTCTCAGAACTGAAGCGGACAATGGAGAAACGTTCTAAGCTCATCATCGGCTTTGTCATAACAATAGTCCTTGGCTCGGCTACCGCGCTCGCTGTTACACGTGGGCGACAAAGCGGGATAGAAGTTCGAACCGAAATGATCGAAACACGCGATCTAGTCCAGTTAGTGACAGCCAGCGGCAATATCCGAGCCCGACGCACAGTCGACATCTCATCCGATGTTTCCGCTCGCGTTTCCCAGCTCCTCATCGACGAGGGAGATGATGTCGTGGCTGGCCAAACGCTTTTGCGCTTGGAGCCCGATCAATACCAAGCAGCCTTCTCAAGAGCCGAGGCCCAGCTGGCACAGTCTCAAGCTCAAGAAGGCCAGCAACGGGCCAATTTAACTCAAGCTACGCGGGATCAGGATCGCCTTGTCCAACTTAGAGCCAGAGACTCAATCTTGGTGAGTCGTCAACAGTTAGACGACGCACGAACCAGAGTCGAGGTTCAAACACAACTCCTTGAGGCCGCTCGGTATGGTGTTTCTCAGGCGCAAGCCGGAGTCGACGAGGCAGAGGATCGTCTCTCGAAAACCATCTTCAGCGCCCCCATGCCAGGAAAAGTCACGAGGCTCAACGTCGAGGAAGGCGAGACCGTTATTATCGGGACAATGAACAATCCGGGATCACTCGTTCTCACAATCTCAGACCTTTCGCTCATAGAAGTCGTGGTGCAAGTGGATGAGACCGAGGTATCCATGATTTCATTGGGTGACCGAGCCTCGATTCGTATCGACGCTTTTCCAGATCAAGAATTCTCGGGTCAGGTAACGGAAATCGGTAATTCGGCCATCACGCCCCCAAGCCAACAACAAGGAAACCAGCAAGCGGCAATCGATTTCGAGGTTGTACTAACGCTCGACGAAACGGACGTCCCGCTCCGGCCCGACCTCTCGGCGACGGCCGACATCATTGTCGAGTCTCGAGCCGACGCCGTCAGCGTGCCGATTATAGCACTCACGGTGCGTGACGCCGCCGAGGTAAGCGATTCAGTTAGCCAGTCGGGATCAGACGATAACGACGTTGAAGGGGTCTTCCTTGTGAAGGACGGCTTAGTGTATTTCCAGCGTGTCCAAGCTGGTATCGCTGGTCAGGAATATTTTGAGGTCTTGTCTGGGCTTTCCACTGGCGACGTAGTTGTCTCAGGGCCATACCAGCGCATCCGAGAATTACGCGACGGCGATGCGATTTCAGTGATTGTTGAAGAAGGCGAAGAAGGTCAGAAAAACGGAAGTGGGTCCCAAGGTGGCATAAGGATCAGATTCTAGTGATCACCGGAAACGGCGTGAGAGCAGGCGTGGAGCGCTAGAAACTAGTGAACATTTGGGAAGGCGTAGCCCTCGCGTTTCAGCAACTCGTAACGCAAAAGCTGAAATCGTTCTTCAGCCTGTTAGGGGTCATTCTGGGCGTGATGTTCTTAATCGTGGTTGTCACCGTCGTTGAAGGGCTGGATCGATACATTCGAGAAGACTTAACCGCTCAGCTCTTCGGAGTTAACACGGTCACGCTTCGACGCTCGCCTTCCGTGAGCATCAACCAGGGCCGGGAAGCACGTCGTGAGCAGCAGAGAAGACCTCGGCTCACCTTTGCTGACGCAGATGCTCTAAGGGAACAAATCATCTCACCTGTGCAGGTAGGGGTAGAGAGCAGAACGGGCTCATCCATTGTGGGTGACAACGGCCGGACGGCGAGTGGCGTGCAGGTCGTCGGAGCGACACCGGAGATTTTCGAGATCCGGGACCTTGATATCACCGAAGGGCGTGTATTCACAGCGCAAGAGGACAAGTCTGGCTCACCAGTCCTGGTCATAGGTTCGGAGACAGCGGAAAAAGTTTTTGAGGGACTCGAGCCAGTGGGACGCTCCGTCCGTATTAGGGGTTTTCCCTACCGGGTAATCGGGGTACTTGAGGAAAGAGGATCTCTTTTCGGAGAGTCGCAGGACAACCTCGTAATCGCTCCCGCGCGTTCACAGATTCGGTCTATTACGGCACCGCGCGGCTACGTTGACAACATCGTCATTCAGGCCCTCAACCCCGACGAACTCCGAGACATCCAGCTCCAGACAGAGGGGATTATGCGGGTCCGGCATAGGCTTCGGCCTACAGAAGAACCCGATTTCTCTCTAGAAACAGCCGACGAGGCAATCAGTTTCTGGGACAACATATCACGAATGCTCTTCACAGCCCTGCCGATGCTAGTATCAATTGCCTTAGTCGTCGGTGGGATCGTGATCATGAACATCATGCTCGTATCCGTCATGGAGCGGACTCGAGAGATCGGCGTTCGCAAAGCCCTAGGAGCAAGGCGCCGAGATATCCTAACCCAGGTCCTAATTGAGTCAGCCACCCTTTGCACGATCGGAGGGGCGCTAGGCGTCGGTTTCGGGCTGACGATCGCCCAAATACTAGCAGCAGTATCGCCTATCCCTGCAGCGGTCGCTCCTCGTTGGATCGCGTTGGGAGTAGCTCTCGGACTCACAGTCGGAATAATCGCAGGTGTTTACCCAGCGTCTCAGGCCTCGAAACTAGACCCTGTCGACGCCCTGAGGTACGAATGAGCAGAAACCGCTCATCAGACAATGATCTAGTAAAAAGGCTAGATCGTGGAGCCAGCGGTCTTTCGGCTCTCACTGAAGGTTTTCGTATAGCGAGGGATGCTATGCGGGCAAACCTGCTCCGATCGATCCTAACGGTCCTCGGTGTCGCCGTCGGGGTTTCAGTAGTAGTAGCCATAGGGGCACTCATGACTGGACTTCGCTCTACGGTCATGGAAGCGTTTGAGTCGGCGGGCCCGGACAATTTTGTCGTTATGCGGTTCGACTTCACCGCTATCTCCATAGAAAACGACGGGCAACGCCCCCCATGGTGGGGAAAGCCAGAGATCGAGCCAGAGGAGGCCCGAAGGATCGAAGCACTGCCATCTGTCTCCGATGCGCTATTCGATTTGGGAGCGTTTCAGGTAGATATTGAGTTCGAAGGTGAGCGCATGGACAATGTCACGGCAACCGGTACGTCAGCAGGATGGGCGGCTTACCAGCCAGGTGACTTCACTGTCGGTCGAGACTTCACAACCGGTGAGCTCCAGCAAAACAGAGCCGTAGTCATCATAAGCACAGGCCTCGCTGAACAGCTATTCGGACAAAGGGATCCGATCGGAAGACGGGTTCGAATAACGAACCGGAACGGGCGAGGCGGCACCCAAGAGCCGTTCACAGTAATTGGGGTTTATGAGCCGGCAGAAAACATCTTCAGCACGGCGTTTCAAAACTGGGCCATCCTTCCATGGACGGCATCAGTCCGACGGCTCCGACAAGGAACGTTCTTGGCACAGGTTGCGGTTGTGCCAGAACAAGGGATTCCAGTCGAGCGGGTAAAAGACGATGTGATTGCCACCATGCGAGGAATACGCGGCCTAGGGCCGAGGGAAGAGAATAACTTCGCTCTTTTATCAACGCAGCAGATCGCCGACCTCTTTAATCAGCTCACAGGAGTTTTCTTTCTGGTAATCCTACTTCTAGCATCCGCTGGCCTACTCGTCGGAGGCGTAGGTGTGATCGGGATCATGTTGATCTCGGTTACTGAAAGAACTCGGGAGATAGGGGTCCGGAAAGCAGTCGGTGCCACCAGGCGAGAGATCCTATGGCAGTTCCTGCTAGAAGCGTCACTGCTGACCTGCGCGGGAGCAGCCGTCGGCCTGCTGATCGGATGGGGAATGTCTCAAGCGGTCGCTAACTTTACTCCCCTTCCTGCAGAAATCCCCGCATGGGCAATCACTGTGTCCCTGGGCACCGCCGCCATCACGGGCATGCTGTTTGGACTTCTCCCAGCATACCGAGCCAGCCGACTTGCACCGGTCGCTGCCCTCAGATTTGAATAGCTAATGAATGAATTAGACCCGCCACTCGACTTGCTGGCGGTCATGGCACACCCGGATGATGCAGAGTTGCTTTGCGGAGGCACTCTTATCAAGAGTGCTTCTAGGGGTAAACGTGTCGGAGTCGTTGATCTTACTGCCGGTGAAATGGGTAGTTCAGGCTCAGCAGGCATCCGAGCTCGTGAAGCCACCGCCGCGGGTACGGCAATGGGGCTTGCGGTCCGTGTCTGTGCTGAGCTTCCTGATGCATTTCTAGAGAACGACCATGAGTCACGACTCCGCGTCGCCTCATTTCTTCGCAGACTTCGACCCCGTGTGGTGATCACCCATTGGAAATTTGGACGCCATCGAGATCACCGCGTCGCCTCAGAACTAGTTCGAGATGCCTGCTTTCTCTCAGGCTTACGAAAGCTAAACATCCCAGGTGAACCTCACCGCCCACACAAGCTCGTTTATGCAACTGCCTTTCGGGAAGACGCCTCACCTCCAGACTTCGTAATCGACATTACTGAGCAAATGAACCTCAAGCTTGACGCCATCTCCGAGTACGTGTCTCAGTTCGATCAAGCTACACAAGCCGGAGAAGTGTTTCCTGGAGGCAATCGTGATCTTATAGCGCAAATACGGGCTAAAACGGCTCACTATGGCTCTTTGATACGCACCCCGTACGGAGAACCCTACCGCACTGATGAGACCTTTGAGGTAGACGAACTATCAGATTTGGGCGTTTCCACGTTCTGATCCCCAACTGGTCGCACAGGAAACTTCCAGAAGAAGTCTTCGCCACGAAGGGACCTCCCTTCCTCGGACGCGCAACAACACTCCGGTTGCCACCCCTCCCGCCGCCATCCATGGCCACAGCCACCAACACACATCCGGGGGAAGATGACCAATCGGCTCACCAGTTTCCATATGAACCCAAACCTCAGGAGCCTCCTGAACCGGTGGGTCCGGAATCAGTCTCAGGACGTCTCCATCTTGCAACTGTTCGATGTGATCATCACGCCCTGAGAATACGGTCCCGTGCAATGTCGCCCTAAAAGTTCTAGGCTGTCCAAAAGGAAACGGTGGAGAAATTCTCAGCATTTAGGTTACGTAGTGTTGCTCGCGTTAGCCCAGTTAACTTACTGGGCGCCCTAACCCAAGCAATCAACCTCATTCGAACATGTCTACGGCATACCTTGACCACGCCGCAACGACTCCAATCCGTGCCGAAGTCATTGCAGCGATGGAGCCATATCTTTGGCATCGCTTCGGAAACCCGTCTAGCAGCCATCAGTGGGGCCAAGATACATCAGCAGCACTCGAAAACGCTCGTGCTAAGCTAGCCTCGGCCATTGGCGCAAGTCCGTCCGAAATCATCTTCGTTCGCGGTGGCACAGAATCAGACAATCTGGGAGTGATCGGAGGAGTTAGGTCCCTAGCCTTTGCCTTTCCTAACTCGAAGCCACGCATTCTAGTGTCTGCAATCGAGCACAGCGCTGTTATCGAGCCTGCACAATGGCTTGAAAATCGAGGTGAAGCCGAGTTGCGGACGATTCCAGTAACACCCGCCGGCACGATTGAGGGGGAGCTCAATACCGCGAACCCGAGCAAACTACCCTGCCTAGTGTCATTCATGTGGGCAAACAACGAGACGGGTCTGCTACTGCCGCTCTCAGAGGTTTGCGAATGGGGGGAACCGTCCAACGTAGTAGTGCACACCGATGCATCTCAGGCTGTCGGCAAAGTTCCGGTCAACGTCTCCGAACTCGGCATAGACCTTCTAACAGCTACCGGACACAAGCTCGGTGGCCCGCGCGGGTGCGGCGTTCTCTACATCCGGAACGGTATCCAGGTCGAACCTCTGATCTTCGGTGGAGGTCAAGAACGGTCCTTGCGGCCGGGAACAGAAGATGTAGCCGGCGCCGTTGGTCTCGCTGAGGCTGTGCATCTAGCAGTCTCAGATCTGGATTCAGCCTCAGCCCATATGGAGATGATGAGAGATCGCCTCCAGGCCCGACTCCTACGCAATATTCCAGGGCTAAGGATCAACTGCGGAGCCGCGCCGCGTGTGCCCCACGTGCTAAGCGTGGGGATCCCCGATATCGGGGACACGGGAGTATTTTTAACGGCTCTTGATCTGGAGGGCGTAGCCGCCTCCGGCGGCTCCGCATGTCACAGTGGGGCGAACAAGGGCAGTCACGTGATCACAGCTCTTTACGGTCCCGAGGACTCGTTGTCCACGATCCGTCTTTCGGTAGGCCGTGATACGACGGAGGATGAAGTCGACTCGGGAGCGAAAGCAGTGACTACGGTCTGGTCTAGGTTAAGCGCTCTAACAGCCGAATAGAGGAAGTATCATGAGTCGTGTTCTAGTTGCAATGTCAGGTGGTGTAGATTCCTCAGTAGCAGCCGCAATGCTAGTCGAGGACGGCCACGAGGTCGTGGGCGTAACGATGAAGACCTTCTGCTATTCCGATATCCCGGCTCACGGTAAGACTTGCTGCGGCTTAGACGGAATCATGGATGCCAAGCGGGTCGCATCCGCTCTGGGTATTCCCCACTATGTCTTTGACGTTGAGGAAGATTTCACACGGGACGTTATAGACGATTTTGTCTCTGAGTACGCTCATGGCCGGACCCCAAATCCCTGCGTGCGCTGTAACTCGAACACTAAATTCCGAGATCTTCTTTCACGAGGAAAAGCTCTCGGTTGCGACCGGATCGCTACAGGGCATTACGTGCGAGTCTCGCATAGTCCGAACGAGACAATTCTGTTACGAGGCCTAGATGAGGATAAGGACCAATCATACTTCCTATGGGGGCTTCCAAACGAGATCCTACCTTGGCTCCTTTTCCCCTTAGGAAAGCTGACAAAAGATCAGGTGAGAGAGCAAGCACGTCAGCTTGATTTAAGCACTGCTGACAAGCCCGAGTCTCAGGAAATTTGTTTTGTTCCTACGGGAGACTACCGGGACTTGCTCCGAAAAAAGCTAGGCGATGTCCATCCGGCTCTTGAACCCGGAGAGATCGTAAGATCGACTGGCGAAATTGTGGGACACCACTCCGGTTTCGCAGGATTTACGATAGGCCAGAGGCGCGGGCTAGGGGGAGGGTTCTCCGAGCCAATGTTCGTACTCGGCATCCGCCCAGACACTCGAGAAGTCGTCGTGGGCACCCGAGATGAATTGTTCGGGACTCAAGTCACCGTCAGAGAACTAAACTGGCTGACTACACCACCTCAGGCAGACGCTGAAGTCAAAGTGCAACTTAGGTATAGAGCACCGGCGGTGACCGCCACGGTCATTGACATACAAGAGGATTTGACGCTCTCCTTAGGCGCAGCTCAACCGGCTATCACCCCGGGACAATCCGCTGTTGTCTTCTGCGAAGAGCAAATAATAGGTGGTGGGCGGATAGTTTGATCCCCAGCCATAACGGAAAGTGATGACTTCGTTTCTGGTTATCTACTTGGTTCAAACTTTCGATCTCATCTCTTTCAGTCAGTGCTTCAGACCACTTGCATCTCCGAACTCCTGCATCGCCTTGCGATCTTCCTCAGACAGCTTATCGGGCACAGTGACAACGATCTCAACATATTGATCACCCATCCGATCCCCTTTTTCAATTCCCTGCTTTCGAACTCGGAATTTTGTGCCTGATTGAGTCCCCTCAGGAATCACGAGAACGACCCGCGCTCCAGAGATCGTTTTCACACTAATCTTCGAGCCCAGTGTCGCCTGTACGATGTTGACTGGGACACTCACATGAACATCTAGGCCGTCGCGCTTGAAGAAATTGTGAGGCTTTACGTTGTAGGTAATGATCAGGTCCCCAGGCGGTCCGCCTGCACGTCCCCGCTCACCCTTGCCTGACAGGCGGACCTTTGAGCCTGTATCGACACCTGAACGCACGTTGAGTGACATCTTACGCTGCTGACGGACCGTTCCACGTCCAGAGCAGGAAGCACAGGGTGTTTTCGGAAGGATGCCGCGACCGAAGCAAGCCGGACAGGGACGTTTTACAGCGAATCCACCTTGACCGAAAGATATGGTACCTGATCCACTGCATTCCCCGCAGTGTTTAGCTTCAGTACCCAGCTTTGCACCATCACCCGCGCAAGTCGCACAGTCTTCACTGATCGGGATATCTAGAGCAATCTTTCCGCCCCTAGCGGCAGTCACGAACGAAATCTCGACAACGTATTCGACGTGCGCTCCCTTCCGCCTTTGGGATCTGGGGTTCCTGCCACTTTGGCCCGGTCTTGAAGATCCGCTCGGACCCTTCTTCCCCAGATCAAAAAGAGATGAGAAAAGATCTGACACGTTGCCGAATCCACCCTGGAAATCTTCGAACGAGAAAGTAGAGCCCATTCCCCCTGCCCCAGGCGAGCGCACTGGGCCTCCAGCACGTGGGTCAAACCCAAAGGATCCCAACTTTCTCATCTGATCGTATTGATTTCTCTTCTGGGCGTCGCTTAACACGGAATACGCTTCGCCGACCTCCTTAAAGCGATCAGCTGCCCTAGCATCACCCCTATTCGCGTCAGGATGATACTTCTTGGCCAACTTACGATAGGACTTCTTTATCTGGTCTCCGTTCGCTTTCTCCGAAACGCCTAGAACCTTGTAGAAGTCTTTTGCCTTTCCCGCCGCAGCCATTTCCCTTGTCAGCCTTGCGTGAACACGCTTACGCGAGCTGGCCTGACCAAAACATCTTTTAGCGAATATCCCTTTTGAAGGACCTGAGCGACTGTACCCACCTGTTGTTGAGAATCACTCGGCACCCTCATCATAGCTTCCATGCGTTCAGGGTCGAACTCGTCTCCGGCAGGGTCGATCACTTCGATTCCAGATTCTTCGAGCGTTCGAGCGAACTTCCTCTCTACAAGATCAACACCCTCCATAATCGTATCGACCGTCGCGTTCGAAAGATCTAGTTCCGCTATACGCTGCAGATCATCCAACACTTCTAGGAATTTCTCAACGAGATCCGCCTGAGCCTTCGACCACACATTCCGTCTCTCTTGCTCTGAGCGACGACGGAAGTTGTTAAACTCGGCCACCAACCGGAGGTGGCGATCGTTGAGGGAATCGAATTCCTCTCTTAGTGCCACCAGTTCGGTTGATTCCGCTGCATCTACGTGCGGCTCCGTATCATTGACATCATCGTCGCTCTCGGGAATATCCGGGGTGACATTCTGAGACTCTTCAGCGGGTTGCTCCCGCCCTACCTGTCCTTTTTCGACTTGCGCGTCCGTCATTCTCTGACCATTGGGTCGCGGGTTCAACTCCTAGGAAGATACAACAGGGTTTAGCCAGCTAGTCATTATGCGGTTGCATCCACTAGGCGGCGATACACCGCAGCGAGTGCCGCCTGCCCAGCTTTCGCACGTACCGCTGCCCTACCACCGGAATACCGACACATTGTCGCCGCGACTTCATCTCCTAATGAGGTCGCTATCCAGACCGTTCCCACCGGTTTTTCTTCAGTTCCACCACTTGGTCCGGCTACTCCAGTCACGCCGATACCTATGTCGGAATTCATTAGGTCCGCTACTCCTAAGGCAAGTTGGGTTGCAACCGTTTCAGACACAGCACCGTGCTCCGCGAGGTCTGCTGAGCTAACACCCAAGAGATCGATCTTCGACTCGTTCGAGTAGGCAACGATCCCACCTGAGAAAACATCTGATGCCCCTTCTATACCCGTTACCTGTTTGGCAATCAACCCACCAGTGCAACTCTCAGCTATGGCTATGGTCATCCCATGCTCACGGAGAATCTGATTCACAGCCTCGGCGAGGTCACCCGAATCCGACTCGAACCGATATGGCTTGACCACATCCTCGATCGATTGCACCAAAGGTGAAATCCGAGCGAAAGCATCGTCTCTCGATGGTCCAGCAGCAGTGAACCTTAGATCTACGCCACGCAAGTCCGGGAGATATGCGAGCCTGACCCCAAGGCGTTCCTCATCTGGTACATCTGCCAGCCGTTCTTCCACCAGCGCGGTAAGACGAGACTCGGCAATACCTGTCGTATGGATCACATGATGCCAAACTCTATCGGAAGCATTCCTCTGCAGCCTCTCTAGATGAGGTAAAAGTGAGCCACTAACAATGTCCTCAAGCTCCCGGGGTACACCCGGAAGTAGAACTATCATCGTTTCATCACTGCGCAGAAATATCCCCGGTGCGGTGCCCTCGGCGTTGTGGAGCGGATCAGAACCTGCAAGCACATATGCCTGATCGTAGGCGGCAGGCGGCACATCCTCCATCCCCTGTTCCCTATAGCGCTCCTGCAAAGACTCTCGGACTCGATCATCAACAACCAGATCCCTCCCCAGAACGTCCGCGACTGCAACTTTTGTGAGATCGTCTGGGGTCGGGCCAAGCCCTCCTGTGACGAGGACCAGGTCGGCTACCTGAATAGCTTCTCTCACCGCCCAACCGACATCTTCAGCTACGTCCCCGACGGTATATCCACGCACCACAGAAATACCTAGAGTGGCGAGCTTACGGCCAAGCCACGCAGCATTAGTGTCTAGCGTTTCGCCAAAAAGGAGCTCGTTGCCTACCGATACCACGGCGGCGCTAGCTGCGCCCTGCGACACGTCAGTCTCTGATCCCGACCACGACCCGGTAAGACCAGAGGTAGTCGATCAGTGAGTAGACAGTTAGAAGAAGCGCGAAGCCTAGCATAACCGGCACCCAGGCCTGTAGACCCATCCAACCCAAATCCCACAGCCAGTTTTCCCAACCCTTCTCAAGGCCGACATCAACTAGTGGATACCAGAGCAGCACAGCACCCGTAAAGAACATCTGAAACATCGCCTTACGCTTACCAGACCAACCTGCCGCGATCACAACTCCTTGCCGTGCGGCATACGCTCTAAAGATCGTTATGAACAACTCACGACCAAAAATCACAAAGAGTACCCATAGAGGAAGCGGGCCTATCCATGGTAATCCATCGAGAGGGCCACCTCGATGTGAAATCAGGTATATCGGTATCAACGTCACCATAAGTAGCAGCTTATCGGCGATCGGGTCGAGAAGTTTACCTAGGTCGGTCACCAAGTCGTCACGCCGAGCTATATATCCATCGAGGATGTCAGAGAGCCCGGCCAGAGTAAAGAGTGCGAATCCTGCGAAACGCAAACTCGTATCGCTCGACATCACTAGCCAGAACAGGACGGGACACAGTGCAATCCGACTGACCGTGATAAGGTTCGGAAGGTTCAACACTCGATGGCTCATATGGGTTTCCGGCCTTCTGTCAGCACATCACTCACGTGAGCAGGAGATGACCTTTCCTATGTTCAGGCCGAGGTGGCTTTAGGGTCAATCGTAAGACCCTCCGCTTCGTCTAGCATCCGGTCTAATATCACCTGAGCTCGATCTCGCAGCATCCGCCGCGGCTCCCATGAGATAAAGTCAAGAAGAAGTCGGATCAGATCCACCGAGGCTCGTTCCTGACTGATATGGCCAAGTGCCGCTAGCCGCCTTAGGGTCCGAGGAGAGAAGAGATCCCGCTTGTGACGTATAATCTGGTCCCTGATGACCACCGCTGCAATCGCTCCTATAGCTGCCGCTGCGAGCACAGTCAGTCCAGCAGTCTTCACACTTTTCTTCATCTTCACATTTCCCTGCGGCCAGCCAAAGCCTGCGCGATTGTCGTCCCATCAACGTATTCCAGATCGCTGCCCACTGGAATCCCGCGAGCGAGACGAGTAACACGAGGTCCCAACGGCCGAATCTCTTGCTCTAAGAACACAGAGGTGGCCTCCCCCTCCACACTGGCGTTCGTCGCAATGATGACCTCACAGATGCCACCCTCGGAATCGTGAATTCTCCTTAATAAGGATTCGACGTTGAGTTCATCTGGGCCAATACCGTCCAAGGGTGAAAGCCGACCTCCCAAAACATGAAACAGTCCTCGGAACTGTCCCGTCCGTTCGATCGCACTCACTTCATACGCCTCTTCAACGACACAGAGCAGCGCCACATCGCGCCGAGTGCTCACACAAATCTCACATTTTTCGTGCTCCGAAAAATTTCCGCATACATCACAAGACCGCACCTTGTCAGCCAGGTCAACGAGGGCTCCGGCTAGACGCTTTGTTTCATCTCTTGATCCCTTCATTAGATGGTGAACTAAGCGCAGAGCCGTTTTTGAGCCGATTCCTGGAAGTCGGGAAAACTCATCCGTCAGCCGATCGATCGCCGACATGTCGTGGCCCTCTATCAGAAAAGCTTGGGTAGGCCCGGGATGTTCATCGGAAAGCCACCGGTAACCTTCTGCATCTCCTGTTCGTAAGAACTCTGTGCCTTATTCTGTGCTTCGCTGATTGCCGCCAGTACCAGATCCTCAAGCATCTCTACATCCCGAGAATCCACGCACGTCGGGTCAATTTGGACCTTTTGGATCTGTCCCTTGCCGTCTACTTCAACGGTCACCATGCCGCCACCGGACGACGCCGAAATCGACTTTGACTCAAGATTCTCCTTCAGCTCCGTCATCCTTCCTTGAAGCTGCTGTCCTAGTTTCATGAGCTGAGAAAAATCTGTCATTCGCCCTACTCCATGAGTTCCAAATCGAGTTCTTTTACCGCTCGCTCCAACCGCGGTTCCTGACGGTAAAGAGCCTTCAATGTGTCCGCATGCACCTCTTCCCTCGTTATGCGTCCGCCTCCCCCTCGGTCATCCTCAGGTAATGCTACTCGAAGAATCGGCATCCGGCCCAAAAACGGGGTCATCCCCTCACAGATCGCCTCAATCACCGCCGACCTTCCCAGACGTTCCATAGCAGGGCCCGGCAGCGGAGTAATCAACAACCCCCCATGAGACTCCTCCGAAACCGAAGCCGACTGCAGGAAGGGGCCAAGTCCGCTCGGAACTCCACGACCCGAAACGACCCAACGTGCCCAAGCTTCACAAATGTCATCTGAGGGAGTAATCAACTCTGTCACCGAGAGTTGATCCTGACCAGCTACCGCGTCTTCTTCCGCAACTGATGACGACCTAAGCGCTTTCGCCTGCTCCTCTTCCGGTGCAGCGGCTGCGGCCCCTTCACCCTTAGGGTCCGCAGTACCACCCGAGCCCTCTCCATCGTTCGTTTTTGACTCGCCACCTAATGCGGTAATCAGCTCTTCCAATCCGACTGTCTTGTCCAAGAAACTCATTCGAAGCAGGAGCATCTCAATCGGCAACCGAGGATTCGAGCTCCGACGAAGCGAGCCCTGAGTCTCCAGATCTACGGCGGCCGAAAGCATGCGCACTAAGTCACCCGGAGCAAAAGCTTCGGCTCGATCTGCAAGCTGAGCTCGAACGTCATCTTGCACGTCGACGTCAGCCTCAGGTGACAGTCTCAGCCGCAGCATCGTCCTCAGAACATCCAAAAGTCCGTGGTAGAACTCAACTAGATCGTACCCTTCATCCACAAGATGCTGAACAAGCCCAAAGACAGCCTCGTGCGGACCGTTCCGTAACACGTCGACTAGGTCTATATAACGCTCATCTTCGACCAAGCCGAGCACTCGCCTTACGGAGTCTAGATCAACCTCACCACCTGTAAGGGAAATCACCTGATCAAGAAGTGAGAGAGCATCTCTCATCCCTCCATCTGCTTTTCTAGCAATCACACGGAGCGCGTCTTCGGGGGAACTCGCACCCTCTTGCTCAAGAACGGTGGACAGACGTGCGACGATGTCTGGGACCCCAATACGTCGGAAATCAAAGCGCTGGCAGCGCGAAAGAATCGGGGCCGCGGCCTGTTGAATTTTCTGTGGTTCTGTAGTGGCGAAAACAAAGATCACCCGGGGAGGTGGTTCTTCAAGGATCTTCAGTAAAGCATTCCAAGCCTCACGGGTCAGCATATGAGCCTCATCAACTATATAGACCTTTGTGCGGCCCTCCGCTGAAGGTGCATACATCGCTCGTTCTCTAAGATCCCGTGCATCATCAACCCCCCGGTTGGACGCTGCATCGATTTCCACTACGTCGAGTGCCGTATGGCCACCCCAGATACGTGTGCAAGATTCGCACTCGCCGCAGGGCTCTCCTTCATCTGTCCGATCTGGACAATTGAGGGCCATAGCCAAAACTCGGGCAAGCGTGGTCTTCCCGACTCCACGTGGGCCACAAAACAGGTATGCATGCCCAACTCGGTTGTTCGCGACGGCGCGCCGCAATGTCTCCGAGACGTGTTCTTGTGTTGCTACCTCGGAGAAGGCACGTGGCCTATGCTTACGCGCTAAAGCTTTGTGGCTCAACGTTTTGTGCTACCCATATGAGGTAAATTGTTATTGCCAGGTGCCCCAGGCTACCCGCAGCGACAATCACCGCACTTACCGTTGCTACCTGCGGGGTCCTGGCGGAGTTCGGTGGGCTCTCGCCCTGCGGACCTGGGGCACTTGGAGAAGCTACCTGGGCCCCATAGGCAGGTCAACGCACCGCTACAACTGTGAGCCCCGGGGTAAATCTAAGCGGCCTAACTGCTATTAACTCTACCTAGCCAGCAGAAACCACTCCAAGTGGAGCTGTCACTCCGCGGCTAATGGCATGAGCTATTGCCTCAATCTGTTCCATTAGCTCTCCGAACTGCCCCGGGTAAAGAGACTGGGCTCCGTCGGACATTGCATTGGGTGGGTCCGGATGAACCTCAACCATCAGGCCATCCGCGCCTGCAGCAACTGCAGCACGACCCAGAGGGATGACTTTTGAGCGCAAGCCCGTTGCATGACTAGGATCGGCTATGATGGGAAGGTGAGAAAGCGACTTCACTACCGGAATTGCAGCCAGATCTAGAAGATTCCTGGTGTGCCTTGTGAAACTTCGGACACCCCTCTCACAGAGAATCACATCGTCATTCCCCTCAGCTAGCAGATACTCGGCTGCAAGCAACCATTCCTCTATGGTAGCAGACATACCTCTTTTCAAAAGGACCGGCTTCCCGCATCGCCCTGCGCGACGGAGCAGCGGGTAGTTCTGCATGTTTCGGGCACCGATTTGAACGATGTCAGCATACTCCGCTACTAGGTCAACACCGTCAGGATCGAGGGCCTCAGTGACCACCATTAACCCGGTCTGCTCTCTCGCCAGGGCTAGAAAACGAAGACCCTCAAGGCCAAGGCCCTGGAAAGAATATGGCGATGTCCGAGGCTTGAATGCGCCGCCCCGTAAAACGGTAGCGCCTTTATCTCGCAACATGTGAGCAATGTCAACGATCTGGCTCTCACCCTCAACGGCACACGGGCCAGCAATAACTATCAGATCTGTTCCGCCTACGACTGTGCCGTTCGGTAAGGCAACGAGTGTGTCGTCTTCTCGCCACTCTCTAGAGACCTGCTTGTACGCTCGGGTTACCGGGATCACTTCGGAAACTCCGGGCAAGCCCTGAAGTCGGTTGGCGTCCGCTCTGCCATCGTTACCGATCAGCCCCACGGCCGTGCGCTGTCCGCCAGGTATCGAACGGGCATCGTAACCCATCGCCCTTATGGCACCTACCACCCCAGAGACTTGTTCCTCGGAGGCATTGTACTTCATGAGGACGAGCATGGTCACGTAACCGTTCAGTGGGCAATAGCCATCAAGTCTACACGCCTTTCGGCACAGGTTCCACCGTGGGACAGGGTGTGAGGTGCTAGGCAGCCCCCGCAGCCTCGAGCGCCTCATCAAGCTTCACGCCCACGACACTGCTAACGCCAGGCTCTTCCATGGTCACCCCGTAGATCCAGTCGGCCGCCTCTATCGTACGAGGATTATGGGTGATTACAACAAATTGAGTTTCCTCGCTAAACTCCTGCAACAAGCGGATAAAGCGCCCTATGTTTGCCTCATCCAAAGGGGCATCGACCTCATCAAACACGCAGAACGGACTCGGCTTGACCAGGTAGATCCCGAAGAGAAGAGACAGAGAGGTCAGGGCTCGCTCCCCCCCGGAAAGAAGGTCGATCCTCTGGGTCTTCTTGCCTCTCGGTGAAGCGTGGATCTCAATTGGTGACTCCAACGGATCGTCAGGGTCCATGAGCCACAAGTCGGCCTCACCACCTTCAAATAGGCGCAGAAATGTCATCCGGAAATTCTCCCGAATGTTCTCAAACGTTTCTGAGAAGAGCTCGGTCGCGGTCTTATTAATCTCTCGAATCGCCGAACGAAGGTCATCTCGTGCCTCTACTAAGTCAGACCTCTGCTCGGTGAGAAACTCTAGGCGAGCACTCTCTTCTTCGTGCTCCTCCACTGCTAGCATGTTCACCGGTCCTATACGTTCAAGAGCGCTGACTATGTCTTCGAGCTCGCTCTCCAACTCTTCAGGCTCTCCGTCAACGGGGACCGCTTCCTCTAGCAAAACATCGAGCGGACGACCCCATTCATTCTCTAGTCTTTCCCTTATCCGCCGGACGCTCCCGCTGAGTTCCTGCTTCTCCAGTTCCAACTCGTGTCTTCGATCGGAGGCGGCTCTTTCCTTAGTCCTCGCCTCTCGAACACGACGCTCAGATGTCTCTAAATCTTCCGATATCGACTGCAGAGCTTCGTCATGCCTCCTGACCTTCGCTTCAGCCTCCGTCCGCTCTGCAAACAGTCGCTCCGTGGCTTCATCACCTTCTTTCCTTAACGCATGCGCGGCGGCCTGCTCATCGTGAAGGTCTGACTTTTCTGCGTCTAAGCTCTTAACGCGTTCAGCCGCCTGGCCGCGGGATGAAGAAATAGTACTCAGGCGATCACTAAGACGTTTACCGTCTCCTTCTAGCCTCGCGACATTTACGGCGAGACGAGCCTCTTCGGCCCTTGCAAGCTCCCATTCTTCTTGCACTGAATGTACTTCGGCCCTTGCTTTTTCTCGCTCTCCGTGCAGACCGGCCTCCTGCTCAAGAAACACTTCCCGATCTTCGCGAGCTTCATCAGCTCGCTCCAACGCTCTAGAGCGCGCAGCTCTAGCACCCTCGAGTTGACGGGCGAATTCGTCCCGGAGTCGGTCCATACGACCTCGATGGTCTTCTTGAGCGTCAAGGTCACTCTGCGCCTTTCTGTGGATATCCTCTGCGACCCTAAGTGCTTCCCGAGAGGCCTCCAGCGCATCTTCCGCAGCATGAAGTGATTTTTCCGCCAACTCTGCCTTGGAAGAGGCCGCCTTATTTTCCGACTCGGCCTCCTCGCAATCTATCAATACTTTATCGAGTATTTTCTTGCGCTCGAGGACACTTGACCCACCAGAAGGGTGACCAACACGCACAACTCCATCGCGCTCGGTGACCGTCATCTCTCCAGACCCTTCCGATTTGCTCACACCATGCAATAAAGCCTCAACCCATGGCGCACCCGCTCCGGAAACTTCGACTTGTCCGAGAAGCCCAGGTTCCCGCCCAACTGACGAAAAGTCGGGCACACGGTCAAGCGGAAGTAGAATCAATCCGCCACCGTTCCTCCAAGACGTTCCAAACCACTGAAGAGCTAGGTCAAGTGCCTTCACATCTTGGACCACAACTGCTGTCGTGAGCGGGCCTAGGAACGACTCTACGGTTTCGATGGAACCGTCACCGGCATCGATAAAGTCTGATAGCACCCCAAGAACACCCGAAAGCTCAGATTCTAATAGTGCCTTAACAACAGGATCAACGCCCTCCCGATCACGGGCGAGACTTTCGAGTGCATCTCGACGTGCGGTTAAAGAAGCCAGCCGCTCAACAGCACTTCTACGCTCACTTCTAGCGATCTCAAAAGCAGGTCGTGCTACTTCTAGCTCCTGCAGCCTGAGATCCGCATCTGATCTTGCTGACTCGAGCGCCTCCGTAACTGAAACCAATTCCCGAGAAAAGAGATCTCCCTGAGACTCCAGGTCTGAAATAGTGTCAGCAGCCGCACTCAACTCGTTAGTTATCTGCTCGAGCCTGCGCTCAAGTTCGGCTGCCTGTGCGTCCGCAGACTCCGCATCACCCTCTAGCTGAGCAACCCGGCGAGCGATCTCACGACCTTGGCTCTCCACTGCGTCGAATCTGCTTCGAGACTCTTCCAGCCGAACCCGGACCTGTTCTGCATCCTCCGAACGATCGGCAGCATCGCTTTTTGCCCGCCCTAGCTCATCGTGTATGCTCTTAAGGCTAGTCTCTAGCTCGACCTCATTTTCTTGGAGTTTCGCTGCCTGGCCTTGAGCCTCCGCACTCTCATCTTCGATCTGAGCTAATCTTCTCGAAGCATACGCCACTCGCTCATCTGAAACTGCGAGATCACGTTCCCACCGAACAAGAGTTTCTCTGACCTCTCCGAGCGAGGCCACCTCAGTCATCCTCTGCTTTTCTGCTTCAATCTTACTCAAACGGAGGGCCTCGTACTCAGCCTCAGAAGAGGCGAGCTCTACGACCATTCCCTGCCCTGTCTGCACATCCCCTTCCAAATTCTCAGTTACTGACTTGAGTCGCGCTGAAAGTGTCTCAAGCCTATGACGCACAACCTCGACTTCGACATCGAGTCGACGTTTCCGAAACTCATCGTAGCGTTGAGCCTTTCCTTTTTGCCGAGCCAGTGAACGCACCTTCGTCTGTATCTCTGCAATCACGTCGTCTAGACGCTGCAAATCCATTTCCGCCCGTTCCAGACGACGGGTCGCTGACTTCCGTCGATCCTTGTACTTCCCAATCCCAGCGGCCTCTTCAAACAGACTTCTTCGCTCTTCGTTCCGATTAGAGAGAATCGCATCTACCATACGCTGTTCGATCATTGCATAGGCATTGGCACCCAGCCCGGTGTCACGATATAGCTCTACGATATCCTTAAGACGCACAGAAGATCGATTTATCGAATACTCACTCCCGCCATCTCGGAATACCTGCCGGCCGATTTCGACCTCTTCGTAGGCTATAGGAAGAGCTCCATCCTCGTTAGAAACCGTGAGTGAGACAGATCCTCTATTAACTGGACGCCGATTAACCGAGCCCTGAAATATCGCCTCTTCCATCTTCGCACCTCGGATCGCGGTCGGGCGCTGTTCTCCCAGTACCCATCGAATCGCATCTGAGATGTTCGACTTGCCACAACCATTGGGCCCAACGACGGCCGTTATTCCGTCGTGAAACTCAACGGTGGTTGCATCTGCGAAAGATTTAAAACCCTGAACCTTCAGTGACTTCAGCCTCATCCCTTACCCATTGTTAGGTCCCGAATATCCTGTTGGTAACTCACCTTCATTCTCCAGAAAAACAATCTCGTCCACTGAGTCCAAAAAGGCTGGTGCCCACGGCTCCTCATCGCGCAGATAGATCAAAAGCGTGGCTCCTGCTTCAGGCACACCTGCGGCAACCCGGTGCCAACGTCTGGCACGAGCGACAGCGGTCGGATCTGCTACAACAGTTCCGGCCGTAATGAGAACATACCCACCAAAGAGCTGAGAGACACGAGCCAACGACGCACCATACAACGCCACGTCGACAATGCCTTCTCGATTTGGGATCCCAGCGACATTGTGAAGTGAGGGTTGATCCAATCCTCCATCCGCTAGGATAACCCGATGACCTTTTGAAACCCACTGAGCGGCTAACCGATGTGCGGCTCTAGGGGCCCAATCCTCTGACTCTGGAGTGGGTGGCGCAACGAGTGCAAGCACCCGACAACCATCTGTCCTGATTCCCACAGACACGTCTACCTCGTCTAGCGTCTCAAGAGGCGAGAGTTCTGCCATATACGAGTATCTTTACAGGCTGGGTGCAGGACCCAAGCAACGCGGTTTCGGATTAGATAGAATGCAATTTGCCATGAACGCGACAAGGTAGAGCCGCTTGGTGCGAGCGGAAAGGAACCTCACCCCATAGGTACATCCCACCTAGGAGCGTCTCCCCACAACCGCTCAAGCTGATAAAACTCTCTGGCCTGAGGATGAAATACGTGCACTACGAAGTCCACATAGTCCATCAGGACCCAGCGCCCGCCACGAAAGCCTTCTAGGTGTTCGGGACGAACACTGTCCTTCTTGAGTTCATCCCGCACATGGTCGGCGATGGCCTTAACCTGAACGTCGGACGTTCCGCTAGCGATCACAAAGTAATCGGTAGCCGTCGAGATCCCCCTAAGATCAAGAACTACTACATCACTTGCCTTTCGTTCGAGGGCAAGCTCAGCCGCCCGGTGTATTTCTTCCGGAACTTCATTTGAACGTGCGGTCAGCTCATCTGCCATCAGGGCCTGCTCAACTCTGAGCTGCCTCGACGCTGACTGTGACCTCAACAGTTACGTCGGTGTGAAGCTTGATCGGAACTAGAACCTCTCCGACAACCTTAATGACGTCGTCGAGCTGAACGGCCCTTTTGTCGAGAGTGAAGTCGATCTCACCCGAATTGATCCGATCTGTGATATCGGCAACAGAAACTGAACCAAACAATTGGCCATCTTCCCCCGCATTTTCTTGGAAACTCAGTGAAAACCCCTCGAGCTGAGACGCCCGACGACGCGCCTCGAGAAAATCTCGGCGGGCTTCCTCTGCTGCACGAGCCTGTTCGGCCTCAATGCGAGCCAGATTTTTAGCACTCGCTATATACGCAAATCCTTGCGGGATCAGATAGTTGCGACCGAACCCCGGCTTCACGTTCACCACTTCACCAACATCACCCAGGTTCGGGACGGACTGCTTGAGAATTAGCTTCATAATTCCTCCAGTTAATGTCTAACTGGCCGTGATCTCCACCCGTCTGCGTAGATCAAGCCATGTATCTGCAATGCCTAGAAGTGCCGCAAACCCAACCAAGATTGGGGCCGCGAACAACACTCCCAGTATCAACATCAATAGACCGAGGAACGTAAGTCCCTCGTTCACAAATACGACGACACCTACGCCACGAAGTGCATAAAGTACCGTCATAAAGACCGCGAAATTTGCACCTACCCTCGTAGGGCTCTCGCCCAATTGAGCAAAGACGAGAAGGAGTCCAATAATTAGAACCCAAACGAGGTGGTCGTTGAACCCAAAATATCTCACCGAACCCAACGCCTGATCATCTCCGAACCCAATCCGCTGATATAGCCACCAAGCCACACCCAACGCGGCCATGGACTCTAAAGCAAGCACCGCCGGGAACACCTCAGCTTGTAATTCAACCGTGCGGTTCACCGCAGCGATGAAGACAGGGGAGACAGCCTGACCCTCACTCACCAAGGCCAACGCATGTAGGACATTGCCAAGTACAGCAGCGAGCCGGTCATTTACGCCCCACTCTACGCTCGACCACGCACCACTCGCAAAAACACAGAAAACCGTCGTTCCCAACAAAGCTCCACCGACAGCGGCTAGGGACTTAGAAGTTAGACGCCACTGCGGAACAACCAGCGTCACTGAAGCGAAAGATCCACCCAACAAAACAGCCCAACCCCGCTCCATATACCACAACGGATCTCGTTGACCCGCAAGAACAACAAACATCGCCAAAAGCGTTGCGATGAAAAGTCCCTTGTTACGGATCCCTCTGAGACCGATCAAGATTAGCAGGGGCACACCAACGAGCATACCTGCAGGAAGAAGTGAGCCAACCAGCAGCAAAGCAAAGAGCACCGCCAATGTCCGCCATCCCGTCCCCGTGCGCTCGGGGATCCGGTTCGCCTTAATCACCATCAGCTTGCGCGGTTCAACCTCAGCCGTCCTGACGTCGCACGTATGGAAGAAGAGCGAGGTAACGTGCGCGCTTCACCGCTGACCCGAGTTCGCGCTGAAAGCGCGCCGTAACCTTAGTGGTCCGCTTTGGCAGAATCTTTCCCTGATCGGTGATGAAGTGAGACAGCGTTTCGACATCCTTGTAGTTCAGGACTATCACTCGCGGGCCCTCCATGCGACGACGACGTCCCCTCGCACCAGTGAATTCCGGCGGGGCGCTGGTTGGGTCGCGAGGTTCTTCATCCTCCTCTTCATCTGTCGGTTCATCGTCCTCATCATCCTCATCCTCGTCGTCATCGTCATCTGAGGAGGCTCGGACAGGCAAGTCCGCCATAATGGACGCTCCGCTGGTCGGCTCACCTTCATTGATGATCAGCAGATAGCGCAGAACTTCACCATCGAGTTTCAGTAGACGCTCGAACTCCGGTAACGCTTCCGCGGCCGCAGTGAAATGAGCGACCACGTAGTAGCCGACGGATGCTTTTTGAACAGGGTAGGCTAGCTGTCGGGGACCCCAATGATCGACAGCTGAGACTTCGCCACCCCCCACGGTAGCAAGCTCGTGAAACTTCTCGAGCTTGGTGCTCGCGGCAGCCTCATCAAGGGCCGCGTCGAGAATGTACACCACTTCGTATAGCCGCATCTTCAGTCCCCTCGGTCCGTGAGATTATAAACGGGCCCCATCTGTTCGAAACCTCGTCAGCGGCGAAGATTCCCAAATGGAGCGGGATAATTTTTTGAGCTCCGCAGATTGCCGAGCGTCCGCGAAACTAGCGGAAGCAGCTCGCCCACGGAAGCGGTGTGGAGCCACGGAGCCAACTGCACGTTGCCCGTATACGAAACCGAAACTCGAGCAAGTATCCATTAGCCACAGTCACAGCCAACAAAACGCTCCTAGACCGTTAGGGATTGCTGCACTGCAGAAATCAAATGCGGGTAACGCTCAAAACCCCAGCGCGCCTCTTCGACGTTTATACGTTCGCGATTCGTGTGGGCGAACCGTTCTTCACCGGGAGCAAAGCCGACAGTCGGGATACCATGAACTCCACGCGACCAACCACCATCTGTTGCAAACTGCCAAGGACGAATCGTCGCAGCTCCGTCTCCTTGACGTCGACCCACTGCCTCTGCGGCCGCTAGGATCATCGGATCGTTTGCATCCATCATAAATCCCGGTGTCAACAGGCTCCGCTCCTCAACCAGCCCCGTGTAAGTTCTCTGTCTCTCGGTCGCCATTCGAACATCCAAAGACAACCCATCCGGTACCTCAGGGATCCGAGATGATACAGCCTCTCGAACGAGAGACATAAGTGACTCATCGTCACTACCTGGAAGGATTCGCCAATCAATGGTTACCACTGCCGAGTCCGGTATGACATTCCGGCTCTCAGGAAGCACGTCAATCATCGTGGCGATCAAACTTGATGCTCCCAACAATGGATCTGATGGTTGATTCTCAGCTAGGTCACGAATACCCGCCAGCACATCTCCTACAAGATCAAGTGCGTTGTGGGCGCGTCCAGGGACACTGGCGTGCCCCGCCAATCCTGTAACTGAGACCTCTACCTCTGCTCGCCCTCGGTGACCAATACAGACATCTCCGTGTGTCGCCTCACCTATAACGACGACGCCCGGCGCCACTGAACCGGATTCGAGCAGGTATTTCATACCCAAACCACCCCGTTCTTCCAGCACGGTGTGCGCAACAATGACGTCACCCGGGGCTTCACCGATCATAGAAGCGGCGGCATAAGTCTGAAGCGCTAGAGGCCCCTTAATGTCCATCGCACCGCGACCATGCAGGAATCCATCCCTGACCTCGCCAGAGAACGGAGGAACCTCCCACTCATCGTGATCCCCTTCAGCGACAACATCCATATGACAATTGAGAAGTGCCGCTGGGGCATCTCCGCGACCACGGGCCACACCAATAACATTTCCAGCGTTATCCACCCGAATGTCCTCGAGCCCTAGTGCATCCATCTCGGCCTTAACGCGACCGGCGACCTCTCCTTCCTCCCCGGGCAAGCCCGGAATCCGAATCAGGTCGGAAGCAAAGGCTAATGCGTTCTCGAAACTCGCGTCCTTTGACATTGATCAACTCCCACAGCATTCGTTGAATCTTAGCGCACAGGCGGGTGGTCAACCGATTCGGCCAACCACCCGCTTACGATCTCCTGCACTTGCCGCGCCTTTTTAGACGCTCTGATCTCCTCTGATCAAGCAATAAACCATGGAGCCAGAACAAGCGATACGACACTCATCAGCTTGATGAGAATGTTGAGTGATGGCCCCGAGGTGTCCTTGAACGGATCACCCACAGTATCACCGACGACGGCAGCCTTGTGAGGGTCCGATCCCTTTCCCCCATAAGCGCCACCCTCGATATACTTCTTGGCGTTGTCCCAAGCACCACCAGCATTCGCCATAAACAGAGCCATCAGCACACCCGTTACCGTGGCACCAGCCAACAACCCACCGAGTGCTTCCACACCCAGTACTTTTCCAACGAACACAGGTGCAAGAACCGCCGTTACACCCGGCAACACCATCTCACGCAGGGCCGCCTGTGTAGATATATCTACACACCGGGCTGAATCTGGCTTGACAGTCCCCTCCATGATTCCTGGATTCTCCCGGAACTGCCTACGAACTTCGTCCACCATTCCCTGAGCGGCACGACCAACGGCCGTCATCGTGAGTGCCGCGACGAAGAACGGGAGCGTGCCACCAAGAAGGAGTCCTATCACCACCATAGGATTCATGATGTTGATGGTTTCGAGATTCGTTGCAGCCGCGTACGCGGAAAATAGTGCCAAAGCAGTCAGCGCCGCCGAGCCAATCGCGAAACCCTTCCCGATCGCAGCCGTCGTGTTCCCGATCGCGTCAAGTGAGTCCGTAATAGCGCGCGTTTCAGGCCCCAAGCCAGCCATCTCGCTTATACCACCCGCATTGTCGGCGATCGGGCCATACGCATCGACGGACATTGTCACGCCAACGGTGGCAAGCATGCCCACCGCCGCTATGCCAATACCGTAGAGGCCCGCGAAGCTGAATGCTACCGCAATCGCGCCACAGATCAGGATCACCGGGATCGCCGTCGATTCCATCCCGACCGCTAAACCCGTGATTATGTTGGTCGCCGAGCCCGTCTGGCTTGATTCCGCTATCCTATCCACCGGTTTCGCGGACGTGTAGTACTGCGTGACAGACCCTATCAAAATGCCCGCCAGCGTGCCCGCTAGAATCGCGATCCAAGGACCATTAACTGGGTAGCTCTCACCCGAGAAGTTGATCCCCATGCTCGTAACCACCGGGTACATGAGCACTAAGAAGAGGACACCAGCGATCCATGTGGTTCCGTGCAAAGCGTGCGAAGGGTCTCGCTTCTCAAGTACTTTCATGAAGGCGATGCCGACCAACGATGCGATCAACCCCACCATCGCAGTCGTGAGGGGTAATGCAATTGCCTCTGCCCTCGACCCAGCTAACATCGGAGCCGAGGCCCCGATCGCGATCGTCGCAACCATAGAGCCGACGTAGGACTCAAAAATATCAGCTCCCATGCCGGCAACATCACCTACGTTGTCACCTACATTGTCTGCGATTGTCGCGGGATTTCGTGGATCATCCTCGGGAATCCCCGCTTCAACCTTACCCACGAGATCTGCGCCAACATCAGCGGCCTTTGTGTAAATCCCGCCACCTACTCGGGCGAAAAGCGCAATCGTCGATGCACCCATCGCAAAGCCCGAGACTAGCTGGGCGTATGCCTCATAGTCCGAAGCGCTTGCAGCGCTGGCTCCAAAAAGAAAGTACAGGACACCCAGGCCAACCATTCCGAGCGCAGCAACAGCCAATCCCATGACCGCCCCTCCAAAGAAGGCGATTCGAAGCGCCTTACCCTGCCCTTCGCTATTAGCTGCAGCCGAAGTGCGAGTGTTTGAGCGGGTTGCGGCCTTCATCCCAGCGAAGCCAGCCGCGACCGAACTTAGCGAACCAAAGACGTAAGCCACGGCTGAATCCGGTCCGATTGCCCAGCCTAGGAGCCCCGCCACAATGACTACAAAGGCTGCGAGTACAGTATACTCGCGGCGAAGGAATGCCATGGCTCCATCGTGGATCTGCTGACCGAGATCAATCATGACCTCGCTACCCTGATCCTGACGAGTCACATACGCATAAATACCTGCGGCGATTGCCAGACCTGCCACACCAAGTGCCCAAGCGTATCCGGTAAAGTCGACGAAATTCATTGAATCTTTTGTCCCCTGTATCGTCGTTAAATGATCTGTTTTCGAGTCAACGATTGAAGCGATTCATCACCGCTCCTACACCTTCTTCCAACCACATCCCAACTGCATCAGACAACTCTGGGAGCAGTTCGATCACTGCATCCTCTTCTTCTACCGCCATGGGACTTAGAACCCAGTTCGACATGTCATGTCCTTCTGGCTTCACTCCCACCCCTACCCTCAGCCGAGCGTACCCATTCGACCCAAGAGCACTCGACACGGATTTCAACCCGTTATGGCCACCCTCACCACCTTCCGGACGGAACCGGATACGGCCCACGTCAAGCGCCGCGTCATCGACCACAACAAGGAGGTCCTCTGTCACCTGAAAGTCTTCTAAACCTTTTACCGACGTTAAAGCCGAACCACTCCGGTTCATATATTTAGTCGGTTTTAAAAGCTGAACTTCGATGTCACCAACTTCGCCTTTACTGACAAGTACATTTTCTTCCGGATGGAAGGGTCCAAACTCCCAGTCGTATGCCAGCCGATCTACTACCCACCATCCGACATTGTGCCGGGTTTGATCGTACTCCGCACCGGGATTTCCAAGCCCTAGTACAATTTTCATTCTAGAACCCACTCAACAGAGCGTTTAGCCTTCTGAGTCGTCCGCTTCGGCGTCTGGAGCAGTCTCACCCTCGGCTGCGCCCTCTTCCTCATCGGCCTCCTCTTCTACAACCTCCTCTTCCGCCTTAGGTGCTGCCACAGAGCAGATCGTTCTCTCCTGAGAAATAGTCACCTCGATATCCTCATCGAACGAAACGTCAGAAACGTGAAGCACGTCACCGACCTCCATTCCACTGACGTCCACTTCTATTACCTCAGGTATCTTCGATGGGATACAGCGGATCGGGATCTCATGGATAATTTGCTCTAGAGAGCCACCCTCAACTCGCACACCTTCCGGCGTCCCCACTAGGTTAATCGGAATCTCTACGTCTACCGCTACACCCTTCTGAATGCGGAGAAAATCCACGTGCAAAATGTTTGCTTTCCACGGATGAGTCTGGATTTCTCGAACCAGAGTCTGCACCGATCCTTTTTCCCCTTCAACTTCAAGATCGACGATAGTGTTTTCCACTGAGATTCTTCGAAACAGGTAGTCCGCCTCTTGCGTATCGAGAGCGAGGTGGACGGGTGCTTCATCCCCGCCATATACAACAGCCGGAGTTTGGCCAGCCTGTCGCATCTTGCGAACTACGCTTTTCCCAGCCCCGTCCCGGCGTAATGCCTTCAGTGTCGTGTCAGTCATGTCTGATTCCTCTGATTATCGGCCCCTAGGCGATCCCAGGGCCCTTTCCCTCAGTCTTCAGGAAGCAGCTCAAAGAGCTGGCTTACCGATTCATTCGAGTGTACGTGGTCGATCGCCTTAGCGAGAAGATCCCCGACCGAAAGAATCTTTAGATTATCGAACCGCTTGTCCTCCGGTATATAAATGGTGTTCGTGACCACCATTTCTTCCAGTGGAGCGTCAGTCAGCCGTTCAACTGCAGGGCCGGAAAGTAACGCATGCGTTGCCGCCGCATAAACCGCCTTGGCTCCTCTTTCCTTCAGGGCCACTACAGCGTTAGACAACGTACCTCCGGTATCAATCATGTCGTCTACAAGAAGACAATTCATGCCCTCCACGTCACCCACTACATTGAGCACCTCCGACATATTCGCGCTTGGCCTTCTCTTGTCGATTATGGCGAAACTCGCACCAAGGCGCTTACCAAAACCGCGAGCCATCTTCGCCGAACCCACATCCGGGGCCACCACAACGAGATCTTCCAATTTCTTGTCACGGAAGTACTTGGTAAAAACAGGTGCGGCATACAGGTGGTCCACGGGAATGTCAAAGAAACCCTGGATCTGGTGCTGGTGAAAGTCTATCGACACCACTCGATCAGCGCCGGCCGCCACAATGAGGTTGGCGACAAGCTTGGCTCCTATCGCTACACGGGGCTGATCTTTGCGGTCCTGTCTTCCGTATCCAAAATACGGAATGACGGCCGTAACTCGAGCGGCACTGGCTCGGCGAGCCGCGTCAGCCAGTAACAGGAGCTCCATGATAGTATCGGCCGGAGCGTTCGTGGACTGGATAATAAACACATCTCGACCTCGCGCGTTTCGATCGATCCGCGCGAAAATCTCGCCGTCTGCGAACTGTTGGATGGTGGCGCCATCAGGCGACTCGCCAATGATGTCCCCGATCTCGGAAGCAAGTGGACGGTTCGCCCGGCCTGCGAGAAGGAGGAACGGTCCCCGTCTGTACGTGTCGTCCATGAGGGCTTCGATTTTGTGGCGGTCGAAAGAACAGCCCGGAAAGCTAGGAAGCCCGAGTCAGAGGGTCAACGCGTTCCTGTCACTTGGAAGACAGCTGTCGACTCCGCGTCCGATCTGCCCACTGTGCTGAGAACAAGACGAATCTCATACCTCCCATTATCTAGGGAGGGGAGATTGAGAGACAGAAAGTGAAATTCATGCCCGGGGACCGCTGGTGCAGCCTCATCCCAAGAGAGTTCAAGCGGTCTCGGTCTACTGGCAAGACCTAAAAATTGACCGATCCTCCTGAAAACACTTTGGTCAATACGTTCCACCGAGATGCGGAAACGAAGAGTCTCTGGACGGAAACCGAGTCCCGACACCTCCCAACCAATCGCAATCGGTTCACCAGCAAGTATACGGGCTTGAGGAAGAGCATGTGGCACAGCCTGCTCTAGTCGCTTCGCCGAAGCAGCGGAAGGAGCGAGCAGAAGCAAATCTGACAGCGTAGCTATGTCCTCTAACGTTCGGCGCTCAGCCATCCTAATCCTCATTCGCCCAGCCCGGCGGCGCTCGGGAGCCCAACTCTCAGCTGATACTACTAGAGGGCCTGTTCGAGTCTCAACCATAAGCGCCCCATCGGTTCCACCGAGTTTCTGACTCTGGTCAAGCAGTTCTCCATCTGGAGACAGGAGAAAGAGACCAATTCGGTCTGGCTCATCTGAGTATGGCCCGGTTTCCATCCACGGAAGTGGGTGCTCATGCCCGGAGTGAAATGTGGTGTCCTCAGGAAGGAAGTGCGAAGCAACAACGGCTGTCTCAAGCCCTCTAGGGAAGACCGCCAACTGTCCCTCCATTGGCAGAAACACAGGAGCATACGCCGGTGCATAGAGGCTTCTAGGCGATTTCCGATCAGCTCTCATATCCTCCACAGTGACCCCATCAGTATCTTTCAGAGCTTCAGCCGGGGGCATGAAGTCACGTCCTTCGGGATGCATATGACCTACTGCATCCGCATTGGATGCGGAGTTACTTCCTAGTCGTCGCTCCCACCCCATCTCCCAACCATTTCTGATTGTCAGCTGACTAAGGTCACTGCCCCACCCGAGGAGAAAAGGATTTCGGGCTGTAGCTCGCATTTGTGAAGCCGTCCATCGCGCGTAATGCTCTGTGAGGCGATCATTTCCCGGTGCTAGATAAAGGGGATCAGCCAGCATCCAGAAGCGCTTCAGGAGAGTTGACGCAGTCCCCGGCTCGGTCTGCGTGTCGTGGAGAAGATCTCGAGTCTTGGAATCGACCGGCCAACGAGGGACGCGCCACTGCTCAGCTTGGTCTGGATCCATCCTAGCAAGTGCCTCTTCGAAAGCACCCAGGGCATTTCTATAGTCTCCCGCATTATGAAGGGCGAAGCCTCTCAGTGCACTGCACCACCAGGGCTGAGCTCGGCCACAAGTCACTGCTGCCATCAACGCCTCGCCGAGGTCGCCGGCCTCTACCCGGTACCAGACACGCTGCCCAAGAATCCAGTCGCTAGACGGAACGAGCTTTTGCGTCGAGTCCAGATACTGGAGAAGCCGCCGCCGCATTCGGACAATTTCTTCATGCTCAACGTCCGGATACCATTCTCCCTCAGAGTATGTGGTACAGATGCGACCAATGACCTCGTCGCAATCTCCACCGAACCCATCGTAATTGACTGGCAGATAACCAATCCGCTGCCGCTCAAAGTTCGCCTGAGCTTTCCGTGCTGAAGAGGTAACCGCGACCATATCCATGGTGTCTGCTAGGCTCTGAGCGGCTGACATAGCCGGTTCGCATACAGCGGCAGGCGCTGGGCAACTCTGAAGCCATGCAAGTAGAACCAGAACGGATCCCATAATCCCCTAAAAGCTCTAGGAGGTACCAGCGACAGCTAAGAGGAAAAATTGGCCCGGGTGGATTCGAACCACCATTACCGCTTCCAAAGAGCGGGGTCTTGCCATTAGACGACGGGCCAGTGACCCAATGCTACCAGAACGGTCGATCTCAGTTCAACCCCTGTCAGCCTCACTAACTCTTGATCTAGATCAATTCTACCCCCGGCATGTGATCAAGCGTAACACCCGACAACACAGGCCAGCCAAGTAAGTCTGTGAGTTCAGAGCATATCATATCAATCTTCGGAAGCCCAACGGCATCATCGAAGAGCGCGAATGACGCCGAGCCACTTCCCGACAACATGGCAACGCGCGCACCGGCCCCAGCGAGCCCTGACAGTGAATCCTCGACCGACTCGTGAAGAGCAGACACGATCGACTGAAAATCATTAACCCCCTCTCCATCGAGTAAGTCTTCCCACGTCACATCCGTCCCTATCGCGGGAAGAGCTAGCGACTCTGATTGATCGCGCGACCCGGCCAGGGCGCGATAAGCGTCTTTCGTTGACACATGCACCGGGGGAAGAGCGACCGCTATGGGCCTCTTAGGCAGGGGACCAATCTGCTCAATGCAGTCACCCCTACCTGTGCCGATCGCCGTTGTCGAGTCCCCAAGAAAGAACGCAACGTCGGAACCAATCCCACTCGCAATATCATTGAGCATGTTCTTGTCGGTAAAGGACGTGAGTTTCGCCAAGCACCGGATGACAGCTGCTGCGTCCGAAGATCCTCCACCGAGTCCCGCTCCAGCCGGAATCAATTTTTTAAGATGGATTTCGACTTGTCCGGCTTTACCTGTTTGTTCCATGAACGCAGCGGCTGCCCGCCACGCAAGATTCTCATCATCAGGCCCAAGGTCTGGTCCGTCTAACGACATATAAATCATAGGCTTAACCAGTTTCGTTCCATCAATGCATCGACGAAACTTCACCTCGACTTCGTCGAAGATAGAGATAGCCTGAAAGATCGTTATGAGCTCGTGGAACCCGTCATCCCTTCGGGAGCCAACCAAAAGAGTAAGGTTGAGCTTGGCTGGTGCCCTCGTCCAAGCAACACGATCTAGCTCATCCATACATGAGGCGCGGGGAGAAGACTTTGTCATGCGTCAACTCTCGCCCCCTGCACCTGCTCTTGCGCCGACCCGATATCTCCTAGAGAAAATCCCAGCTTCCATGTATACCAAAGACCAATCGAAGTGATCGGGATCCAACCACCGAAATGGTAAGCGAACGCGAATGCTAGCGATTGTGCCTCCGCCACACCGTAAACGGTAGTTAGCGCAAAATTTGCTGACGCATGGAACGTTCCGAAAAAACCCGGCGCTGAGGGGAGTGCGACCCCGAATCCTACTACAGCCTCCGTGAACATCGCCGAAAACCAACCGGTATCGATGTCAAACGCAAGCATACCCAACCAAAATGAAAGACCGTGCCACATCCAGAAGAAAAGCGACCAGGAGAACCCGATTGCGAGGAGCCGAGGATCACGCATGATAGCCATCGACTCTAGCAGTCCCTCTAGAAGCTGAACCGCTCGGAGGCTCCATACTTCAGGAAGCACTCGGAAAGCTATCCGAGCACTCGCCAGGAACTGGCTTGGAAGAGTCGCCATCAGAACAAGTACGATGAGCACGCCCAGAACGAGTGCTACAGCCCCTTGGAAGATCGCGAGTCCTCCGCCCTCAAACGCTGCGGTAACGTCGGGGAATGAAGGAGTGAATACTGGGATCACCAAGAAAAGAAGTAGAATAACGCCGTCCATGAAGCGCTCGACCACTAGACTGCCAAATGCAGCTGTTATGCTGACGGGTTCCAAACGGCTCAGTGCATAGGGCCTAGCGAACTCCCCTATTCGTGCAGGCAAAATATTATTCGCCATGAAGCCAATAGACACACTGGCAAAACGGGACTGCATTCGACTCTCAGGAAGCACCGGAAGGAGGAGGACCCTCCAGCGTACTGCCCTAATAACGAAGCCAAAAGTTGCTACTAAAATCGATGCGGAAAGCAGCAGCATATCACCCGTTGCGATGTTCGCGAGTACGTCCGCGAAGTCGACGTCTTTCATAACAAACCACAAGAGGAAAACGGTTAGAAAGATGCCAACGGCCGCCTTGCCTAGGTGTTTCACGAAGTACGAGCTCTCCGGATCAGATCCGACATCTCACGCACTGCCCTCTCAATACCGACAAGCACAGCACGCGAGATTATAGAGTGCCCAATATTTAGCTCTTCGAGTTCCGAGATAGCAGCCACCTCAGTCACGTTATCATACGTCAGACCATGACCCGCATGCACTGCAAGGCCTAAGGAACGAGCGAGAGTCGCTGCTTTCGCGAGCCTCCTAAGCTGCTGCATTCTTTCTGAACTACTTGCATTTGCATACTCACCCGTATGCAACTCTATGGCTTCGACACCGAGATCCGCAGACACCCGAATCACATCAGGGTCAGGGTCAACAAAAAGCGAGGTTCGAATCCCCTCTTGCTTCAGATGTCTCGTCGCGTCAGCTACCGATCTGAACGCTTCATTCGTGCATAATGCTATGCCGCCCTCTGTTGTAACCTCTTCGCGCTTCTCCGGCACAATCGTCACCTGAGCGGGTCGCCACGCACATGCCAATGTCAGCATCTCCTCCACTGCGGCAACTTCCAGGTTTACCGGCGTTGTAGCCATGTTCATCAGGAGATCGACATCTCGATCCTGTATGTGGCGCCGGTCCTCGCGCAGATGAACTGTTATCCCATCTGCTCCAGCCTGCTCCGTCATCAGGGCTGCGCGCACCGGGTCAGGCTCGTCAGTCATCCTAGCCTGCCTGACAGTCGCAACGTGGTCGACGTTCACATATAATCGCATATCAATGTCCAGTTTCACCGATCGCCACCGAAGAAGTGACGGCTGAAATACTTGTTGAAATTCCTATACACGTCGAGATCCAATTTTAGTCCCACTAGGGTTACGCTTACGCGACCTCTACGATCTTAACTCCGTCTCGTGTGGTGAGCTTACCGAGAACACGATGCGGCAAACGCGCAGTCAGATGCACATCCAGTGCCTGATCCGATCGCCCAACGACCTCACCCTCTCTGTATACGGTGGCGATTGCTTCACCATCGACGACCGGGATGCTGATGACAACGCTCGTCAAGCGTTGTCGCATCCGTGCCCTCAGCGTCTCCTTCAATGATTCGAGGGACTCCAATTCATGAGCGCTCACGAATACCGCTGGTGTTGGCTCTAGGGCGCGGATACGGCTCTCTAGCGCTTCGCGCTCGGCGCTGCCCAGCCGATCGATCTTGTTGAACACCAAGATCTCATCTCGATCATTGAACGAGAGTTCTCCGAGCACGTCGAGGGCGACTCCTCTCTGTTCTCCCCAATCAGGACTTGAAGAGTCAACGACGTGAAGTAAAAGGTCCGCCTCACCTGCCTCTTCTAAGGTAGACCGAAACGACGCTACCAAATGATGTGGCAGTTTCCTGATGAAGCCGACGGTATCGGTCATGAGTGTGTGGTAGCCTCCTCCTAGTTCAACGTTTCGAGTCGCGGAGTCAAGCGTAGCGAACAAGCGGTCTTCAACAAAAAGATCTGCACCAGATAGTGCTCGCAGAAGAGAAGACTTTCCGACATTGGTGTAGCCCACAAGCGCCACTCGGAATAGACCCTCACGAGACTTGCGTTGAATCGCCCTCGCCTTCGTCACCCCGCGCAGCTTGCGCTTCAGGTCACCGATGCGCGCACCAATGAGCCTTCTATCAGTCTCAAGTTGGGTCTCTCCCGGGCCGCGAAGGCCGATCCCTCCACGAATTCGCGACAGGTGATTCCACATCCGGCTCAGACGTGGCAAAAGATACTCTAGCTGAGCAAGCTCTACCTGCATTCGCGCCTCGCTCGACCGCGCGCGCGTAGCGAATATATCAAGAATCAATTCAGAGCGATCCATCACCCGGACTTTGATGAGCTCTTCGAGGTTCTTACCCTGCGCGGGGCTAAGTTCTTCGTCGAAGATGACCAAGTTAGCGGATCGCTCCAGCACCATTTCACTCAGAAACTCGGCCTTGCCTTCACCCAAATAATATCGTGGGTGAGGGGCATCTAATCTTTGCACTAGCGATCCGACAACCTCTCCACCGGCAGTGTCGGTGAGCCGAGTCAATTCGTGAAGATGTTCATCTGTGACGTCCCGCGCCTCGTACCGACTCGGCACTCCGACGAGAATCGCCCTGTCGACTGGCGTCCGCAGATCAATGAGTTGCGTAGGTATCCGATCACCTTTGCCCCTAGCATAGGAGCCTTAGAAAGGGGCCCACCTAAGAATATCGAACTTCAAGCCCTCCACACAGACCCGTATCAGCGCTTTTTTCGTCGCTCAGCCCACCATCTCAACCGTTCCGCGATGGTTTTCTCGAAGCCAAAAGCGCTAGGCTTGTAGAAGCACTCCCCCTTAACCTGGTCAGGCAGATAGGTCTGATCCGAGACCCCGTTCTCTTCCTCCGGGTCATATCGATAACCCTTCCCGTAACCAAGGTCCTTCATGAGAGTTGTCGGTGCATTCCTGATGTGAAGAGGGACCTTTTCCCCAGGGGTTTCTCTAGCTCGAGCATACACCGCCTTCCACGCTTTGTAGGTACGGTTCGATTTTGGCGCAGTGGCCAAGTAAATGACCACCTGGGCCAAGGCGAGCTCTCCCTCTGGAGAACCAAGAAATTGATACGAATCCCGAGCCGCAATGACATGGCCAATGGCCGCTGGGTCCGCGAGTCCGACATCCTCGGTCGCCATCCGGGCTAACCTTCGAGCGATATATAGAGGGTCTTCACCTCCATCCAACATTCGCGCTAGCCAGTAAAGAGCCGCATCAGGGTCCGACCCACGCACTGATTTGTGAAGAGCAGAAATTAGGTTGAAGTGCTCTTCTCCGGCTTTGTCATATGAGGCAAAGCGATGTTGTAATGCTTCTCTAGCAAGGTCAATACTGATTGCTCCACCATAACCAGCTAGATAGGCGCTGGCCTGAAGAACACCCAGAGCTCGGCGAGCGTCTCCGTCAGCCGCCTCAGCGATAAAAGTCAGGGCCTCATCATCCACAGTCAAAGCTAAATTCAGGAGCCCTCTCTCGTCTTTGATCGCCTGCTCAAGAATCAATTGAACTTCTTTGGCCGACAGAGGCTTGAGGACGTAGACGGGAGCGCGGGAAAGCAGTGGGCGCACTATCTCAAACGAGGGGTTTTCTGTTGTGGCTCCTATCAGAATCACTGTGCCCGCCTCAACATGAGGAAGGAAAGCATCCTGTTGAGCCTTGTTAAACCGGTGGATCTCATCGCAGAATAAAATCGTGTGACGCCCGGTCGCCTTTAGTCGGCTTCCAGCTTCAGCGATAATCTCACGAACTCTCGCCACACCGTCTGTTGCGGCACTAAACGGAACGAACATACTCGTGGATCTCTCCGCGATTAGCCGGGCTAAAGTGGTCTTTCCACTGCCCGGCGGACCCCACAGAATCATGCTCGCGACTTTACCGTCTTGTAGCATCGCTTGGATCGTCTTTCCCGCTCCAAGGAGGTGCTCTTGACCCCGGAACTCATCAAGCGTCCGCGGACGCATGCGCGCGGCAAGAGGAGCATCAGAGTTTGCAGAGCCTTCTTCTATCTTCACTTCAGACGTTTCATGCTCTCCTGTACCAGGCTTTCTGAACTCATCCGAAAACAGGTCCATATGGCTCACAAGCTGTCGGCCTCTCCGTCGATTTTTACCGACCGCCGTTGCAAGATCTTCTCAACCTCATGAGCTAGAATGGCCTTCTGGTTTCTCTGAGGTTCTTCCAACACGTGCTCCAGCAACTCATTTAGTATTTCACCGAAGACTGGCCCTGGCTTGAGGCCCATCTTCTTCAAATCTCCACCATCGATTGCGAGGTCATCGACCTTTAACGGCGGTGAAGTCCTCAATTCCGCACGCAGCCTGCTCCACGAATCAACCACCATCCTCAGATTTTTACTGCCACGCCCGGATCGGGCTGACGCAATCTCGATTCGACTTAATCCACGCATAACCGTCCTGCCGTGCCGGCTTAGCCAGCGCCGAAGCAATGTAGGATCCAAATCAGCAGATGGCAGGTCGGTTGCGGACGCTAGTCTCGCTACAGCGTCCGTGTCGGCGTTTGACAGCCTTAACCGGACAAGGAGTCCGACGGCATCGGACTCCACGACCGGGCGCAATAAAGCCGCCAGACGAAGCTTTGGGCGCCCAACGGGGAGTGCATTCACCACAGATATAGCGTCATCCCACAAACCCTCACGGAGGGCTCCTATTTCAGGATAAAGAACCTCAATCACCCCTGCCTCTCGGTACAGCGATAACGCTCGCCAAGGACTCGGATCTATCGACAGCACCTTGATTAGTTCGTCACGAATCCTCTCGGGTGAAAGAGTTTGAAGCCGATAGGCCAACCCAACCAGTGACCTCCACGTCACATCTTCAATCTTTAGGTCGAACCTTCCAGCGAAGCGAAGCGCTCTGAGAATTCGCAGATAATCTTCCTTGAAGCGCTGATCGGCGTCACCTACCGTTCGAAGTCTGCCCGCGCTCAGATCTTCTTCGCCACCGAATGGATCGTAGAACTCGTCTCTGAGCGGATGCCATGCGACCGCATTAATCGTGAAGTCACGTCGCGAAAGATCATCTTCAATGCGTTCAGCAAACTCTACCAAAGCGTGGCGACCGTCGGTCTGTACGTCCCGCCGAAAGGTAGTCAACTCATACATGACACCGTCTCGCGCCAAAACTCCCACGGTTCCATGATCAATACCAACAGGGACAGTCCGGCTGAATATCCTCCTCACCTGCTTGGGAGTGGCCTTCGTGGCAAGATCCCAGTCGACTGAAGTTCGGCCCATGAGGGCGTCGCGCACCGCTCCCCCTACCGCCCAAGTTTCATAGCCGGCCTCCTCTAGCGTTCGCACGATCCACCGGACCGCACCCGGCGCGATCGGACGAACAGTACTCATCCGGGGAGCACCGCTCCACCATTAATGTTGATCACTTCACCGGTAATGTGTCGAGCTAACTCGGAGCACAAGAATACAATCGGCCCTGCCACATCCTTAGCCGTAGCAATCCGACCAATTGGTATCGATCGTGTGATCCGTTCACGCTCGCCCGAGACAAACGCACTGGCAGACATTTCCGTATCGATCCAACCTGGTGCGACTGCGTTCACCGTTATTCCTCTGGGTGCGACCTCAATGCAAAGCCCTTTAACCAGGGAAATCATCGCGCCTTTTGTAGCTGCGTAGTCTGCATGAAACGCCTCTCCGCGCTGCGCCGCCGTGCTGCTTACAAGCACGATCCTTCCATGCTGATTGAGCCGGGACGCCGCTGCTCGACAGGTGTAGAAAATGGAGTTCAGATTAGCGTCGATCGTCCTATTCCAACGATCATTTGAAAGCGTTGCGACAGGCTCGTCTTGGGGCGGCCAGATCCCGTGATTACCGACAAAAATGTCTAGTTTTTGGAACTCTTCATCACCCCGCTCGAACAATCTTTCCGCTTCCGTTGGATCTGCCAGATCTCCTCCCTGGGCCCAAGCCTCTACCCCGAGTCCCTTACACTCTGACACCACAGATGCAGCTTCACTCGACCGAGAATGGTAGCTGACCCCCACATTCGCTCCCGCTCCAGCAAGCTGGAGGGCAACCTCACGACCTACACCACGCGATCCACCAGTCACTATAGCGTTCTTTCCCCTGAGGTCGATCAGCGATTTCACTTGGTCACCCTATTCTAAAGAGTCTAGTCACTCAAACCTCTTCCAGTGCTGCGTCAACTACGTCACAGACTGCATGCCCAATGAGAAGATGAACTTCCTGCGCACGCGCTATGGAGTCCGTCGGAACTACGATCGGGAGGTCAACCTCATGGCGAAGACTGCCACCACCTCGCCCGAGAAGGCCAATTGTACGGACATGAAGAGTCCTCGCCTGCTGCGCCGCCATGACTAGGTTGGGGGAGAGTCCGCTGGTTGACAGGAGAATGAGTAGGTCCCCTTTGGATGATAGTGCTTCGAGCTGTCTGGCAAAAATCTGTTCGTAGCCAAAATCGTTACCCACTGCTGTCAGAACCGCTGCATCGGTTGTCAGCGCGATTGCCGCGAGCCCACGACGATTTCGCTCGAAACGCACAACGTATTCGGCCGCCAGGTGCTGAGCATCGGCCGCAGAACCACCGTTACCGCAGAAAAACAGTCGCCCCCCCGAAACTAGAGTCTCTGAAACCCAACGCGCGTGAGTTTCAAGAGCTTCCATGAGAACAGCGACACTGTCCAACACAACGCGGCTGTGTTCGTTAAAGTGCTTACTGAGACGGTCTTGTGCCCTCAAGATCTTCTTTCCATTACAGGCCTCTTTTTCAAGATGACCTTGTCAGTCCACACGTCGTTCATCTGCCAAACGATCTCAACACGCTCGTCCATCACGTTATAGCGACACGAGTCGCTCTAGCGCAGCGTCGGGCTCGTCTCCCTCGAGAGCTGCCTCGCACGCGTACGTAAGCCAAGCGTCCGCTGCGAGCACTTGGAACGCCGCAGCGCGATCCCTAGACCTATCAAGAGCCTTTTTAAGAGAAACGCTCGCTGCGTCCCTGAGTAGATCAGGCGTAGCTTCTTGCCCACTGTACATCATGCCAGCCTCGAGCTTAACACGCAGCCCCTCTGGGGGGGACGGATACCGCCCGCATAGCCAGTCAACCTCAGTCACCTTTGGCTCCAGAGAAAAGATCTCTCACGACGTTGGCCCCCACTCGCAACGCCTCATCGATTTTCGATGCATCCTCGATTCCAGCCTGAGCCATGTGTGGACGCCCTCCTCCCCGGCTGCCGACCACAGATGCAACTTCTCGGATGACTGTATCCGCCCTAATCCCTCGCGAAATCATATCGTCACTGGCAAAAGTCAAGATTGCTCTCTTATCGCCAGGCATCTCAACTGCGAGTGTAGCTATTCCACTCTCGCCACCAGAGAGAAACTTATCTCCCCATTTGCGTGCATCATCTAGGTCCCGCACCCGCAATCGGAGTCCCCTGTACACCACATTACCGCCGCCAGGAATTTCTATCACCTCTTCGGCAATTATATCCTCTCCACCGCTACCATGAGCTCGGGCTTCATCCAGAAGACCCTCCACCGCAGCCTTGTCAGTGAGTAGTTGCTCTAATCGCTTCACCACGTTGTCTGGCCGTGTCTTAAGCACTGACGCGGTCTCTTCCAGAGTAGCCTCCCGCTCCTTGAAGTAGGAAAAAGCACCCCGACCCGTTAGGGCTTCGATCCGCCTCACGCCAGACGCAACCCCAGATTCACTGACGATTCGGAAAAGCCCGATGTCACCAGTGTGGGAGACATGCGCACCCCCGCATAGCTCCATGCTTATACCTGGTACATCCACGACTCGTACCTCGTCTGCATACTTCTCTCCGAACAAAGCCATTGCACCATCCTCCACAGCATCATCGTATCGCCGCTCAGCAATCTCGACAGGATGATTTTTCCAGACGGCCTCGTTTACGAAACGCTCCACTTCCCCTTTTTCTCTCTCGGTCATCGGCGCAGTATGAGCAAAATCAAAACGTAGCCGATCCGGCGCAACGAGAGAGCCTCTCTGGACCACATGTCCACCAAGATGAGACCGGAGCGCCGCGTGCAATAGATGGGTCGCAGTATGATTCCGGGTCGTATCAAACCTTACATCAGCCGCTACGAGGGCCGTTACTTGGAGGTCGTCTGTCTCCTCCGGGAATACCCCATCGACTTGTCCAAATAGAGCAGTACCAATGGGAGTCTTCGCGACCCGATCGACCGCAATACTCCAGTCATTACCGCGGACAACCCCCGTGTCTGAAACCTGTCCTCCACTTTCGAAGTAAAATGGGTTCTTCTCAAGGACCAGGCCGACACCACACTCCATCGCCTTCCATTTCAGCACTGCAGTCTCGACTTCAAGCGATGTGTACCCAACAAAAGTCTGGGATCCGTCCTTAAGCGGTCTCCATCCCTCTGAGTCGTTAAGTGCCCCGACCTCCACGCTGCTTGCAACACGATCTGCCCTCGAGCGGGCGCGCTGTGTTTCGAGCGCCGTCTCGAACCCCGCCACGTCAACATCAACCTCTCTCTCCTCAGCCAACAGCTGTGTGAGGTCTAGTGGAAACCCGAATGTGTCATAGAGTTTGAATGCCTCATCGCCCGAGATCACTCCGCCTTCGGAGCCAGCTAGCTCGTCAAATCGGGCTAGGCCACCTTCTATAGTGGAGAGAAAGCGTTCTTCCTCCGAGCGCGCTGCCTCCAAAATGTGCCCTCTCCTCTCGGCAAGAGCGGGATAGGCATCACTCATTGTCTCGATAACCGCCTCCACCACCCCGGTGAGCGTAGGTTCCCGGCGGCCTAGAAGCCAGGCATGACGGACTCCTCTGCGCAAAATCCGCCTTAGTACGTACCCCCGACCCTCATTCGAAGGATGGACACCATCTGAGAGCAGGAAAGCAACCGCGCGAGAATGATCAGCCAATACGCGATAGCTAACACCAGCTTCGGAAGTTGGGTCATACGCCTCACCAACTAATTCGGCTACGCGGTCCAGAAGCGGAAAGAAGACATCCGTGTGATAGTTAGAATCTGCACCCTGAAGTACCGCGGCAATCCGCTCCAGCCCAGCTCCCGTGTCAACACAGGGCGCAGGTAACGGGTGAAGCTCGCCCTCGGCATCTCGATCGAATTGCATGAAGACCAGATTCCACAACTCTACGATCGTTCCCGCATCGTTGAGCTCAACGAACTCGTCAGTACTCAAGACAGGCTCAGGCTCGTCTCGAAGATCGTAATGCAGTTCCGAGCACGGACCACATGGCCCAGTGTCTGCCATCTGCCAAAAGTTGTCTTTGTCACCAAGTCGATAGACGCGATCCGCCGGCAATCCGATATCGTTCAACCAGATATCTTCTGCCTCGTCGTCTGAATCATGCACAGTCGCATACAGGCGCTCAGGCTCTAAACCATATACATCAGTGAGGAGCTCAAACGCGTACCGAATGGCATCCCTTTTGAAGTAGTCGCCGAATGAGAAGTTACCCAGCATCTCAAAAAAGGTGTGGTGCCGAGTCGTCCGCCCAACCTCCTCGAGATCATTATGCTTACCGCCCGCACGCACGCACTTCTGCGATGTAGCAGCGCGCTTCACCCCGAGGTCTTCCTGGCCCAGAAACACCTTCTTGAACTGGACCATCCCCGCGTTCGTAAAGAGCAAGGTGGGGTCGTCCGTCGGCACCAAGGATGATGACGACTTTACAGCGTGCTTTCGCTCCTCAAAAAAGGAGAGGAAACAGTTACGAATTTCAGCGGTCTTCATCGGATTGGTCGATTGGAAGCCGTTCACGGTGCTGAGTTCATCAGTTCGCCGGAACTAGGTGCGGCTAGAGGGCAAAAGATAAGAGCCTAAGACGAATCTGTCGTCCGGATCAGCTTTGCCAACCCCAAAGCTCATCTGCACCGCACCCTCGCTCTAACCCGAAAAGTCGCTCCAGTCCTGATTAAGGAATCACTCCTCACCCGTATTCAAAGTTACCGGATCTTCTTCCTGGTCGGCGGCGGAATCTATCTGACCCTCGCTCTCCTGAGCTTCCACCAAACCCAAAGCTACCCGCAACTGTATATCAATTTCTCTGGCTATATCCGGATTTTCTACAAGGAAATGCTTGGAATTTTCTTTACCCTGCCCCAGTCGCAGATCCCCATAAGAGAACCATGCTCCAGACTTCTGTACGATCTCGTGCTCCACACCAAGATCCACCAGCAACGCGTTGTGACTCACACCCTCGTTGTACTGGATATCAAATTCAGCCTGCCGAAATGGAGGCGCACACTTGTTTTTCACCACTTTAACGCGGGTCCGATTTCCAATCACATCCTGCCCATCCTTGATCGCACCGATGCGCCGGATATCAAGGCGAACCGAAGCGTAAAACTTCAAGGCGCGGCCACCTGACGTCGTTTCAGGACTTCCGAACATCACACCGACTTTCTCTCGGATCTGGTTTGTAAAAATCACCGATGTATGAGAGCGATTTACGGCTCCAGTCAGCTTTCGGAGCGCTTGGCTCATAAGCCTTGCCTGGAGCCCAACGTGGGTGTCGCCCATCTCTCCCTCAATCTCCGCGCGAGGCACTAGAGCCGCGACCGAATCGATGACAACGACGTCGATTGCGTTACTTCGGATCAGCACTTCTGCTATCTCGAGCGCCTGTTCACCTGTATCAGGTTGGGATACAAGTAGGTTGTCGACGTCGACTCCAAGCTTACGTGCATAGCCGACATCGAGCGCATGCTCTGCGTCGATGAACGCAGCAATGCCTCCTAACCTTTGCGCACTCGCAATCACCTGAAGACAGATGGTTGTTTTACCAGACGATTCTGGACCGTAGATCTCGCTGATCCTACCACGGGGCATCCCACCTATCCCGATAGCAGCGTCTAGATTGATGGCGCCCGTTGGGATGGCCTCGATGGCGGCCGGGCCGCCATCCTCCCCCATTCGCATGATCGCACCTTTTCCGAAAGCGCGCTCAATCTGGGTAAGCGCTGTATCTAGCGCTTTCTCTTTATTGTCTGACTTTCTTTCAGTCGCCGCGCCTGCCATCTAACCTCCGTTGCTTGGCCGCCTTGATTCGGGCAATGGATTCGAAAATACCGCACCCGAAGATAAAGCGAAAGTCCTTCAAAGTTTCTGCCTTTTGATTAGCAACCTATGCCTAGGTCTTTTGTCCGGAAATGCCGCGCCGGAAAAGGTGAAGGGCACCAGTCACGCGTACCGGCGCGAATAGGCATAAAGCTGCTGACAAGCTGAACTAGAGATTCTCTGTCTCAAGGAAGACTGAGATAGACTAGCCTGGCAGGTCGCGCTCGTAACGTTGCCAAACCCCCGGATAGATCGGAATAAAAATCACGTCCAGTGGTCGCTGAGCACTGACTACCGCAAATACGGGCACCCCTCGGAATACGCCGACCCGAAGAATCTGATCACAATCGATCGGGAATGTATCCTCGGATTTTTGAAAGTCTCCCCCCTCGAAGACTATTACCTCGTCGTCAAGGTACCAGAACGAAGAACCAGCATAGTTCCCAGCAAAGTTCATTGCAGGCCTTAATGAGCCAAGCGGAACCGATGGCATCCCGACAAGCGTATCTCCTGCTGCGCTAACTTGGATGGATACATTTTGACCCGTTGCAAGACATATTGAAACTGACTCTCCTGACTCAACTGCCACCACGGATAACGAGGCACCTATCATGATCGTGTCCGGCGGCGGCGGCGGCATATAAATCGTGTCCGGCTCGCTTCGGCGCATCATCCGAGGACGACAACGAAAACCTGATTCTCTCGGACAGAGCGCCGCAGAGAGCGTGAAGCCCAGCTTTGGCTTGTGATACTCGGAGAATTGCCCATCAGTGGGCCAAGGATGATTGAGCGCAAGCCCTTGAACGCCCACTCGGATACCATTCAGGTCGATTTGTGCGCCCACGTTCACATCGAACCCGTTGTGCTCCGCCATCACAGTTAACTTCGACCGCTTTCCAGTTGACACATGGAGGCTAGTACCTGCGAACCAACCGTTATTTGTCGCAGGAGCGTAAAATTCTAGCCCACTTCCAGCGGAAAACATCCCTCCGCCATACCCGAGTGAAAAGGTCATGTCGTTCTTTGGCAGAAACCCGCCCTCGTACCCACGCAGGTAAGCGGTCGCTACGCCATAAATGCTCAAGTTGGTCTCAAGCCCCCGCTCTTCACTGTAGCTCTTCCTCAGCCTCTCATCCGGGAAGCCCAGCCTCCCTGGTGCATATCTCACAGCCCGTCCGGAAGAGGGGCTAGAGAAGGACGGAGACGTCAGGTATCGACCCCCTACCGCAAAGCCTAGCCCCTGGTCTACCGGTTCCCACAATCGGAGTCGAGCGAACGCACCCCAGATATCCCCTCCTCTTGATGCATCGTTCAGTGACTGAACAGTCACACCCGCCTCGGCCCAGTCGAAGATCCCCACGGATGCAGAAAAATCTTTGAAGAACTCGCGACTGGACGGCCCAAACCCCGAAGGATGACCCGAGTCATCAATCTCGATTCGGCGCCCTAGTGAGGACCAGAATCCCGAGTAGGTAGTAGCTACATTCAGGTGCGGGAGAACATTGGATACAGGGATGTCTAGCAACCCCGAACCGTAGCGCTGCGTACTCGGCATACTCGGCGTTTGGGCTGCGACCACCGAAATCACTGACACAAAAAGGACGACAAGGGCCGATAGAGTTCTTCCCATCACAGAAGAAAACCCGTCACACTGCGGATTATTCGACCCCACGGTCCTCGATCGCTCGTAATCGCCGAGCGATTGATATAACCCATCCACCGATCATCAAAATTACCAGAGCATAGGCCGCAAAAACGTGCCAGTAAGCCCGAAGGTTCTGCTCGGCAAGCCGGTTCACTTGAGGCGGCACTCCAGCGGCCTCTTGAGCGAAAGTCACAGCCGATGTTACGGCGAGTCCGGCTAGCGATAGCAGAAGCGAGCGAAGTACGATGTTCTTCATGATCATTTTGTTGTCAGGCTGTAGACCGCGAGCGGAGATCAGCTTCCGCCCGAAGTGCCTCGACCGCATAGCGGAAGAGAAAGAGTCCAAAGAAGAGCAGTGAAAAGACAAGCACACCGAACAAGAGGGTCACTAGCATGTCCCCGGGCAGGGTCGGACCATCGGGTTTAGCGACGACTGGCTCAGGATGTAAGGATCGAAACCATACGACACTGAGGTGAATGAACGGGATATCCATGGCACCTATGATCGCGACCACAGCAGCAAAACGCTTGCCCTTATCGGGGTCCTCCGTTGAGTTCCGGACCATGATATAACCGACAAAGATGAACCACAGAAGCAGTGTTAGCGTCAACCGAGGTTCCCAGGTCCAATATGTACCCCAAGCAATCTTACCCCACAGCGGTCCAGTGGTGAGCACGAGCGTCGCAAAGACCAATCCTCCCTCTATAGCACAGAGAGCCGCTCGATCGAGGCGATCATCTCGCAGCCAAAGGTACATACCACTCGCTAAAGCGGCGAAGCCAATCGCCAAAAAGCTCGTCCAGGCCGCCGGCACATGAACATAGAAAATCCGCTGGACGACCCCCTGGTTCACCTCTGTGGAAACCCAGAAAAAGCACATCCAGTACAGGGCGATGAGCCCGGCGAGGCCCAGGACCGTTAGCACGATCCCTCCTCTTCTCATTCCCGCTGTCGTCATCAATCCTCCACTACATAACGAAACAATACCGCCCCTGCCGCAACTGCGGCCAGCGCGAACGCACCCAGCATCCTGACATTCCCCTCTACTTCGGTGAAAGGCCTTCCGCTTACGAGTGGCGTCATAGCCCCCACACCATAAATCACCATCGGCACCATCAAAGGGAAGACCAGTACCGGTAGTAGAGTCTCTCTCAAGTGGGTCCCTGCAGCGACTGCAGCGAACAGAGTCCCGACAGCTACAAATCCTAATGAACCAATTCCAAGCACGAACACGACCCAACCAAGGTTCCGATCGAGATCTATCCCGAAGAACAGACCAAAGACGCCAAGTACCAGAAGAGACACGACATACAACAGCACGAAATTGGCAATGAGCTTCCCAAGAAATATCGCATCCTTAGGAGCTGGAGACATGAGTATGCCCTGCAGTGCGCCGTCTTGAGACTCCAAGTGGAACGTCCGGCCAACACCGAGAAGTCCACCGAAGATAAGGGTCATCCAGATGAGTCCTGTTGCAACTTCGTTGGGCCTGACCGTAGTCGTATCAATTGAAAAATTGAACAACACCCCTGTGAGGACCGCGAACGCACACATCGCGCCGATCCTCTCTCTCGACCGGATTTCGAGTACCAAGTCCTTCCGGAGAATTGCCCAAACTTGCGTCAGATAAGTATTCACACCCGACCTTCCACAACACAGTGGTAATGGCTTTCAAAGTCTTCCCATCTAGCACCCTTGAGACTCCCCTCCCACTCGAAACGGCCGCCCACTTGGATGGCGATTCTCGTCGCCATCTCTAGCCCTTCACGCAGGTTATGCGTGACCATCACCACCGTACGACGCCCATCCTTTAATTCCTCTAGAACGTCGCGGAGCACTATTGCTGCAGCCGGATCCAGGCCCGAGTAGGGTTCATCTAGCAGGACGAGGTCAGGATCGTGCAAAAGAGCCCGCGCTAGGGACGCACGCTGTCGCATACCATGTGACAACTTTCGCACTTCAGATCGGGCTCTCTCACTCAAACCCACCCTCCGTAGCCTAGAGGCGATCCTATCTTTAAGGTCGGCGATACCGAAGAGCTTTCCGTAAAAGTTAAGATTCTCCTCTACAGTCATTCGGTCGTAAAGGAAACCCTTATGAGAGAGCATCCCAATTCGGTGGCGCCATTCGTGTCGAGCGAAGTCCAATTCCTCCCCACAGACACTCACCGAGCCTGTCGTCGGGCGCATCGCGCCAGATAGCATACTCAATAGCGTGGATTTTCCCGCTCCGTTGGGGCCGACAATCGTCAGGAACTCACCTTCCGACATAGACAAATCGAGAGCATCGACCGCAACAACCGACCCATAATCACGATGGAGACCTTTCGCTTCAAGCACCAAACGCCCAGGAGACACGCCGATCACCCTGCGACTGTTTCAGCCAGAGCGAGCCCACATGCCGAGCAGAAGAGGCTCCCCTTGTCATTCGTATACAAACACGAAGGACACGTGACACCGTCACTGAACCCCTCACGAAGCTTTATGATTTCAGCTTCCAACGTTTCGTTGATATCACCGCCGGCCTTCGAGGCCTCATCGTCCTCAAGGGCAGCTAGGGCCTCTGCGGTCAGTTCATTCTTCAGTGAGTGATAGTCTCGCTCATCTAGCTTGCCTGCCAGGAAGTCGTACTCGACGTCACGAAGTGCGAGGAGCGCAACCCGCTTCCTGGCTTCAGTCTCAGTCATCTCATCGTCAGCCCGCTCGAGAGATGCATGTATGCCGTTCACAACTGGCTGCAGTATGAAGAGGACCACTGCAGCTGCGACTAGCGTGACGCCAAGATATAAGGTCATCGAAGAGCGCCTCCCGAACTCAGTGAGCCGCCGCGGTCGCGAGCCCCGCTTTCTCTTCCGCCTTCTCGCGGGCTAGTCGAGCTCTATCTACGTTGGGCCACAGTGCAATGACCGTCCCAAGCGCGATGAAAAGGCAACCTATCCAGATCCAGCTCACTAGGGGTTTGATAAGTACCTGTAGGTCAATCCCTTGGGCACCGGGATCGTTACTCAACGCGCCGCCGGTGTCATTCATAGCCGAGAGAATCAGGTACAGATCCTCTGACACGATCGATCGAATACCGACTTCGGTCATCGGCTGTGTGTCACGGTTCGTGTATTGCCTCTTCTCCGTCGTAAGAATTCCCTTGGGCGTGCCATCTTGGCTCACCGACACTGTCGCGATGGCTTGCCACAGGAGGTTGCGCTCTCCTCTTCCGATCGACATCGAGAGGCCCTCGTAAGTCAGGTCGTAGACGTGACCGAACGGTGATGCTACTGAAACGACGTCACCCGGTTGCACGTTGAATCTCGTGTCTTGGTTATAACCCGCACCGGCAAACCCTATGCACATGAGCACGAACCCAATGTGCACAGTGTAACCACCCCAGCGACGGCGGTTTCGGGTGATCAGATGAAAAAATGCCAGTAGGTGCCCCTCCCCCTCGATTCGGGCACGGGCACGCGTGCCCTTCCAAAACTCCGTTACGATCACTGTAAGCACGAATGCGGATATGCTCCACGTCACCAGCGGGAGTTCATGCCGGGCTCCAAGCCCAAATAGCGCAATTCCAGTGACTACGCCGACTGCAATCGGAATCGTGAAGTTTTTCTGGAGATTCCGTTTACTTGCGCGACGCCACGCGATTACCGGACCAATCCCCACAAGAGTCAGCAACACAAGACCAATCGGGAAGTTCACCCTCTCGAAGAAAGGAGGCCCGACCGAAATCTCCTGACCCGTGAAACCTTCAGAAATGAGAGGGAACATCGTTCCCCACATTACGGAAAAAGCTGCGCCGAGCAGTAAAAGGTTGTTGAATAAGAATGCTGACTCGCGCGAAAGGAATGATTCAATCTGATTCTCAGATCGAAGTTGGGGCAGTCGGTAAATAATCAGAACGACCGACGCAGCCATGACCGTTCCCATGAAGCCCAAGAATATGTACGCGATCTTGAGTTCCTGAGCGAAAGAGTGCACGGACTCAATGAGGCCCGATCGGGTGAGGAAAGTCGCGAAAATAGTGAGCAGGAAAGTCAGGAGCACGAGTGACATGTTCCATACCTTCAGCATTCCACGGTTTTCCTGAATCTGGACCGAGTGCAGGAAGGCGGTTGCCGTAAGCCACGGCAAGAGCGACGCGTTTTCTACCGGATCCCAAAACCAATAGCCGCCCCATCCCAACTCCTCGTACGCCCAGCGCATTCCAAAAACAATGCCGACAGAAAGAAACAGCCAACTCGTGAGGATCCAGCGGCGAGTCAACTGAATCCAGCGTGCGTCTAACCGCCCGTTCAGAAGCGCCGCCACAGCAAACGCAAAGGGAATCGTAAAGGCTGTGAAGCCCAGATATAGGGTCGGCGGGTGAATCGTCATCCAGTAATTCTGTAGCTGTGGATTCAGTCCCCGCCCGTCTGCAGGCGTAAAAGCCAGCCTCTCGAAAGGATTCACGTCAGCAAACAGAAGAACAACGATGAAAAAGAGTAAGATCGTCTGTAGTACGCCGACAACGTACGGCATGAACTCGCGATGCTTCTTTCTGTTCGTCACTACTGTGATCACCGCGAACAAGGCTAGCAGAAGGGCCCAGAAGAGAAGAGAACCTCGCTGGCCAGCCCAAAGGCCTGTGATCTTATAGAAGAGCTCTAGATTCGCATTCGAATAGTTGGCAACATACCAGAACTCGAAACGATCGCCCAAAAAAGCCGCGCCGACTCCCAGCGATGCTACCAGAAGAAGGACGAAGACCATATAAATGCTTCGCTCGGCACTCAAAACGAGATCGCCCCGCAGAGTTCGGCCACCCGCATAGCCGAGAACCATACCCCAAGCCGCGATGGGCAGGGAGATCCAGAGAGCGAACTCCCCTATGATCGTCACTGACTGGTTCCTGCAAGCTCCTCAGGTGACGCCTCGTAACGACTACCGCACTTGGTCAGGAGAACGTTCGCTTCAAAAATGCCGTCGCTTCGAAGTCTTCCCTCGAGCACTACTTCACTTGCATCCGTGAAGGTGTCAGGAAGAGCGTCCCGGTATTCAACCACAAAGGTTGATGCCTCGTCAACAAGATCGCGAACCGTAAATACATGGAGAAGCTCCCCCTCAACACGGCTGTAGGTGCCAGGTATGACCATACCTCCGACCTTAACGCCAACGTCATGGAACGTCGGATCCTCTCCGACTTTCTCGATCAACTCTACCGGCGTCATGTAGTAGACCATGGTCTCGCTGACACCAGTCCATATCAGGTAGGTCACTACAGTAGCGACTCCCACCAAGCCTACCATGAACCGCCCATTCTTTTTCATACGATCCTCTGAGTCTAGCATTCGGAACGCGCCCTAAATCTAGCCTGACCCCCTCATTTCCGAAAAGTCCGGAAAGCATCCTACTTCCAGCAAGTCAGCCTCTGTCTCGAGCCCATGCCAGAGTTGCACGCACTGCTCGGTCCCAACCCGCCATTGCGTCCTGCCTGTCAGCGGCATGGTGACCCGGTTCAAAGTGGCTGGCTTCCCCTTGGGCCTGAACGAAGTCCTCGGCAGTCGACCAGACACCAGCCTTCAGGCCTGCTAGGCCCGCAGCACCGAGTGCCGTCGTCTCGACTATCGGTGCACGCCTTACGGGAACACTCGCTACATCCGCCTGAAACTGCATTAGCCATTCGTTCAGCGATGCACCTCCATCCACTCTTAGCTCTTCAACGTCCAACTTAGCATCGACCTCCATACCCCTAAGCACCTCAGTGGTCCCATACGCCATAGCTTCCAGTGCTGCCCTCACAATGTGGGAAGAGGATGTCCCCCGAGTCAGCCCGAATAACGTCCCTCGCGCATCTGGCTCCCAGTGAGGTGCCCCGAGGCCCACAAACCCCGGAACTAAATAGACACCCCCGTTGTCCTGTAATCCCATCGCAATCTGCTCAGACTCCCCCGCAGTTGTGATCACACCGAGCTCGTCACGTAACCACTGAATTGCCGCTCCGGCGATGAAGACTGAACCCTCGAGAGCGTAGGCCAAGCCACCCGAGGCATCACATGCCGCCGTAGTTAGAAGTCCATGTTTAGATCGAACGGGCGTATCTCCCGTGTGAAGAAGAAGGAAAGCTCCTGTGCCGTAGGTATTCTTGGCAAACCCGGCAGTCCAACAACCTTGACCAAAGAGAGCAGCTTGCTGATCGCCAGCCACACCTTGGATAGGAACCTCGATACCGAGATGGTCTGCCACACTCATACCGAACTCCCCCGAACTGGCTCGAACCTCCGGAAGAAGACCGGCCGGCACACCCAGCAAATCAAGAGCCCAGTGATCCCACGATGAGTCATGGAGATTGAACAACAGCGTACGCGAAGCATTTGTTGGGTCAGTAAGATGTGAGCCACCACTCGTGAGCTTCGCGATCAACCATGAATCCACGGTGCCCGCGGCAAGGAGCCCCTCTTCCGCTTTTCGACGGATTTCTGGGTCCGACTCCAACAACCACGAGATCTTCGTACCAGAGAAATAAGGATCAAGCACAAGCCCTGTTCTGCGGGCGACTTCCTCCTCGTGACCTGCTTCCTTAAGGGAGCGGCACATCGGCGCGGTTCTCCGATCCTGCCACACTATCGCACGATGAACAGGCTCGATGGTTTCCCTATCCCACAAAACAACGGTTTCGCGTTGATTCGCGATTCCGATCGAGCAGACTTTGGCTCCCGACGCATCGGCAACTGCATCACGAGCGACTCTTAGTGTTACCTCCCAGATCTCGTTGGCATCATGCTCGACCCAGCCAGGCCTAGGGAAGTACTGTTTAAATTCGGAATAGCCACGTCCAAGGACACGGCCGTCTGCATCTATGACAAGGCAAGTCGTCCCCGTGGTCCCTTGGTCGATTGCCAGAACTGCTGGAACAGTCATGGGCTCAGTCTGAGATTTTTGGCGCGATTACGCCGAAGTCGTAACGGAACCCGATCGCCTCAAGCAGATCGACGAAGGACGCTACAGGAAAACCAATGACTGCATAATAGTCACCATCTACAGACTCCACCAACGAGGCCCCTAGGCCCTGAATTCCATATCCGCCCGCCTTGTCCATTGGTTCGCCCGTCGCTACGTAGGCTGCTGACGTGTTCCGATCGTACGTTCTCATACGCACAGTCGCGGTTGACACTGTACTGATGATCCCATGTGGACCTGCGACTGCAATACCGCTTAGCACCTCGTGTCGGCTACCAGACAGGTCGCTAAGCATATCAATAGCTGCTGCCTCATCTTTAGGCTTTCCGAGAATCGCATCTTTGTGAACAACGATCGTGTCCCCACCGACGACCAGAGCCTCTCTCTCTCTCTCGGCGATGAGACCGGCCTTGGCTCTTGCCAAGCGTTCCACATACTCTGCTGGTCTTTCCTGCTGCAGGAGAGACTCGTCCACATCGGCAGGTAATACCTCTGGCTCAAGCCCCAGCTGTCTTAGTATATCCGCTCTTCGGGGCGACTGAGAAGCGAGGATCAATCGTAAAGCATCAGATGAATCGGTCATCGCTCCAACACCAGTGTAACCGGGCCATCATTAATAAGATCTACCTCCATGTCGGCTCCAAACTGACCCGCCTCGACCAATCCAAGGCACCGGGAGCGCAACTCTTCTACGAAGCGCTCATAAAGAGACCGAGCTGTCTCTGGATCAGCAGCTTGGACGAAGCTGGGTCGGCGTCCCTTCCTCGTATCCCCATATAGAGTGAACTGACTGACTACAAGAAGGTCTCCTCTGATATCGGTCAAAGAACGGTTCATCTTGCCTTCGTCGTCTGGAAATACACGCAGACCGACAATCTTGTCGGCCATCCATGACGTGACAGCCGCGTCATCACCGTCTGTGAACCCAACAAGAAGAAGGTGACCACGTTTAGCCCGTCCCACGACCTGACTCTGTACGCGGACCTCAGCCCTACGGATACGCTGAAGGATCACTCTCATTGAACGTCAGTGATACGCACCAGCTCACTCCACTGTGACGGACTTAGCCAGATTCCTTGGCTGGTCGACGTCCGCGCCACGCATTACCGCGATGTGGTAGGCTAATAGCTGCAAGGGAATCGTTGTGAGCACTGGCAGGAGGTGCGGTAAGGTATGTGGCACCTTGATCATGTGATCGACCTTGCCCTGAAGCTCGGGCGCGTCATCCGAGACAACGGCGATAATCTTACCTGATCGCGCTTTCACCTCTTCTATATTGGAGACGACCTTGGAATAAATTGGATCCCTGGGAGCGAGCACAACTACGGGCATATCTTCATCGATGAGAGCTATCGGTCCGTGCTTCATCTCCGCTGCCGGATAACCTTCCGCGTGGATATAACTGACTTCCTTGAGTTTGAGTGCTCCCTCAAGAGCAACTGGGAACTGATAGCCACGGCCCAAATACAGAAAATTCTGGGCATCTTTATAACCCCGAGCCAACTCTCTAATCTCCTCCTCTAGCTTAAGTACCTCTTGGATTTGAGCCGGTAGCATCTGCAAGTGCTGCGCGATCTCATGGCCCCTCGACGCTGACATACTGCGCCGGCGACCCATGAACATTGTGAAGAGCGAAAGGGCAACGAGCTGACTCGTGAAGGCTTTAGTCGACGCCACACCGATCTCCGGACCGGCATGCAGATAGATCCCGAAGTCTGTCTGCCGAGAAATCGTTGATCCCACAGCGTTAACAACGCCCATGGTGGTTGAACCCCGCTGTCCAGCCTCTGTAAGCGCCGCCAAAGTATCGGCAGTCTCACCTGACTGGCTGATCGCTAGGGTCAATGTGCCCTCTTCAAGAACCGGATTTCGATACCGGAACTCAGAGGCGTACTCCACGCTGACCGGTACTTCCGCGAGCTCTTCGAGCATGTACTCCCCAACAAGTCCGGCATGCCAGCTCGTTCCACATGCCGTAATAACTATGCGCTCTACTTGAGCTAGTTCACTCTCGTGCTCAAGGATCCCACCAAGACGTGCATCTCCAGAACCTGGAAGGATACGACCGCGCATAACATCAGCGACGCTTGATGGCTGCTCATAGATCTCCTTAAGCATGAAATGCGGGTATCCACTCTTCTCGATAGAGTCGAGCGCCCATGTGACTTTATGGACTCCCCTCTTCACCTCGTGACCTTCGAGGTGATACGTGCGATATCCCTCCGCAGTTAGAACCGCGCAGTCTCCATCATCCAGATAAACTACATCTCTCGTTACCTCAATAACTGCTGCCGCATCTGAACCGGCTAACATTTCTCCATTCTTACCAACTCCGATAAGAATGGGGCTTCCGTATCGTGCGACTACGATCTTCTCGGGATCACGAGACGACACAACCGCAATCCCGTATGCTCCATCAACATTACGCAAGGCGGCTTGGACCGCTTTTTCAAGTGGAGCTCCATCTTCCCAGAGGTAATCGATGAGATGCACTACAACCTCCGTATCCGTTTCGGACCGAAAGGTGTAACCCTCAGACATGAGTTGCTGCCTGATGATATCGGCGTTTTCAATGATCCCATTGTGAACAATGGCGATGTCTCCATCCATCGACGTATGCGGGTGAGCATTTGGCTCGTTGGGAGCCCCATGTGTAGCCCAACGCGTATGAGCAATCCCACAGGTTGCCAGCTCAGAGGACGCTTCCATCGCATCTTCTAGAACATGGATTTTCCCTGGCTTTTTCAGGACTCGCACACTCTCTCCATTCATGAGTGCGATCCCTGCCGAGTCGTAACCCCGATACTCGAGCCGCTTCAGACCCGCTAGGAGAATCGGGGCTGCCTGATTACAGCCCACGTATCCGACGATACCGCACATGTGAGGTGATCTCCCTTATGGGGTCATTTTGGTTAGGAGAAGCGGTCGAGTAAACTAGCTGCCCTATCCACAAGCTGCTGAGCTTTCTGCCTAGTGGAAGACTCCGCGATGAGTCGAACTACGGGCTCTGTTCCTGAGGGTCGGATGTGAAGCCAACAACCTTCATTTGGCCAAGCCAGCCGAAGCCCGTCAGACTTATCTCTCGAATCTCCTCCGACTTCCTGTTCGAGTAACGCATAACCATCTGCGAGCGCTTCATTAGGAAATGAGACCTTTTTCTTAACGATCTCGTAGGTTGGCCAACGACCTACGGCTTGAGCCGGGGTAAGCTTCCCTTCTGCCAAATGCTGAAGTATGAGCGCCGATGCTAAAGCGGCGTCACGTGTGTGATGCAGAGCCGGGAGAATGACCCCCCCGTTTCCTTCCCCTCCGATAACAGCTCCTTGAGCCTGCATCCGTCGGGAGACATTCACTTCTCCCACTGGCGCTCTCACTATTGGAGAGCTAAACGCCCTGGCGACATCCTCCACAACAGCACTCGTCGAGAGGTTTGTGACCACCGTGCCAGGCGTACGAGAGAGAACGGATGCGCATGCCAGAGCAAGCGTAAGGTCCTCCCCCAGCGGTTTTCCTGTCTCGTCCACTATTGAGAGACGATCAACGTCTGGGTCGACCGCAAAGCCAACATGAGCTTCAGATTCCGAGACTAGCTGTCCGAGTTGACCCAAATTCTCCGCAGTGGGTTCAGGATCGCGAGGAAATCGTCCATCGGGATCCATTCCGATACCAACCACCTCGCATCCGAGCCGTTCCAGCAACTCCCTAATCACAGGGCCTCCTGCCCCATGCACACAATCAACAGCTACCCTAAACCTCGCCTGACGAATCATCTCTGTATCCAGCTGGGGAAGCTCCAAGATTGCTTCGAGATGCCTCTGCCACGCTGATGTGTCCTCCTTCACCGAGCCCAGCTCATCCCATGGGGCACGGGGTGGGTCTTTGGTAGCCAGGTAGGAGCGGAACCGGTCCGACCCATCAACATCCAAAAAGATAGCTTCACTCGATATCAGCTTTAGGGCATTCCACTCAGCTGGATTGTGACTGGCCGTCACACCGATGCCACCGATGGCTTTGTGATGCTGAACCGCCAACAGGATCGTCGGTGTAGGCACCACACCAAGATCAATAACGTCGCATCCCACAGACTGCAGCCCCGACATAACCGCTCTTGAGAACATCGGGCCTGACATTCGTGAATCACGACCCAACACCACTGTGCGCCCCTCCTCTATTTCTCGGAGGTGCGCGCCAAATGCGGCGCCGATCCCAGCCATCAGCTCTGGGGTCAGAGATTCACCCACACGACCCCGAACGCCTGAGACACTGACCATTAGCCCTTCAGGTAGATGCATCGGCACAGTCCCGAATCCTCTAAATGGTAAGGAATTAAGCGGTTCTTCAAGACCCATCATGGCGCCCCTAAGATTCTCGCGGAGACGGGTGGTGCACGTCAACGTGATTCCCGATCTTGCGCCCTTACAAGGCCTACTGGAGTTGCAGTTCGGCCGTCCACCTTACTACAAGAAACTTTAATGAGCGAAGCCTCTAACGACTTCAGCTTCGGAACAAAAGCTATCCACGCAGGTGTGGAACCCGAGCCGGTCACAGGTGCGATAATGACGCCGATCTTTCAGACGTCGACGTACGTGCAGCCCGCGGTGGGAGAGCCTCTGTCCGGGAGCTACGACTATGGACGCACGGCCAACCCAACCCGTGAGGCGCTTGAGGCCAGCATAGCTGCTTTAGAGAGCGGCTCGTTCGGTGTTGCGTTCGCATCTGGTCTTGCAGCCCTGGAGGCAATCGTAAAGAGGCTTTCAGCCGGAGACCACGTAATAAGTGAGGAAAATACCTACGGAGGCACGACCCGAATGTTCAATCACGTGCTTTCCCGCCTTGGTATCAAGTTCACCTATGTGGACGCGCGCGACTTAGAGGCCGTATCAGCTGCAATCCAGCCTAATACGAAGCTTATTCACGTCGAAACGCCGACAAACCCGATGATGAAGCTATGTGATATCAGGGCTATTTCTGAACTTGCGCACGCTAATGATGCCCTGCTCTGCGTAGACAACACCTTCGCATCTCCGTTCAACCAGCGACCACTAGAGCTAGGTGCAGATTTCACGATGCACTCCTCGACGAAGTACGTGAACGGGCATTCCGACGTCATCGGTGGTCTGATAGCAGTTCGAGATCCGGCATTGGCAGACGACCTCTACTTTATCCGGAAATCGTCTGGCGCGGTGCCTGGCCCCATGGACTGCTTCCTGACTCTACGAGGCATCAAGACCCTACATGTCCGCATGATCCGCCACAACGAGAATGGTCAGAAAGTCGCTGAATTCCTTGAGATGCACCCAAGGGTCGATCGAGTGCTCTATCCCGGTCTCTCGTCTCACGAACAGTACGATCTCGCGAAACGTCAGATGAACGGTTTTACTGGAATGGTTTCGGTCGACGTCGGCACGCTAGAGCGCACCAAAGCTCTCACTGAGAACCTTAGGATATTCTCCCTGGCGGAGAGCCTCGGTGGTGTAGAGTCACTGGTAAACGTGCCCGCGCTCATGACGCATGGATCAGTACCTGAGGATAGGCGCGAAGCCATGGGTATTACACCAGGCCTAGTGCGCTTCTCAGTTGGCATTGAGGATATCGACGATATCCTCGCAGACCTCGATCGCGTACTCCAAATATGAACGAGGAAGGTCTCAACAGAGAGGAGACGTTAGATGGATGACGATAAAGGTGGGTCACAAGAGAAACCGGAAACACCCGGGGACGAATCCTCAAAAAGAATCCTTCTCGACATCGCGCCGAGCGCTTGGGAGCATCCCGCGGACAAGGCAGCTCTCCAAGCACTAAGGCGGATTCCAATCTTTGACGAAGTGTTGAAGAAGATGTTTGGCTTCTTTGGAGAAAAACCAGTTCGATTAGCCTTTCAGGCTGATGCCGTCAGTGTCTCAAACAAACAGTTTCCGGAAGTATACCGTCTATACAAGGAGGCCCTCCGCACTCTAGACGCTCCGCATGAATATCCTCTCTTCATGTCGCAGACCCCCATGGTGAATGCAGGAGCTTATGGGATGAACAAGCCGTTCATCATACTAAACTCTGGCACACGACTCCTACTGACAGACGAGGAACTCCAGTACGTCATAGCACATGAGATCGCCCACATCATGAGCGACCACGTGCTTTATAAGACTATGACAGTCCTGCTGATCAATCTCGCCAATATGGGCTTCCCCATTGTAGGTGTCGCAGCACGGGCTGTGCTTGTGGGGTTACTAGAGTGGTCACGAAAATCCGAGCTCTCTTGCGACCGGGCTGGATTACTCGCCATGCAAGACCCTGAAGTCGTAATGAGTGCGATGCTCAAGATGGCGGGAGGACCGACCTCCCAGGACAGAACGGACCTGAACGAGTTCATCGTTCAAGCGGACGAATACCGAGAGAGTGGCGATGTCGCAGACCAAGTCTTCAAAGTCCTCAACGTACTCGGGCGTACGCACCCATTTCATGTGTTACGGGTCGCCGAGTTACGCGACTGGATCGAATCCGGTGACTACGACCGCATTGTAAGCGGGGAATACGCTCGGCGCGGAGAACCAGATTCCGTGTACGAAGAGGATCTAAGGGCGGCGGCTACTGCTTACGCCGACGAAGCAAGAGACTTATTGGATTCCATTACCGGTGCTGCGATGCAAGCTGGCTCAGACTTCCTGAGTGGCTTTCGAAAGTAGTCCGTAATGTGAGCCTAATACTCGGGAAATCAGAGCAGACCGATAGAATTGGTTCGCCCCTTTTCTTTCGTCCGTAGCAGGCTAGACTCCGGAAATGCGCATCCTGATCGTTGGAAACGGTGGGCGTGAACACGCCCTGCTCTGGAAACTTAAACTTGATGCTCCCGAAGCCGAGTTCTTTGCAACGCAGCCGAATGGGGGGATGGCACCACTTTGCCAAGGTGTGGATATCCCGGCAACAGACAAGGAAGCGCTGGCTGACTGGGCCACGAAAAACAAGATCGACCTAACGGTGGTGGGCCCAGAAGGACCTCTAGCAGAAGGAATCGTGGACCGGTTTCAAGAACTGGACTTACCCATTTTTGGTCCGACTCAGGCCGCAGCCAGTATCGAATCAAGTAAGGCCTACGCGAAAGAACTAATGCAGAAAGCCAGTATCCCCACGGCTAGGCACCGAACTTTTTCTAAACAGACGGCGGCAGAGAAGTGGGCACATGAGCTCGGCGCACCCATTGTGGTGAAAGCGTCTGGTCTAGCTGCTGGGAAGGGCGCGGTCGTATGCATGACAGTGGAGGCGGCACTCGAAGCGATCCGTTCCATGCTGGGAGACATGGCTTTTGGGGAAGCTGGGCAGGAGATCATTATCGAGGACTTCATGGAAGGAGAGGAGATCTCCGTCTTCGCGGTCTGCGACGGCAAGGACTTTGTTCTGCTTCCTCCCTCCCAGGATCATAAACGTGCGGGTGAGGGTGACACCGGGCTGAACACTGGCGGTATGGGTGCGTATGCCCCGGTATCAATAGCGACTAGTGAGGTGATGGAAGAGGCGGCCACGAAGGTCATAGCACCCACGCTGGAAGCTCTCGCAGCCGATGGCGCTCCTTTTCGTGGCCTGCTCTATGCGGGATTAATGAAAACGGAAGATGGACTCAAGGTTGTAGAGTTCAACTGCCGGTTCGGTGACCCTGAAACTCAGGTCGTCTTGCCACTAATGAAGTCCTCGCTCCTTGATTTGTTAGTCGCTGTCGCCCAAGGACGTTCAGTGACCAACATTGTGGTTGAAAATCATTCCGGTTGTGCAGTGGCGACTGTCTTAGCCTCAGGTGGTTACCCAGGCAGTTATGCGAAGGGAAAACCCATTTACCTGCCCACCGAGCTAGAATCAGACGACCTAGTGCTTTTTCACGCTGGGACCGCCGGTACAGCGGATGCCTTGGTCACGTCCGGGGGTCGTGTACTCGCTGTAACGGCCGTGGCTAAGACCTTTGCTGAAGCAGCTGAAGCGAGTCGGGCCGGAGCAAGCCAGATCGGATTTGAGGGGGCTTTTTACCGGGCCGACATCGGCTGGCGTGAACGGGTCCGAGTCGATCTTCCGCCTGAGGGCGAGACGGTTTGAGGAAAATTATTTTTATGTGCAATGCCCGAGCTACCTGAGGCTGAAACGATTGTCCGCGGCCTGCGGCCAAGGGTTACAGGGGAAACGATCGCACGTGCGGAGGTTTTGCGGCCCGACATCCTCAGGGAACCCAAACGCAAATTCACTCTTAGACTTCGCAGTCGGGGGATCGACGGTGTAACGCGACGAGCCAAGAACATTGTTATCGAGCTCGACGATAAATCAGTAATCTGGGTAAACCTGGGGATGACGGGACGTCTTCTCCACTTCCCTTCACCACCCACTGGACCGGATCGCCCAACCCACACAGCTGTTCGCTTTCGTTTCGAGGAAGGCAGCACCCTCATTTTTGACGACGTCCGTCGCTTTGGGACAGTAGAACACCTAGAGGCCAGTCTCCGCACTCAGCGCTCCGAAGCGATGGGGCCTGAACCTCTGACCGACACATGGCTTCCCGAGCACCTTCTGGAATCTTTGTCACGCTCAAGAGCCCCCGCCCGATCATGGCTTCTTGATCAAAGAAGGATCGCAGGGATAGGGAACATATACGCTGCTGAAGCACTCTTTCTTGCGGGGATAGACCCTCGTACCCCCGCTCGTGATATCGACCAGGTGAGAGTTCGGGCGCTTCACCGATCGATCCGGGATGTCCTACAAAAGGCCATCGACGCAGGAGGGACGACATTAAAAGACTATCGAAATGCGGAGGGTGAAATGGGCGAATACGGTCGACAGCTCTACGTTTATGGTCGAGAAGGTTCACCTTGTCATCGATGCGACTCACCGATAGAACGCGTGGTTTTCTCCAATCGCTCTGCCTTCCTGTGTCCAGTATGCCAGCCAAGTCTTTGAGACGAGTCCTCAGTGCCCCTTGGTCGAAGATCAATGTTCAATTCTTTGGCCACATGGGTGCACTCACTGCCACAATCCTATCAATGGCTTGTGCACCGTCGACCCCGGGGCCCGAATTCAACCACCCAATCCCACCGCAGAGCCATGGCTTTGACGGCTTCCTGCCTGATGTCGAAAAAGTCGTCTTAGAGAACGGTATGCGGGTCTTAGTCCTTCCACGACAAGGGATCCCCACTGTCTCCTTCGTGATGCAATATGGCATTGGTGGGATTCACGAGCGTCCGGGTGAGACAGGAGTTGCCCACCTTCTTGAACACATGCTTTTCAAGGGGTCTGAGACTATCGGTACTACGGATGTCGCCGCAGAACGCGTCCTCTTCGATATGATAGACGAGCTGCACGAGGACATGGTCGCAGCGCATGAGTCCGACGATCTTGCCGAGGTCAAAAGACTCGAGGATGAAATAAATCGCTTAGAGGACCAGGCTCGAGAGTTCGTGGTGACGAACGAATTCGATCGCATCCTGTCTCGAGCGGGTGCTCGGGGTTTAAATGCAACAACGACATCCGAATCGACAATCTACTTTGTCGAACTTCCTGCCAATCGGGCAGAACTGTTCTTTGCACTAGAAGCCGATCGTATGGTTAACCCAGTCTTTCGCGAATTCTACTCAGAGCGGGACGTCGTGATGGAAGAACGGCGCATGAGAGTCGACTCGAGTCCCCGCGGCACTCTCTACGAACGCCATTTATCGACTGCCTTCAAGATACACCCCTACGGCCAACCAGTCGTGGGGTTGATGGAAGACCTAAGGAGACTCGGACGACGTGACGTAGAGTGCTACTACCAAGATTACTACGGTCCCAACAATGCTGTGCTAGCGGTGGTCGGCAATGTAGAGTCCGATGACGTCGCTGCATGGGCCAGACATTACCTTGGCCCTATTCCAGAGAGACTAGATCCGCCTATGGTAGAGTCACTGGAGCCAGAACAGACTGAGGAGCGACGGGTCATAATTGAATGGGATGCAGAACCCGCTCTGCGCATCGGATGGCACGTGCCCGAAGCAACGCACAATGATGCTGCAGCCATCGCCATGCTGTCAGTGATATTGACCGGAGGAAGAACGTCGCGACTCCACCGCCGCCTTGTGACTGACGAACAAATCGCAGCCTCGGTCTTTTCATCAACGGGACCAGGAAATCGCTTTCCACAGTTATTTCAAGTTGACGTAATCCCCGTACACACAGCCTCCACCGAAACCGTCGAGGCTGTCATCTACGAGGAGGTCAAACGAATACAGGACGAAGGGCCAAGCGACGAAGAGCTTGAACGAGTACGCAATCAACTTGAGGCGGGAAGAGTGAGACGTCTTCAGTCCAACCTAGGATTGGCATTCCAGCTAGCAGACTCGGAGTCACTATTCGGTGACTGGGCTACGACGTTTAAATCAGCCGAACTCATGACAGAAGTTGTTAGAGATGACGTCAGGCGCGTTGCTCGTAGGTATCTGAACATTGAAAATAGAACCGTCGGCATTCTGCAACGTCCAAGCGTGTCGCGATGAGAAACCGCCAAGACTCGAGCACCAACGCGTCACTCCTAATCCTCGCGCACTTGTTGGCCGCGATTCTCATCCTTCCTGCCAGCTCCCTAGCCCAGATTGCCCAGCCCACAAACACGGGCCGTTCGGCAATCGAGAATCTGAGCTTCAGACAGCTCGATTTTGAGCAGCCATAAGTTTATCAGGTGAACATCGACGGAGTCGATGTGATTCACCTTGAAGACAGATCTCTTCCGCTCGTTACGGTCCATGCGTACTTCCGCGGAGGCTACGGACTTTTCGGTCGAGCAACCTACGCTGCCGCCTTAGGGCTACCCGCACTACTGAGATATGGAGGAACAGACAGTAGGCCAGCATCAGAAGTGGATAAAGAAATCGCACATCATGCGCATCAGCTCTCATTTGGTAGCGCAGGAGGGAGCGTCACCTCCTCTTTAAATACACTGACTCAACATCTCTCGACTGGTCTAGCTCTTTGGGGTGACATGCTTTTTGAGCCCGCATTCGATCAGGTAGAGATTGAGGCTTGGCGAACACGGCAATTAGAGGGGGTTGCTAGGCGCATAGACGACCCAGCCAGACTCGCGTACTCGGAACTCAATCGTCTTCTCTTTGGTGACCACCCGATCGGGTGGGAGATGGAGTCAGATGATCTAGCTCCCGATCGACTGTCAGCAGATGTCTTCCGCGCGCTGCATAAGAAAGTGATCTGCCGCGATAACATCGTAATGGGTATTACGGGGGATATCGGCCAACAGGACCTAGACCAAGTGCTGGAGCACTTAATCAAGAGGATTCCCCCCTGCGCGATGGCACTGCCTGAGCCGCCAACTCCCGACATAAGACGAGCCCAAGGGGTCTTCCTGATCGAGAAGGATCTGGACCAGTCGGTAATCGCCATGGCACACCCATCTGACGTCAGGCTCTCGGACGAGCCTGAGTACTTTGCCGCATTGATGGGAAACGCCATCCTGGGCGGCGGCGGGTTCTCCAGTCGTTTGTTGAATCGTGTGCGCACCGAGGAGGGATACTCATATTCGGCAGCGTCACTGTGGACCACTCCACGCAATCACCAAGGTCTGGTGGGAGCGACTACGCGGACACGACCTAGTAATGTGGCGCCCGCCATTGAAGCCATACTTGAGACTATGTCTGTTTTAACCCGGGAAGCTCCAACGCAGGACGAACTCGTCACGACAGTCGCACAGATCGTAAACGGGTTCGTATTTAACTTCGAATCACCGAGCGCGATCGTAGCAAGAAGTATGTATTACCTCGCGCAAGACATGCCCTTGGACTGGCTCGAGCGATACTGGACTGGAGTTCAGGAAGTAACACCTGAGAGCATTCGCTCGGTCTTCGCCGAGCATCTACACCCGAACAAGATGACCATACTTGTGGTGGGTGACCCCAACCGGATCGGCCTCGAGCAACTGGAGGCGTTCGGGCCTATAACCACCATCGAGGTTCGCTAATGCCAGCGTTCCAAAAAACAGCCTGATCGCTTAGCACTGATCCTCGGTCATCAGGCAGAACCCCAGTGAATAGCGGCGATGCCCCCCGACAACAGATTCCATCCCACCTTGTCGAAGCCGACCGATTCCATCAATGACCCAAGGCCCTCCGGACCGGGGAATTCGCCCACTGATTTCGGCAGATAGGTGTATGCCCAAGGGTGACCCGATACAATCCGACCGATGATAGGCAGGATATTGTGAAAGTAAAAAAGGTATCCCGCACGAACGATCGGGTTTGGTGGTGTGGTGAACTCAAGGACCACAAGCCGTCGACCTGGCTTAAGAACCCTATGAAATTCAGCAAGTCCTCCCCCGAGATCGGAAAGGTTGCGCACGCCGAAGCCAACTGTGGCCCCGTCGAACACATCATCCTCGAATGGTAGGCCTAGCGAATCACCACAAACAGGCCGGACGACCGCATCGCCGATCTTCGAACTACCCTGCACCAGCATCGGATGGGCGAAGTCGGATGCTACAACCGCACCCTTGAAGTCTTCCTCAAAAGCAAGTTCCAGTGAGAGATCATAAGTTCCCGCACAGGCATCCAAGTATGTTCCCCCAGCAGCCGTTTGCCATTGAAGGGCCTTCACCGCCTTTCGCCGCCACAAACGCTCGATATTGAGGCTTAATACATGGTTCAGCAGGTCATATCGAGGTGCAATCTCCGAAAAAATCTGCTGGACCTGTTTTTCGCGCTCAACACCGGATCTTGGAGCGGCATCGGAAGTTGGTTTCATGACGGGTTTCGCTCGCCCGCGTGGCTTAATGGGTGCGGAAGTACCGACGTATACAAGGGGATCAAAGCTAACGCGAAGCGGCAAACACTCCCAACGCCCTTGTGAACGCTTATCAAATGAGCGTTTTTCCTGCTTGCAACATGCATGACCAGAGACTCCCATTGTCCCGGTCCCGCCCATCGAAATATTGGTAGCAAAGTGACTCTAATATGATTCGATCATTACTCTCCCTCTTCACCATAGGACTGGTGACCATTCTAGGGTTAAGCTTGGTCCTGAGCGTGGTGGGGACCGCGATCGGACTCGCATCCTTCCTGCTCTTCAAGGCGGCACCGGTCCTTTTCGTTGGATGGATCGTCGTAAAAGCTTTGGAAAAGCTTCGCGGACGTTCGGTCCTTTCGGATGCAGATCAAAGCTGGCTTGAAGGTGACTGAGCGCCAACGCGAAATTCGGCGCTGAGGTTTTAAGACGGCTAGTCCTTGGCTCAAAGTCGTTGTTCTATGTCCTGACTGACGCTCGACATGCAGCGGTCACACCGGACCAGTTAGCTGCTTTTCAACTGCATCCTTAACTGCATCCAACGCTTTCGCAGCCTCTGATTCCGATGCCGAAACAACCGTCGGAGCGCCGGCATCTCCAGCTTGAGCAACAGCCGCATCAAGTGGGACTCGACCTAGAAAGGGCAACCCCATTTCTTGAGCCAGGGCTTCCCCTCCGCCACTCCCAAAGACATCCCCGCTCATATTTTCAACAATCCCAAGCACACGGGTGTTCACCCGCTCGAACATCTTAATTCCGCGACGCACATCTCCCGTCGCAACCTGCTGCGGCGTGGTGACCATCACGGCCCCGTCGAGATCGATGGTCTGAACTAAGGAAAGTTGCGCATCGCCAGTACCCGGGGGCATGTCGACAATCATGATATCGAGAGACCCCCAGTCCACCTGTTCAAGAAACTGCTTGAGAATCCCGCTTATTAGCGGCCCTCGCATGATCGCCGGCTGATCTTCCTCGAGTAAAAAGCCTAGGCTCATCAAACGCACGCCATGCGCCTCAATCGGATCAATCATCTCTTGGCCCTTCTCACCCGTCACGCTTGGGCGGCGATTGACTCCGAACATCAGCGGGATATTTGGCCCGTAGATATCCGCATCTACCAACCCCACTCTGTGTCCAGCCTTTGCAAAGACTGCTGCTAGGTTAGCCGCCACCATCGACTTCCCCACTCCCCCCTTGCCCGAACTCACTGCAATGACCTGAGAAACCTGCGACAACAAACCCGGCTTCGGTGTCGGTGCCGGCACTGATCCCGGCTTCAATCCACCGCCGCCACTTTCTTGTCCTCCAGAGGCCATCTGCGGCAGCTGCACGTTTATCTTTACGTCAGACACACCTTCTAGCGCCTCCACGGTCAAACGAGCCTGCTTTAGCAGATCGCTGGCGTCCTCCGACCCTAGCTGAAATTGAAAGCGGACGGAACCTGATTCGTCAGCCTCGAGGTTCTGAACGACACCAGCGGCGACGAGGTCACGACCCGAACCGGGATGCTTCACGGCCGCTAGAGCGGACATTACGGAGCGACGAAGGTCTTCGGAATTCATTGATGATCCGGAGCCCATAGCTCCATTGACGAAAGCGATTTCAGTGGATGACGAGCAGGAAAAACTCGGCGCGCAAATTTACCCAATAACCAACAAGAAGTTCAACGCAGGTATTCCTTGCTCCTCTGAGGGTACGACTTAGGCGACGGACCGTTGCGCCTCAGTCATGGGAGCCTGAGATTGAAGACTCGTGATCTTTTGGCTCGCGCTAAACGCTCACTGAAGTCATTCGTCACCTGCCCCCGCCTAGCTTGATGAACGGTATCCCCTCCACACCGTCTCCTGTCAATGAACCTATTTTCTCATACGCACCCGGAAGCCCCGAGCGTGCTGAGCTCCGGTCAGAGCTAACCCGCCAGACAGAGCAGGTAATCGATATCCCTCTGATCATTGGGGGCCAAGAGGTTCGGACTGGAAACACGATCGATGTAGTCATGCCGCACAACCATGGGCATGTCCTAGCGAAAGCCCACATGGCCGGTCCGAAAGAAGTCCGCCATGCTATCGAAGAAGCCAACAAGGTACATCGTGAGTGGTCGATGATGAGTTGGGAGGACCGAGTCGCCGTCTTCCTGAAGGTTGCCGATCTACTCGCCGGGCCTCGCCGAGCCAAACTGAACGCCGCCACCATGCTCGGCCAGAGCAAGAATGCTTACCAAGCGGAAATCGACGCCGCGTGTGAAATCATCGACTTCTTTCGCTTCGGAGCTCACTTCGCCGAGATCATCTACGGGGAACAGCCGATCTCAGATCCCGGCATCTGGAATAGGGCCGAATACAGAGCGCTAGAAGGCTTCGTCTATGCGGTGAGTCCTTTCAACTTCACAGCGATTGGGGCCAACCTGCCTGGAGCTCCAGCAATGATGGGCAACGTCTCGGTCTGGAAGCCATCGCACGGCGCACTCTTGTCGAATTACTACCTGATGGAACTCTTTGACGAGGCGGGGCTTCCACCAGGTGTAATTAACTTCGTACCCGGTGACCCGGTGGAGGTCACCAAAGTTGTGATGGACGATCAAACCTTTGCGGGCCTTCACTTCACGGGATCCACTGATGTTTTCCGTAGCTTCTGGAAGACCATTGGTAACAACATCAGTACGTACCGCTCGTACCCTCGCATCGTGGGTGAAACTGGCGGCAAGGACTTCATAGCAGTCCACCCATCAGCAGATTTGGCAGCAGTGAAAACCGCAATCGTTCGAGGCGCCTTCGAATACCAGGGACAAAAATGCAGCGCTGCCTCTCGAGCCTATATCCCTGAGAGCATGTGGGACGCACTGAAGGATCCGCTTATCGCGGAAACCGCATCTCTGAAAATGGGGGACGTTCAGGATTTCTCTAATTTTCTCAACGCAGTCATAGACAGAAAAGCTTATGATAAGATCAAGCGTTACATCGATGATGCAGAGGCGTCCGCGGACGCTGAAGTGATCGTCGGGGGACACTGTGACGCGTCCACAGGATACTTCATTAGTCCTACGATTATCGTCGCGAGAGATCCGAACTACGTGACGATGTGCGATGAGATCTTCGGACCGGTAATAACGTTATACATCTACCCGGACGAAGAGTGGGAAAAGACACTGGAGTTAGTGGACTCTACCTCACAGTATGCGCTTACGGGGGCGATTTTCGCCAAAGATCGTCGAGTTATCCGCCACGCAACCAACGCTCTCTGCCACTCAGCGGGCAATTTCTACATCAATGACAAGCCAACCGGTGCAGTTGTGGGCCAGCAACCTTTTGGAGGTTCGCGTGGTTCCGGAACTAACGATAAGCCAGGTTCGATGTTTAACCTTCTTCGGTGGGTCAGTTCTCGATCAATTAAGGAAAACTTCGTTCCCGCTACTGAATATCCTTATCCTTTCCTCTCCGACGACTGAACCAGTAAGCAAAGGGTGGTGTTCTTTGCACAATGGATAGCTGCTTAGGTTTCTCATCGGGCAAACATCAATGGCTTAGCCAATCAGCCAGAAAGTGCCTGCTCAAAATCTGCGATGAGGTCCTCTGCGGCCTCTATTCCAATACTTAAACGCACGAAACCGTCCGGAATTCCCTGAGCCCTCCTCAGATCCGGCGTGAGACCGGCATGCGAGGTGTAGCGAGGCTGGGATACGAGGGTCTCTACACCACCAAGGCTTGGAGCGCACATCCCAAGCTTCAGGTGCTCCATGAAGTCATCAGCAGCTTCCCCACCACCTTTCAGCACTATGCTGACCATGCCGCCGAAGCCATTCATAATTTCCTGAGCTAACTCGTGGTCTGGATGCGATTCAAGACCCGGATAGAGCACGCGCTCGACTTCCGATCTCGACTCGAAAAACCGTGCTACAGCCATTGCGTTTTCGTTGTGGCGCTTCAGTCGAACGTCCAGCGTTTTAATTCCTCTATCCAGAAGCCAAGCGGCATGTGGGTCTAGCGAAGGGCCATATAGGCGAGACATTTTCGTCACCTCTTCGATCACTTCAGATGGACCAGTGACCACTCCTGCGATGAGATCAGAATGTCCTCCTAGGTACTTAGTGGCGCTCTGAACTACCACATCAATACCCACATTAGCTGCCCGGAAGTTGACCGGCGAAGAGAACGTCGCATCGCACACCACGTGGATACCTTTTTCCTTAGCCATTGCAATGATTGGCCTTGGATCAATAATTCGAAGGGTAGGATTGACCGGAATCTCTATGTAGAGCAAACGTGTCTCGGGAAGCAGTGCCTTTTCCCACTCTCCCATATCTGGATCCACAAACGTTGTCGCGATGCCTCTTCTAGGAAGCTCCTGACCAAGTAGCGCATGTGTTGCTCCATACAGTCCCGATGCCGCAACGATGTGATCTCCAGCCTTGGTCAAGGCGAGTAGTGTCATAGCGACAGCAGCCATACCGCTACCAAGCGCAACGCCCGCCTCCGTACCCTCTATCGCCGCCACTTTCGCACCGACCAGAAGTTGATTCGGGTTGTTACCAAAACGAGAATAGAGGAGTTCGCCATCGTCCGGAGTCGCCCAATGGAACGTGGAACTCTGCACGATTGGCGGGACCACTGGTGCACCAGACACTCGGTCTTCGTGACCGCCGTGGACACTGGTCGTTGCTAAGTGGGCTTCTCTTTTCTGCTTCGCCATGGCTCCAGTTCGTTCGAGTCTACATCAAATGCGCTACTAGTTGACTTAACGCATGAACACTTCCGGATTTAGAGCTTCGAAATACTAGACCACGCTCAACAAGAGACTCGAGTGCCATAACCCCGCTTCTATCCGGTGCGATTTGATCCACCGCATCTGCGTTAATCGCCCTTTTCGCCTCCAGTCGATCCCATACCTGTCGCTCTTGGTCTGAGAACGTCCCGACGAGTGTGAATTGGCTCGGTGCCGTCTCCACTACCGCTGCCAACTTCTGGCGCTGCAGAACCCCCTCTACCTGTAAAAGATGAGGTTCGCGAACTCCTCTGAATACGAAGAGGGCGTCCTGTCTTTCGTCTGCCAAGTATTGCTTAAGTAGCTTGGCGACTACTTCGTCCGCGCACGAGTAGTCAATGATTCCTACTTCTGAAAAGTCAATCAGAGAGACTGAGAGTGTTCCTGCGCCCCGCAACTGGGTCTCAATCGCCATTCGCACTGCACGCCCCGTTGGACGAGTGATAAGACTTGAATGCAGAGATGTAACACTCCTCTGAAGCACCTCACCGACATCAATGGCAATCGGATCCGGAGCGTCAGCCGTCACGGCCCGACTACTGCTGGTAGAGTTATACTGATCTGCGTACCCGGGAGAGGTGCCATCCCATCCACCATAGGTGGAGAATCGTCCCACTCCGGGACCTGGGATATCCGCGCTGTGCCGCTCCTTGCGCTGATAAGACCGCTCCACTTCCTCACCTGTTTGCGAATCTGCTGTAAGCCCTGGCCACGACCAGGGTCGGCAAAACGCGTAAGTCCTTGTAAGAATGCGGCTTCTAACGCTGTGGAGTCACTCCACCTATCACCGTAGCGCGCAGAGTGCTCGTCCGACAACGATCCCTTGAAACCTCGACCACGGTCCATCACCGAGATTACGATCACGAAACGACCGAGCCTCTTCGCCCAGTTGTAGGCCTGTGCAGCTACCCACCCCGGACCGTCAGCGTGCTCTATAATGTTCTGGCAAACCTCAGAGAGCATGACCGAGAACGGAATCACACTGGAACTAGGGTAGCCCAGCTTTGATGTGAGCATTGCACTGGCTCTACCCTGAACCTGATCCACGATCTCATGAACATCATGATTGGTGTTGATAGCTGTGATCTCTAGTAAAACGTCCGATGCTCGCGATACTGCCCCGCTGGTATCCTCTTCACACTCGAATACTTTCTGCGCGTGGGAGTAGAACCCCATGCGACCCAAGTACCCTTGTACATCAGCATTGTCGGGCAATTCTATCCGTGGACGCATGCCCAACGTTTCTCCTGCTACCGAGCCAGCCAACAGAAGACCAACCATACCGTTGGGATCGACCCACCGAAGATGGCGAGCATCGAATAGGACACGCTCACCCTTGAATTGGACCACCTCGTCCAAAAATTCGTCGATCGAAGATTGGTCCATTGACCCGGGAACAGCTATGACGTTCAGAGTTTTACCTCGGTTTATAAATTTATGAATGAATCACCCAAAATATCGCGTGAAGCGTCAGCCAAGCGATTGGTGAGTCCCTCGATCCCCTTGTGATCCACACTTTCCGCAGCAACCCGGTTGGCGACATGAGCAGAAGCGACCGGAGTCATTCCGGCTAAAAGTCGTCCACACATGACAGCACCCCACACGTCGCCACATCCCGTCGGATCCCCAAGTTTACGCTTCACAGTAACCTCCTCAACGAAGGTTCGCCCGTTTACTCGATACGCCACGATCACTCCACCGGAACCAAAAGTCACCGACGCAACCCTCGGGCCGGCCGCGAGAAGATCCTTAAAACCTCTCGGTCCATCGGGAGTTTCGGTTAAGAGCCCATACTCATCTTTATTCATCTGGACGACATCGAAGCAACTTAGCCACGACCTCCACTCATGAAGTGGCCTAGGCGTCCGTTTTCCACCGAGCCCCGTATGGAGAAAAAGGGAGTGCAGATCTGCATATATCATTCCAGATGAGCGACTGCGGTACTCTCGCATCCCATCAAGATCAAGTTCGTGACCGGAGACAAAGTTCACGAGAGTAGCGTCACAACCCTCTAGTGCTTGCAATAGCTCATCCGCTCTCCATCCAGAGACTCCACCCAACAATGTTTCTGTCCGAGTCTCTGAGTCCTTGTAAGCGATCTCCACCCGATTGTTCAGCTCTTGAACTTTCACAAGGCGGGCGTCGCACCTGGGGATATATGAGAACAGACGCCGGACATCATGGATTACATCTTTCCCAACTCGGGATGCAACTCGAACACCCCAGTTGCTCGGCAATGTTGCAACAGCACCGGCAACAGCATACCCCACTCCACCCCAACCCACGAAAGGATCTCTTCCCACTGGAATGATTCTATCGAAGACCATCGTTCCCACGATCCCTAGAGTGCAAAGACCCTTTGTCACGCCACTTCGTCGATTACAAACACCCCTGCTGCCCCTATGACACCAGCCGTAGCGGGGAGAGAACCTGGCACGATCTGGCACGCATCAACCGCACTCGAGAAGGCGCGATTGCTCAGGGACTCACGCAACGGATCCAATAAATACTCAGCTGCACGCGTCACGCCCCCCACCAATACGATCATCTCGGGGTTGAAAAGGTTTACAACATTGGCCAATCCTATCCCAAGCAGCTCGGCAGTCTCATGAATCAGTCGAGCAGAAAGAGCGTCCCCGTCCAGAAGAGCGTCGTATACGGTCTCAGCTGTTATCCGGTTCAGGTCTCCCTCAACCATAGCAGAAAGAACGGATTTATCCCCAATCGTTAATGCATCGCGAGCTCGCGCCGCGATACTGGGGCCAGAAGCGTAGGCCTCAAGGCAACCCCGATTCCCACAAGCACAAGTGCGACCCTCAAAGTTGATCGTCGTATGCCCCAATTCGAACGCACTGCCGCTCGCTCCACGCATGAGCTGGCCTCTTTCGAGGTAGCCGCCACCAATGCCTGTGCCTATAGTAACACCCACGAGCGACTCCACCCCTTGACCAGCACCTAGCCACCACTCAGCGAACGTGGCACAGTTGGCGTCATTGTCGAGAGATGCAGGTAACTCTAACGCGCTCGAGATGCGAGATCTGATCGGGAAGCCATCCCACCCAAGATTGGGAGTAGAAACGATAACGCCCTGATCTAGATCCAGAGCCCCCGGACAGCCGATTCCAACGCCAGCAAAATCTTCTTGGCAACCGCCCTCTGCTTTAAGGGTCTGCTCGACAACGCCCTCGGCCATGGAAGCAATTCTTTTGACCGCATCTTCCGGTCCTCTCTCTGGGTAAGTGGGCTCCGACCGGATCGCAGCTGGCTTACCACCGGTTAAAGGAACAGCAGCCACGACTAGGTTCGTTCCTCCAATATCTACACCTAAAACCCACCGCCCCTTCATATGAATTGCGATCAACCCTCACCAAGGTTGAGAACAGCCAGGAACGCCTCCTGCGGGATATCTACGGTGCCAACCTGTTTCATCCGACGTTTCCCTTCTTTCTGTCTTTCGAGAAGTTTCCGTTTCCGCGAGATGTCACCTCCATAGCACTTTGCGGTCACGTTTTTCCGAAGAGCCTTCACATTAGTTCGCGCAATCACATCGTTGCCGACAGCTGCTTGAAGTGCGACCGCAAACTGCTGGCGAGGAATAAGATCTTTCAGCTTCCTAACTAAGTCACGTCCGTAATCGTACGCTTTGTCTTCGTGAATGATCACGCTGAAAGCATCAACCGGGTCGCCATTCACCAAGACATCAAGACGAACCAGTTTGTCCGCTCTATACTCTCTGAATTCATAATCCAGAGCAGCATAACCGCGGGTGCCACTCTTAAGACGATCATAGAAATCAAGGACGATCTCCGATAGCGGTAAATCGAAATCGAGCTCGACCCTCTGAGTGTCTAGATAGTTCATACTCTTGAAGACGCCTCTCCGGTCATGACAAAGCTTTTGAACATTCCCTATGTACTCACTCGGACAAAGGATTCTAGCTGACACGATCGGCTCGGAGATCGAATCGATACGACCTCGTTCAGGCAGGAGGGACGGACTCTCTACCTGCAGGTCAGAACCATCCGAGAGCGTAACGTGGTACTCAACGTTGGGAACTGTAGTAATAAGATCCACATCGAACTCTCTCTCGAGTCGTTCTTGGATAATCTCCATGTGCAGGAGGCCAAGAAAACCACAACGAAATCCGAACCCGAGAGCGACCGACGTCTCAGGCTCGTACTGGAGGGACGCATCGTTGAGGCTTAGTCGTTCCAACGCATCCCGAAGATCCTCGTAATCGTCTGAGTCAGTTGGGTACAGCCCCGCAAAAACCATGGGCCTTGCTTCTTGGTAGCCAGGAAGCAGTTCATCGGACCGTCTATCTGCATCCAGTATGGTGTCGCCGACTTTTGTATCTGCGACTTCTTTGATAGCTGCTACTACATAGCCAACCTCACCGGGCCCTAATTTTTCTTGAGGGATCCGTCCAAGTCGCATGCAACCGACTTCGGTAACTTCGTAGCGGACATCTGCATTACCAAAGGTGATCCGCATACCCGAACGAAGGTATCCATCGACTACTCGAACCGACGGCACAGCTCCAAGGTACTTGTCATAATAGGAGTCAAAAATCAGAGCTCGGGTAGGCGCCGTGTGATCTCCTTTGGGAGCGGGAACTCGCTCGACTACAGCCTCGAGGATATCGGGGATTCCAACCCCCTCCTTAGCACTAGCTAGCAGAATTGATTCTGGATCTACTCCCAGAAGGTCTGCAACCTCACTGCGGCGACGCTCAGGCTCTGCTCCCGGGAGATCAATCTTGTTGATGACCGGTATAATCTCTAAATCGGCCTCAAGAGCGAGGAACAGGTTAGAGAGGGTCTGTGCCTGAACTCCCTGGGTTGCGTCTACAACTAAGATCGCTCCCTCGCACGCAGCAAGAGACCGAGAAACCTCATATGTAAAGTCGACGTGTCCCGGTGTATCGATCAGGTTTAGTTCGTACTCGATACCATCGGCTGCCACATACTCCATCCGCACTGCATGGAGCTTGATAGTAATACCCCGTTCACGCTCAAGTTCGTTGTCATCAAGGACCTGCTCACGCATTTGCCTCTGGTCAAGCGTACTCGTGCCCTCAAGTAATCGATCAGCGAGGGTAGACTTGCCGTGATCGATATGGGCGACGATGCAGAAGTTACGAATGAGGTGAGTCTGCACGGACTGGGATAGGAATGGTGAACGGAGACGGTTTAAAGAGGTTGTCAAGTTAACGGGCACCGACGTTGTCACGTAGCCGAGAGCCTCGTGAATCAATCAACTAGGCTGAGAAGAGCGACGGGGTACCCGGCACAGCAGAGCCCCGGTAGCTTCCTTTCCTCCAATGCCTGACATAAAGACCCCCCATTCCACTCGCGCTCGCGCGGATCTACTCGACCCTGCTTCGCTGTCACAGCTAGGCGGAATCGAGTTAGTCGCTCGCGAGGTCGTAGAGGGATTTCTAATGGGTCTACACAGATCTCCACACCGCGGTTTCTCGGCCGAATATGCGGAGCTGAGAGCGTACCAAGCAGGCGACGACCTCCGTTACATCGACTGGCGCATGTTCGGTCGATCGGACCGCTACTACGTGAAGCAGTTCGAGGAGGAAACTAGTTTGCGAGCTTATCTGCTTGTCGACATAAGTGAGTCTATGGGATGGAGTTCAAACCCCAGCGCCCAAGTGTCCAAGCTTTGGTATGCGAAACATTTAGCAGCCTCGTTGGCACTTATTCTGCTCCGCCAAGGTGACGCCGTAGGAATGGCCGCGTTCCATGATCATGTCGCCAACCGAGTTCGTGTGCGCGGTGGCCGTCGTCAATTCCACGAGGTTGCCAGACACCTCCAGGATCTTGATGCAAAAGGTGGTACCTCCGCTGAAGGTGCACTACGTGAAATGGCTCTCCGCCTCCACCGCCGCGGACTAGTGATCCTCTTTTCGGATCTACTCGTCTCGCGAGAGGAGACGCTAAATGCACTGAAGTACCTACGTCATCACGGGCATGAGGTCTTAGTCTTCCACCTAATCGACCCAGGTGAACGCGAGCTGCCCGCAGCGTCAGAAGCACGGTTTTATGATCCTGAGACGAACAACGAACTTCTGGTAAGTGTCGCTGATATCCGGTCCGAATACCGCGAAGCGGTAAAAGAGGCGCTGCAAGAATGGCGTCGCGATCTCTTGCCCCATGGGATCGGCTACGAAGTCACCGACACGGACCGCCCAATGTCCTTAGCACTGCGCACCTACCTACGAAAGCGAGAGCGGCTCGGCTGAGGCCACGGCACGGTCTATGGGAACCCTGACTCCACTGTTTCTAGTTGCAGCCGTATCCGTCGGCATACCGATCTATCTGCATCTATTTCAGCGTCATCAGGCGCGAAGGCTCTCCTTTCCCGCTCTTAGGTACCTTGAACGAACTGAGCGCGAGCACGCGCGTCAGATCCGCCTCAGACAGTTACTCCTCCTCTTGTTTCGCGTTCTTGCTTTGCTCCTTCTCACAGGTGCTGGAGCTCGTCTCTTCATCCCGTCGCTAAACGGATCACACGCTCCCACCGCCACCGTTATCGTCCTGGATAATTCCCTGAGCAGCGGACTGGTAGTCGGTGAGATCCGACTTCTTGATGAGCTCAAAGCCATCGCCTTCAGGACACTCGATGTGGCTTCAGATGAGGATCGATTCTGGGTGATCAGGGCCGGCGAGCCATGGCTACCCGCTATACCTGGTAGCATGGATGCTGCAAGACGAGTAATCGAGCAGAGCGAAGTGAGCGAGGCTGGTTCGGACTTGAGTTCCGCAATCGAACGAGCGGTTCGACTTCTAGAGACCTCTAACATGGAGCACCACGAGATCCATCTCCTCTCCGATCTCCAGAATACAGCATTCAGCATGTCCCGTCCCGCGGTTGCACAGGGCATCCCGGTGGTGACCTGGACAGGGCACAAACCTCAGGTCACGAATCGCGCACTTACTTCTGTGGTCGTGGGAGGTGGCCTTCCACCCCTAGAAGGACAGCCGGCCTCGGTAACGATCGAGTCGCTGGAGTCCACCTTCGAGGGCGACACGATGCATGTACCGATCCGTCTTGTTCTCAACGAACGCATCCGTGGTGCAGCCTCTCTTCCACCAGGAGCCCAAACAACGATCTCTATTCCTTCATCTGGAACGGGATGGGTCACTGGATATGCCGATGCTGACCCTGACGACCTTCGGGCTGACGACAGACGCTTTTTCGCATATCAATCACGTCTGGCAACGAAAGTAGCGGCAGTCGGTGATGTGGGTGTCTTTGTAACCGAAGCACTCGCAGTGCTAGGAGAGGCCGAACGCGTGGAACAGGTGAGCGCTGCAGAGGCCGACGTAGTCATATCCGCAAATGGTATCGGGTTGGATCAAGCATATAGGTCAGCGGTGATCGTGCCCGCTGCAGACCTCACCCTGATACCTGGCCTCAACAGACGCCTCGCTAACTCGGGCATCCCGTGGCGCTTGGAACCCCGAGAAGAAACCGGAGGAACCTCGCTGAAGGGACAAACACTCCCAGATCCACTCAGAGGTGTGCAGGCAAGTTCGTGGTTCAACCTGACTATTTCGGGAGACCCACCAGCTCCTCCCCGGGTTATCGCCGAAGTGAGCAGTCGCCCATGGGCTGTAGAGGGGATAGACAGCTTTGGAAGACCTTACATGCTCTTAGCTTCGAGCCTAGATGAAAAAGCCACGAGTCTCCCAGTCTCGACCGGCATGCTTCGCTTCGTTGACTGGATAACTAGTGAATGGGCAGGATCAAGCGGCCTACTCAATGCATATTTAACAGGATCAACAGTTCCAGTCCCGTCAGCAGCGACACACGTGAGGTTCCCTTCAGGTCGAGAAGTCGAAATAGACGGAACTCGCACAGTGCGAGGTACAGGAGAAGCCGGCTTCTATACCTTTTTCAGGCAGGATTCCATCTTATCAATCTTAGCGCTAAATCCACCTTCCTCAGAGTCTTTTCTCGATCCGATTGAAGCCTCGGACCTGCAGGAGGCAATAGGAAACAGCGTAATACCTATAGATCGAAAAGAGGCTTGGGACCTCTCGGTATACAGAGCACGACAAGGTCCAGAACTATGGTGGCCACTGCTACTTGGCATGTTGCTTTTGCTGCTCGCTGAAGCACTTATGGCGACATCTGGACCGGCTAGCCCCTTGAGTGGCCTAGGTGGGTCCTTTGGGAGCACGGAAAGTGGAGACTAGCCTCCTTCTCAGAGCACTCGAATCCTCTCCTGCGATCAAGGATTTAAGTGCAAATATGCCGCCGCCAGGAGCTAGGCAGGAATTGGGAGGAGCGATCGGTTCTCTTGGCTCTGCAGCCATTGCAGCTTTGCATCGTGCCCACCCGCGAAAGACGTTCGTGACGATATGTGAATCTCCACACGATGCACTTTCTCTTCAGAATGACCTAGAAGCGCTCCTCGACAATATCGAGCAGATATTCTACTACCCCCAAGAAGAAACACTCCCGTACGAGGATTCCCGACCGCACTTCGCAATCGGAGGCCAGAGGGTCGAAGCTGTCGAGGCTATCCTCTCTGGGCGAGCCCGTGTCATCGTAACCTCATCGCGCTCGCTGCAAGAGAGGGTTCCAATACCTGTTCATCTGACCGAACTGCGCTCTACTTACAAGGTCGGCGACCAGTTGCCATTCGGGAACTTGTCGAAGGCCCTCGAGAAAAGAGGCTTTGAACGCGTTTCCCTAGTCGAGCAAGTAGGGCACTTCGCAGTGCGCGGAGGTATCCTAGATGTCTTCTCTGTATCCGCTGGCGACCCAGTAAGACTGGAATTCTGGGGTGACGAGATAGTGTCGATCCGCACTTTTGATGTGACAGACCAACGGTCCAACGGAACTCTTCAGGAAACGCACATACTCCCCGTCGACTTGCGACGTCCGAATACCGAAGAAGAAATAACCGAGAATACATCAGAGTCACTAGTGGAGGTACTCCCCTCTGATGCAATTCTTGTTCAGGTCGGCGAGTGGGACATGGGCGCGGATTTCAATAAGAGATGGGCCCGCGTCTCTACCATGTACGACAACCTTGTCGACTCTGGAGCGTCACCGGAATTGCCGAGCCACCTTTTTATACCGTCAGATAAGCTTTCAGATCGGCTAAGCCGACTCTCACGTATCGACTTAACCGAGAGGCGAGACACCTCTTTGTGTGTCAACTCTGCAGAGCCCCCCACGATCGACCGAGACATGGGAAGGCTGGAGAACTACCTGAAGGAAGGCTCTGACAACGGATTCTCCAGCCTAATCTTATGCGAGAATAGTGGCCAGCTCCAACGACTTGAAGAAATCCTTGGAGGGCTCAAAAGAATTCCGTCGGGGACAAGTCTTGGGCTCGGTGCACTCGCAAGCGGATTCGAAATCCTATGCAGTGACCCACCGCTTAGAGTGTTAAGTGATCACGAGGTCTTTCGACGCACCCGTCGGGTTCGCCGCAACCGAAAGTTTCGCGGCTCTGTCGCGATCGAAAGCCTCGCGCAGCTGACCCCTGGAGCATTCGTAGTTCATATGGATCACGGAGTTGGTCAATTCCAACGTCTGGAACACATTCATGTCGCAGGCCAAGAACTCGAGGTCATGGTTATTGAGTACGCAGCAGGCGATATGCTCAGAGTACCAGTCGCTAAGCTTGACTTAATAGAACGCTGGGTCGGGGAATCGGAAGACGCAAAGCCGCCGCGTGTTCATCGGATTGGCGGGAAACGGTGGAAAACCCTCCGTAAGAAAACGGAGCGGGTGATCGAGGAGATGACCACAGAACTGCTCGAGCTATACGCTAGCCGACAGACAGTAAGCGGGCACGCATTCAGTGAAGATACCCGCTGGCAACTAGAAATGGAGTCTTCCTTCCTATATGACGATACGCCCGATCAAAGAAAGGCAGCAGAGGCAGTTAAAAGAGACATGGAAGCACCAAGGCCCATGGATCGACTAGTTTGCGGTGACGTCGGGTACGGAAAGACAGAAATCGCTATCAGGGCCGCCTTCAAGGCGGTACAGGACGGCAAGCAGGTAGCTGTGCTGGCACCGACTACTATCCTAGTCGAGCAACACCGACATTCGTTCGGAGAACGCCTCGCTGATTATCCGGTCCGTGTGGGTTCGCTCAGTCGCTTCCAGACTGGGAAGCAGCAAAAAAAGGGGTTGGCAGCGATGGCTGGAGGAGAGACAGACATCGTCATTGGAACACACCGGCTCCTGTCAGAGGATGTAGTCTTCAAGAATCTGGGTCTACTGATAGTCGACGAAGAACAGCGGTTCGGTGTGAAGCATAAAGAAAAGCTGAAGAAACTAAAAAGTTCTATCGACGTCCTAACCCTAAGTGCGACACCAATCCCGCGCACACTCTACCTGTCTTTATCTGGGGTCCGTGACCTTTCGCTGATCCGGACACCGCCTAGAGACCGAATGCCGATCTTTACGAACGTGATCCAGTGGACAGACCAACTTCTCGCGGAGGCGCTGCAGCGAGAGCTTGATCGCGGTGGTCAGGCATTCTTTCTACACAACCGGATCGACACAATTTACACCGTAGCGGAGGAGATCAGGGAGCTCATCCCAGAAGCGCGAATCGGTATCGCGCATGGCCAGATGGCGGGAGGAGAACTAGACAAAATAATGAGGGTTTTTGTAGATGGCGGGATCGACATCCTCGTGTGTTCGTCAATCATCGAGAACGGGCTCGACGTGCCTAACGCCAACACGCTAATTGTCGACCGGGCTGACCGATTCGGTCTATCACAGCTGTATCAAATTCGAGGTCGTGTGGGGCGCTCTGACCGACGGGCTTACTGCTATTTGCTAGTACCAAATGACGTAAACGAAGACGCGGAAAGGCGACTTCGTGTCCTTGAGCAGTATACCGAACTGGGTGCTGGGTACTCGGTGGCCATGCGTGACCTAGAGCTTCGAGGTGCGGGCAACCTTCTAGGTGCAGATCAATCTGGCTTCGCAAGCCAGATTGGACTCGACGCATATATGCGATTACTGAAGAAGACTGTAAAACGAATAGAAAAAGGAGAAGCCGAGATTGAGTGGCCCGTCCCAGACGTCACAGTGGCTGGAGCTACCTTATTTCCAGACCAATATGTTCCGGATTCGCACCAAAAGCTTCATCTTTACAGACGGCTCTCGAAAGCGGAATCGCAAACCGAGATCGAGGCACTTCGTGATGAGCTCGCTGACCGGTACGGTTGGTTACCGGACGAAGTCAAACGTCTTCTGGACGCGGCCGAGATCCGAATCCTCGGTAAGCTTCTCGGACTGGAGAGGGTTATCGTTCGAGAGGATTGGGCGCGCCTCTCATTCAGAGAGGGGGTCGTGCCCAAGATAGCGAATCTTGAAGGACCTCTGAGAAAAATACAGGTCAGTATGGACGTACTCCGAGTGCATCCACTGTCTATTAAGCTAACCCGAGAGGGGTTTGAGTCGATGATAGAAGCAGTCGTAGTAATGCTATCGGCACTTCGGGTTTCAAGAGATAAGGCGGCATGAGTTTTCACGACGGTACGCATAACTGGAATCACGAATGAACCGTAAAACAATCCTGGTCCTGACAATGGGAGTCCTGACGGTCAGTTGCTCAGGCGAACAGAATACCGATGGACTAGTCGCACTGGTAGATAACTATACGCTGAGCATAGACGACGCAGTCGATCTGCTAGTTGATGAAGAACGGCTTGCAGCTGATGCCGGCGTTGTCAAAGCTGTCGCCGAGCTTTGGTTGAACTACACCCTCCTTGCCGAAGCGACAGCGACTGACTCCACATTTTCTATGCTCGACTTCGAGCCACTGGTCATGCGGCAGGCGCAGCAGGTCATGGTCTTTCAACTGCGTGACTCGGTGATCCAAGTCGACACCTTTATGACCGAAGAAGAACTCAGACAGCGCTACGAGACCGAAGAGCCAGCACTCGAGATTAGGGCAAGGCACATAATGTTCCAGCTGCCCATCGGAGCTACCCCAGTCCAAAGAGATAGCGTCGCAGCAGCACTATCCAGTGTCCGAGACCGAGTCCTCAGAGGCGAGAACTTCTCCGGACTAGCGCAAGAGCTCAGCCAGGATCCGGGGACAGCATTGAACGGAGGTGACCTCGGATCATTTGGCCGTGGCGATATGGTAACCCCATTCGAGGAGGCAGTGCTGGCCCTAGAGCCGGGTGAGATCAGCGAGGTAGTAGAGACACCGATGGGACTCCACATTATCCGTCTCGAAGAGCGCCATTTCAGGGCATTCGAAGAAGCAGCAACTCTATACCGGAGTCAGATCCAAGCAAGGACTGTACAGGAGGCAGAATCGGCCTTCGTGGCCAGTCTGTACAACCGGGCTGCACCTATGATTGTCGAAGGAGCGGTCGAAATCGTCCGAGAGTTGGCTGAAAACCCAAGCTATTCACTATCGGGGCGCGCCACACGTCGCCCTGTTATTGAGTGGGACGGGGGTGCTGTATCCGTGGGAGACATGAAAACACTTATACAACTGGAGTCACCAACACTCCCGATGCAGCTTTCGGAGAGTTCCGACGATCAGTTGATAGAATTTCTTCGCAGCCTAGCGCGACGTGACCTGCTCATCCGCGAGGCGGAATCTGAGGGGCTACGGCCGGCCAGAGACAGTGTCGAGGCCATGATCACAGAAGCGGGTACCCAGCTACGTAATGCCGCGCGTGTACTCGGGTTCTTAGACCTCGACCAAGCTCCAGGAGAGGCTCTAGAGATCGCTGTCGCCCGTGCAGTAGAAAACGCTTTAGTGGATAATCTATCGGGGGCCACACAGATCGTTCCCCTAGGCCTTGTAGGTTTCCAACTGCGCGAAGGGACTTCGAGCGGAGTATTCGACGAAGGGGTAGGTCAAGTGGTACTTGATGTCGCTCAGATAAGAGCTGCCCGGCAACTCTCTCCCGTGGAGGAGACCCTTACCACGCCCACCACAGCCGACACGATCGGACGATAACAGGAACCCTTAAATGGTCGGGGGTTACGAGACTTAATAATGAAATATAACGTCCTAGTAGCCGCACTAATCCTTCTCTTTCCGAGAGGGGGTCAAGCCCAGCTTCAAGACCTAGATGTCGTCGACCGTCTCATCGCGGTAGTTGGAGACTCAGCAATCGTCCAGACGCAGGTCCAGGAAGAGATTCAGAGAATGCAGCTTGGAGGCGCACCGGTCCCGAACCCGGGTACCGCCGACTACGACGCCCTTTTCGAGCGGATTCTCAATCGCTTCATCGACCGTTTACTCGTGCTTCAAGCGGCCGCAAGTGACTCACTTTTGCAAGTCAGTGACGAGACCATCAACGAACGAGTCACCGAGCAAATCACTCAACTCACAACTCAGTTCGGAGGGCAAATCCAATTACAGGAAGCACTCTCCGCAGAAGCACTAACACTCACAGAGTACAGAGATATACTCAGCAACGAGCAGCGTGTGCGACAGATAGAACAACTGTTCTATCAGTCCCGCCTCCGTGAGGCCCAACCAGTCGAAGTTTCGGAAGAAGATTTACTCGAACGGTTTCAGGAAGCCCGGGGCCAGCTCGAGCAGCGGCCAAAGTTAATGACAATACGACAGGTGGTGGTCCAGCCCGTCTCCACCGAAGCCGCGGTAGACACAGCCCGTGCACTAGCCGAGGACCTTTTGACTCGGGTCAGAGCGGGAGAGGACTTCGCAGAGCTCGCGATACAATATAGTGGAGACCCTGGAAGTGCAGCGCTTGGGGGAGATCTCGGCTGGTTCCGACGTGGGCGAATGGTTCGCGAGTTTGAGGAGACAGCATTCAACCTACTAGATGGCCAAATCAGTGATGTAGTCGAAAGCGATTTCGGGTTCCACATAATCAAGGTAGAGAGAATGCGGCCCGGGGAGCGGAATGCGCGGCACATCCTAATCATTCCAAAAAAGACGGAAGAGGACCTCGCTCTAGCGCGCGAGACGGCAATGTCTGTTAGGCAACAGGCAGAATCGGGGATCCCCATGATCGAACTCTACGAAGAGTTTTCAGATCAAGCCGCCCCTGACTCAATCACGCTCGCCTTTGAGCAACTCGATGAGCTTCCTCCGGCGTACGGGATGCTTCGCACAGCAAACCAAAGTGATCTGGTAGGCCCCCTTGAGTATCAACTTCCGAATGGAGAGACGCGCTTCGCTGTAGTCTCGGTGACTGAAGTGCGAGAAGCTGGGGCCTACACCTTTGAAGATCTAAAAGCCCAGCTCGCAGCGCAGTTACAACAGGAGCGGCAGATCGAGCGCATCATGCGTGAGCTTCGAGCGCGAACGCATATAGACATCCGCATGTAGGTGGGTGTCCGTCTCGCCCTCACACCGGGGGACCCACGTGGGATTGGTCCGGAGGTAGCTCGCAAGAGTCTAGTCCACCTGCGCAAAACACTACCCGACGCAGACATCACTGTATATGGGCCCAACGGACCATTGCCCCCCGAAGCTCTAGAGGCCCTCCAGTCAAAGGGACAAGAGAGACCAAGGGACGGGATATGGGCCGCAGAGATTGCTGCCTCCTCAATCGAAAGTGCAGTCGAGGCAGCCTTGGCGGGTGAAATCCAAGGGATCGTAACTGGTCCACTGCACAAGCCTTCTTTGAGGCTCAGTGGCAGAGTTTTTCCCGGACAGACCGAGATGATCGCCTCACTGGCAAATTCAGGTCAAGTAGGCATGCTGATGGCCGCAGAGTCCACACGACTTGGAACACCGCTCCGCGTGCTACTTGGAACGACACATATCCGACTCCGTTCGGTCCCGGACGCGGTGACCACAGCACTCTTGGTCCATCAGTCGACCCTGCTGCACACCGCATTAGTAGATAACTGGGGGATCACCGATCCTAGCCTGGGCATGTGTGCCCTAAATCCACATGCTTCAGACGGCGGTCTCTTCGGTGACGAGGAGGAGTACATCTATGGTCCGGCGCTAGAGTCTCTAAACGCTTCGGGAGTGAAAGTCACAGGTCCACTACCTGCCGACACCGTCTTTATGCGCGCTCTGTCTGGAGAGTTCGATGCGGTGATAGCTCCATACCACGACGTAGGGATGGCCGCCTTCAAGACGGTCTCCTTCGGAACCGGAGTCAATGTGACACTCGGCTTACCGTTCATCAGAACATCCCCAGACCATGGAACGGCATTCGATATTTCGGGCTTTGATAAAGCCGACCCTACCTCAATGACCAAAGCACTCACGCTTGCTCATCGCCTAGCAAACAATCGCTTTGACACCCCACCCGCAGATGTCTAAGCTTTGTCTCCGGAGAATGGTTAAGCCCTTTCGCAACCCAATCCGGTGATCAAACTCACTCGCGTCTCTAAAGAGTATCCGCATCGAGGGTACGCTCTGCGCGATGTCTCTTTGCGTGTGGACAAGGGTGAGTTCGCCTTCCTCACCGGACACTCCGGATCGGGCAAGTCCACTACCATGCGACTCATCCATATGTCGGACCGTCCTAGCTCTGGGGAAATCAACGTAGATGGACACTCTTCCGATCACATCACACAACGAGACCTATGGAAGGTTCGTCGCCTCGTTGGAATGGTATTTCAGGACTTTCGACTCCTTCCCGGCCGAACCGCACTCGAAAATGTAGCCTTCGCACTCGAAGTTACAGGAACACCCCGAAAAGCTATCCCGGCAAGAGCAAACCTACTTCTGGCCCAAGTCGGTTTCGCCCCCAAAACAGGTGCACTGGTGGAACAGTTGTCCGGTGGAGAACGTCAACGGGTCGCCATCGCGCGAGCCCTCGCAAACGAACCGGACATCCTCCTTGCCGACGAGCCTACAGGAAACTTAGACGACCAAGCTACCCGTGAAATCCTCGATTTGTTTTGGGACATCAACGCAAACGGAATGGCCGTACTCATGGCCACACACGATCTAGAACTAATAGGACGCCACCCTAATGCCCGCGTAATTGAACTGGATCAAGGCAGACTCTTATCTGACTCAAATATCATGCGAGCCGGGACCCACTGATGTATGCAATCCGTGAGGCAATGGCCGCGTTTAGGCGCGCGCCTATCCTGACGGCTCTGTCTGCCGGCATGGTCGGGTTAGCTCTGTACGTGGTGGGACTGTTTTCGCTAGCGACGTACAACCTCCAAATCGCTCTGGCCGCCATCGAAGAGCGCGTTGAGATAGTCGTTTATATCCGTGATAACACTCGCCAAAGCGAGATTGACTTATTTCTCAGGGAAATCATGGATTTCCAAGAAGTGTCAAGTACAAACTTTATCTCAAAAATGGACGCCTTGGAGCGTGCTCAGCGCGATCTTCCGGAGTTTGGACCGCTATTCTTGGACTCCGAGGTAAACCCCCTCCCACAATCAATCGAAATAGCGCTGCATCCACTAAGTCGAACACCGGAGGCCCTAGCGAAAGTCGTAAAAGCCGCTCAGGGCTATAAGTTCGTTGAGGATGCGCTTTACGGTGAAGAATGGGTCGATCGGCTCTTCGCCCTGAGAAGGATCGGCTTAGCCACAACAACGGCTGCAGGTGCGGCGTTCGCAATGGTTGCAGCGCTAATCATTGGGGCAGCGCTGAGAATCGCAGTCTTTGCAAGACGTGAAGAGATTTACATTATGCGGCTGGTAGGGGCACGGAACGGATTCATCAGGAGCCCATTCCTCCTTGAAGGAGCCCTCGCGGGACTCACAGGTGGCATACTTGCGTCAGGGCTCACATACGGTAGCTACATGGGTGTATCTACTTACATGCTAGATGTCGCTTGGATCCCCTTCAGTTGGGTCGGGATAGGACTAACAGCCGGGTTACTGTTCGGTACGATTTCAAGCGCCGTGGCAATCCATCTCCATCTGAAGAAGGTTTGAGGGTGAGATCCGCATGCCTCATCAGTGCGTTGATAGCTCTGACGCTGACCACACCAGCTTTCGGGCAAAACGCAAACCTCAACAGGGAGATCCAGCAAAGCCAGAGGCGCCTCGAGCAGATCCGTGAGGAACGGAGCCGTTTACAACAAGACCTAGGAGAGGCTCAAAACAGAGTCAGAGACGTAGCTGCTGAACTAGGCAATCTCGAACGTCGGCTGAGTGCAACTCGGTCAGCCCTAGCCGAGGTAGAATTCCAATCTGAAGCCACAACCGAACAGGTCGTTGGAGCCACACGCGACCTAGTTATGTCTCAAGAACAACTCGCGACTCGCAAAGCGATTCTCGCTCGGAGGCTAAGAGATATATACAAAATGGGTCCGACGCATACGATACAGGTGTTTTTGGGAGCACGTTCGTTCTCAGACGTTCTAAACCGGTATCGTTACCTTCAACGGATTGCGGCTTTCGATCAAAGCTTGGTTGAGCGCGTCCGCAACCTAGAGACCACCCTGACCCAACAAAACGATGTGCTCCGGCAGAGGATGTCGGTTCTCGGGACCTTGCGTCAGGACCGACTTACAGAAGTCGCGCAGCTGCGCTCGGTGGAGCAGTCACACCAATCGGCCATTCAGCAATATCGAAACAGAGAACAAACGGCTTCGACGAGACTGGAAGAACTGAGTGCAGACGCAAACAGGATGACGACCCTTATCGACGCACTCGAAGACCGTCGAAGAGATCTGGAGTCCCGAAGTGACGCAACTCTGTCATCCGAGGATGCGGGCTCTCTGGTGTGGCCGATCGACGGAGAGCTCATATATGAGTTCGGACGCGACAGGCGACCGAACGGGACTGTCATCCGCTGGAACGGAATCGGGATCAGCGCTCCCACTGGCACCCCCGTCGAAGCTGTGAGAAGAGGAACAGTTGCCTATGCGGGCCCATTTGAGGGCTATGGGCCAACGGTGATGCTTTCCCACGGAAACGGCTTCTATACACTATACCTGTATCTCGACGAGATCAGTGTGGTCGAAGGACGAGAGGTGATGGAAAGCGACGTAGTAGGCACTGTGGGTGGGGATGACACACCGGAAGGTTCACATCTGGAGTTTCAGGTTCGGGCACCCAGGGAAGAAGGATCCTCACCCCAAGCACAAGACCCTCTGATCTGGCTCCGAGCCCGCTAACATCGATATGGGATTACATGATATCGTTGGCCATGAAAGACTGCGCGCTTCGATCTTTCGTGCACATGAGTCAGGAAAGCTGCCGGCAGCACTGCTGCTGCACGGAACACGTGGAATAGGCAAACAGAGACTTGCCCTATGGATCGCTCAACTGACCGTCTGCACTGGGACCGCCGCTGAAAAGCCGTGCGATAGTTGTGGCCCGTGTCGGATGGTCCGCTCGCTGGAGCACCCGGATATCCACTGGTACTTCCCCCTCCCGCGACCCAAGGTGTCAAGTAAAGAGAAGTTAGCTGAAGCACTGGAAGCGGCTCGGTTTCAGGAGCTTTCTGAATACCGTGTCCAAAGTCTCGTTCCAAGCTGGTGGGATGACGTCCGAGGACTCTATCTGGGTACTATCACAAATCTCAGAAACCAGGCCACCAAAAGACCGAGCATGGCCAAAGGCCCTGTCTTCATTATCGGTCAGGCAGAATTACTCGTGCCTCAAGCGGCGAGTCCTGAAGCGGCGAACGCTCTTCTAAAGCTTCTCGAAGAGCCCCCGGGACAAGCACGTTTTATCCTTACGAGCAGCGAGCCTGGCATGCTTTTGCCCACCATCAAATCGCGAACGGTTCCACTGCATGTACCCGCCTTGTCCCGCGAGATGGTGTACACTTTTCTAAAAGAACACTTCAGTGTTGACGAAAGAACAGGTAAGTGGGCAGCGCAGTTAAGCCAGGGGTCTCCTGGTCGCGCAATGGCATTTCTTCCGGATGAAGGTGAGCTAGGTCCTCTAGAAGACCTTCGCAGGCGTGCCTTCGATATAGTGGTGGGTGCCACAACGCAAAACCGGGGCCCGGGATATCGACTCGCGGCATCGTTCCCTTCGACTCGCGCACGCCAGCTAGTCGATCTTTTCACATTCGTAGAGGTGTGGCTTCGCGATCTTGCAGTCGCAACAGCTGGTGCCGATAAGCTTATAATCAATTACGACGCGCTCACCCGCTTGAAAAAGCACGCCAATGAAGCTGGGATCCCGCCGTCTCGAGTCCCCTCCGCCTTTCCTGCTGTCGAACGCGCCCGCGAGCTAGCTCGTGGGAATGTGAATCCTCAACTGGTCGTAAGTGGACTTGTACGGGATCTTCGCCAAGTTCTGCTCGACTCCTCCATTCCCACCGCCGAAGGATCCAGCCGATGAGTACGCGACCGGACGGTCTGACGCATCTAGATGCCGAAGGACGACCCCAGATGGTGGATGTGACCGCCAAGGATGACTCGCGGAGGACAGCCGTCGCCGAGGGATGGATCGTGATGAAACCAGAGACCCTCAAGCGCATCATGGAGGGGCGCACAGAAAAAGGGGATCCCGTCCAACTAGCCCAGCTTGCGGGTATCATGGGTGGCAAAAAGACGTCTGACCTCATTCCGCTTTGTCACGCACTCCCCGGAGCGTCCATAGAAGTTGAGCTAGAAGCAGCTTTGGATCTTCCAGGCTTCCGGGCTCGAGCATCCGCGAAGTACACAGGCAAGACAGGTGTTGAGATGGAAGCCCTCACCGCGGTGAGCATAGCACTGCTGACGGTCTATGACATGGTGAAAGCTGTCGACCGCGGAATGTACATAGAGGGAATCCGACTTATAAGCAAAAAGGGTGGTGCGTCAGGATCGTGGAGTTCGGATTGAAGTCATACACTCTGCTCAGAGCGGATATCAGTGCAGCTAACGATTAAGCAGGATCGGCACAGTGAGGCGCATGCCCACTCTTAAATAGCGGGGTCGTACACCCGGGTTGGCTGCCTGTAGGTCTCGAACTGAAATGCCGTATTTCACGGAAATGTGAGATAACGTTTCACCCTGCCCGACCGAGTGTTGGACCACAGTCATCCGCTCTCCCTCCGGAATCGCAGCATAGTTCAGAGTGAAGATCTCTCCCTGCCCCTCGGGAACACGGAGCTCGTATATCTCTCCTGGGGGCGTAAATCCGCGGAAAAGTTCTGGATTTAACCATCGAATCTCGTCTTCCTCACTTTCTGCAGCTTGTGCGAGGACATCTAAAGTCGTTGCCTCGGGAACGTTCACAGCGGTATACCGAAAAGGGAGGCCGGGCTCTGGGGGCTCGTAGCCATAACTTTCTAAGTCTTTGGCAACGATAATCGCACCCACTAACTTGGGCACGAACTCCCGAGTCTCCCGCGGCCAGTGCCGCCGAAGGGCCCAGAACAATGAATCGGACGGCTGCTCGAGCCTAGCATTCTGTCGGAGAATTCGTTGTGCACGATTCGGCCCTCCGTTGTATGCCGCGAGAGCTAGGAACCAGGAATCGAATCGCCGATACAACGAGCTAAGATAGTCGGCCGCAGCGTCAGTTGACTTGAAGGGGCTACGTCGCTCATCAACGAAGGCAGCGACAGTCATTCCATGCTCACGAGCCGTACCCGGCATGAACTGCCACATCCCCACGGCGCTTGCATGACTGCGTGCTCGGGGGTTGTAGCCACTCTCTATAAGTGGAAGGTATCTCAGAGACTCCGGGAGATCTCTTGCAGCGAGAACCGAGTCGACCATCTCCTCGAAAATACTCATGCGGTGAAGAAACTCAGGGAACCACGGCCTAGCTGCGTTTTCCCAATATTGAATCCAATCGTCTACAGCTTCCTGGAACTCAGGATCTCTCATAACTGGTGACGCAAGTAATTCATCGACTCTTCCGGTTGATGTGGGAGGAGCCATAAATGCCCGGTGTAACGGCTTGAACCGCACCGTCTTTGGCCGCAACTCCACATCGGGTTCCGGAAAGAGAACTGCCTTGGTGGTCTCGCTACTCCCGACTAAAGAGCAACCCGAGCCCACCAGCAATAGGACCAGCCCACAAAAACGAGAGCCCCTGGAAACTAAAAGATCCATTGGAGAGCTTCCCTGAGACTAGCCGTGGTAATTCGGCGCCTCGCGGGTGATCGTGACATCGTGAGGATGAGATTCTCTGAGCCCACCCATCGTCACCCTATTAAAACGCGATTCCGTCCGTAGCTCATTGATAGAACCGACCCCGCAATAACCCATACCCGCTCGCAGTCCGCCTACCAGTTGGTAAATGGTATCAGACACCGGCCCCTTGTAGGGTACACGCGCTTCAATCCCCTCGGGTACCAGCTTACGCTTGTCTCTAGAGGCGTCTTGGAAATAACGGTCCGCAGACCCCTCTTCCATTGCGGACAGTGATCCCATCCCTCGGACAGTCTTGAAACGTCGTCCTTCGAGAAGAAATGTCTCACCCGGGGACTCGTCCGTTCCCGCGAATATAGAGCCCATCATCACGCAATGCGCTCCTGCGGCAAGTGCCTTTACGATGTCCCCAGAGTAGCGAATCCCCCCGTCTGCGATAATCGGAACGGAGCCATCTACACCGTCTGCAGCATCCATGATGGCAGTCAGTTGAGGAAGGCCTACACCCGTTACCACTCGAGTTGTGCAGATCGAACCGGGACCGACACCAACCTTCACTGCATCAACACCCCTCTCTACCAACGCCCTCGCTCCTTCCACGGTGCCCACGTTGCCTCCTATGAGCTGAACATCCGAGAATCGCTCACGCACTTTAGCAACTGCCTTCAACACACCCTCGGAGTGCCCATGAGCCGTATCGACTACGATCACGTCCACGCCAGCATCGACGAGCATCTCAGCTCGCTCTATGTCTTCAGCGGAAGCTCCGATAGCCGCCCCGACACGAAGTCGTCCATGTTCATCTTTGCAAGCATCCGGATACCGACGACGCTTGAAAATGTCCTTTACTGTTATAAGACCCCTCAAACACCCATCATTATCAACTACTGGAAGCTTCTCTATACGGTGCTTATGGAGAATTTCCTCAGCCTGCTCTAACGTTGTCCCAACTGGAACCGTTACAAGATTCTCGGATGTCATCACATCAGAGATTGATTTTGAGAGATCGGACTCGAACTGCAGATCTCGGTTCGTAATAATGCCCACAAGGCGCCCCGTATCTTCGACAATCGGCACTCCACTGATTGAGAAACGTGCCATCAACTCATGGGCGTCCTTGAGAGAGCCATCCTGACCGAGCGTGATCGGATTCAGTATCATCCCACTTTCGGAACGTTTAACTCGATCTACCTCCCCGGCTTGCTTCTCGGGCGACAGGTTCTTGTGGATGACGCCAAGACCTCCCTCTCGAGCTATTTGTATTGCCATTCTCGACTCGGTCACCGTATCCATCGCTGCTGCGAGCAACGGAATACGGAGGGCAATCTCACGCGTGACCAAGGTGGATACATCTGCATCCTTTGGATGCACCTGGGAATGCCCCGGTATCAGAAGAACATCATCGAACGTAAGAGCTTCTTTCACTATCCGGCCGTCGGAATGAGTATCGGTCATAGACGATTAGACCTTTCAGAAAATGCGAGCGCCCGCATCCACTTCCCAGAAGAACCGGGCTTTGCGGAGCGGGCGAAAAAGTGCGCAGATTGAGCCTTTGATGATACCATCCGGGACGATAGATGGACTCTCGTGCATCGTCAACGCCGCAGGTGCCATCGGGGACCATCCAGAAACACTCGAAACACGGTGCGGGTCATAGCCAACCTCTTCACTGCACCGGGACGTCAGTTCTCGGACGGCTCGTTTCCTTTGACTCACTCACCTGTGCATCCTTCGGCTGACCCACCCTCACTTCGTTGAGTATCTGAACGTTCAGGGTCCTGCCCGTTGCCTTCGACGTTCAGAATCTCCGCCACCTCTCCAGGAGTGGCTGAATCGTTATCGATCACAGTATTGAAATCATCTAGGATCTGCCTACCTGCGCGGGAGAGGTCGGATAGGACTTTATCGGCATACGATATCAACTGAAAAGCTTCCCGAATCGTCCCGGGGCTCGCAGCCGTTCGTCTGAGCTTATCCTCAAAGTCCTCAGCAAATTTGAGCAGACTCGAAGGCTCGGCGTCGATTTTACTGGCGTACTTCGATTCCATGAACTCGATGTAGTCGAGAACTTGATACACTTGCTCTTCCGGTAACCCCTCGATCTTTCTGATCAGCCTCTGGCGAAGGACATCGTGCATTGTCTATAACGAGTTAGCGTAAGTTGTGATAGTAAATTTTGACCCCGAGATCAGGGGCTTAAAAAGCCTTCGAGTTGCAAGCCGCTCTTCGCAAATTTAGCTAAATTCTTGCCACACTGAACAATCCCGATAAGCTCCTGCTATGTCTTTCTTTCCGCTACGCCCTGTCCCCGTTTCAGACGGAGCTGCATCTCTATACGACGAGTGGCTGGCCTGGTTAAAGGAATCACTGAGCGACTCTGACTGTGATCGCAACGAGCTATGCCGAGAAATTCTTACGAATATATACTATCCAGAGCTCAGCTCTTTCGATCATACCAGCCTATCTAGCACTGCTAAAGTCGCACTGGCTCACATGGATCCGCGTAACGTCACGCTGGAACCCGAATATTACGAGGAAATCGATCTCGCACGATACCAACCAAGAAAGCCACTACTGTGGCTATGGGAGATGTTCGATCGCAGTTCATTAGGAGAGAATATTGACCTGGGAATCCGCTTCAGAAGGATACTTGCCAAGCATGTGTTCAACTCCTGTGGAAAAAACTTCAAGGCCTTCACGCACGTGAGGTTCTCCTTCGGGTACAACATGGACGTCGGCGACGGCGTTGTTGTCCATCGCCACGTTCTTCTAGACGATCGCGGGGGCATCGAAATGGGTAACCGGTCGTCGGTATCGGACTTCGCTAACGTTTACTCGCACTCACACAACATCGTTGATGGAAGGATCGTCTACCTTCCTAGGACAGTGATCGGTCAGGGTGTGCGCATCACTTATCACGCGACAGTACTAGCTGGCACACACGTTGCTGACGATTCAATGGTGGGAGCAGGTTCGATGCTGACAAGAAGCACTGATCCCCACTGGGTATACGTAGGCGTGCCCGCTCGTAAAATCAAAGAGAAGTCTGAAGAAGAGCGCGCATCAAAGGCACCTCCGACCCCGGATCCCTTCGCAGAGAACTGAAGGAGGTAGGTTCCTAGCCCAGCCTTCTCTAGCCTTCCTCATTCTCATGCATGGCCTGGAGACGCTTCACAACCTCAGGGTCAGCCAGCGTCGTAGTGTCACCTATCGCTCTACCTTCTGCAATGTCACGGAGAAGACGCCGCATGATCTTACCCGAGCGAGTCTTCGGAAGCTCTGCAGTGAAGACCACTAGCTCCGGCTTCGCGATTGCTCCAATCTTAAGACCTACGTGAGCTCGCAGTTCAGTTAAAAGCTCGTCCGATCCATCGATTCCTTCTTTCAGAGTCACAAACGCGGCGATTGATTCTCCTTTGATCTCGTGGGCCTTTCCAACTACCGCAGACTCCACCACAGCCGGATGATCTACCAAGGCACTCTCCACCTCCATTGTTCCAATCCTGTGCCCAGCAACATTCAGAACATCATCTACCCGACCAAGAATCCACAAATAACCGTCTTCGTCTACCTTCGCTCCATCACCCGGGAAATAGACGTTCGACCACTTCGACCAGTACGTCTCTCTGAACCTCTGTTCGTCGCCCCAAACTGCACGCAACATTGAAGGCCATGGCTTTGTGATTGCCAGGTAACCGGCCGTTGTGTCCTCTCCTGATTCATCCCTTATAGCAGCCTCGATCCCTGGAAACGGGTGAGTCGCGGTCCCAGGCTTGGTCTCGGTCAAACCCGGAAGCGGGGTGATCATGATCGCTCCAGTTTCGGTCTGCCACCACGTATCGACGATCGGGCAACGCTCACCTCCAATCACCTCGTGATACCACATCCAGGCCTCAGGATTGATGGGCTCACCTACAGTGCCCAGAACCCTCAAACAAGAGAGATCATACTTCCTGGGCCATTCATCTCCCCAACGCATAAAGGCTCTGATCGCAGTCGGAGCCGTGTAGAAGATTGTGACGCCGTATTTCTCACAGAGTTCCCAAAATCGGCCTCTATCAGGCGTGTCAGGAGAACCCTCGTACATCACGACTTGAGCACAATTAGCTAAAGGTCCGTATACGATATAGCTGTGTCCCGTTATCCAACCTACGTCGGCAGTACACCAGTAGACGTCATCATCCTTAAGGTCGAATACCGCCTTGGTTGTAGCATAGGCTTGGGTCAGGTAACCACCCGTCGTATGAACAACGCCCTTTGGCTTCCCGGTGGTACCCGACGTGTAAAGAATGAAAAGTGTGTCCTCTGAATCCATCGAAACCGCTGGACACGAGGAAGACACCTCTGCCATCAGATCATGATACCAGTGATCACGTCCCTCTTTCATTCTGACAGCGGTTTGTTCCGTGAGATCTCCACCGCGCGCCACGACGACTACATTTTGCACTGTAGGGGATTGTTCCAACGCCGCATCCGCGTTGGCCTTGAGCGGTACAACCGAGCCACGCCTCCATCCTCCATCTGCCGTTATGAGCAGCTTTGACGCTGCATCATTGTTTCGGTCCGCTAGAGAGTCCGGACTGAATCCGCCAAAGACGACCGAGTGAATGGCTCCTATGCGAGTGCAGGCGAGCATCGCAATCGCCGCCTCGGGAATCATGGGCAAGTAAATCGTTACGCGGTCACCCTTCTCGACACCGAGACCTCTGAGGACATTGGCGAAACGCGAGACCTCCCCATGCAACTCTGCGTAAGTAAACGTCCTCTCGTCCCCGGGTTCGCCTTCCCATATAAGCGCGGTACGATCACCACGTCCGTCCTCTACATGTCGATCAAGACAGTTGTAGGACACATTGATCCTGCCACCCATAAACCATTCCGCATGCGGCGGCGACCACTTGAGCACTCTTTGCCAAGGCTCGAACCAATCAAGTTCCGTAGCCCACGTGGACCAGTACCCTTCCGGGTCACTGGCTGCGCTCTCGTAGATATTTCGATCGTTGATGTTCGCCTGATCAACGAAAGTAGCAGGAGGCCGAAACCTTCTGTCTTCCTGAAGAAGCGCATCTAGTTCGCCGGCGTCACTCATTCATCATCCTCATCGGAACTCGTGGGGGGGATCGAATCCGCCCCAATGTGCACGCTACCCTCCTCGGAGCAAACCATTTGACCTATCTGGTTTTAGATCGCCATCCGCTAGTGTTATCAATAACCGACCTTACCTGCAGGTTACGTTAGGGAACCGCCTCCACATCTAGGTGGATAAGCTGGCTCGACCGAGGGCTTATTTAACGGTGTTATGATTGACAGGGTTTCGAAGGCAGTTATAACCTTGAGGGATGTTATAGGTCATCTAGTTAGTCCGTCCGTGAACGAATCCGAATGTTGAGCAAATCCGCGACTGATGTGCGCCTCAGGAAAGCCCTCGGGGCCAACGGCCAGCGCTTCACTGAGCAGCGAGGAGCGGTCTTCCGTTATCTCGCTCAAACTGACGTGCACCCAACAGCCGAAGAAGTCTTTTTAGCAGTGCGACAGCGACTTCCGGCGATCTCGCTAGGTACGGTGTACAAGAGCCTAGAAACCCTTGTTGGATGCGGCTTAGCAGTCAAACTCACCTACGGAGATCATTCGGCTCGCTATGATGGTAGGACTGATCCTCACCACCATGCCCGTTGCGTTTCTTGCGAGAAAGTCCTCGATCTTCCCGGTGAACTATTGACGGGTGAGATCGACTCTCTGAGGGAAACAGCAGGAACATTCACGGTGACCGGGTACCGGCTGGAACTCTCCGGATACTGCCCTGAATGCGTGCCGACGAAGGATCTCCTGGTAACAGCCTAAAGGGTGCCTCCGCGATTTTTTTGACAATGCTCACCCGGCATGCCCTCATCTCGTCCATGTGGCTATTTCTGGTCGTCCTGAGTATGGCGACCGGACCCGCAGGGTTGAGCGCGCAAGATGCGGAGTGGCTTCAAAACGAGATCCGGGAGACCTTCGAATCGTACACCTGGGGAACAGCTCGATGGAGTGTGCTCGTTTACTCGCTCGACTCCGGTGAAACGATCTTTTCCATCGATCCAGAAAGTGCAATAGCTCCGGCATCAAACATCAAATTACTGACCACCGCAGTAGCTCTGCAACGACTGGGACCAGACTACCGTTTTCGTACCTACCTTCTCTCAAGTGCTCCAGTCACAAACGGTGTACTTCAAGGCGATCTCACCCTATACGGAACGGGCGACCCGGGCCTATCTGACCGCTTCTACGAAAGCAAAGACGAAGTCTTCCAGCTTTTAGTTGACGACCTCCAGGCCGCGGGCATAACCGAGGTTTCAGGAGATCTTATAGCGGACGCTTCATTCTTCCCTGGTCCCTTGAGGGACGAAGGGTGGGAGCAACGCGATCTAAACGAACACTTCACAGCCCCAATCTCGGCTCTATCCTACAACGAGAACGTCGTCTCCTTCCGGATTCGTCCGGGTCCAGTCGGTGCACCTCCCAACGTCGAAACGATTCCCGCACATTCAGCCCTAAATGTCGAAAACACTGCAACAACTGTAGCGAATCGGGCGCGACCCCGTCTCGCGATTCTAAGGGAAAATCCTTTGAAACCAGTTCGGATCACCGGCCGAATGTCATCAGGTTCCGGAGACGTTTGGCGTCAGATGACTGTGGCCGTTCCAGCAGACTTCGCAGGGGCGTCATTTCGGGCCGTCCTAGAGGACCGTGGAATCAAGGTAACCGGCTCTACTAGACGTGTTGAGTTGCCGATCGAGTCTGTCGTCAGACGACTCAGTGGACCCGCTCTCGGTCGTCCAGCCGCCCGCATTCTAGCACGTCACACCTCCCGCCCCCTGGCCGAATACCTCGAGATAGTGAATAAAGAGAGTAACAATCTGTTTGCAGAATTGATTTTCAGAGCCATCGGTCGGGCCGATTCGGGAATCGGATCACCTAAAGCGAGCGCTCTCGCGGTACACGAGACACTAGTCACGCTAGGCGTAGACACTGAGGAACTGTTTCAAGTGGATGGCTCGGGCCTGTCCGGCGAAAACCGAGTGAGTGCAGCTTTGTTCGTAGACTTAATCCGTCGAATGAATGAGGGTTCACTCTGGCCCGATTACTGGGCGTCACTCCCACGCGCCGGAACAAGGTATGAGCTAGGTCGAATGTATCAGACGGCAGCCGCAAACAATCTCCGCGCCAAAACGGGGACCATAGATGGAGTATCGGCTCTAACGGGAATGGTCCGGACACAAGATGGAGAAAGGCTCGCTTTTTCTATCATGGTCAACGGTCCTCCCTCTATAGGCCGAGCGAAGCAACTTGAAAATGAAATAGGTGTGCACCTAGCGGAGTTCCACCGAGCACCTGGTACCGCCCCTGAGGTTACCGAGCAGACACCGATCCCTCGCGGGAATCCCGCTGTATTCAGTGAGCGCCACCGTGTGTCGCGTGGTGAGAACCTTGGAGGAATCGCTAGAAGCTACGGCGTCACTATCAACGAGATACTGAAAGTGAACCCTCGTATTGAGAGGAACAGGATAATCGCCGGGCAGTGGCTCGAAATTCCAAAGCACCGCGGAAACTGAGAAACCAAGTTCTCTAAATTGAGCTAGCCTTCAAAAGCACTGAACGGGGCACCTTACGGCAGGGATCATCTGAACTTCCTTCCGTACGCAAAAGCAATCGCACTACCGAGCCAAGTACGTCAATCGCTAACAATCCCCCGGCCAATGGCAGAACCGAGTCGACGCCGGAGTTCCACTAAGGACATGGACTTAATTGTCCTCCTTGCAGACCGCTCACTGTTCCACCTCACATCGGTGAGTTCGACCTGGATATCACCCTCACCTTCCAGCACCAAGTGGTAACGGCCTTTGTAGTCAGTAGAATCTTCCGCTCGGGTATCCGCAGTCCACGATCGTCCCTCAGCATCGGTGAATACTCGCATGCATACTTCCAGCGTCGAGGTGATGAGTTTTTCCGCTTCTAACATCCACTAAGAAAGTGGACTAGTTCAAGGCTATCACCCAAGTGGCATTCGTCAAGGAAAGGACAATAACCTAGGCCAAATATCAGTTGTCATGGTTTGCAACGAGGCTCTGTTCGTTACAGAAATCAGAACCTCGAGGACAGTTCAGGAAGAGCATCGTAAGTACGTCCGATATGTCTCACCCGTTGGTCGTCCAAGTTACCACGTTAGATTCGCGCGCTAGATGAGAACAAGTTTGGGGACGCTAGTACCTTGATAACGCAGCGCAAATCGGACGGACTCACCGACTTTGGTCTTATAGCTCTCGCCGCGATTTGGGGAGTAAACTTCTCAATCGTTAAAGTCGCACTCAATGAGTTGGAACCCCTGGCATTTAACGCTTTACGGTTTCCGTTAGCAGCGGCGGCTCTTGGCTGGATCGTCTTCAGGGGTACAGAAGACCTAATGCCGCAGCGGGAGGACGTTCCGCGCATCCTGCTACTAGGTCTCATCGGGAATGTTCTTTATCAGCTCGCCTTCATTATTGGGCTTGACTGGACGTACGCGGGAAATGCTAGCCTGCTCCTAGCCACCACCCCGGTGTGGACCGTCATACTGTCGGCAGCCGCTGGGCACGAGCAGCCAAATCGTTGGGTGATCATAGGCATCATGGGAACCCTTATAGGAATGGTTTTGGTCGTAATCGGAAGTGATGACCAGCTTTCACTGGGCTCAACTACGCTGCGTGGAGACCTGCTGATGATTGTGGGATCTATCTTCTGGTCAGTGTATACCGTCGCTGGAGCAAAACCCGTAGCACGATACGGAGCTCTTCGTATGACAACATGGACGCTTTGGGTCGGGACTCCAATCCTCTTCGCTGCAGGCATTCCGTCTCTACTGCAGACCGACCTCACCGATGTCAGCGCCCAAGTATGGTGGGCAATCTTTTATGCTGGTCTGTTCGCACTTGCTCTGGCCTATGTGATCTGGTATCACGGGGTAGAGAAGCTCGGCAACAGCCGGACAGCGGTATACTCAAATCTAGTTCCGGTATGGGCGTTGATTACAGCATGGATCTGGCTGGGTGAGAGGCCGGAAATGCTCCAACTTCTCGGCGCAGCCAGCATTCTGATCGGGCTCACGATATCTCGCCTGGGGCAAACCTCTACTACGGTGATACCAGAGGTCTAGAAGAGCCAACCCCAACGCCGACGTGTCATAACAGGGGACTCGCGCGATAGCGGCCCCCGAAACGAGGGCCCTAACGTTCACCCGTCTCAAAAACGTTGGATTTCGATCATCTCAATGATCGGTGTCCCTGTCAATCTAGACGCACCAGTGCGCACACGACCCGTTAACTCGACAATCTCGAGAGGTACAAGGCCTTCTACCTCTGGGAGCAGATCGGCCGGAACGACTACATACACAAACTGACCTTCGGATCCACCAAATCGGCTGAGCAGGAACGGTTCTCCCTCGAAGAAGTCAGTGCGGACCGCCTCAGCACGCTCTAGCGAAATGAACTGAACGGTCCAAACGACAACACGGCCTGCATGCTCCGATGGATTCGATGAGAGATCTTCTGGTCGGAGAGCCAGGGCCATCTGACCGGAGACTCTATCAACTCCGGTTTGATTCGATGACGTCTCCGGCATCCATACCCATCCCTCTAAGCGCACGCGGGCCCATCTCCCCTGCCTCTCTAGGACCTGCACCTCTCCAGATGATGTTACTAAACCCATCGTATCCCCATCTGGCGCGGCCAGAATCGCGCCGACACTTTTCACCCGAGTGAAGTCAACCGGGACACGGGCAACGTCAGTGATCGGTGCTTGAGAGTTACGATTCCCGGTCAAAGTACCCAGAGACAGAGTTATATCAGGGCCGGGATCCTGGGCCTCTGCGAGCGAGGCCGACCAAATCCAACCAACCCGGGCAACCCGAGCCCACCCTGGGTTACGACCCAGCTCTTCAAGCAGAGTTCCTTCCGCCAACACACCAACAAGAGAGCCGGAAGGACCAGATCGCAGATTCTCACCACCTTCCTGACTTACAACCAAGTCGAACGAAGAGTCTGCAGAGCTCTTAAGCGAACGCAACCAGACCCATCCTTCGACTTCGACCTGGGTCCAGTTTCCGTCAGTATTGAGCGCGCGGAGCTTAGCCCCTTCCCCTATCCGACCAAGCACTACACCATTCGGCTCACGTCGAACGTTCTCTTCTACCCTCAGGGTAACCATATCTTGGGATACACCAGGTACAGCTACCGAGAAGAAAAATCCCCCGGTCAGAAGCAAAGAGCGGCCAAGTACCGCAAATCGAAGACGCATGGAGCCTGAAACGATCCAGTACAAAAGGTGTTACAACAAAGGTCCGTCGCGTCACAAGCGCGCCGTTCCAAGAATCTGCCCGACGCTAGAAATCGGGTCAACCAAAAATTCCGAGAGGTAAAGGAGTCAATTCCCTTTGGTGGGATCACCCTTCAAAAAGATCGCAGTTTTTGCCGCCAGTGCTTGGCTCACGCTTGCAAGCTCTTCGGCGGCTCAAACTATTCCTTCGCCTTTCGAGTATCTCGAACGCAAGCAGGAGGCAGGGATCTTCGCAGGCACAATGAGTGTCGGGTCAGGTCGTTTCGGCTACGCGCCAAAAGGAGGCTCCATCCTCGGAGCGCGCTATGGTGTAGAGCTTTCAGGACCATTGGGCCTTGAGGGAAGCGTCGGCCTAATCGACTCAAAGCGCGACGTTATAGACCCTAGTCAAATAGACGCTAACCGATTCATCGGCCAAGCAGCGGAATCCTTGATGGTTCTGGACGCTCGTTTCCGCTTCAGCTTTCCAGGAAGGCGTATGTGGAAACGGCTAAGCCCTTTTCTGACACTGGGTGGTGGAATCGTTTTCGGAGCAGGGGGTGACAAGACTCTAGATCAGTCACTCCTCCCTGAGGACGTCTTCAGCTTTGGTTCAAGCTTCTTCGGGACACTAGGGCTCGGGAACCGCTGGTTTGTGACAGATCGCGTAGCTGTCCGCGCGGATGGAGTCTTCTCACTCTGGAAGGTAGACACTCCGCCCGGCTTCAGTGACCCCATGCGAGGATTCGAAGAGGTAGAGGATGGAGAATGGCTCAGAGGGTCAACTTTCAGCATGACACTCCTCTGGCGCTGGTAAACCAGTTGTTATCATGAGTGATTCCTGGGGCTTCAGCCACGAGGAACGGGAAGCAGACTGGCTCCCGGTCGACGATGCCCAAAGGCGCATTCTATCGTCGGCAGTGCCCCTTCCCTCAGAACGTGTTGATCTCAAAAATGCGATCGGCAAGGCCCTAGCAACACGAGTCGAGGCAACCGCAACGCTCCCGCCGTGGGACAACAGCGCCATGGATGGATATGCGGTTCGTGCCGAGGATATAACTGGAGCCTCGCTAGAAAATCCAGTGAAGCTTCCTGCTTTGGGAGTAGTCCGGGCCGGGGGAGATTCGGGGCGAACCCTTGAGCCAGGGACTGCAATCCGGATCATGACAGGAGCGCCTGTCCCTCAAGGCACGGACTCGGTCGTAAGGGTCGAGCATACAGACCGAGAAACTGAAAATGGGCATGTTCAAATCTTCTCAGACGCCGATGCGGGACGCCATATCCGACCTGCAGGACAAGACATGACTAGAGGAGCAGTCCTATTTGAACAGGGAGATTCGATCACTGCGGGAACCATAGGCGTCCTAGCTGCCGCGGGCCTTCACAGCGTAGATGTATACAAAACCCCTACCGTAGCGATCATGCCCACCGGGGACGAGCTCCGAAGGGCAGATCAGTATCAAGACGTAGTCAGAGGCCTTGGTGTTCCGGAATCAAACGGCGCGATGCTCTCAGCAATGGTACGTGAGGTTAAAGCAGAGCCTAAAGATCTGGGCATAGCTCTCGATGACTCCGAAGACCTTGCCCGGAGGATCTCACAAGGAGCAGGAACCGATGTTCTAGTCACAATCGGTGGTGCATCCATGGGTGACGCAGACCTGGTAAAGCGGGTCCTTCATAAGACTGGTTTTAATTTGGATTTTTGGCGGGTTCGAATGCGCCCGGGTAGTCCGGTGTCGTTCGGGTGGCTTGAGCACAAAGACAGTCGGCAAGCGGTTTTTGGCCTCCCGGGTAACCCCTCATCGGCCTTTGTGACATTCGAGGTCTTTGTGCGTCCGTATCTACTTCGGCTAGCCGGACATAGACGAGTATACAGACGCGTGATAGAGTGTACCGCCGCAGAGCGGATGCCAACGCCGTCCGACCTAACGTACTTCCAGAGGGTCTCTGTGAGACGAGGTGAGCAGGGTCCAGAAGCTAGGCTGACCGGGCCGCAACTCTCAGGGCTGGTTCGCGGCCTCTCACTCGCGGATGGGTTCGCTATCATTCCGCCGATGCGCAGTGCAGTCGAAGTCGGTCAGAATGTGTCCGTGATGCTCCTTGATAGCGGGCCTGCTGAGATCGAAGCCGACTGGAAGTGAGGCCAGTGCGGCGACACGCAGCCGCAGTCATAACAGGGCTGCTCGGAATGTCACTGTCATCCTGTCACCTTCCGCGCTGGCCCGTTGAGGCCCCGTTAACATCAGGGTTTGGACTTCGTTTCCTCGGGCTAGAGCCCGACGTGCACAGAGGCGTAGATTTCGCTGTAAGTGAGGGAACGCCCATACACGCTATGGCACAAGGCCGAATCCAATTTGCTGGAACAATGGCTGGGTTCGGAAAAGTCATCTGGATCAATCATAGCCAAGGACTGGAGTCTATCTATGCGCACCTGTCTACCATCGACGTCCGAGTAGGACAAAGGGTAGGTGCAGGAGAAATCATAGGCGAGAGCGGCGCCACAGGTGACGTGACTGCGGCCCACCTTCACTTCGAAGTGTGGCGCTGGGGAAAACCTGTCGACCCGATCTTGATTCTCGGAGGAAAGCCCCAGGCTTCGGCAAAGAGACCCTGACGTCACAGCTGTGCTCACGCTTCAAGGTCAGAAACAGGTGGAGTTAACTCAGCGCATAACTGACTATAAAAATCAATCTTTAGCCCTGAGGTCTGCTATCTCATCCGTAAGCCTAGGAAGAACTTCGAAGAGGTCACCAACTATTCCATAGTCCGCCACTCCAAAAATCGGAGCGTCCGCATCACGGTTGATCGCTACAATGGTCTTGGCCGTTCGCATGCCCGCCAGATGCTGGACGGCTCCAGAGATCCCTACGGCGATGTATAGCGCAGGCGCCACTGTCTTCCCTGTTTGACCAACCTGTTCACCGTGAGGACGCCACCCGGCATCAACTACCGCCCTAGAGGCGCCGAGCGCTGCGTCTGCACCAAGCGCCTCTCGAAGGGATTCTAGGAGACTCCAATTCTCAGGATCCTTCATGCCGCGTCCACCAGAGACGATCACAGAGGCTTCGGAAACATCGACTACTCCATCGGACGAACTCTCTCGCTCTACTACGCGAACCCTAAAGTCTGAAACATTAAGATCTGGGGTGACTGTCGTAACTTCTCCTTCCGCAGCCCATTCGACCGAGGGGAATACGTTAGGACGAATTGAAATCAGCGCTGGGCTAGCATCGATTTCGAGATGAGCAAACGCTTTCCCTGAAAAGACTGGTCTAGTCACAGAAACCACGCCATCGGAAATGGCGACCGCTGTCACATCTGAAGCGAGCGGCACATCGAGGTGAGCCGCGATTCTTGGTGCCAGATCCTTACCGAGTGTTGTAGCTGAAAACACAACTACACCGTATTCGCCCGCGAGAATTAGATCCTCAAGGGTACTGACCCATGCTTCTGGGTTGTAGTCGGCGAGAGCATCGTGTTCGATGACTACAATCTTATCGGCCCCAAACGCACCAAGGCTCGACGCCTCTACAGGGACGCCTGTCCCCGCAAGTACAACCCCTTGAGCTGTGCCGCCAAGATCTCGGGCCAATCGCGCGGCAACCGATACCACTTCACGAGCCGCCGCACCAAATTGTCCATCTCGGTGTTCTGCTACCGCAAGTACTTTCGCCATATGTTTGACTGTTCCGCTGAATGCGTGTTTTAGTGGAAACACTGACAAGCTAAATTCGAATTAGATAGCATGTGCGTCCTCTCTTAGGATACGGACAAGTTCAGGAACTGCATCTGGTCCCTCACCAACGATTAGGCCTTCGGCTCGAGGGGGGGGGGTAGAGAGGCCTATCAATCGAACTCGAGACGCGCTTACCTGAGCGGGCCGCTCTTCCAAAGGCTTCTTCTTAGCAGCCATTATACCCTTCAGAGCAGGCAGCCGTGGCTCATTTGAGCCCTTCGTAATGCATAGGACAGCAGGGAGATCTACTTCGACGATTTCACTCCCTCCTTCCACTTCTCTCTTGCATCTAGCCGTACGTCCATCGACCTCGAAGCTCGAGACACCCGAGACACATGGCCTGCCTGACAGCGCCGCAACCATCTGACCTACCTGCTGCTGATCGTCGTCGGCGGCCTTGATGCCAAAGAGGAAAAGATCGGCTTCTGAGCCTTCAAGCTCTGCAGCAAGGCCCTTTGCAGTAGCCAGTCCATCCAAGCTGACCTCCCCATTGAGCAGAACCGCGCGGTCAGCCCCCATGGCCAAAGCCTTTCTGAGTGTCTCACTCGAAGACGAATCTCCCAATGTCAGAACGGACACGTCCCCCTCATCCTGTAGGCCCTCCTTCAATCGAATTGCCGCCTCAACAGCGAAGGCATCGTAAGGGCTCATATCATACTTGATACCACTAGTCTCGATTGAGCTACCCGACCCATCTATGCGAATCCTTGCCTCAGTGTCTGGGACTCTCTTTATACAAACAATGACGTTCAATTCGATAACTCCGTGTGGTTCTGTGGACCTAAGCGCTCGACACTCGACACGGCGCTTGGAACCTGATTCGACTCCAGTGGTTGCATGGGAAACATTTACCCCCCAAGAGCTCTAAAGAGTCGCTCCCAAGACACCAAAGCAAATCATCGCGATCGCACCACTCAAAAGCGCATACGGTAGCTGGGTCCGGACATGGTCTATATGGTCGGTCGCGGCTGCCATCGAAGAGATGATCGTAGTGTCTGAAATCGGTGAGCAATGGTCACCGAAGACGCCCCCAGCAAGCGATGCGGCGACAAAAGGGGCAAGCGGGAGACTCAGAGTTGCCGCAGCTGGCACAGCAATCGGCAGCATAATAGCGAAAGTTCCCCAGCTCGTGCCGGTCGAGAAGGCAATGCCACCCGAAACCAAAAAGACTAAAGGCAGATATACAAAATTCGGCATCGTACCAGCTGTCACTTGGGCAACGTATACACCTGTACCCAAAGTGTCGATCACATCACCAAGTGCTAGTGCCAGCAGGAGAATCATTGCAAGTGGCACCAGTGCTCCTGCACCTCGGAGATTTATCTTCGTCAGCTGTTCTACAGTAAAAATCCCCTGGGCTCGCAGCATAACCCACGCCACAGCCAGACCGAACATTACGGACCACAAGACACTCGTAGACCCAGAGCCGGCGCTCAGGTCTCCGTCTCCAGTTATCCATAGTGACAAGGGCATAAAAAATACCATACTGGCGATAGGAAAGAACATGTTCCGCGCCCTCGGCTCCACTCCATCTAGAGGTGTCGGTGAAAGAACCTCCTCGTCTATCATTGGTGTCGCATCAGGCCACAGGAGCTGTCCCCGCCGCGTTCGCTCCTCGGCCTTCTTCATTGGCCCGACATCTAAACCCATTATGATGACAACCAATACCAAAATCACCGCAACAACTGCATAGAAATTGTAGAGTATCGACTGCATGAAAACACCTAATGCGTCTTCCACTCCAAGTCCTTCAAGAATGCCTAGGTTATAAGCACCCCAAGCGTTCATCGGAATCAGAATACAAATCGGTGCCGAAGTTGAGTCGATGATATAGGCAAGCTTCTCTCTGGAACACTTGTACCGGTCAAAGAGAGGCCGAGAGACAGAGCCCGCCACGAGTACTGTGATGTTCGACTCGATAAAGATGACTATGCCGGTGGCCCAAGCGAGCAATTGCGCTTTCTTGGCAGAATCGACCCACCGGTTCTGCTCAAGCAGATTTACAAAACCTCTTACTCCACCGGAAGCCTCCACAGTTGCAATCAAGGCACCGATTGCCAGAGTAAACATTATTACCCTAGCATCTCCGGCTTGACCGAACACCGATACCATGCCCTCTATCGATTGTCCGAGACCAGCTAGTGGATCCCATCCCTCCATTATCGTCCAGGCGAACCACAACCCGCCTGCGAGTGAGAGATAGACTTGTCGAGTCCATATCGCTAATGCAATCGCGAGGATGGGTGGGAGGACAGAAATCCAGGTAGGATCACTCATACATACAGCTCAGAATCAGAGGGTCATTTACGCTGCTTTATGCAGCCTGCAGCTCGTTCAACATAAAACTGCGAAAGCCAATCCGCCTCTGGCTCGCCTAGTGAAAACTTCTAGCCGGGTCAGCTCTCCCTATTCTTCGCCCTAGACCAACCCCTGTGCCCACGTGCCCGACGTTCATAATCGGCTCTCCATGCCTCTAGGACCTGTTCCGCTCGGTTCTTAGGAATAATCCCGGCTATAGAATCAGGATTCTCATGCATAGTTCGAAAGAGATCAGAACCTAGCGCCTTAACGAGCGTATCAGCGGTTTTCTCGCCAACGCCCTTGTACCGATGGCTGAGATATCGTGCGATAGCACCCGGATCTGAAGGTAACGCCAAGTCGGATACCTTGACGTCGTCGGTGTCAGCCATATCGGACTCAACAGAAACCTCTCTCAGTGCTTCCGCTGTTTTAGCTCCTGTAGATAACGACCTTTCAACCTTCGGACTTTCCTGTGGCGCCAAGGACTCGGTCCTCGAATCGGATGAAATATGGTCGGAGCCGACCGTAGCCTTCACTCCTTGGCCTTCGAAAAGTTCGGGTGCCTCACCGCTAACACTCTTGGACCCGCGCCGGGATCCAAACCGAAGTCCAAACCAACCGCGCTTCTGAGGCTTCAGATCCTCTGGAAGCTCATCGACGACTTCACCCTTAGCGTCATTGCTCTGAGCCCCAGTGCCATCCTTTGTAACGGGCTCACCTCCCGCCATGGGCTTCTGCAGCTCGATCATTGAGACATCAAGATTGCCCCTTTCCGTGCGACTAATACTCACGACACCATCTTTCTCCGCTTGACCCAAGAAGCGACTGAACTTGGCAAAACCGAGTTCGGTTTCGTCGAAATCAGAATCGGCCGCTAGCATTTTCCTCTTGAGGTCTGAGTCCCGTACTGGATCCCTTCCCGCTTCATGCAGATCGGACAAAACGCTGCGCAACGCCTCGTATGCCTGAGCAAGACCTCCCTCCCCCTCGAGGTCGGCGCCTATCGGCGTCTCAGCGTTACTAGAACTCAAGTCTTGACGGGGGCCTTTTGCCCCGCGGCGCGAGCGAGATCGTCCGTTCTCACGGCGACTACTGCGAGCCTTCGTGGCTACGATCTCGTATTGCCCGTTCTCCATCTTCTTGAGGCCAACTAACCCGCGAGACGCCGCCTCTGCCAAGAACTTGCTGAATTTCGAGAACCCGATCGAACCTTCGTCGAAAGATGGGTCGAGTTCCTGCATCACCTGCTTTAGGCGGTCGGAACGCATCACGTCACCGCGGCTAACCATCTTCGTGACTGCATCTCGAACCAAAATCCAAGGGTCACGCGTGGTGTGATCCAGTTCTGTCGTCTTGGTTAGACCTGTAAGACTCGTGTACGAATAGTATTCGTCGCAATTCTGCACGAGGATGTCTGAACTGGACTCCTGAAGTCCAACACCAATCACATACTTTCCGTACTCCTTAAGCTTAAGCACAAGACTAGAAAAGTCGGAATCCCCGGTGAGGAGTATGTACGTACCGATCTCTGGGCGAATGAAAACCAATTCTAGTGCATCAATCGCCATTCTGAGGTCAGTCGCATTCTTCTTGTTGCTTCCATATGCTGGCGCAAAAATCAGATCGACGGACGCCTCCGACAGGGGAACGATGTACTGTGGGTATCTTCGCCAATCCGCGTAGGCCCTTTGAACGCTGACCTTACCCTTGATAACATCTGAGTCGAGGAGCGTCTTGAGTTCCTTTGAAAGATCGGAACGCATACCCATCGTGACATTGTCAAAGTCGATGAGCAGCGCGGCATGCGGTGACTCAGAACCCGCCATGCCCACCCCACCCATATGTGGGGCCTTAGTGTACTGGATACTCATGGTGTATCTCTCGCAAACTGTATAGTCATCTCGCGAGACCTCCCCACCTAGTCGCGTCGCTAGAGCACGAACAAGGTCAAGGGAAGTCCCAGAGGCACGTCCACCCCGGACGCCGCGAACCCCTTAGCGTGAGAACTGTCCCTCAGCAATCGCTGTTCGGGAGAGCTCACCCTCTCCATAAAACTTGTTCCCTAACAACTGGACCCTCTACGGAGGACACCATAGGAACAAGCGACTTCAACGAGATGCGGGTCGAAACCCGGACCTTCGCAACAAGCTGCACCGCCGGATGAGACTCAATGCGAGTCTCTACTTCTTTTACGATACACGTTAAAGCTTGAGGTAATAATAACGTTCTTGGTTCACCTCACCAAATAACGAAACCTCCTCCTCTGATTTATAAGACCGACATCCTCGGAATTAAAAGATGCGGGAAGGATCCATAAACCCTTGAAACTGTCACCACCCAGAAATCACCTCGTCTACTACCGTTCGAACCTCGTCTTCGTCGACTTCTCTGGCCCACCCCCCTTGATCAAGGACCTGACCGATCCTACTAAGAAGTACATAACGCGTGCGGCCACCCCTAGCCTTCTTATCAGCGCTTAGAAAATCAAGTACAGTCGAAGTCTCAACCTCAAGCGCCGTTCTATCGACAAGTTCGGCGAGCACGTCTATCAGCCTCTCCGAAGTACTTGCTTCGGTGAGGCCAAGTCGCTCGCCCAGACGCGCTTCCGCAACCATACCGAAGGCTACCGCCCTGCCATGGCCTAGTCGATAATCTGTTGCTGCTTCTAACGCATGCCCTACGGTGTGTCCAAAGTTCAGGACCTGCCTCAAACCTCGCTCGAACTCGTCGCGCGCCACCACTTGTGACTTGAGTCGCACAGATGCTGTTACACACCTAGCACTCTCCTTCGGATCAGCCAGGATCAGTTCTTTTGTCGTATTCGCTAGCCCTAGGAAGTGTTCTTCGTCCAATATCGCTCCGTGCTTTACAGCCTCTACAATCCCTTCGGCCAAGAACCGGGGATCCAGGGTACCAAGCGCCTCTGTATCCGCGACAACAGCACTCGGGGCATGGAAGGCACCTACCATATTCTTCCCGTTGCGAACATCCACACCGGTCTTACCCCCGACCGAGGCATCAACCATTGAGAGCGTTGTCGTGGGCACTTGGATGACCGGAACGCCCCTTAGAAACGTAGCGGCAACGAATCCAGCTAAATCTGTTGTGACACCTCCTCCCACAGCCACCACCGCACAGTCACGTCCCAAACCAGCTTCAAGCATCTCGTCAGTGAGGATGGACCAAAACTTCCTGGTCTTGGATGCTTCTCCCTCTGGGAATGTCAGAAAAGTTACATCATGACCTGCGTCCCTAAGCGCCTTGCCTACAGTTTGACCATGGATCGGGCCGACCCGGTCATCCGAGATAACTGCAAGCCGCTGAGCAGGCGCATAAGTCCCTACCACCACTGGCACGAAAGCTAGAAGAGAAGGGCCGACGAACACCGGATACCCACCTGAGGCCGCCGAGACCTCTACAGTGGCATACGCTGCCTCATGCACGTTCTTTATCACGATTCGGAGGGGGCCAGCTCAACCATCGCGTCTACCGAGCCCCCGATCTGCAGCAAGGTCGCCGAGCGACCTTCCACAACTATTCTCTCTACTAAAACCTTACCACCCAGATTATCTGCATGTGACCCTATTCGCTTCGTGAATTGATAATGTCCGTCTTCATCAGACCATAAGACCACCCAAACTAGATGCTGGTCACCATCGCTGGATTCGACCAGCACGTATTGGTCACCATCCCACATCGCCGCTATATCGCCTGCCGCTCCCTCACCGGCTACGCCTCCCGAAATCTCCAACACTTCCTCCAAGAAGATCTGTAGCTCGAACGCTCCCAGCCCATCTCGTAAAACGACCTTTCCCTTGTCGACAAAGATTGCCAGATCAGTCGACCGATTGGCATTAGCATAAACCACTTGCTCGGTCGAGTTGGGCATCAATGGCCCCAACGGATTATGTCGCTCTCCATCAGCCCATAGTCGCTGAACAAAGACGGCGCCCTCGATATACGGGAAGAGAAGGGACTCTCGAATTATACGAGGGGCATCTGCCAAGGCTGGAAATTGCTGACTGACTCCTGTTAGAGCGGGACGGACTTGAGACTCAAAATCAGGGATCTGGGACAGATCAATCGGAGACCCAACTGCCTGCTCGGTTAGGTATTCGAACATCACCAGTGTAGCATGTCCTTCGATCGCCGCCTGCGCCGCTGTCACCGCATCGTTACCACGAGCTGGATCGACTAACTCATCTAATCGGACATTTTGGTCCTGAACAGCGTGAACTAGTTCATGGAGCAGCAACGCTTCTATAGCCGCTTCTGGTTGATCATCCAGAACAAAAAGTGCCGTCGAGTCAGGGTCATAGAAACCAGCCACTTGCTCCGTATACAAGCTTAGCAGGAGATCCCTGAGGCCTAGATCCGGTTCTACGAGACCGAGTAGCGCATACGTATCCCTTCGGGCCCGTGCTTCATCCTCTGGTAAATCCTCATCGAGCTTCAAGCGCAAATAACGCACTAGTTGCTCTCGACTTCGCGCCTCGATCCGCACCGGATGCGACAGATCCATGCCAGATCGCTCAGCAAGCCTTGGCAGTAACTCTTCTCCGATCACCGCCAGCTCAGGATTCGACGACACGACCATCGATGACTGTGACGTCTGGCCACCGCAGCCAGACACAGCCAGTGCCAGCATCATGACAGAAATCTTGGGTGATCTAGTTTGTCTCATTCGGGACATGACAGGATGTATAGATGAATCGCGGCACTTGTGTCTCGGCTTGATTAACAGTTAACCCCTTTGGGATCCCTGAAGAAGATGCTTGAGTCAGTGGTGGCAAAATCGGTAGCTTCGACACTGAGAATACGGTTGGCACCCGACTTGCAACCAGCCAGTGTAGACTTTCTATGATGGTTATAAGGCAACCGATATGATGGCACGAGCGACGGCAAGAGACACGAGAACAGGTAGTCAGGGCCTCCGTAGTCGATTCGCTAGATTCTGGCATCCAAGAGAATACCTCCTTGCGATAGGATTCCTGGGGGCACTCGGCGTTGGTGGATTCTGGGGTACCTGGCAAAACCTATGCGCGGGGGACGCGTGTCCTTCGATTGCGCGTATTTCAACGTTTGAGCACGAACAAAAAAGCAAAATCTTAGCAGCCGACGGTGAACAGATCGCGGAATTCGGCTTTGAGACTCGTACCCCAATCCGAATCACGGATTTACCAGTTCATGTCCACCAGTCGGTTGTCGCGATGGAGGACAAACGGTTCTATCAACACGGTGGGTTTGACCCAATCGGTTTCACACGAGCAGCGATCGGTGTAATCACCCTCAACTATGCGGGCGGCGGAAGCACGATCACCCAGCAGCTCGCTCGCAATCTCTTTGCTGAGATAGGATTTGAGCAGCGCTATACCCGGAAAATCAAAGAGCTCCAGGTCGCTCTTGACCTAGAAAGATCCTACACAAAAGAACAGATCCTCGAGGCGTATTTGAACGAGATCTACATGGGTGGTGTCTACGGGTTCCAGGCTGCATCACTTCGGTACTTCGGAAAAGGAGTGGCAGACGTAAATGTGGCCGAAGCCGCTCTCCTTACTGCTATTCTCAACCGCCCAACGTGGTACAACCCCTTCACAAACCCAGAGCGCGCACTAGCGCGCAGAAACACCGTTCTAGACCTCATGGAGCAGCAACGCTACCTAACCCAATCCGAGACCGAGCTTTGGAAATCCTTTCCCCTCCCAGAAGTCGAGCCAGATCGAGCCTCTACTCAGTTCGCTCCATACTTCGAGGAGTGGGTTCGGCAAATCTTAGCTGATCGCTTCGGTGAGGAGATCTATCGTGGAGGATTCCGAGTATACACAACCCTTGATATCCAGATGCAGGAAGCGGCGCGAGCTGCTATGGAAGCTGGTTGGGCAGAGATAGAGGCAGACTCGGCCAATTTCCTTCACCAACGTTACGAGCCGGCAGACACCTCCTACGGCAGTTCAACCCCCTATCTGCAGGGCGCATTCATCTCATTAGATCCGGAAACCGGTCACGTGAAGGCCCTGATAGGAGGTCGGGATTTCCAACACTCAAAATTCGATCGGGCAAGGCAAGCGCGGCGTCAGGCCGGATCTTCGTTCAAACCATTCGTTTACACTGCGGCGCTTAACACCGGAATACCTGCCTCCTATATCGTGGAGGATATTCCCGTCGTATATCCGCAACTTGATGGGTCGGATTGGCGTCCCTCAAACTTCGTTGACGAATTCAAGGGGCCAATGACCCTCCGCGAGGGCCTCTATACATCGACCAACATGATCGCGATCCGACTGGGCTGGGAGGAGGTCGGTATAGAAACCGTTGCCCAGACTGCCCGTCGGATGGGGATCATGACGGAGATTGAAAGGTTTCCTTCAACGACAATAGGTGCTTCTGAGGTAATCCCTCTGCAAATAGCTGAGGCATACTCATCTTTTCCTAACATGGGAACCAAAGTCCGACCGTTCCCAATCCTTAGGGTTGAAGACGACAATGGAACCGTCATATGGGAACCCCAGCCCGAAAAGACGACCGTTCTTGAGCCGTTACCTACCCGTATCGTTGTGGATATGCTGGAAGATGTCGTGCGACGTGGAACAGCCTACACGGCCGTGCGCGTCCGTGGTGGACTCCCCCATAACATCCCAGCCGCAGGAAAAACCGGAACCACCAACGACGGGACAGATGTTTGGTTCACAGGGTTCACTGGAAACCTGCTCGCCACAGTCTGGTTCGGAATGGATACGCCACAGCCAATCTTCCGCTTAGGTCCTGGTCGCCGTCAGGCAACAGGAGGAGGACTGGCTGCCCCAGTTTGGGGTTCCTTCATGAGCCAGGTATACCGGGGTACATCAATCGATGACGATACCGGCAGAACGGGGTCACGCCCGCTCCTAGCTCGCCCACAGCTCTGGGAGATACCTGACGGCCTCAATGCGGTTGTGGTCGATCGCAAAACTGGACTATTGGCGTCACGCTGGTGTCCCGAAGAAGATCAATACACCGAGTATTACATCCCGGGCACGGAACCAACTGATTTATGTGATCGTTCGAGTCGACGTTTCCGTTCCTCTAGGATTCGGGGCTCCCAATAACACCTTACGGCCTCCATTATCCTCCTTCTTGATTGAGATCTATCAGCCATACTAGGATCGCGACTAAGCAGATCATCGCTGACATCAGTCGAGTGCCATTGGCCACCGCGTTACTTCGACAGCCTCCCGGTATAGAACTCTCCCTGTTGTGTATATTAAATCTGATCGGTCACGGTCCGCATTGGAGCGACGATTGGGCAACAATGAAGTAATGACCGGCGAGGTTCTGATCCCTGCATCAGTCTTCAAATCATTGGGTTCCGAAATCGCTGTAGAACTAAACACGACAGAGGGAGCTCGGATGCTAAACCGAGCAGGATACCAGTCCGGACTCACAGCAGCTTCTTTGATGAACCAAGAGTCCGGGGGCGATTCCTCATTTATGAGTCAGGATAGCTTCTGGGCTTCCATCTCAGCTTTTTTCTCAAGACGTGGCTGGGGAAAACTTTCTCACAGCACCCCTCATCGTGCGATAGGAATGCTACGCGCCACCGACTGGGCGGAAGCAGAGCCGCCATCCGATACTAACGTTCGAGTCACGAACTGCAGTTTCAGCGAAGGTTACCTTTCTGGAATTCTCTCAAAGCTCTCGGGGCGCTCGGTGGCCGTGCTCGAGGTTTCTTGCCAAACTCGAGGGGACGACGCGTGCGAATTCGCTTTTGGTTCCGAATCAGCGATCCAGAAACTGGATAAAGCAATTTTAAACGGGACTGAGATATCGAATGCACTCAAAGAACTCTGACTATAGCCCGCAAAGGTGTCGGGCACTCGGCATTGACTTCGGCACTAAGCGAATAGGTATGGCAGTAAGTGATTCCACTAACACTCTGGCTACGCCCCTCAAAACTCTCATCCGGCGAGAAGGGAAAAGACCACCGTATGCACGTATGTCGGAGACCGCCACAGACTATGATGTGTGTCAACTAGTGGTCGGATTACCGCTGAGCCTTGATGGCAAAGAAAATGAATGGTGCGCTGAGGTGCGCTTGATGGGAGACAAACTCGGCAAGAAAATCGGAGCAGACGTCGCATATGTCGACGAACGGATGACATCGGTACGGGCAGAGCGAGCCGTGCACGCTGCAGGCTTGCCTCGCTCCAAGCGACGTGAAAAAGGGCGCGTCGATGCGGCGGCGGCGCAGCTTATTCTTCAGGCTTGGCTTAACAACCCCAGTATCGCACGATGACGCTTCATCGACCGAACTGGATGAACAAGTGGGTACTAGTAACGCTTCTGGTTTTGCTGGTAAGCGTTATGACCATCTCTGGAAGAGGCGATGGTAAGCAAGTCATCGTCGAGATTCCCCCAGGTGCTTCATCTGGGGAAGTCGCCTATCTCCTAGAGGAAAACGAAATCATAGCTAGCGCTGTCCTCTTTCGAGCTTACGTAAGAATTAGAGGCGAGGACCGAAGCCTTAAGGCTGGCATCTACAGCATGCAAACCTCTAGTTCGATTCAAGAAGCATTTCGGAAAATTTCCCGCGGGGTAGTAGAGACTACCGCTATCACCATACCGGAAGGGCTCACCGTCTGGCAGATCGCTCCTATACTGTCAGAGATTACTCAGGATACCGAAGACGAAATTACAATTGCCCTGCAGGATCCGATGCTTCCGGAACGCTTCAGCCTAGAGGGGCCTACAATCGAAGGATACCTATTCCCGGACACATACAGGTTCGCGAATGGTATTAGCCTAGAGACAGTCATCACCACTATGATCGACCAATATAGATCGCTGTGGACGGATGCTAGGAGGACAGCACTCAGAGTATCCGGAATGTCAGAGCATGAAATAGTGACGCTAGCTTCGATCATTCAGACGGAAGCTCGGCAGCTATCGGAAATGGCTCGGATCTCAGGCGTGTATCACAACCGAATCCGCAACCGCTGGCTCCTTCAAGCCGACCCCACCGTGATCTATGCACTGGGCGGTTACAGAGAGCGCCTCCTCTACGCGGCTATAGACTCCGTGGCTGACAACCCCTACAACACCTATACCCAACCCGGGTTACCACCCGGACCGATCGCTTCCCCTGGAGCAATGGCGATCGACGCAGCGCTAACACCAGAGGAGCATGACTATTGGTACTTCGTAGCTCGACCGGACGGGTCCCACGTATTCACGCGCACGCTCGCAGATCACAACAGAGCTAAAGAAGAACAAAGACTGGCCAGAAATGGGCTATGAATTGCCATCCTGACGGGCCCTTGCTCACCCTCAAACCCTGCGGATTATCCTGTGTTGTCTCAAGAACGACTTCGTCTGATGTTAATAACTGGCTCGAGCCCAAGCGCGCCTAGGTCTATCCTCAGCATCGTGCAATCGGCACTGGAAGCCGGCGCACCCGCTATCCAACTGCGAGCTAAAAAAGCAAGAGCGCGTGACATGGCAGAGTTGGGTCGAAGACTTCGAGAACTCACAAAAGCGGCAGACGCGCTTCTCCTCGTTAATGACCGCTACGATGTCGCACGCGCAGTAGCAGCGGACGGAGTCCACCTAGG